>Ga0206117_100590_pt1 | contig 32816 bp, 31 predicted proteins | sample 3A5Ametagenome_FD_177997 | JGI IMG/M metagenome (GOLD analysis project Ga0206117, IMG submission 177997) | Enriched microbial communities from leaf-cutter ant dump, University of Wisconsin, Madison, United States - 3A5A | ecosystem: Environmental > Terrestrial > Nest > Insects nest > Nest dump... | reverse complement strand
GGCGCCGGTACCGGTGCCGCCGCCCATGCCGGCGGTGATGAACACCATGTCCGCGCCCTGCAGGGCGTCCATGATGCGCTCGCGGTCTTCCAGCGCGGCCTGGCGGCCAACTTCCGGGTTGGCGCCGGCGCCCAGGCCCTTGGTGACGTTGGTGCCCAGCTGCAGCTGCAGCTTGGCGCCGCAGTTCTTGATGGCCTGCGAGTCGGTGTTGGCGGTGATGAATTCAACGCCGTCCACGCTGGAGTTGACCATGTGCGCCACGGCGTTGCCGCCGCCACCGCCCACGCCCACCACCTTGATCACCGCATTGGGTGCCATCTTCTCGATCAGTTCGAAATGTGCCATGTCCATGTCCTCTTTGGAGCCGGGACCGGGGACCGGGGACCGGGGACCGGAGAAAAGCGAACTTTCCCGATCCCTTCCCGCAGCCCGAAGCCGGCGAGTTGTTGTGCTTTGCTGTTGCGCTACGTCGTTACTGCAATTTTTTCCCGCCCTGCCTCATCGCTCTCCACACCTTCATCCGCATTGCTCCTGCCGTTGCCCTGCCGTTGCCCTGCCTTTCCCTCGCCTCCGGCCTCCTGCCTCTGGCCCCCGCTCTCAGAACTCGCCGCGGAACCAGTTCTTCAATTTGTTGAACAGCGTGCCGGCGCGCCCGGTGGGCAGCGACGGACGCCGCGGATGTTCGATCTGGCTGCCCATCAGCAGCAGGCCCACGCCGGTGGCGTGCACCGGGTTGCCGACCACTTCGCCCAGGCCGGTGACGTGCTGCGGAATGCCCACGCGCACCGGCATCTGCAGCATTTCCTCGGCCAGTTCGACCACGCCTTCCATCTTCGAGGCGCCGCCGGTGAGCACCATGCCGGCGCGCACCATTTCCTCGAAGCCCGAGCGGCGCAGTTCGGCCTGCACCATCTCGAAGATTTCCTCGTAGCGGCCCTGCACCGCCTGTGCCAGCGAGGCGCGCGGCATGCGCCGCGGCGGGCGGTCGCCGACCGACGGCACCTGGATGCTCTCCTCGGCGGTGGCCAGCTGCGCCAGCGCGCAGGCGTAGCGCACCTTGATCTGCTCGGCTTCCGGGGTCGGCGTGCGCAGCATGTGCGCGATGTCGTTGGTGACGTGGTCGCCGGCGATCGGCAGCGAGGCGGTGTGGCAGATCGCGCCCTGCACGAACACCGCGATGTCGGTGGTGCCGGCGCCGATGTCCACCATCACCACGCCCAGCTCGCGCTCGTCGGCGGTCAGCACCGCCACCGACGAGGCCAGCGAGGACAGCACCAGGTCGTCGACCTGCAGGCCGCAGCGCTGCACGCACTTGCTGATGTTGGCCGCGGCCGACTGCGCGCACACCACCAGGTGCGCGTGCACCTCCAGGCGCACGCCGGTCATGCCGACCGGGTTGCGGATGCCTTCCTGCGAATCGTCCAGCACGTACTCGCGCGGGATCGCGTGCAGGATCTTCTGGTCGGCCGGGATCGCCACCGCCTTGGCCGCCTCCAGCACGCGGTCCAGGTCGCCCCAGGTCACCTCGCCCTCGCGGATCGGGGTGATGCCCTGCGAGTTGCGGCACTGCACGTGGTTGCCGGAGATCGAGGCGTAGACCGAGCGGATCTCGCAGCCGGCCATCAGCTCGGCTTCCTCGATGGCGCGCTGGATCGACTGCACCGTCGACTCGATGTCCACCACCACGCCGCGCTTGAGTCCGCGCGACTCGTGCGAACCGATGCCGATCACCTCGATCGGGCTGCCCGGCGAGTACTCGCCCACCAGCGCCACCACCTTGGAGGTGCCGATGTCGAGGCCGACGATCAGCGATTTGTCACCCTTGCGATTCATGTCCTGTCCTGCGTCTGCTTTGCTGCCGGCGGCGGGGTTCCCCAGCTCAGCGTGAAACCGTTGGTGTAGCGGAGGTCGGCGCGCACGATCGGCACCTGGGTGCGCGTGAGCTGCGGCAGCACGCGCACGAAGCGGCCCAGCCGCGAGCGCGCGTCGTCGCGGCCGACGATGACCTCGGTGCCGTTGTCCAGCGCCAGCGACCAGCTGCCGCGCGCGTCCATCGCCACCGCGCGCACGTCCACGCCCACCGGGGCGAACAGCGCGCGCGAATCGTTGTAGAGCTCGACCACCTCGGCGGTCTTGCTGTCCGGGCCGTCGAGCTCGGGCAGCGGCGCGTTCTCCAGCCCGTGCGGGGTGGCGAACAGGCGGCCCTGCTCGGACAGCAGCCGGTCCTTGCCCCAGCGCGCGAACGGGCGGTGCTCGACCACGCTGACTTCCAGCACGTCCGGCCACTGCTTGCGCACCCGCGCGCTTTCCACCCACGGCAGCTGCTCCACCGCGTGCTGCGCGTCCTGCAGCTTCACCGCGAAGTAGCCGGCGCGCGCGTACGGCAGCAGCGCCTTGCGCAGGTCCTCGCCGGGCACGCGCTTGAACTCGCCGTGCACGCGCAGCTTGGCCAGCGGCCAGCGCTCGGCGCCGACCCAGCCGTTGAGCACGGCCACTACCGGCAGCGCCACCAGGGCGATGGCCAGCAGCCAGGCGAGGATGCGCAGCAGCGCGCTCATGCGCGCCTCCCGCCGGCCGGTGCGGTTCCACGCGACGGCGCCGCGCCACGGCCGGCATCGGCCATGGTCGGGGTACGCGCCGGCGGAAGCAGGCAGGCCGTCATTCGTCCCGCGCCTCCTGGAACCCGCCGGTGGCCAGCTGCTGGGCGACGTGGCCGATGTCGCCGGCGCCCATCATCAGCAGCAGGTCGCCGTCGCGCAGCACGTCCGGCAGCACCGACACCAGGTCGTGGGCGTGGCCGACCACGACCGGCTCGCTGCGGCCGCGCGCGCGGATGGCGCGGGCCAGCGACTTCGAGTCGGCGCCGGGAATCGGTGCCTCGCCGGCCGGGTAGACCTCGCTGAGCACCAGCGCGTCCACTTCCGACAGCACCGCGGCGAAGGCGTCGAACTGGTCGCGGGTACGGCTGTAGCGGTGCGGCTGGAACGCCACCACCAGCCGCTGCGCCGGCCAGCCGCCGCGGGCCGCGGCGAACACCGCGGCCAGTTCGCGCGGGTGGTGGCCGTAGTCGTCGATGAGCCGCACCTTCGCGCCCTTGGCGGTGGTGACCACGCCCAGGTCGTTGAAGCGGCGGCCCACGCCCTCGAACTTCTCCAGCGCGGCGGCGATCGTTTCCGGCGCCACGCCCAGCTGCCAGCCGATGGCGGCGGCGGCGAGCGCGTTGAGCACGTTGTGGCGGCCCGGCAGCGCCAGCGTCACCGGCACGCTGCTGCCCTCGGGCAGGCGCAGGGTGAAGCGCATGCGCGCGCCGTCCTGCTCCACGTCCTCGGCGCGCACGTCGGCGCTGCCGTTCATGCCGTAGGTCATGACGTGGCGCGGGGTCTGCGTGGCCAGCGCGGCCACTTCCGGGTCGTCGATGCACAGCACCGCCAGGCCGTAGAACGGCAGGCGCTGCAGGAACTCGGCGAACGCCGCCTGCACGCGGGCGAAGTCGTTGCCGTAGTTCTCCAGGTGGTCGGCGTCGATGTTGGTGATCACCGCCACCAGCGGATTCAGGCGCAGGAAGCTGCCGTCGCTCTCGTCGGCCTCGGCCACCAGCCACTGCCCGCCGCCGAGCTTGGCGTTGGCGCCGGCGGCCAGCAGCTGCCCGCCGATCACGAAGGTCGGGTCCAGCCCGCCTTCGCTGAGCACCGCGGCGGTCAGCGAGGTGGTGGTGGTCTTGCCGTGCGTGCCGGCCACGGCGATGCCGCGGCGGAAGCGCATCAGCTCGGCCAGCATCGCCGCGCGCGGCATGATCGGGATGCGCTGGCTGCGCGCCTCCATCAGCTCGGGGTTGTCCTCGCGGATCGCGCTGGACACCACCACGCAGTCGGTGCCGAGCACGTTGGCGGCCGAATGCCCGCGCATCACCCGCGCGCCCAGCCGCGCCAGGCGGCGGGTGGCGGCGTTGTCGGCGTTGTCCGAGCCGGAGACCTCATAGCCCAGGGTCAGCATCACCTCGGCGATGCCGCTCATGCCGGTGCCGCCGATGCCGACGAAATGCACGCGCGGGAAGGCGCGGACCAGGTCAGTGGTGTCGTGGAGGCGGCGGATCATGGGGTGCCTCCGCTGGAGGCAGCGGGACCCGGGACCCGGGATCCGGGACCGGGGAAAGGCGAAGAAGCAGCGGCGACGCGCGCTTGCCCGTTGTCGTTCGTATGCATGGATTCCTGTCTTTGCTGTTCCCGGGTCCCTGGTCCCGGGTCCCCGGTCCCGGCTTCTTCCAGGATGATGTCTGCGATGCGTTCGGCCGCATCGACCTTGGCCAGCGCACGCGCGGCCTGCGCCATCTGCAGGCGGCGGGCGGGCGTGTGGGCGAGCGCGCGCAGCACGCCTTCCAGGTTGGTGGCCAGCGCGTCGTCCTGCTTCAGCAGCTCGGCAGCGCCGCGCTCGACCAGGTATTCGGCGTTGCGGGTCTGGTGGTCGTCCACCGCCGCGGCGAACGGCACCAGCACGCTGCCGATGCCCACCGCGCACAGTTCGGCCAGGGTGGAGGCGCCGGAGCGGCACACCACCAGGTCGGCCCAGGCATAGGCCGCGGCCATGTCCTGGATGAAGGCGTCGACGCGGCCTTCGACGCCGGCGTCGCGGTAGGCCTGCTGCGCTTCACCGTGCAGCTTCTCGCCGCACTGGTGCCAGACCTCGATGGCGACGCCCGCGCCCAGCGCGGCCAGCGCCTTCGGCACGGCGGTATTGAGCGGGCGCGCGCCCTGGCTGCCGCCCAGCACCAGCAGCCGCATCGGGCCGTCGCGCCCGGCCAGGCGCTGTTCCGGCGCCGGCAGCGCGGCGATCTCGGCGCGTACCGGATTGCCGACCGCCTCTTCGCGGGCGTCGGCGAAGCTGCCCGGGAAACCGGTGAGCAAGCGCCGCGCGAAGCGCGACAGGATGCGGTTGGTCATGCCGGGGGCGCGGTTCTGTTCGTGCACCAGCAGCGGGAAACCGTGCAGGCGCGCGGCCATGCCGCCGGGACCGGAGGCGAAGCCGCCGAAGGCCACCACGGCGCGCGGGTTGCGCTCGCGCAGGATGAAACCGGCGGCGCGGATCGCGCGCAGCACCCGCAGCGGCGCGCCCAGCAGCGCCAGCTTGCCCTTGCCGCGCAGGCCGGAGATGGCCAGCGTGTCGATGTGGATGCCGTGCTGCGGCACCAGCCGGGTTTCCATCGCGCCGTCGGCACCGAGCCAGGTCACCGGGATGCCGCGCTCGCGCAGCACCCTGGCGACGGCCAGCCCCGGGAAGATGTGCCCGCCGGTGCCGCCGGCCATGATCAGCACCGGGCGCGCATGTGCCAGCTTCTGCGCAGGATCGGCCATCACGCAATCCTCCCGAACGTGGGTTCGACGCGCTGCTGCATGCGGCTGGTGCCGCGCGCGGCGCTGGTCTGCATGGCCGCGGCGATCGCGGTGGCGGTGGCCGGCTCGACCGGCTGCGTGGCGTCGGCGGCCGGCGCGTCGGCCACGTCGGCGTCCTCGCGCACTTCCTGGCGGCGCACCGCGCGGTTGTACTCCCACGACACGCGCAGCAGCACGCCGATGGCCACGCAGGTCATCATCACGCTGGAGCCGCCGGAGGAGATCAGCGGCAAGGTCAGGCCCTTGGTCGGCAGCATGCCCAGGTTCACGCCGATCGAGACGAAGGTCTGCAGGCCGATCCACAGGCCGATGCCGAAGGCGATGTAGCCGGAGAAGTGGCGGCGCATCTCGATGCAGCGCATGCCCAGCCAGAACGCGCGCCCGACCAGCAGCGCGTACAGCGCGACGATGGTGCACACGCCAGCGAAGCCCAGCTCCTCGGCGATCACCGAGAAGATGAAGTCGGTATGCGACTCGGGCAGGTAGTTGAGCTTCTGGATCGACGCGCCCAGGCCCACGCCGGTCCATTCGCCGCGGCCGATCGCCATCAGCGCGTTGGACAGCTGGTAGCCCGAACCCAGCTGGTCTTCCCACGGGTCCATGAACGAGGTGACGCGGCGCATGCGGTACGGCTCGAAGATCACCAGCAGCACCAGCGCCGGCAGCATCAGCAGCACCGGCAGGATGATGCGCTTGAGCTGCGCGCCACCCAGCACCAGCATGCAGGTGGTGATGCCCAGCAGCAGCATCGACGAGCCGAAGTCCGGCTGCAGCAGCAGCAGCACGACCAGCACGCCGACCACGCCCACCGGCTTGAGCATCGCCTGCCAGGTGGCGTTGACCTCGTCGCGGAAGCGCACCAGGTAGCTGGACAGCCAGATGATGTACAGCACCTTCACCGCTTCCACCGTCTGGAACTTGGAGAAGCCCAGGTTGATCCAGCGGCGCGCGCCGTTGACGGTGCTGCCCAGGCCGGGCACGAACACCACCACCAGCAGCGCGAAGCAGCCCAGCAGCAGCAGGTGGTTGTACTTCTCCACCTCGCGCAGCTCCACGCGCATGGCCACCACCGCCAGCACCAGGCCGATGCCGATGAACACCAGGTGGCGGGTCAGGTAGTAGAACGGGCTCTGGGTCAGCGCGATGGAGCTGGACGCCACCATCACGATGCCCAGCGACGCCAGCGCCACGGCCGCGCCCAGCAGCCACTTGTCGTAGTGGCCGCCGATCGCTTCGAGCCGGGTCGCCTGGCGCGCGGTATCGTCCATCAGCGCACCTTCAACGTCGCCAGGCCGATGAGCACCAGCACCACCGAGATGATCCAGAAACGCACGATCACGCGCGGCTCGGGCCAGCCCTTGAGTTCGAAGTGGTGGTGGATCGGCGCCATGCGGAACACGCGCTTGCCGGTCAGCTTGAAGCTGGCCACCTGGATCATCACCGACAGCGTCTCGATCACGAACACGCCGCCCATCACCACCAGCACCAGCTCCTGGCGCACGATCACGGCGATGGTGCCCAGCACCGCGCCCAGCGCCAGCGCGCCGACGTCGCCCATGAACACCATCGCCGGGTAGGTGTTGAACCACAGGAAGCCCAGGCCGGCGCCGGCGATCGCCGCGCAGATGATGACCAGCTCGCCCGCGCCGGGAATCTGCGGGATCTGCAGGTAGCTGGAGAACACCGCGTTGCCCGAGGCGTAGGCGAACACGCCCAGCGCGCAGGCCACCAGCACGGTCGGCATGATCGCCAGGCCGTCCAGGCCGTCGGTCAGGTTGACCGCGTTGGAGAAGCCGACGATCCAGAAGTAGGCGATGGCCACGAAGCTGATCCCGGCCAGCGGCAGCGCGATGGCCTTGAACATCGGGATGTACAGGGTCAGCGCCGCCGGCACGTCGGCGGTATGGAACAGGAACAGGCCGGCGCCGAGGCCGAAGATCGACTGCAGCAGGTACTTCCAGCGCGACTTCAGGCCGTTGGGGTCGCGTTTTGCGATCTTGATCCAGTCGTCGTACCAGCCGATGGCGCCGAAGCACAGCATCACCGCCATCACCAGCCATACGTAGCGGTTGCGCAGGTCGCCCCACAGCAGCACCGCGAGCAGCACCGACAGCAGGATCAGGCCGCCGCCCATGGTCGGCGTGCCGGCCTTGGAGAAGTGCGACTGCGGGCCGTCCTTGCGGATCGGCTGGCCGCCCTTGAGCTGGGCCAGGCGGCGGATCGCCGCCGGCCCCAGCCACAGCGACAGGCCGAGCGCGGTCAGCGCCGCGAGGATGCCGCGGAAGGTGAGGTAGTTGAACAGCCGGAACAGGTCGTCCAGCTGCTGCAACCAACGGGCCAGTTCAAGCAACATGCGGTGTGTCCTCGCCGCGCTTGAGCAGCGCGGTCACGATCTTGTCCATGGCGCTGCCGCGCGAGCCCTTGACCAGGACGCGCGGGGAACGGGGAACGGGGAAGGGGGATTGGCTGTTCTCGGGCGACGGCGGGGCCGCGCCGGCGGCGGACAGATCGGCCATCAACGCCGCGGCCAGGGCCGCATGCGATTCGAAGTGCCGCGCGCCTTCGCCGAAGGCCTGTGCCGCGGCCTGGCTCAGCGGCCCCAGCGTGTAAAGGCGCTTGAGCCCGGCTTCGCGCGCACGCACGCCGGCCTGCGCGTGCAGCGCCTGCGCGTCGGGGCCGAGTTCGCGCATGTCGCCCAGCACCAGCCAGCCCTCTTCCCGGCCCGCGGCCAGCGCGGCGATCGCCGCGGCCAGCGAGCCGGGATTGGCGTTGTAGCTGTCGTCCACCAGCACCGCGCCGCTGGGCAGCAGGTGCGCGACCTGGCGGCCGGCGACCGGGCGCGCCTGCGCCAGGCCTTCGGCGACCCGCGGCAGGGCGATGCCGGCGGCCAGCGCCAGCGACGCGGCGGCCAGCGCGTTGAGCACGTTGTGCCGGCCGGGCAGCTGCAGCGCCACCTCGGCCTCGCCCTGCGGCGTGCGCAGGCGGAAGCGCGAGCCGGCTTCGGCCAGCGCGATGCCGGTGGCGGTGACGTCGGCGCTGGCTTCCAGGCCGAAACGGATCACCCGGTGCGTACCGGCACGGTCGGCGAAGAACGGCGCGAACGCGTCGTCGGCGTTGACCACGGCCACGCCGCCGGCGCGCAGGTCGTCGTAGACCGCGGCCTTGGTGTTGGCGATCTCCAGCAGGCTGCCCATGCGCTCCAGGTGCGCCGGCGCGACGTTGTTGACCAGCGCCACGTCCGGCGCGGCGATGGCGGTGAGGTAGGCGATGTCGCCCGGCTTGCCGGTGCCCATCTCGTAGATGGCGAAGTCGGCGTCTTCCGGCGCGTCGATCACCGCCAGCGGCATGCCGATCTCGTTGTTGCGGTTGCCGGGCGTGGCGTAGACCTGGCGGCCCTCGACCATCGCCACGTGCTGCAGGATCGCCAGCAGCAGCGTCTTGACGCTGGTCTTGCCGTTGCTGCCGGTGATGGCGAACACGCGCGTGGCGCGGCCCTGCTGCATCGCGGTGGCGATCTTCGCCAGCGCCCGCTCGGCGTCGGCGACCACCACCTGCGGCACGTCCAGCGGCAGCAGGCGCTCGACCAGCAGCGCGCTGGCGCCGTTCTCCACGGCGCCGGCGGCGAAGTCGTGGCCGTCGAAGCGCTCGCCGCGCAGGGCCACGTACAGGCTGCCCGGCGCCAGCGTGCGGGTGTCGTTGCCGATGGCATCGATGCTCGCATCCTCGCCATGCAGCTCGCCGCCGGCCCAGTGCGCGATCAGCGACAGCGGGGTGCGCTTCATGCCGCGCCTCCGTTTGCCGCGGCGCGCGCGCCCGTCTGCCGGCCGGCCAGCGCGCGCGAGGCGACCTCGGTGTCGTCGAACGGATGCTTGATGCCTGCGATCTCCTGATAGGGCTCGTGGCCCTTGCCGGCGACCAGCACGATGTCGCCGGGGCCGGCCTGGGCGACGGCCGCGCCGATGGCGCGCGCGCGGTCGCGCTGCACGTTCACCCGCGACGGCGCGGCGAAGCCGGCCATGATGTCGGCGACGATCGTGTCGCCATCCTCGCCGCGCGGGTTGTCGTCGGTGACGAACACCACGTCGGCATGCTTCTCGGCGATGGCCGCCATCTGCGGGCGCTTGCCGGTATCGCGCTCGCCGCCGCAGCCGAACACGCACAGCAGGCGGCCGTCGAGGTGGCCGTGCAGGCTGCGCAGCGCCTGCTCCAGCGCGTCGGGCGTATGCGCGTAATCGATGACCACGGTCGGCTCGCCGTGCCCGCCCAGGCGGTTCATGCGGCCGCGGATCGGCTGCAGCCGGCCCAGCACCCCGGCGATGGTCGCCGCCGGCTGGCCCAGCGCATGCAGTGCGCCAGCCACGGCCAGCAGGTTGTCGACATTGAAGCGGCCCAGCAGCGGCGAGCGCAGCGCATGGCGCTCGGCGCCGATCACCAGCTCGAAGCCGATGCCCTGCCCGTCCAGCGCCAGCGCCTCGGCGCGCACGGTGGCGCCGGCCTGGCCGGTCGAGCTCAGGCCGATGGCCTGCACGCCCGCGGCCAGGGTGCCGATCAGCTCACGGCCGAAGGCATCGTCCAGGTTGACCACCGCCGCCTTCAGGCCGTCGCGGTGGAACAGGCGCGCCTTGGCCGCGCCGTAGCTGGCCATGTCGCCGTGGTAGTCGAGATGGTCGCGGGTGAGATTGGTGAACACCGCCACGTCGTAGTGCACGGCATCGACGCGGCCCTGGTCCAGCGCGTGCGAGCTGACTTCCATCGCCACCGCCTGCGCGCCCGCATCGCGCAGCTGCGCGAGCACTTCATGCATCTGCAGCACCAGCGGCGTGGTGAAGCCGGTCGGCACCACGTCGCCATACAGGCCGACGCCGAGCGTACCGATGCTGCCGCTGCGGATGCCCAGCAGGTGCCAGGCCTGGGCCAGCAGCTGCACGGTCGAGGTCTTGCCGTTGGTGCCGGTCACGCCGACCATCGTCATCGCGCGCGAGGGATGGCCGTGGAACTGGTCGGCCATCGCGCCCATGCGCTGGCGCAGCCCGGGCACGGCGATGGCGTCGGCCGGTGCCGGCAGCTGCTCGGGCGCCGGCGGATCGAACAGAATGGCGCTGGCGCCGGCGGCTTTCGCCTGCGCGACGAAGCCCAGCCCATGCACGCCGAAACCGGCGATGGCGACGAAGGCGTCGCCCGGGCGCACCTGGCGCGAATCCAGCACCAGCCCGCCGATCTGCGGATCGTGCGCCAGCGCCAGGTCCGGCAGCAGCTGCGACAGCTTCATCGTGCGGCTCACTGGCGCACCTCCGGCGCGGCCGGCTGCGGCGCGATGGCGGTCGGCATGGCGGCATCGAATTCGGCGTCGATATTGGGTTCGGCCGCGTCCTGCGGCACCGGCAGCACCGCCGGGTTGTTGACCGGGTTGCCGCCGACCTTGCCGGCGGCCTGCGCCGCCAGCCACGACTGGATGTCGTCCGGCGGCACGTCCATCAGGCGCAGGGTGCCCTCCATCACGTGGTGGAATACCGGTGCCGACACCAGGCCGCCGTACTGCAGCGCGCCGCGCGGATCGTTGACCACGATCACCGCGGCGAAGCGCGGGTTGGTGGCCGGCACCACGCCGGCGAACAGCAGGTTGTAGTGGCCGCGCTCGTAGCCGCCGGGGCCGTTCTTGCGCGCCGTGCCGGTCTTGCCGGCGACGTGGTAGCCCAGGATCGCCGCCTGCTTGGCGCCGCCCTGGGTCACCACCGTCTCCATCATGCGCACCACTTCACGCGCGACCTCCGGGTCGATCACCTGGCGCGCTTCGTTGTGCTGGCCCTTGACGAAGGTCGGCTGGATCACGCGGCCGCCGTTGGCCAGCGCCGAGTACGCCTGCGCGATCTGCAGCGGCGTCACCGCCAGGCCGTAGCCGTAGGACATCGTGGTCTTGGTGGTGCCGTACCAGCCCGGGCTGCCCGGCGACGGCACCACGCCCACCGATTCGCCCGGGAAGCCGCTGTGCGGCGCCACGCCGTAGCCGAAGGCGCGCACCGAATCGTAGAAGGTCTGGTCCGGCAGGCGCGCCACGATCTTGGCCGCGCCGATGTTGGAGCTGCGGGTGATCACGCCGGTGACGTTGAGCACGCCGTTGTTCCGCGGCACGTCGCGGATGGTGTAGCGGCCCAGCGTCAGGTAGCCGGGATTGGTGTCGATGATGGTGTCCGGGGTGACCACGTGGTTCTGCAGCGCGGTGGCGATGGTCAGCGGCTTCATCGTCGAACCCGGCTCGACCAGGTCGGTCACGGCGCGGTTGCGGCGCGTGTCCGGGGTGGCGCCGCTGATCGCGTTCGGGTTGTAGGTCGGCAGGTTGGCCATGGCCAGGATCTCGCCGGTGGCCACGTCCATGATCACCACCGAACCGCCGGCGGCCTTGTTCTCGACCACCGCGTTGCGCAGTTCGCGCATGGCCAGGAACTGGATGCGGCGGTCGATGCTCAGGGTCAGGTCCTTGCCGGGTTCGGCCGGACGCACCAGGTCGATGCTCTCCACGATCGCGCCCTTGCGGTCGCGGATCACCTTCTTGGCGCCGGGCTTGCCGCGCAGCCATTCGTCGAAGGCCAGCTCCAGGCCTTCCTGGCCGTGGTCGTCGATGTTGGTGAAGCCCAGCACGTGGGCCATCGCCTCGCCCTGCGGGTAATAGCGGCGGAACTCGCGCTGCGCGAACACGCCCGGGATCTTCAGCGCGACGATCTGCTCGGCCACGTCCGGATTCATCCGGCGGCGCAGGTACATGAACTCCTTGTCGGCCTTCTGGGTGAGCTTGGCGGTCAGCTCGTCCACCGGCAGCGACAGCGCCTGCGCCAGTTCGGGAATGCGGCCCGGCGCGCGCAGCAGTTCCTGTGGGTTGACCCAGATCGAGGCCACCGGCGTGGACACCGCCACCGGTTCGCCGTTGCGGTCGGTGATCATGCCGCGCGAGGTGGCGATGGGCACTTCGCGCAGATAGCGCGCCTCGCCCTGGCGCTGGTAGAAATCGCTGTTGACCAGCTGCACGTAGGCGGCGCGGCCGACCAGGGTCACCGCGCACAGGCCCAGGCCCGCGCCGACCATCAGCATGCGGTTGCGCAGGTTGAACTGGCTGCGGTTGCGGTTGCGGCGGGGCGCGTTCATGGCCTCACCACCACGATGTCACCGGCTTCCGGGAACTTCATGCCCAGGCGGCCGCGCGCTTCCTGGTCCACGCGCGTGGCCTGCGCCAGCGTGGCCTGTTCCAGCTGCAGCCGGCCGAACTCGATGTTGAGCTCGTCGCGCGCGTGTTCCAGCCGCGACAGCTCGACGAACAGCTGGCGATGGCGGTGGCGCATGAACACCACGCCGATCGCCGAGGCGATGGTGCAGGCCAGCAGCACGACCAGCAGCAGGCGGCTCATGGGGCGCTTCCTTGGGAGGCCGGGACCGGGGACCGGGGACCCGGGACCCGAAGATCGTTCGCCGGTACGTCCCCGCTTGCATGCACCGCTCTCCCGGGTCCCGGGTCCCCGGTCCCCGGTCCCGGCCGCTTCTCTGCCACCCGCAGCACCGCGCTGCGCGAACGCGGGTTGACCGCCAGTTCGTCGTCCTCGGCCTTGATGGCGCCGCCGACCAGGTCCAGCGTCGGCACGAACGCGACCGCCTCGGGCAGGCGGCGGTTGGCCGGCGGCGCCTTGGCGTGGCGGTTCATGAACTGCTTGACGATGCGGTCTTCCAGCGAATGAAAGCTGATCACCGCGAGCCGGCCGCCCGGCTTGAGCCGCGCCATCGCCGCGTCCAGCCCGGCCTCGAGGTCGGCCAGCTCGCGGTTGATGTGGATGCGGATGGCCTGGAAGCTGCGCGTGGCCGGGTGGATCTTGTCCTTGCCGCGCGGCATCACCGAGGCGATCAGCTCGGCCAGTTCGGCGGTGCGCGCGAACGGCTGGCTGGCGCGGCGGGCAACGATGGCACGGGCGATGCGGCGGCTCTGGCGCTCCTCGCCGTAAGTCCACAGCACGTCGGCGATCTCGCGCTCCTCGGCGCGGTTGAGCCACTGCGCCGCGCTCTCGCCCGAGTCCGGGTCCATGCGCATGTCCAGCGGACCGTCCTTGCCGAAGCTGAAACCGCGCTCGGCCACGTCCAGCTGCGGCGAGGACACGCCCAGGTCGAACAGCACGCCGTCCAGGCCGGCGGCGGTTTCGCCCCAGGCCAGCAGGTCGGCGAAGCTGCCGCGGTAGATCGCCACACGCGGGTCCGGCGCGAAATCGCGCTGGGCCACGGCGATGGCTTCCGGGTCCTTGTCCATGACGAGCAGGCGCCCGTCCGGGCCGAGCTGGCGCAGCACGCCGCCGGCGTGGCCGCCACGGCCGAACGTGCCGTCCAGATAGGTACCGTCCTCGATCACCCTCAGGCCCTGCAGGACCTGGGTGTACAGCACCGGCAGGTGGGCCGCCGGCGGCTGCGACACCGGAGGGTGACCGGCCTGCGCTTGACCGCGCACCCGGGCACCCCGGCTCACAACTTCAGATCGAGCAGCCCATCGCCCAGATCCTCGTCAGACAGCGTCTGCTGGATCAGTGCGCGATGCGCTTGCTCGCTCCATAGTTCGAACTTGTCGCCCATGCCCATCAGCACCGCCTTCTTCTCGATGCCGACCGCGTTGCGGTGGCTGGACGGCAGGCTGATGCGGCCATTGCCATCCAGTTCCAGATGGGCGGCCGAGCCGACAAGTTTCTGCTGCAGGGTGCGCACCACGCGCTGGGTGTTGGGCTTGGCCATCACGTCGTCGCGCACCCGCTCCCATTCCTTCTCGGCGTACAGCCACAGGCAACCGGCCTCGAACGGGTTATAGGTCAGCACCAGGCGGTTGCCGCTCGCACGCGCGACCAGGTCGCGGTAGGCGGTGGGCACCGCCATGCGTCCCTTGTCGTCAACCGTGATGGCCGTCTCGCCTTGAAACACGCCGTCTCTACCTGTCAGTGCCTGATGTCGCCTGGGCGGTCATTGAACCACGGAAAACCACAAAAAACCCGGTTTTCCCTCGGATGACCACCTTAGCAGCGGGCGAAGGGTTGTCAACAACTTTTCGCGGGCAAAATCGTCATTCACATCAATGGCTTGCACTGATCTTTAGAGACTTGTTCAAGCTTTATCCACAAGTTGCTGTTTCGTCTCAAATTTTGAGATTTCAATGAAATTCAGTCGTGTAGAGGGCGTGTGAAAACGCCAGCCCGGCGCGACCGCCATTCAGGCACCGATGGCCGGCGTCCGCGCAACGCGGCACACTGGCGGGCATGTGCCTGGTCGCTCTTGCCTGGAAGTCCCACCCCCGCTGGCGCCTGTTCATGGCGGGAAACCGCGACGAATTCCATGCCCGCCCCACCGCCGCGCTGGACCGCTGGCCGCCGCCGCAGGACGGCGTGATCGCCGGCCGCGACCTGCGTTCGGGCGGCACCTGGATGGGGATCGACGGCAACGGCCGCGCCGCGGTGATCACCAACGTGCGCGACCCGACCGCCGCCAGCGGCGGGCCCTCGCGCGGGGCCCTGGTCGCGGACTACCTGGCTGGCGCCGGGGCCACCGCGGCGGACCGGATCGAACGGCTGGCGGCCGGCGCCGCCGACTACGCGCCGTTCAACCTGCTGCTGGCCGATGCCGACGGCTGCCACTACCTGGGCAATCGCCCCTTTGCCCGGCAGACACTGGCGCCGGGCGTGCACGGCATGTCCAACGGTGCCCTCGACGCGCCCTGGCCGAAGACGCGCCGGCTGATGGCCGCCCTGGAAGACTGGCTGGCGCAGGACGATCCGCCGCTGGACGGCCTGTGGACGGCCCTGGCCGACGAATGGCGACCCGCCGACGCCGACCTGCCGGCGACCGGCATCGCGCTGCCGCTGGAACGCCACCTGTCGGCCGCCTTCATCCGCGGCGAGGATTACGGCACCCGCGCCAGCACCCTGGTGGCGATCGGCCACGACGGGCGCGGCTTCATCGCCGAACGCCGCTTCGGCCCGCAGGGCGTTTTCCTGGGCCAGGGCCGCGTGGACATCTGACGCGCGGGCCCGGTCGAGGACGGGGCCGGACTGTGGAAGAATCCGCCCCTCTCCGCCGCCGACAAGGAAGCCAGGGCTGGCCATGCGCAAACCGCTGTTCGTCCTGCTGGCGATCCTGCTGATCGACACCATCGGCTTCGGCCTGATCATGCCGATCCTGCCGGGCCTGCTGCAGAGCCTGACCGGCGACCGCACCGCCAACAGCTTCCACTACGGCGCGCTGCTGTCGGTATACGCGCTGATGCAGTTCCTGTGCGCGCCGGTACTGGGCGCGCTGAGCGACCGTCTCGGGCGCCGCCGCGTGCTGCTGGTCTCGCTCGCGGGCGCGGCATTGGACTACCTGCTGATGGCTTTCGCCCCGACCCTGCCCTGGCTGTACCTGGGCCGCGCGCTGGCCGGCGTCACCGGCGCCAACATGGCGGTGGCCGCGGCCTATCTCACCGACATCACGCCCGAGGACCAGCGCGCCGCGCGGTTCGGGCAGATGGGCGCGGCGATCGGCATCGGCTTCATCGCCGGCCCGGTGCTGGGCGGCCTGCTCGGCGAATGGCTGCTGCGCGCGCCGTTCGTGCTGGCCGCCGTGCTCAACGGACTCAACCTGCTGCTGGCCTGGCGCCTGCTGCCCGAATCGCGCCCGGCGCGGCATGGCGGGCAACGCAAGGTCAACCTGAACGCCTTTGCCGCCCTGCACCGCCTACGAGGCAAGGCCGGCCTGCTGCCGCTGGTGGCGGTGTACGCCATCGTCACCCTGGTCGGGCAATGGCCGGCGACGCTGTGGATCCTCTACGGGCAGCAGCGCTTCGGATGGAGCATGTGGATCGGCGGCCTGTCGCTGGCCGGCTATGGCCTGTGCCACGCCCTGACCCAGGCCTTCGCCATCGCCCCGCTGGTATCGCGCCTGGGCGAACGCCGCGCGCTGCTGCTCGGACTGGCCGGCGATTCGCTGGGACTGTTGCTGCTGTCCGTCGCCGTTTCCGGCTGGGTGCCGTTCCTGCTGCTGCCGCTGTTCGCCGCCGGCGGCCTCGCCGCCCCGGCCCTGCAGTCGCTGCTCACGCGCCGGATCGACGACCACCAGCAAGGCGAACTGCAGGGAACCCTGACCGGCATCACCAGCCTGATCGGCATCGCCGGCCCGCTGCTGGTGACCACCCTGTACGCATTGGGCCAGGGCCTCTGGCCCGGCCTGGTCTGGGCCGTGGGCGCCGCCGCCAACCTGCTGGTCCTGCCCCTGCTGTTCGGCCGCAACCGCGCGGAGACGTCAGCCGTACCCGTCGCTCCCAGCGCTGCACAGGACAACGCAGAAAAGCGGCAGGCTTCGTGAGACGTCGAAAAAGCAGCCTTCATCCCCAAGCGCGACGCGAAGCGAGCCAAGCCATCCCTCTGGAGCAGAGCCCCCTTTAGTAAAGGAGGCACGCCGACAGGCGCGGGGTTCTGGAAGGCAAAGGGCCTGGGGCCCCAATGTTTTGTACCGCCTCCGCGGTACAAAACATTGGGGCTTTTCCCGCCCGCCGGGCGGGAAAAGCGGCGGAGCCGGCCTGTAAGCCGGGTTCTGTCGTGGACAGTCATTCTTCTAGGCGCCACGTCGCCGTGGCGCTCGAGCAACCTACCCGGACCCGACGCGGGCCACGCCATTAGGTCCCTATTTGGTCTTGCTCCAGGTGGGGTTTGCCGTGCCGGTCCGTTGCCGGACTCGCGGTGCGCTCTTACCGCACCATTTCACCCTTACCGGCCTCCCGAAAGAGACGTAGGCGGTATCTTTCTGTTGCACTTTCCGTCGGCTCGCGCCGCCCAGGCGTTACCTGGCACCTTGCCCTGTGGAGCCCGGACTTTCCTCGGCGCTCCCGAAGGAACGACGCGACTGTCCGGCCGACTCCGCCGCGCGCATTGTACGTGCTGGCGCCGGCGCTGCGGGCATTACCGCGGAAGTTCGCCGGACAGGCTTCAGGTTCCGGCGTGCGCGTCGCCTGTCGCCGCGGCGGTTGCCTCCCCCTCGGGCAGAAGGCGGCGCTTCACCTGCGCCCATGCCGCGCTCCCACCCGATTCATGGCCTGGCCTCAACCGCCGTACAGCGCCTTGCGCGGCGCGCCGCTCAGCTCGGCCGCGAGCTTGGCGGCGGTGGACGGCGGCAGGTGTTCGTTGAGCCGGGCGTACAGTCGGCGGCCTTCTGCGACCTTCGCTTCCTCGTCGTCGGCGGCGCCCTGCACCATCACCACGAACTCGCCCTTGCGCTGGTTGTCGTCGGCATCGACCGCCGCGCGCACCTGCGCCAGGGTTCCGTCGAGCACGGTCTCGAACAGTTTGGTCAGTTCGCGCGCGACCACCGCCGGGCGGTCGTCGCCGAAGGCGGCGGCCATGTCCGCCAGCGAGTCGGCGATGCGGTGCGAGGATTCGTAGAACACCAGCGTGCCGGTCTCACCGGCGAGCCGCTGCAGGCGTTCGCGACGCGCGGCGGCCTTGGCCGGCAGGAAGCCCTCGAATACGAAACGGTCGCTGGGCAGGCCGGCCACGCTCAGCGCAGCGATCGCGGCGCAGGCGCCGGGCACCGGGCTCACCTTCACCCCGGCCGCGCGTGCGGCGCGCACCAGGCGGAAGCCAGGGTCGCTGACCAGCGGCGTGCCGGCATCGCTGACCACCGCCATCGATTCGCCGCCGAGCAGACGCGACACCACGCGTTCGGCCATCGCTTCCTCGTTGTGGTCGTGCAGCGCCACCAGCGGCCTGCTGATACCGAAGTGCGACAGCAGCTGGCCGGTATGGCGCGTGTCCTCGGCGCAGATCGCCGCCACCGAGCGCAGCACCTCCTGCGCGCGCGGGCTCAGGTCGGACAGGTTGCCGATCGGCGTGGCGACGACGTACAGGGTGGCGGGGGCAGCGGGCATCATCGGCTTTTCCATGGGCAAGGTTAGAATCCTACCGTGTCCCCCACCCGGCGCCGCCGCATGCCGTTGAACGGATCCCGAATGAACAAGCCCGCCGCACGGATCACCGTCCTGTCCCTGTCGTTCCTGCTGTTCGCCGGCTGCGCCACCACCGGCGTGGCGCCGACCGCTTCGCCCGGACAGCAGGCCGCCATCGCCCTGCTCGAACAGGGCAAGCCGCGCGAAGCCGCGCAGCAGCTGGAAGCCGAAGCCGCGCTGGCGCGCGGCACGACCAAGTCGCAGTTGCTGGCCGATGCCGCCTTCGCCTGGCACGAGGCCGGCGACGACGCGCGCGCGCGCATGCTGCTGCCGCAGGTGCAGGTGCGCCAGCTGGCCGGCGCCAGCCGCCAGCGCCATGCGCTGCTGGCCGCGGAACTGGCGCTGGCCGACAAGCAGCCGGCGGCCGTGCTGCAGGCGCAGGGCACGCTGCAACCGGACCTGCTGCCCGCCGCGCAGCAGGCGCGCTGGCACCTGGCCCGCGGCCAGGCGCTGGAAGCCGGCGGCGATGCCTTCGCCGCGGCGGGCGCACGCGCCCGCGCCGGCGTGCTGCTGTCCGGCAGTGCCCGCACCGACAACCAGCGCGCCATCACCCGCCTGCTGGCCGGGCTGGACGATGCCGCCCTCGCCAGCCGCAGCGCCGCGCTGCCGGCCGGCGACCCGCTCTACAACCACGCCGGCCGCGCCCTGATCGGCCGCGGCCTGCCGCTGCCGCGCCCGTTCGACCGCGACGCCGCCTGGCAGCTGGATACCGGCAAGCGTCCGCCGGCCGAGGCGGACGGCTACCGGCCGCCGGTGAAGATGGCGGTGCTGCTGCCCTTGTCCGGCACCCTCGCCACCGCCGCCGCGCCGGTGCGCGACGGCCTGCTCGCCGGTTATTACGCCGAGTACCGCCGCCGTCCGCAGGTCGACTTCATCGACACCCGCGGCACCCCGGCCGGCGCCATCGCCGCCTACGACAAGGCCGTGGCCGGCGGCGCCGATTTCGTGGTCGGCCCGCTGGGCCGCGACGAGGTCGATGCGCTGTTCGGCCGCGAGCCGCTGCAGGTGCCGCTGCTCGCGCTCAACCGCGGCAAGGACACCCCGCCGGCCGGCAGCGCCGGCTTCTCACTGGCGCCGGAAGACGACGGCATCATGGCCGCCGAGTACCTGCTGGCGCGCGAGCGCGGCAACGTACTGGTGATCGGCAGCAACGACGACACCGGCCGCCGCGCCACCGCCGCGTTCCGCGAGCGCTTCGCCGAGCGCGGCGGCAAGGTCGCCGCCAGCCTCAGCGTCGGCGACGCCCCGGGCGACGTGAGCGCACGCCTGCGCCAGGCCGGCGCGGTCGATGCGGTGTTCCTGGCGGTCAAGGGCTCGCAGGCGCGTGCGCTGGCACCGCAGCTGGCGCTGGCGGGCATCGGCGGCGCCACGCGCGTGGGCACCTCGCAGCTGGTGTCCGGCACCGGCAAGGCCGACGAGGACATGGCGCTGGACGGCATCGCCTTCCCGAGCGAGGCCTGGACCGTACGCGGCGCGGCGGGGCTGCCCGCGGCCAGCGAACTGGCCGCCACCCTGCCGACCGCGCGCGGCGGCGCCGCACGCCTGTTCGCGTTCGGCTTCGACGCCTGGAAGATCACCGCCTACCTGGAAAAACTGGCCAACAGCACCCAGGGCGGCCTGGCCGGCGCCACCGGCACGCTGCACCTGGACGGCTTCGGCAACGTGCTGCGCACGCCGGCATGGTCCACCTTCAGCGGTGGCCAGCCGGTGCCGATCGGTGATGGCCGCTGACAAGGCCGCACGCGGCGCGGCGGTGGAAGCCGCCGCGCGCCGCCATCTGGAAGACGCCGGCCTACGCTGGCTGGCCGGCAACGTCCGCTACCGCGGCGGCGAACTCGACCTGGTGATGTTCGACCCGGCCGCCGCCAGCCTGGTTTTCGTGGAAGTGCGTTACCGCCGCAGCAGCGTATTCGGCGGCGGCGCCGCCTCGGTCGATGCCGGCAAGCGCCGCCGACTGCTGCTGGCCGCGCAGCTCTATCTGTCGGCGCACCCCGCCCACGCGCAGGCGCCCTGCCGCTTCGACGTGGTCGAGGCCAGCGGCGAGCCGCCGCGGCTGCACTGGCTGCGCGACGCCTTCCGCGCCGACGACTGCTGATGCCCAGCGTCTTCACCCACGCCGCCGTCCCGCTGGCCCTGTGGTGCGCCAGCGAACGCGGTCGCGTGTCCACGCGCCTGCTCGGCGCCGGCGTCGCCGCCGCGATGCTGCCCGACGCCGACGTGCTGGCCTTCGCCCTGCATGTGCCCTACGCCGATGCCTTCGGCCATCGCGGCGCCAGCCACTCGCTGCTGTTCGCCGCCCTGCTGGCGGCGCTGGCCCTGCTGCTGCACCGGCCGCTGCATGCGGGACGGGCGCAGGCCGCGGCCTTCGTCTTCGCCTGCGCGCTTTCGCACCCGCTGCTCGACGCACTGACTTCCGGCGGCCTCGGCGTGGCGCTGTGGTGGCCGTGGAGCGACGCGCGCCTGTTCGCGCCGTGGCGGCCCATCCGCGTTTCGCCCTTCGCCAACGCCTTCTTCAGCGCGCGCGGCCTGCAGACCGTGCTGTCCGAACTGCGCTGGGTGTGGCTGCCGCTGGCACTGGCCGTGCTGGGCTGGCGCCTGATCCAATACCGTTCCCCCGCCGGTTCCCGCATTCCATGACGTCCCTCCCCGCCGCTTTCGACCAGACCCTTTCCGACCTGCTCGGCGCGCACTGGCGCACCGACGCCGCCGCGCTGGCCGCGCATGCGCAGGACAACTCCTGGCGGCATGCGCTGCCGCTGGGCGTGGCGCTGCCGGAAAGCCGCGAACAGGTGCAGGCCATCGTGCGGGCGTGCCGCGCGCATGGCGTGCCGCTGGTCGGGCGCGGCGCCGGCACCGGCACCACCGGCGCGGCGGTGCCCACCGCCGGCGGCATCGTGCTGTCGTTCGCGCGCATGAACCGCATCCTCGCGCTGCGCCCCGGCGACCGCTGCGCGGTGGTCGAGCCGGGCGTGCTCAACGGCGACCTGCAGCAGGCGCTGCAGCCGCATGGCCTGTTCTGGCCGCCGGACCCGTCCAGCTTCGAGATCTGCAGCATCGGCGGCAACCTGGCCACCAACGCCGGCGGCCCGCGCGCGGTGAAGTACGGCACCACCCGCGACAACGTGCTCGGACTGGTGGCGGTGACCGGCGCCGGCGAACTCATCGAATGCGGCGGCCCGTGGACCAAGGACGCCACCGGCTACGACCTCACCCACCTGATCGTCGGCAGCGAAGGCACCCTCGCACTGATCGTCGAAGCCACGCTCAAGCTGGCGCCGCGCCCACGCGCGCAGGCCGGGCTGCGCGTGCTGTACCGCGACGCGGAGAGCGCCGCGGCGGCGGTGTCGCGGGTGATGACGCAGCCGGCCACGCCGACCACGCTGGAATTCATGGACGCGCGCAGCCTGGCGCTGCTGCGCCGCAACGGCGCGCAGGTGCCCGAGGCCGGCGCGATGCTGCTGATCGACGCCGACGGCGACGACGACAGCCTGCCCAGCGTGCTGCATGCGCTGGGCCAGGCCGCCGAGGGCGAAGGCCTGCTGGCGCTGGACGTGGCGATGGACGGCAGCGCGCGCGAGCAGCTGTGGGCGGCGCGGCGCGCGCTGTCGCCGGCGCTGAAGAGCATCGCGCCGGGCAAGATCAACGAAGACGTGGTGGTGCCGGTCTCGCGCATCCCCGACCTGGTGGCCGGCGTGCAGGCGCTGTCGGCGCGTTTCGACCTGCCCATCGTCACCTTCGGTCACGCCGGCAACGGCAACCTGCACGTGAACATCCTCTACCACCCCGACGATGCCGGCGAGAACGCGCGCGCGCATGCGGCGCTGCCGGAGGTGTTCGCGCTGACGCTCGCGCTGGGCGGCACGCTGTCCGGCGAGCACGGCATCGGCCTGGCCAAGCGCGATTTCATGGCGCAGGCCTTCACCCCGGCGACGCTGGCGGCGATGCGCGCGGTCAAGCAGGCGCTGGACCCGGACGGCATCCTCAACCCGGGCAAGGTGCTGCCGCCGGCCGGCTAGACTGCCCTCCACCACCGAGCGAGCCACCGACCATGGACATCGACCCCTCGCAGTTCGCCGCGCACTGGGCAGCGGCCTGGAACGCGCATGACGTGGACGCGGTGCTGGCCCACTTCCATGACGATGCGGTGTTCACCTCGCCCTTCGCCCGCCAGCTCCTGCCGGAAACCGATGGCGTGCTGCGCGGCAAGGCCGCCATCGGCGCCTACTGGAGCGCGGGGCTGGCGCGCATTCCCGACCTGCGCTTCCACGTCGATGCGGTATTCGCCGGCGTCGATACCGTGGTCATCGCCTACACCAACCAGAAAGGCGTGCGGGTAAGCGAGGTGCTGCGCTTCTCGGGCGACCGGGTGATCGAGGGCCACGGCACCTATCCGGCCGACGCGCACAACCCGACCGGCGCACGCTGACCGGTGCGGCGGCCGCGCACAGGGCGGCGCGGCCGCCGGCTATCCGGCGAAGTGGCGGTAGCCGCCGGCGCGCTCCCCGCCCGCATCGCCCTCGCAGCGGACGCCGCGGCCTTCGGCGATCGTGCCGATGCGCGTCAGCGGCAGCGCGAGGTCCGATGACAACGCCTCCATGGCCTGGCGCCGTTCCGGCGCGGCGGTGAAGCACAGTTCGTAGTCGTCGCCGCCACGCAGCGCGCAGTCCAGTGCGGCATCGGCGTCGAGCGCGGCGCGCAGCGCCGGCGACAACGGCACGGCATCGGCCTGCACCACCGCCGCCACGCCGCTGCGCGAGGCGATGTTGCCGAGGTCGGCCAGCAGGCCGTCGGACACGTCGGCCGCCGCGTGCGCCAGTCCGCGCAGCGCCAAGCCGAGCCGCAGCCGCGGCGTCGGCCGCTGCAGGCGCTGGCGCAGCCGTTCGTGGCCTTCGTCGGCCACGGCGACGCGCACGTCCATCCGGCCCCGCTGCCACAGCCGCAGCGCGGCAGCGGCTTCGCCGGGATGGCCGCTGATCCAGATGTCGTCGCCCACCCGCGCGCCGTCGCGGCGCAGCGCCTGCCCGGCCGGCACCTGCCCCATCGCGGTGATCGCGATCGACAGCGGACCGCGCGTCGTGTCGCCGCCGACCACGGCGATGCCGCTGGCGTCGGCCAGCGCGAACAGCCCGTCGGCGAACGCGTCCAGCCAGGCGGCATCGGCCTGCGGCAGGGACAGCGACAGCGTGCACCACGCCGGTGCCGCGCCCATCGCCGCCAGGTCGGAGAGATTGACCGCCAGCGCCTTCCAGCCGATGTCGACCGGCGCGCTCTCGGCGGGGAAATGCACGCCGGCGTTGAGCGTGTCGGCGGTGACCGCCAGCTGCTGTTCCGGTGCCGGCCGCAGCAGGGCCGCGTCGTCGCCGATACCCAGCGCGATGTCGGCGCGCGCGCGGGTGCGGCGCGCGATGCGTTCGATCAGGGCGAACTCGTCAAGGCTCATGGTCAGGCAGTCCTGGAACGAAAACGCCGGTGCCGATGCTGCCGGCCCCGGCGTCGTGGTGGAAGCGTCGGCGCGATCATGCGCCGGCGGCGTCACTGGCCCGATTCGACCTTGCGCCATTCCACGGCGGCACGGTCCAGCACGCCGTTGACGTAGGTGTGGCCGTGCTCGGAGCCGAAGCGCTTGGCGGTCTCGATGGCCTCGTTGATCACCACGCGGTACGGCACGTCCATGCGGTGGCGCAGCTCGTAGGCGGCCACGCGCAGCACCGCGCGCTCGATCGCGTCGACCTCCTCCACCGGGCGGTCCACGAACGGCGCCAGCGCCTCGTCCAGCTCGCGGCGGTGGTCGAGCACGCCGCGCAGCAGGTTCTCGAAGTAGGCCAGGTCGGCCACTTCATGCGCCTGCTCGTGGGCGAACTGGGCCAGCAGCGACTCGGCGTTGCCGCCGGAAATCTGCCACGCGTAGATCGCCTGCAGTGCGCGGCGGCGCGCGCGCGAACGCAGCACCGGATCGACGCCGTCGCGGCGGAAGGGCTTGCCGGCAGGCTTGCCGTGGTTCTTGTTGCTCATGGCAGCTGCTCCAGAAGATTGACCATTTCCAACGCCGCCAGCGCGGCTTCCTCGCCCTTGTTGCCGTGGCTGCCGCCGGCGCGGGCCTCGGCATCCTCCACGCGTTCCACCGCCAGCACGCCGTTGAGCACCGGCACGCCGAAATCCAGCTGCGCGCGCATCAGGCCTTCGGCGCAGCGGTCGGCCACGTGCTCGTAGTGGCGGGTGTCGCCGCGGATCACGCAGCCCAGGGTGATGATGGCCGCGTGCCGGCCGGCGGCGGCCAGGCGCGCGGCGACCAGCGGGATCTCCCACGCGCCGGGCACGCGCACCACGTCGATGGCGTCCTCGCCGATGCCGTTGCCGGCCAGGCTCTGCCGCGCGCCGGCCACCAGCACGTCGGTGATGCGCGCGTTCCAGCGGCTGGCGATGATGACGAAACGGGCCGATCCGGCCGGGCGGAGGTCGCCTTCGTAGTGGCTCATGGGGCGTAGCGGTCCAAAAGGTGGGTCAGTTTACCGTGTAGGTCGCCATCCCGTAGGAGCGGCTTCAGCCGCGATGGGTCCCTCGCGGCCACGCCCCGCGCTTGTGGTGGCGCGGGTTTGGGTTTTCGGGAAAGCTCCATCGCGGCTGAAGCCGCTCCTACGGCGGGTCGTCAGGGCTGGACGGTCTCGACGATTTCCAGGCCGTAGCCGGCCAGGCCGATCTGGCGGCGCGGGGTGCCGAGCACGCGCAGCCGGCCCAGGCCCAGGTCGGCAAGGATCTGCGCGCCGGCGCCGTTGCGGCGCCATTGGCCCACGTCCTTGTCCTTGCCGGCCGGGCGCACCTCCGGCTCGCGGCGCAGGCGCGCCAGCAGCGCGTCGGAATCGCGCGGGGCCGACAGCACCACCATCACGCCCTGGCCTTCGGCGGCGATGGCGCGCAGCGCGTCGGTGGCGGCCACGCCGAAATCGTCGCGGCGCCAATGCAGCAGGTCGGCCAGCGGGTTCTCCACCTGCACCCGCACCAGGGTCGGCGTGTCCCGGTCCGGCTGGCCCTTGACCAGCGCGAAGTGCAGGTCGTGGGCGATGCGGTCGCGGTAGGTGACCAGCGTGAACGCGCCGAACTCGGTATCGACCTCGCGCTCGTCCACGCGCTCGACGGTGTGCTCGGTGGCCAGCCGGTAAGCGATCAGGTCGGCGATGGAGCCCATCTTCAGCCCATGCTCGCGCGCGAACACTTCCAGTTCCGGACGCCGCGCCATGGTGCCGTCGGGGTTGAGGATCTCCACCAGCACGCCGGCCGGCTCCAGCCCGGCCAGCATCGCCAGGTCGACGCCGGCCTCGGTGTGGCCGGCGCGGGTCAGCACGCCGCCCGGCTGGGCGATCAGCGGGAAGATGTGGCCCGGCTGGTGCAGGTCCGACGCCCTGGCATCGGCCTTGACCGCGGTGCGGATGGTATGGGCGCGGTCGGCGGCCGAGATGCCGGTGGTCACGCCCTCGGCGGCTTCGATGCTGACGGTGAAGTTGGTCTGGAACTGCGCGGTGTTGGCGCGCACCATCGGCGCCAGGCCGAGCTGGCCGGCGCGCTCGCGGGTCAGCGGCAGGCACACCAGGCCGCGGCCGTGGGTGACCATGAAGTTGATGTCCGACGGCTTGACCAGCTCGGCGGCCATGATCAGGTCGCCTTCGTTCTCGCGGTCCTCGTCGTCGACGATCACCACCATGCGGCCGGCGCGGATTTCTTCCAGCAGTTCGGGGACGGGGGCGAAGTTCATGCGGTGGCTCCCTGGCCTTGTAGATGCCGGCCGTCGGCCGGCATTCCGATCAGTTTTTCCACATAGCGCGCCACCAGGTCGATTTCCAGATTGACGGCGTCGCCGACGCCGGTGTGGGCGAAACGGGTGTGGGCGACGGTGTGCGGAATCAACGCCACCTCGAAGCCTTCGCCATCGGCCTCGTTGACGGTGAGGCTGACGCCGTCGACGCAGATCGAGCCCTTCTTCGCGATGTATTTCAGCAATGGCGCCGGCGCGGCGAAGCGCCAGCGCTGCGCGCGGGCGTCGTCGACGATCGACAGCACCGTGCCGATGCCATCGACATGACCGCTGACCAGGTGGCCGCCGAGGCGGTCGGTCGGGCGCATGGCGCGTTCGAGATTGATCGCTGCGCCCGTGGCGAGCTGGCCGAGCGTGGTCAGGCCCAGGGTTTCGGTCGAGGCGTCGGCCTGGAACGAGGTGGCGTCGAACGCGATCACGGTCAGGCACACGCCGTTGACCGCGATGCTCTCGCCCAGCTGCACGTTGTCGAACGGCAGGCTGCCGACCTCGAAGCTGAAGCGGACATCGCCGCCGACGGGCTCGTGCGCGGCCAGGCGGCCGACGCCTTCGATGATGCCGGTGAACATCAGCGCGCCTCCCTCATGGAGAGGGGCCGGACGACCGGAAGGGAACTGCAGAGGGTTTTCATGAACGTTTCCCGCGGTTGGAGAGCGAAAAACGCCGCAAGGCAAACAGGCGCACGCACGGCCGGGGCCGCGCGCTGGCCGTCTTCTTTCATCCGGACTCTAGGCGGCACCGCGTGCGCGGCATCGCCAACCGTCGGCTCCGGCATCGGACCGGATCTGCTGACCCTCGGCCGTTGGAATCCGCAGGGTGCGTATTCCTGCGAGCGGACTCGCATGCCGGCCTCGGCGCTCGCGGGCTCGTGCAGGTTCCCGGGGGAACCGCGCACCTACCGCCGGTGGGGAATTACACCCCGCCCTGAAGACGTTCGTGGTTGCCGGCGAACCGGCCGGCGCATTGTATCAGCCCGCTCCCGGCGGACCTGTCTGGCGGATGGATGGCAGTGTTGCAGCGGTGGGTCGAGCCCCATGTGGGCAGAGGGCGCACATCCGTGCGCGATGGGCATCAGCGGGAAAACCCCGTTGTGCGCTGAAAGGCGCTCCTGCAAGTGTGCGCCCGCAAGCGGCAGCGCCCACTCGCCCGCACGTGCGCTCCTACACATTGCGGCGGCATCGCACCTCCGTAGGTGCCGGGCTTGCCCGGCACGCCTTTCCCGCGGACCGTGGCAGGAACGTGCGGGGCGAGCCCCGCACCTACGCGGTGACCGGACGCAGCAGCAGCCGCAGGTCGCTTCCGACCCTGCGCAGGTCGCGCACCTCCAGCGGCCGCGCCTGTGCCATCGCCTCGATCCCTAGCCCGGCCAGCAGCGGACGCGCGCCCTCGCCCATCAGCAGCGGCGCCATGTACAGCAGCAGTTCGTCGGCCAGGCCGGCGCGCAGCAGCGCCCCGCACAGGGTCGGTCCGGCTTCGACGTGGACCTCGTTGACGCCGCGCGCGGCCAGCAAGGCCATCACCGCGGCCAGGTCAAAGCGGCCATCGGCCTGCAGCGGCGCGGCGGCGAACTGCGCGCCTTCCAGTGCTGGTGGTGCCAACGCCGGATCGTGCAGGTACAGCGTCGGCGCATCGCCTTCGCGCATCCGCGCGCAGGACAGCGTGCGCAGCCGCGCGTCGAGCACCACCCGCAGCGGCGGCAGGAAGTCGCCGGCCTCCGGGCGCGCGGTCAGCGCCGGATCGTCGGCCAGCACCGTCGCCGCGCCGGTCAGGATCGCGCCGGCGCGGGCGCGCCAGCGCTGCACGTCGGCGCGCGCGGCCGCACCGGTGATCCATTTCGATTCGCCGCTGGCCATCGCGGTGCGCCCGTCCAGGCTCGCGGCCAGCTTGACCCGCACGAACGGCCTGCCGCGCTCGATGCGCGAGAGGAAACCGCGGTTGAGTTCGCGCGCCTGGTCCGCCATCAGCCCGACCGCCACCTCGATCCCGGCCTGGCGCAGCAGCGCGAAGCCGCCGCCATCGACATCCGGAAACGGGTCGCCCATCGCCGCCACCACCCGCGCCACGCCGGCCTCGATCAGCGCCAGCGCGCAGGGCGGCGTGCGTCCGTAGTGCGCGCACGGTTCCAGGGTGACGTAGGCGGTGGCGCCGCGCGCGCGGCCGCCCGCTTCGCGCAGCGCGAACACCTCCGCATGCGGGCCGCCGGCGCGCTGGTGGAAACCTTCGCCGACGACCTCGCCGCCGTGGGCGATGACGCAGCCGACCATCGGATTGGGGCGCGTGGTCCATGCCCCGCGTTCGGCCAGGCGCAGCGCGCGCGCCATCATCTGGTGGTCGGTGGCGGTGAACTCCTGCATGCGAAACCTCGTCGGAAACGGGTGCCGCGCCTCAGGGCGGCGGCGGGTCGATCTGCATCACGGTGACGGCCAGCGGCCCGAGCTGCAGCCGGGTGTGCTCCTCCCAGCCCAGCGCGCGGTACCACGGCACCATCGCCGCCTCGCAGTAAAGATACAGGCGCCGCACGCCCAGCCGCGCGGCGTGCGCCACGCAATGCCCGACCAGCCGCGCGCCCACGCCGCGGCCACGGGCCTGCGGGCAGACGTACAGCGACGCGAGCCACGGCGACCAGCCGCGGATCTGTTCGTGGTCGTCGTGCAGCAGGCTGACCGAGCCCAGCCAGGCGCCGTCGTCTTCGGCCAGCCAGGTGCAGGGAATGGCATCGTCGCGCTGCGCGCGCAGCTCGGTTTCGGCCTGTTCGACGGTCCACGCCGGCAGCAGTTCGCCGAACGCCCGCACATGCGCCCGCGCCAGTTCGGGAATCCACGCCGGCCGCGCCTGCAGCCCGACGATGCGCGGCGGCGTCAGCGCGGCGCCTTGCGCTCGCGGCGCGCGGCGCCGGCCTCGAGCAGCGACAGCTGGCCGTCGCCGGCCGGATGGTCGCGCTCGAGCTTCTCGATCTCGTCGCGGAAATCGGCCACGTCCTCGAAGCTGCGGTAGACCGAGGCGAAGCGCACGTAGGCGACGTGGTCGAGCTTGCGCAGCTCGTCCATCACGAATTCGCCGACGCGGATCGACGGCACCTCGCGTTCGCCGCTCATGCGCAGCTGGTGCACCACCGCGCGCACCGCCGCCTCGATCCGCTCCTCGGCCACCGGCCGCTTCTGCAGCGCGCGGTCGAAACCGACCCGCAGCTTGCGCGCGTCGAACGCCTCGCGCCCGCCATCGCTCTTGACGATGACCGGCAGCTTGAGCTCGATGGTCTCCAGCGTGGAAAAACGCTCGCCGCAGGCCTCGCAGCCGCGCCGGCGGCGGATGGTCGCCCCATCCTCGGAAACGCGCGAATCGATCACGCGGGTGTCGGTGTGCTGGCAGAAGGGACAGTGCATCAGCGGAGCGGGGAGAAGGGAACGGGGAACGGGGAACGCGAATTCCCCGCGCTTTGCGCGCTCCTGCGTTGCAGCGACTTCCGCAATGCCTGCAACTGCAGGGAAACGGCCCGATGCTGCGCCAGGAACGCGTCGACCGCAACCTGCCCCACGAATCCCAATCGCGCGGCAAGCAACGCCTGGGTCAAAACCTCTGCCAGCGAGCCGGATGCCATCGACAGGAAACGCAGGTAATCGCGGGTCGAATACCTCGCATTGCCTTCGGCGATGCAGGAAGGAACAGAGATGGCGGCACGCTTGATCTGGCTGCCCAGACCGAACCGCTCCTCGACCGGGAATGCGGAGGCAAGTTCGTAGACCTTCTCGACCATCACCATCGCTTCTTCCCAGACCCTCAACTCACGGAAATCCGCCGCCATGACAGCTCCCTGTCGCCACCGACAGGCCACCGTGGCCTGTCCTTCCCTGTTCCCGCTTCCCCGTTCCCGGCTGTTCAGCCGTAAACCGGGAACTGCCGGCACTGCAGGGTGACGTTCTCGCGCACGCCGGCGATGACGTTCTCGTCGTTCGGGTTGTCCAGCACGTCGGCGATCCAGTTGGCCAGCGCCACGCAGTCCGGCTCTCTGTAGCCGCGGGTGGTGATCGCCGGGGTGCCCAGGCGCAGGCCCGAGGTCACGAACGGCGAACGCGGGTCGTTCGGCACCGAGTTCTTGTTGACGGTGATGTGGGCCTTGCCCAGCGCGGCTTCCGCATCCTTGCCGGACACGTCCTTGCCGATCATGTCCACCAGCATCAGGTGGTTCTGCGTGCCGCCGGAAACGATCTTGTAGCCGCGCGAGATCAGCGTGTCGGCCATCGCCTGCGCGTTCTTCACCACCTGCTGCTGGTAGGCCTTGAACTCCGGCTCCAGCGCTTCCTTGAAGGCCACCGCCTTGGCGGCGATGACGTGCATCAGCGGACCGCCCTGGATGCCCGGGAATACGATCGACTGCAGCTTCTTCTCGATCTCCTCGCCGGCGCCCTTGGCGATGATGATGCCGCCGCGCGGGCCGCGCAGGGTCTTGTGGGTGGTCGAGGTGACCACGTGGGCATGCTCGATCGGGTTCGGGTAGACGCCGGCGGCGACCAGGCCGGCCACGTGCGCCATGTCCACGAACAGGTAGGCGCCGACCTTGTCGGCGATGGCGCGGAAGCGCGCCCAGTCGACGATCTGCGAATAGGCCGAGAAACCGGCCACGACCATCTTCGGCTTGTGTTCCAGCGCCAGCCGCTCGACTTCGTCGTAGTCGATCAGGCCCTGCTCGTTCACGCCGTACTGGACGGCGTTGAAGATCTTGCCGGAGGCGTTGACCTTGGCGCCATGGGTCAGGTGGCCACCATGGGCCAGGCTCATGCCCAGGATGGTGTCGCCCGGCTGCAGCAGCGCGAAGTACACGGCCTGGTTGGCCTGCGAGCCGCTGTGCGGCTGCACGTTGGCGTAATCGGCGCCGAACAGCTGCTTGAGGCGGTCGATGGCCAGCTTCTCGGCGATGTCCACGTATTCGCAGCCGCCGTAGTAGCGCTTGCCCGGGTAGCCCTCGGCGTACTTGTTGGTGAGCTGGCTGCCCTGCGCCTCCATCACCCGGGGGCTGGCGTAGTTCTCGCTGGCGATCAGCTCGACATGGTCTTCCTGGCGCTGGCACTCGGCGGCAATGGCCTGGGCCAACTCGGGGTCGTAGGACTCGATACGGGCGTCACGCGGGAACATCTCGGCTCCTGGGAAGGGTGGGCGGGGGGAGGGCCGATTGTAGCGCTTCCTTCACCCCCCTACCCCCGCCCGCCCTGCGCGACGCGGCGGGCGCGCTCCCCGGGGACGCGACAGGCGTCCGCCGCGTGCCCCACCGCGCGCCCTGGCGCGCTCCTGCGAAGGACGCCTACATGACGAAGGCGCCCCAAGGGCGCCTTCGCTGTGGACGGTCCGTCCGGCTCAGTGGTTGAACACGATGTCGGCGATGATGCCGGTGGCGATGGCCACCATCAGCAGGTTGCCGCGGTCGTCGCGGATCCAGCGGTGGCCGTGCGGCGGACGGCGCACGTGGTAACGGTCGTAGTCGTTGACCACGTAAACCGGGCCGCCGTAGTAGTTGCTGTAGCGGTAACCGCGCTGGAAGCCGTACGGGCGGTAGACTACGCGCGGCGGCGGGGCGTAGTAGCGGCGGTCGTTGTGGCGGGCGTCGCGGTAGCCCTCGCGGTAGCCGGCGTTGTAATGGCGGCGGTCGTCGCGCCATTCGCGCCGGTCGTGGCGACGGTCGTGGCGGTCATGGCCGTGCCCGCGGCCGCGGTCGTCCCAGCCGTGGCGGCCACGGTCATGGTCGCGGTCGCCCGCGGCGAAGGCCGGAGCGGTGGCGCCGAAGGCCAGCAGGGTGGTCATCGCGGCGACTGCAAGTCGGTGCATCTTCATGGGTGGCCCTCGCGGTGTTGATGGACGCTTTCCATCATGCTCACGCGATCTGAACGGTTTCCGGCTGGAAACGGTTACCGATGGCGCCATTCATCAGCCGGCCAGCCGTGCGGCGGCCGCCGGACGCCGGCGGCTTCCCGCTATAATCGCCCATTCCCTTTTGCCTCGGGCTCGTCCGCCTTGCGGACCGGGCGCGGGCGTGCGCTACGGAGACGTCATGTCCTCGCAATACATCTACACCATGAACCGCGTCAGCAAGGTGGTCCCGCCCAAGCGGCAGATCATCAAGGACATCTCGCTGTCGTTCTTCCCGGGCGCCAAGATCGGCCTGTTGGGCCTGAACGGCGCCGGCAAGTCCACCGTGCTCAAGATCATGGCCGGCGTGGACACCGATTTCGAGGGCGAGGCCCGCCCGCAGCCCGGCATCAAGGTCGGCTACCTGGCGCAGGAGCCGGAACTGAACCCCGAGCACACCGTGCGCCAGGCCGTGGAAGAAGGCGTGGGCGACGTGCTGCAGGCGCAGGCCGCGCTGGAAGCGGTCTACGCCGCCTACGCCGAGGAAGGCGCCGATTTCGACGCGCTGGCCAAGGAACAGGAGCGCCTGGAGGCGATCCTGGCCGCCGGCGACGCGCATACCGTTGAACAGCAGCTGGATGTGGCCGCCGACGCGCTGCGCCTGCCGCCGTGGGACGCGGTGATCGGCAAGCTGTCCGGCGGCGAGAAGCGCCGCGTGGCGCTGTGCCGCCTGCTGCTGCAGAAGCCGGACATGCTGCTGCTCGACGAACCGACCAACCACCTGGACGCCGAGTCGGTG
>Ga0206117_100588_pt1 | contig 33006 bp, 21 predicted proteins | sample 3A5Ametagenome_FD_177997 | JGI IMG/M metagenome (GOLD analysis project Ga0206117, IMG submission 177997) | Enriched microbial communities from leaf-cutter ant dump, University of Wisconsin, Madison, United States - 3A5A | ecosystem: Environmental > Terrestrial > Nest > Insects nest > Nest dump... | reverse complement strand
CGCCCGGCCGACGCGATCGCCATTCTCGACAAGGTGCCGAACCGTTCGCCGCTCCGGCGCAACGCCGACATCATGATCGCCTTCGACTACAACGCGATGGATAAGGTGGACGAGGCGCGCGCCACGCTGAAGCGCGTCATTCGCAACAATCCGAAGGACAAGGAAGCGCTGAACGGCCTCGGCAACATCCTGAGGACGCGGAAGATGTTCGCCGAGGCGGCGGATGTCTATACGCGCACCCTCCGGGCCATCGGCGACAAGCCGCAGGCCGAGGATTGGCAGGTGTTCTACAACCGCGGCATCGCCTACGAGCGCACCGACCGGTGGCCGGAAGCCGAAGCCGACTTCAAGACGGCCCTGGAGCTTCGGCCGGACCAGCCGTTGGTCCTCAACTATCTCGGCTACTCCTGGATCGACAAGGGCATGAACCTCAAGGAGGGCATGGCGCTGATCGAGAAGGCCGTCAGCCTCGCCCCGACCGATGGCTACATCGTCGACAGCCTCGGCTGGGCGCACTACAAGCTGGGCGAGTACGAGCAGGCCGTCGAGGAGCTCGAACGGGCGGTTTCGCTGATGCCGTCCGATCCCACCATCAACGACCATCTCGGCGATGCCTACTGGCAGGTTGGCCGCCGCGTCGAGGCGCGCTTCCAGTGGAACCACGCCAAGGCCAGCAAGCCCGAGCCGGATGACCTTGTAAAGATCGAGGCGAAGATCGAGCACGGCTTGGTCGAGGAGAACGCCGGAAAGGCCGCAGAGGCGGCAACTCCGAAGCCGGATCGGGCAACGCCCTGATAGGCGCTGGGGATCGAGGGGCCATGCCGATCGTCGAAGAGGCACGCGCCAAGATCAATCTGGCGCTGCATGTCACGGGACGTCGGCCCGACGGCTATCACGAACTCGACATGCTCGTCGCCTTCGCCGACGTCGGCGACAGCGTAACCCTGGCGACGAGCGACACGGACGGTTTCGTCGTCGACGGCCCGATGGCCAAGGGGCTTTCGACGGACGCCGACAATCTCGTCCTGCGCGCCTTGCGCGGATTCCGCGAGCTGACCGGCCGAACGGAACCACTCTCCGTTCGGCTGACCAAGCGCCTGCCGGTCGCCTCGGGCATCGGCGGGGGCTCCGCCGACGCGGCGGCCACCTTGCGGGGCCTCTGTCGGCTCTACGCTCTCTCGGCGAACGACCCTGCCCTCGCCGAGCTTGCTTTGTCTCTGGGCGCCGACGTGCCCATGTGCCTTGCCGGCCGTCCAGCGCGCGTTGCCGGCATCGGCGAACGCATCGCACCGACCACGGGCCGACTGTCCTTCGGCCTGCTTCTGGTCAATCCCGGCGTCGGCGTGTCGACGCCGGCCGTCTTCAAGGCACTCGCGCGGCGCGACAATCCGCCGCTCCCATCCCTGCCCGCCTTCGATGACGTGGACCGCCTCTCCGCCTTTCTCACCGACGCGACGCGAAACGACCTAGAAGCCCCCGCGCGGGATATCTCTCCGGTCATCGGCGACGTGCTCGAAGCCCTCGCAAGACAGCCGGAGGCCAAGCTTGCTCGCATGTCCGGATCGGGAGCCACCTGCTTCGGCCTGTTCGGCGACAAGGCGGCCGCAGCCAGAGCCGGCGAACGGCTAATGACCGACCACCCCCGCTGGTGGATCGAACCGGCAATGGCCGCCTTTTAGGGCGATTTACCTGATCAGCCTAGAGATCGACGGCAACGTCCTCGGCGGCGATCACCCGATGGATGCGCTCCTCGTCCGCCGATTCCTCGCCGAACGGTGCCACCGTCCACTCCCATGTATCGGAGGGGAACGGCGGCATCACGCCGTGCAGAAGGTCGCAGGTCTCCACCACGACGCCGTCGCGCCGCCGCCGGACGTAGGAGACGTCGGTGACGATAACCGTCTTGCAGGGCAACTGAGCCAGCCCGTCGAGATGGCCGGCGACGAGTTGCGCCACCGCATCCGCGGGCATGATCCGCGCCTGACCATCCTTGGCCTGCAAGCGGGCAACCGCGCCGACGGCGATCTGCGACAGCACGTTGGCCGAGATCACCAGATCGACCTCGTCGATCTTGCGAAGGAAACCGAGGGGGTCGAGGCGAACGCCGAGATCGTCCTGCCCGGTGGCAAGCTTGATCCGCGATTGCTCTGCAAGCCGGTCGTAGCCGGATATGTCGCGCGTGAGGAAGGTGACGTTGGGATAGCGGCGGAGAAGGACTTTCATCCGAACCGTCGGCAGATGGACGATATCGACCAGCACCACCTTGTTGAACATGCTGGTCAGCCGTTCGATCGGCACGTCGTGAAGCAACCCCGACCCAAGCACCACGGCCGTGCGGCGAACGGCCACGCCATCGATGGCCCGGTCGATCGCCGCCCGCGTCCGCTCTTCGTGCTCGGACCAGGCGGCACGGTGGCGTCCGGCTCTGCCCCTGAGCCCGATGGCGTCTCGGACGGCGCTGGAACGGCTTTTGGGCGAGATCAGGCGAGTGATGGCGAACAGAAGGGCATCGGCGAGCATGCGCGGGTATCCGGCTGGTTCTTCACGCGGAGTGGGTTCCGCCAAAGCCTTGCGACAACACTGGGGCGGCTTGCGAAAAAACGCCTGCCGCCCGGATCATCAAGCGATCTCGCCACAAACCACAGGCACCGGTGTGCCCGTCGTGGCCGGGAAAGACGACGGCAGTCCCTTCAGGCGACGCGCCGCGAGATAGGCGAAGGCCTGCGCCTCGACGAAGTCGGCATCAAAGCCGACGTTGCCGGCCGGAACCACCTCTACGCCGGTTCGCTCGGCGATCATTCGGACCATGACCGGATTGCGCGCGCCGCCGCCCGACACGATGACCGTCCGGATCGGCGCACCGGCGAGGCGCAGACCGGCGGCCACGCCTTCGGCGGTAAATGCGGTCAGCGTCGCCACCCGATCGGCAAACGGCAGGCGGGCGGCGGCATCGGCCCGGAAGGTATTGCGATCGAGCGACTTGGGCGCCGGCGTCTCGAAGTGCGGATGGTCCATCAGTTGGGCCAGCACGTCGGCGTCGACGCGTCCCTGGGCGGCGATGGCGCCGTCGACGTCGAAGCGGGCACCGGTGGCGTTGAACACCAGATCGTCGATCAGCGCGTTGCCGGGTCCGGTGTCGAAGGCGATGAGATCGCCATCCTCACCGATCAGCGTGACGTTGGCGACGCCACCGATGTTGAGGAAGGCAACCGGCGGCGTAAGCCCGGCCTTGCGGGCGAGCGCCCGGTGGTAGACCGGCACGAGCGGTGCCCCCTGCCCGCCCTGGCGAATGTCGGCCGACCGGAAATCATGGACCACCGGCAGGTTGAAGCGTTCGGCGAGGAGGCTTGCATCGCCGATCTGGGCGGTGAAGCCCCGATCCGGAGCGTGATGCACCGTCTGCCCATGGAAGCCGATCACCTCGGGACGGATGCCCTTCTTCTCGGCGGCGATCAACAGCACGGCCACCACGTGGGCGTGCGCATCGGTGACGACGGTCTCGGCCTCGGAGAGCCGGCCGAAGCGGTCATCGCGAGCGGTCATGCCGACCGCATCCTTCAACGCCGCCCTCAGAACAGCCCGCTCTTCGTCGCCATAAGGCTGAAAAAGTGTCGGCCCGAACTCGGCGATCCCCTCCCCGTCGGTGCGAATCAGAGCCGCATCGACGCCGTCCATCGACGTACCGCTCATCAGACCGAGTGCCCACATGGCCGAATCGCCAGACATTTTTGACCTCATACCCCGTGAAATCCGCTTTCGATCCTGATAGGAAGCCCAGCGGACTGATACGTCAATTCGGGTCCGTGGACAAACCAAAGGTACAGAAAGATGAGCGGCTTCAAGTCGGATTTCCTGCGCACGCTCGACGAGCGCGGTTTCATCCACCAGATCTCGGACCCCGAGGGGCTCGACGCAGCGTGCATGAAGGGTCCGATCACCGCCTATGTGGGCTATGACGCCACCGCTACCTCCATCCACATCGGCAACCTCATCACCGTCACCATGCTCTACTGGCTGCAGGAAACCGGCCACCGGCCGATCAGCCTGATGGGTGGCGGCACGTCGATGGTTGGCGACCCGTCCTTCCGTGACGACCAGCGCAAGCTGCTGACGCCGGAGACGATCGCCTCCAACATCGAGAGCATTAAGAAGGTCTACTCGCGCATCCTGCGCTACGGCGACGGCCCGACCGACGCCATCATGGCCAACAATGCCGACTGGTTGATGAAACTCAATTACGTCGAGTTCCTGCGCGACGTCGGCCGCTTCTTCTCGGTCAACCGCATGCTGTCCTTCGACAGCGTCAAGCTGCGTCTCGACCGCGAGCAGTCGCTGTCCTTCCTCGAGTTCAACTACATGATCATGCAGGGCTACGACTTCGTCGAGCTCAACCGTCGCTACGGCACCGTCCTGCAGATGGGCGGCTCCGACCAGTGGGGCAACATCGTCAACGGCGTCGATCTCAGCCACCGCATGAACGGCCCGCAGCTCTACGCGCTGACGACGCCGCTTCTGACCACGTCGTCCGGCCAGAAGATGGGCAAGACCGCCAACGGCGCCGTCTGGCTCAACGGCGACCTCTTCAGCCCCTATGACTTCTGGCAGTACTTCCGCAACACCGAGGACGCCGACGTCGTCCGCTTCCTGAAGATCTTCACCCGCCTGCCGCTTTCCGAGATCGCCCGGCTCGGTGCGCTCGGTGGAGCCGAGATCAACGAGGCCAAGAAGATCCTCGCCACCGAGGCGACCGCCGTCGTCCACGGCCGGGAAGCCGCCGAAGCGGCCGCCGAAACCGCGCGCCTGACCTTCGAGGAAGGCGTCCACACCGACGACCTGCCGACCGTCGAAGTGCCGAAGGCTGATCTTGAAGCCGGTGTCGGCGTACTCACCGCCTTCGTGCAGGCCGGCCTTGCCGCATCCAACGGCGATGCCCGTCGCTCGGCCCAGGGCGGCGGCCTCAAGGTCAACGACCGCACGGTGACCGATCCCAAGGAGGTTCTGTCGCTCCAGAGCCTCAACGACGACGGTGTCATCAAGCTGTCGCTCGGCAAGAAGAAGCACATCCTTCTGAAGCCGGTCTGATCGGCGACGAGCAGTCGCCGACGCATCAAGCGCCCCCGGCTTTCCGCCGACGCGCGCCGAACAAACGCCTTGGAGCGCCGATCCGCCTGAACCGGATCGGCGCTCCAGCGTCTTATGGCCCAGCGTCACCGTTCCGGTCCCGTGCCACTCGGGTCGGGTGAGGCCCTAAAGAGCAATATTCTCGCCGAGACGCGGCAACATGGAAACCAGGCCGGCCTTCGGGAGCGGTCTTGAAAAGTAGTAGCCCTGGATCAGGTCGCAGCCCCAGTCGGTCAGGGAGTCCAGCTGATCCCGGGTCTCCACGCCTTCCGCCACCACCTTGAACGACATCACCTCCGCGAGCTTGATGATCGTCGAGACCAAACCGCACTGTTGGGCGTCGCGAGGAATGCCCGTGATGAAGCTGCGATCGATCTTGATGCAGTCCCAGGGCATTTCCCTCAGATAGGAGAAGGAAGAGTACCCGGTACCGAAGTCGTCGATCGCGATACTCACCCCCATCTTCTTCAGTTCATTGAGAATGGGAGTGACCTCGTTCTCGCGCTCGATGTAGGAGGACTCCGTTATTTCGATTTGAAGTTTATCTGCGGGGAAACCGGTCTCGGCCAAGGTCTTCGACAGGACGGATATGAAACTGCCGAACCGGACCTGGCTGGCCGAAATGTTCACCGACACGGTGATGGGCGCATAGCCTTTCTCAAGCCATTCATGCCCGTCGCGACAAGCCCTTTCGAGAACATACTCGCCGACGGACTCGATGAGGCTGGTTCCCTCGGCCACCGGAATAAAATCGCACGGCGGCACGACACCGAGTTCCGGATCGGTCCATCGTGCGAGGGCCTCGACGCCGCATAGCCGATGAGTGACTGCATCGAACTGCGGCTGGTAGTGGACTTCGAGCACATTGTTCGCCAGAGCGTTTTTTAGTTTCACGCCCAGCTTCATCTTCTTCTGGCTCTCGGCGGTCAGTCTGTCCTCGTAGACGCCGACCGAACCTCGCCGGTTGCGCTTCGCCTCGTAGAGTGCCGCATCCGCCTCCAGAAGCGCGTCGCGGTCGCCATCCCGCGGCTTGTAGCTCACGCCGAGCGTCGCGGAGGAAAACACCTCCAGTCCGTCATCGATGCGGACGGTTTGCCCGAGAGCCCCCTGAATCCTCTCGATGATGCTTTCGATGAAGCCGCCGTCGCCGGAGTGGATGAGAAGCGCGAACTCGTCGCCGCCGATCCGGCACAGGATATCGTCCGGCTTCAGATGGTCGCGCCGGATGGCATCGAGACGGCTGGCAACGGCCTGCAAAACGCGGTCGCCGGCGCCATGCCCGTAACTGTCGTTGACGTCCTTGAAGTGGTCGAGATCAACGATGATGAGCGCAAAGGGAACGTCACGCAGCCCCGCAAGACGTTGATCGAGGGCGCGGCGGTTGACCAAACCGGTCAGTTGGTCGCGCGAGGCGAGATATTCCAGCCTTTCCTGCGCACTCTTCTGCTCGGAGATGTCGATCAGCGAATAGACATAGGTCGCCCCACCCTCGGCGTCCTCTCCGGCGGGCGTTATCGACAGGATGCCGGGCCGGCTTCCGTCCGGCCCGAACATGACCTCGCGGCGCCATGTGTCCTTCAGGCTGTCCGGAAGAACCAGCGGCTTGCCATCGCTCCGGAATGCGTCCTTCAGGCCGGAGTGCCGACCGTCCTCACCGCCACCAAGGCCCAACATTCGCTCGAAGGCCACGTTGGCCTTCAGCATGGAGCCGGTGTGGTCGACGATGGCGAGCCCCTCTGTCGAGTTCTTGAAAACGACGTCACCGCGCCGCACGTCCCGATCCTTCCGCGCCATTTCCTTGATCAACGCGGCGCTGCTGGAGGCCAGAAGGCGCCAGCGAACGGTGTCGGCTTCGAGATAATCGACGAATGCCTGTCGCTTCCAAAGCACGAACAGCGCCAGCGGAACGCCAAAGGCGGCGGCTATCAGGACCTTTCCCGCAAGTCCTCCGAAGACGATCGCGGCGATCTGAGCGTTGATTCCGAAGGCGATGAAGGGAAATGCGATGCCGTCCAGCACGAGGACGAGAATGAAGGAGAAAATGTAGATGGCAGCGGTGACGGGGAGCGGCGGCTTTCTCTTCTTCGTCAGCTCGAAAATGTACAGCAGCAGCAGAAGCTCGGCGACGATAAGAACGCCTCCGAGCGCAATCAACGCCGTCGAGACCTCGAACAGCGCCGGGGGAACGTTATACGGGTTGACGACCCCATCCGCCTTCAGGATCGACTGCGTCAGGAAGGAAATGATGATGTTGAAGAGGTCGACGACGAAGACCAGCCGAACCAGGTGACGCAGGATGAAAGCATCTCTTTCAATCCAGACGAACATCACGGCGGTCATCATGAAGGCGCCGTAACATAGATTTCCGCCCGAGACGACGATGCCATCGGCAATCTGGAGAGAGTATATGTTGCCCCAGAAACCACCGATCAGCAGAACGAGGGATATGTAGACGTAGAAATGGACCTGCCGTATCGGACCTGAAAGCGTCGTGAAATAGAGCGGGAACATGGAGAAGGCGGCTATCTGAAAAATCAGCAGAACGAACATGATAGCCAATCCGTGGTTGGATCGCTCAGCAAGAGCTGACGCGCTATGTTCGACCCCATCCGGGCGTTCGCAGGCGTCCTCCCGATCCGGTCGTCCTCAGAGGATCGGCACGGTCGCACCCTGTTCTTTCAATATCGAATGATGCCCCCGAAGCATGGGGACGCCCCGCTTACCCAACTACCGGCGTCGAAACGATGATGGAAACTTAGCATCAGGTGCGGGCGTTCTCATCCGGACTGTTGAAGTTGCCAGCTATCAGAAAGTCTAGGGGCGATGCCGGCGTCAAAGCCATCCGGCCGATGGAGAAGATGGACGGCCACGGCAGGCTCGAAGCGCCGCACCGCCCCGCCCCTCATCCCGCCGCCATCACTTCAGCTCGAACAGGCGGCGGAAGATGCCAGGCGCGATGGCCGAAAGTGGATTGACCGACAGCGAGGGCGCGTCGATCGGCCCATTGAGGCGATAGGACACGCCGAGCAGACCGGACCGCCCGCCACCGGCGAAGATGGTCTGCCCGAGCAACGGAATGGAGGCCAGCACGCTGTCGAGCTGGTTGGCCGGCAGGTAGCTGCCGGCAAGGCGCAGGGCATTCTTGGAGAAATCGACGTCGCCGGCCATGGTGAGGCCGGCCGTTCCGGTCCGGATGAACCCCTCGCCGATCGACAGCATGCCGTTGCCGAACCTGACGTCGAAGACCAGCCGACTGATGTCCGTCGTCGAAAGCCCTTCGGTCGGGCCGTCCCGTGACGCGGTCGAGAGCTGAGCCAGCGCCGGCTCCTCCACCACCTTCCAGCGATTGCCGTCGATCCGCGCCGCCAGAATGCCGTTGTCGTCGATGGCTCCGGCGAGCGTCGCCCGCCCACCGTAGACGCGCCGATAGACGCCGAGGAAGCGCAGGAGGCGCCCCACCTCGCCGGCTTCCACCTTGATGTTGCGTCCGGCCGCGTCCGGTCGCACCGTTGCCGATGCCGAGCCTCCGCCGGACGTTTGCACCGTCAGCGACAACTCGTTGATCCGCCCCCCGGCGATGGCCGCCGTGAGATTGAGCCCGTCGAGCTGCTCACCACCTTCGCCGGTCACGTTGGCGATGGCGGCCGACAAGGTCAGAGCCATGTCGCCAGGAATGCCGGTTCCCGTCGTTCGGCGGAGAAGGCTGCCGACCAGTGCGCGCGCATCGAGCCGAGAGCCGTTCACCGCGACCTTGAGGCCGCTGTCGCCGACCGAAGCCTTCAGCGTCATCCGATCGGCAGGCGAGAAGTTGAACTTGGTGAGATTGGCGCCGACGAAGTCGCCATCGCCATTGAGGCTGATCTGCCCTTCCACCTCGGCCGAACCGGCCTTCAAGGCGATGTTGCTGATGCTCGTGCCCGACGGACCGGCCACCATGTCGAACGCCAGCGTGCCGGGCTTGCCGGCCGGTTTGCGGAAGCCGACCAGCGGCAGATTGATCTCCGCCTTGGCGAGGTTGACCGATACCCGGCGCGACACGCCGGTATCGGTCATTTCCACCGAAACGCTGCCGTCGAGCATGTCGCCGAGATCGAGCCCGTAACTCTTGGCCGCAGCGGCATCGAGATCGAGCTTCACGACCGACTTCGTCTCGCCGTCTCCGGACAAGGGCAAGGTCAGAAACACGTCGGCCGGTGCGCCGTCGATCTGCGCCTTGCCGCTCAGATGCGCGGCGCCGTCGCGGAGTTCGATCGCAAGATTGCCGCGCGTCACCGAACGGCCGTTGATCGGCGTGCCGGGAGCGAACCCCGTCAGATCGATCCGGCCGCCGTAGACGATGTCGGTGTCGGCAATCTCTTCGGCAAGCGGCAGGCGAATGGAGAGATCGGCCGTCAGATCGCCAGCGGCCTTGGCCGGATCGGGCGAGAAATCGGCATCCTCGGCCAACGGCAGGCGGTTCCAGAGGGCGATGCCGGCCGAGGCCGTGCCGGAAAGGCGCAAGGCGACCTCTCCATCCGGCACCTTGGCATCCACCACCGGCACCACGAACGTCGACGCCCCCATGTCGAGCCGCCGCCCCGACCCGAGATCGACCCATCCGCTGTCGACGGTGATCTCGAAGCGGTTGCCCGACAGCTTGCCGTGTCCGACCGCGTCGCGAATGAGCGGAGCATCCTCGAAGGGCGTGAACGCCGCATCGGAGAAATCGAAGGCCAGTGCCGCTTCCGGCGCGATGATGCCGCCGCCGGCCTTCGCATCGCCTCGCATCGCGAGGTCGACCGTCGCGTTGGAAATCTGGCCGGAATGGATATGGGTGCCGACCCAGTCGCGGACGTCGGGAGCGAGCGTGACCGGCCAGAGAGCCTTGAGGGCGGCGGCGGGCAGGCGCGGCGATACGCCCGACAGAACGGCGAAGGTGCCGCCGTCCCGATGCGACGCGCGCGCGGCAGCCGTGAAGCTGATGCCGGCGCCTTCGACATGCATGTCGTCCATGACCAGCAGTGCGGAGGCCTGATCATAGCTGCCGGCGATCCGCCCATCGCTGGTCCTTATGCCGCTCAGCACGTCCTGCCCTTCGAACTTGAGATCGAAGGTCCAGAGCTTGTCCTGCTGCGGCGGGACGACCTCGCCATGGGCGAGCAGATAGCCGCTGCTCAGCACGATGGGCGAAGGGTTGAGCGAGATCTGCTGCTTGTCGGCATTCCACTCGAAATCGAGGCGGACCGGGGCCGCAAGGGCATCCAGCTCCGTGTCGCCGAAGCGAAGCGACGAGCCGAGCACCACCTGCCAGCCGGCGGCGGCGACCCCCCCTTGCGCCCCCACGGTGACGGCACCCGACAGGCTGATCGAACCGGACAGATCGAGATCGTCCCGACCCGTCGTCGAAGCGATGTCGGCCAAATCGAAGCCACGCGTCTCGAGCTTGACGACAAGGGGATTGCCGGGCGGCGACACGTCGGACGTGAGACGCAGCGACACGGCGCCGTCCGCTCCAAGACCGATCGCCTGTGCCTCGACGGTGCGGCCCTCCCGGACGCTGCCGGTGACCGAGACGTCGGACACGATGTCGCGCCGCGCTTTCCCCGGCCGCTCGACACCGAAGCCGAAGGAGCGGATCTCGAAGAAACGAAGGCCATTTTCGGCGATCGCCCTCCGCACGGCCAGAATCACCCTGTCGATCGGCGGCAGATTGGTCTGGGGGCCGACGTCGCTGACCAGAACGTGGTCTAGCACCACGCCGTCGAGGGGGATTTCATTGGCGGTCGGCCTCGGCCAGCGACCGGTAATCCGCATCTCATTGATCGAAACCACGATATCGTTCGGCCGTTCGAGCCGAACGTCGCGAACGACCAGTTCTGGATTGAGATCGTCACCGAGTTCGATGCCGGCAAGACCGACGTCGATGCGGACGTCCGGCACCGCCGCCGTGATGGTCGCCACGATCCGGTTGGCGAGAAACGGCAGGAAAAGCGGGCCTTGCGACAAACGCCAAGCGAGAAACGCGCCGGCAACACCAGCCACGACGAGCACGATCGCCGCGAACCGGAGGGCACGTACCCACCAGCGCGTTCGCCGCTTCGGTTTCTGTCCGTCGCTGCCGATCCCCGCTATGTCGGCGCCCTCCTTGAACAAGCCTCGCCAGCGCAACGCCGGAACGGCCGTAAACATCATCGACGACGGCTGCAGGCTTGCCTCGCTCCCGGCAGCCGGCTACCAATCGGAAACTACGTAGCGATCACGCGCCGCCGCGCCCCGGAAAGATCCGATGTCCGATTCCTTCCTATGCCGCCTCGAAAGCCGTAGCCTCGTTGACGTCACCGGTCCAGAGGCCTCCGCTTTTCTCGACCGGATGATTACCCAGAACACCGAGGCCGCCGATGGACGAAGCGCCGCCTTCGGCGCGCTTCTGACCCCCCAAGGCAAGATCATCTCGGATTTTCTGGTTGTCCGGCAGGATAATGGCGGATTTCTGCTCGATACCCCTGCGGCAGGCGCCGCCGATCTTCGAAAGCGCCTGACGATGTTCAAGCTTCGTGCCGACGTGACGATCGACGCTTCGCCGCTCGTCGTCTACGCCGGCCGCGGCACGCCTCCAGATGTCGGCCTGGTTGCCATCGACCCGCGTCATCCGGATCTCGGATGGCGCCTCTACGCGGCCGAGGGAGCCGTCGCCACCACCGCCGACGAAACCGCCTGGCAGGCGCATCGCGTCGCGCTCGGCATCCCGGAGGCCGGCGCCGACCTGCCGCTTCTCGACGCATTCCCCCACGACCTTGCCATGGACAGCCTCCACGGCATCGACTTCGACAAGGGGTGCTACGTCGGCCAGGAGGTGGTGAGCCGCATGCGCTATCGCGGCACCGCTCGCCGCCGGCCCGTCGTGCTGTCGGCCGACGAGGAACTCCCGCCGGCGGGAACCGAGATCCTGATCGCCGGTCGCGTTGCCGGATACCTCGGCTCGGCAAGCGGCAATCGGGGCACCGCCGTCCTGAGGCTCGACCGGGTCCGAGATGCGCAGACGACGAGCGAAGCCGTCACCGTGGACGGCCGGCCGGTTTCGGTTGCGCTTCCGGCCTGGGCCGACTACGGCTGGCCGGACACCCAAAAGCCCGACGCATCAAAACCGGACGACTGACATACATGGCCGATAAAGCCGGCTCTCCACCCCGTGCATGGCAGCGCATGCTGTCGGGACGGCGGCTCGATCTTCTCGATCCATCCCCGCTCGACGTCGAGATAACCGACATCGCCCACGGCCTCGCCCGCGTCGCCCGCTGGAACGGCCAGACCTTCGGCGACCACGCCTTCTCCGTGGCACAGCACTGCCTTGTCGTCGAGGATATCGCCGGCCTGCTGGAGCCGGAGCTCACCGTCTGCCAGCGCCTCATCGTCCTGCTGCACGACGCACCGGAGTATGTGATCGGCGACATGATCTCGCCATTTAAGGCGGTGATGGGCGGCGACTACAAGATCGTCGAGAAGCGTCTCGCCGACGCCATTCATCGCCGCTTCGGGCTTGAGAAGTACGATACCGACCGGCTGAAGAAGCTCGCCAAGAAAGCCGATCTCATCTCGGCCTATTTCGAGGCGGTCGAACTCGCCGGCTTCACCGCCGAAGAAGCAAAACGCATCTTCGGCGTCCCGCGCGGCATCGGCCGCCAGACCCCGGCAGGTCCCCTACTCGGCCTCGACCCGCTGCCGACCGTCTCGGCGGAAGAGGCCTTCCTCAACCGCTTCCAACAACTCGAAAGCCAGCGATGACCGCAACGACCATCCACGTCTGCTCTCTCACCAAGCTTGAGGAGACGGTGGCGCTCACCGGTGCCCGCCACGTCATCACGCTGATCAACGCCGGCACGCCCATGCGTCTGCCGGCGACGATCGGTCACCAGAATCATCTTTTCCTCGCCATGCACGACATCGTCGAGACGGTCGACGGCATGACCCCGCCCGGAGATATCCACGTCGCTCAGATGCTGGAGTGGGTGAAGGACTGGGACCGGACCACGCCCCTCGTCGTCCACTGCTTTGCCGGCATCTCCCGCTCGACCGCCGCCGCCTACACGCTGGTCTCGGCGCTCAATCCGTGGCGCGACGAGGCCGCCCTCGCCAACCTGTTGCGCCAACGTGCCCCCTCGGCCACCCCCAACCGCCGCATCGTAGAGATCGCCGATCGTCTGCTCGGCCGCGACGGCCGCATGGTCGCCGCGATCGACGCCATAGGGCGTGGCGCCGACGCCTTCGAGGGCACGCCTTTCGCCCTTGAAATCGAGGCTGCCCCCTAGACCGTGCCGGCGAAACGATTGAGCGTCTCAACGGACGCGCGCCCCGGTTTTCCGTGTTATAGGCAGTTCATGGATACTCGCGACACGCAACTGGAAAGCGGCACCATGCCGACGTGGGTCTATAGTTTCGGCGACGGCGCGGCGGACGGCGGCATCCGGCTCCGCCACCTTCTCGGGACCAAGGGCGCCAACCTGGCGGAAATGGCCAGTCTTGGCCTGCCCGTCCCCCCCGGCTTCACCATCACCACCGAGGTCTGCCGGCACTATTACGCCAACGATCACCACTATCCGCTCGATCTGGAGCGGCAGGTGAACGCGGCGCTGGAGCTTCTCAGCCGGCGCACCGGTCGCACGTTCGGTGATCCCGAGCGGCCGCTTCTGGTATCGGTCCGCTCAGGCGCGCTGGCCGCCATGCCCGGCATGATGGACACGGTGCTCAACCTCGGCCTCAACGACGTCACGGTCGAGGCGCTGGGGATCGAATCCGGCGACGCCCGCTTCGCGCTCGACAGCTACCGGCGCTTCATCCAGATGTTCGGCGACGTGGTGATGGGCGTCGATAGCCAGGCCTTCGAGGAAATCCTGGACGACCTCAAGGAGCGCGAAGGCCATTTCAACGACACCGAGCTGACCGCCGACGAGTGGCGCAAGGTCATCGCCAGCTTCAAGGAGCTGATCGCCGACGAGACCGGCAAGCCTTTCCCGCTCGACCCGCTGGAACAGCTTTGGGGCGCCATCGGCGCGGTGTTCGGCTCCTGGAGCAACCGGCGCGCCGCCACCTTCCGCAAGCTGCACGGCATCTCCTCGAACTCCGGCACGGCCGTCAACGTCCAGGCCATGGTGTTCGGCAACATGGACGAGCGCTCGGCAACCGGCGTCGCCTTCACGCGCAACCCCTCGACCGGCGAACGCCAGCTCTACGGCGAGTTCCTGCTCAACGCACAGGGCGAAGAGGTGGTGACCGGCCTCAGGACGCCGCAGGACATCACCGAGGCGGCCCGGCTCGCCAGCCGCTCCGACCGGCCATCGCTCGAAGCGCTGATGCCCGACACCTATCGCGAGTTCATCGGCTACTGCCAACAGCTCGAACGCCACTTCAAGGACATCCAGGATCTCGAGTTCACCATCGAACGCGGCAAGCTGTGGATGCTGCAGACCCGATCCGGCCGCCGGACCGTCGAGGCGGCGCTCAGGATCGCCGTCGACATGGCCAACGAGGGCCTGATTACCCGCGAGGAGGCGATCGAGCGCATCGACCCGTCGTCGTTGGAGCAACTCCTGCACCCGACCATTGAAGCCGACGCGCCGCGCGACATTCTCGCCACCGGCCTTCCCGCCTCCCCCGGCGCCGCCGTCGGCGAGATCGCCTTCAACTCCGAACAGGCCGAGAAGGCCCGCCAGCGCGGCATCAAGGTCATCCTCGTCCGCGCCGAAACCAGCCCCGACGACGTGCACGGCATGCATTCGGCGGTCGGCGTCGTCACCGCGCGCGGCGGCATGACCTCGCACGCCGCCGTCATCGCCCGCGGCCTCGGCAAGCCCTGCGTGGTCGGCGTCAGCGCCCTCAAGGCCGATCCGGTGAGGGGCATCGTGACCGTCGGCAAGCGCGAGCTTCGGGCCGGCGACGTCATCACCATCGACGGCTCGTCCGGACAGGTCATGGCCGGCCGCGTGCCGATGAAGGAGCCCGAACTGTCCGGTCCCTTCGCCGAGATCATGGCATGGGCCGACGCGGTCCGCCGCCTCGAAGTGCGCGCCAACGCCGAAACGCCGCTTGAGGCGCGCATCGCCCGCCAGTTCGGCGCCGAAGGCATCGGCCTCTGCCGCACCGAACACATGTTCTTCGAGCACTCGCGCATCTCCGCCGTGCGCGAGATGATCCTCGCCGAGACGCCGGAGAGCCGCCGCACGGCGCTTGAGAAGATCCTGCCGATGCAACGGCAGGATTTTGCCGAGCTGTTCGAGATCATGGAGGGGCAGCCCGTCTGCATCCGCCTGCTCGATCCGCCCTTGCACGAGTTCCTGCCCCGCACAGAACGGGAAGTGACGGAGCTGGCCCAAACGGCCGGCGTGGCGCCGGACGTGCTGCGCCGCCGCATTGCCAATCTGGAAGAGTACAACCCGATGCTCGGCCATCGCGGCTGCCGCCTCGCCGTCTCCTTCCCAGAGATCGCCGAGGTGCAGGCGCGCGCCATCTTCGAGGCTGCCATCGCCGCCTCGGACAAGCTCGGCAAGCCGGTCGTTCCGGAAATCATGGTGCCGCTGGTCGCCGCCCGCAAGGAGCTCGACTACGTCAAGGCGATCATCGCCCGTATCGCCGTCGAAGTGTCGGAGGCGGCCGGACGGCCGGTGAACTACAAGGTCGGAACGATGATCGAGCTGCCGCGCGCCGCGCTGATGGCCGAGGACATCGCCCAATCGGCCGCCTTCTTCTCCTTCGGCACCAACGACCTCACGCAGACCACCTTCGGCATCAGCCGCGACGACGCGGCGTCCTTCCTGCCGACCTATCTGCAGAAGGGCGTGCTCGCCCGCGATCCCTTCGTCAGCATCGATCGCGACGGCGTCGGCGAGTTGATCCGCATCGCCATCGAGCGCGGGCGGAAGTCACGCCCCGACATCGGCCTCGGCATGTGCGGCGAGCACGGTGGCGACCCGGCCTCCATCGCCTTCTGCGAGGAAGCCGGCCTCGCCTACGTATCCTGTTCGCCCTTCCGCATGCCGATCGCCCGCCTCGCGGCGGCGCGGGCCGTGGTCATCGGTCGAAAGGAACGTCTCTCTGACTGACACGGCCCGCGATGAAGCGCGCCGTCGCCGGACCGGTGAACAGAACCATGAAGAAGCGCATGGTCTGCATGGCCATGACGAAGGACATGTCGACATTGCTCGAGGCGGCGATGATGGCGACCGAGTCGGCGCCGCCGGGCGATGTGGCGAGATAGGCGGTCAGGAAGTCAACGCCGGTCGCGGACGCCAGGACACCGGCGTAGAGGGCGCAAATGGCAACCAGCACGACGATGGCCAGAAGAATGGTCGGCAACGCTCTTGCGGCGTAGGCGATGATCTCCCTGTTGAAGCGGCTTCCGATCGCCCAACCGCAGACGGCATAGGAAATCGCGAGCAGTGCCGGCGGCAACTCGACCGTGAGCAGGCCCGTACCCTGCAGGCCGATGGCGAACAGCATCGGCAGGATCATGGCGCCCGTCGTCAGCTTGAAGATGCGCGACAGCACGAGCCCGGCGGCGATGACCGCCAGCGTGCCGGCAAAGTTCACCCAATTGATCGGCGGGAACCAGTCGGCCGCCGTGCCGCCGGTAAGTGTCGCGTCGAGATAGAGGCGAGCCGCCAACGAGGCCATCGTGGCGACGATCAGCACGCGCAGATACTGCATGACGGCCACGAGCCGCGTGTCGCCGCCATAGGCTTCGGCCATGATCACCATGGCCGTGGCCGCCCCCGGCGAGGCGCCCCAGACGGCGGTCGTGCCGGGGAGCACGCGAAAGCGGGCGAGCGCATAGCCGATCACGTTGGCCGTCAGCACCACCGAGACTACGCCGATCAGAATGACCGGCCAGGCCGAGAGGATCTCGCCCAGCACATTGGGGGGCATCGCCCGCGCCATCATCGTGCCAACCACGCCCTGAGCCATCATGAAGGCGGACCGAGGCATCGCGACGGCCCGGCCGTTGACGCCCAGCAGGATCGCCGCGAGCATCGGGCCCAGCAACAGCGCCGCCGGCAGGTGAGCCATCTCGAAGACGACGCTGATCGCCACCGACGCCGAGAGCAGCATGGCCCAACGGATCGCATTGGCGCGGAAGCCGGAGCCCGGCGGCGGGAGGAACATCGACAATACCGATCGGCACTGGAAGGATTGAGGCTGGCCGAAGCCCGAACAGAAGCGCGCCCGGCCAGGTTAGCGCTACACCCTCCGCAAGGCTCCCGGCCAGAGGCGTTTTCGAATGACAGCCCTGCGGCCGATCGGGGCGCCCGTACCGCTGCGCAGCGGCAGCACCGGCCGGAAAGAAACAACAAATAAGTATACTCTAGATCGAAAGTTTTATAGATCGATTTGACCGCCTTTACTGTCCAAAATGCCAGAAGAAACTGGTAGAAGTTACCATTCCTAAATGGCTTGGCGAATAGTTTCCGCACAATCCATCGCCAAGAGTCGAATTGACATGAACTTCCTCAATGCTCAGGGCAAGCTCCTGCATCGCATCATTTTCATCGCGTCGCTCATCGTGATCGCGAGCTTCGCCCTCTTCTCCACGACGATCTACGTGCTGGAGCGGCAGGATCTGAAGGACAATGTCGCCCGTAGTCTGGCGACCACCGGCGCCAGCGTCGCCTCGGGCACCGGCAACTGGTTTCAGGGACGCCTTCTGCTCGCCACCCAGGCGGCCGACGCCATCGGTACCTCAAAGGACATGCTCGGTCTGGTTCTCTCCGGCAAGACGCTGAGCTCGGAGTTCCTGTCGGTCTATCTCGGCGAGGAGAATGGCGCCTTCACCATCTCGCCCAAGGCCGATATGCCCGCCGATTACGATCCGCGCAAGCGCCCCTGGTACATCGACACCGCCAAGTCGATGTCGACCCAGCTGACCGAGCCTTACATCGACCTGGCAACGAACAAGGTGGTCATTTCGGCCTGCGTTCCCGTCAGCGCCAATGGCAAGATGATCGGCGTGTTCGGCGGGGACTTCGCTCTCGACGCTCTGATCGACCGCATCAAGGCATCCAACTTCGGCGGCATCGGCCAGGCCTTCCTGGTTTCCGCCGACGGCAAGATCCTCGTCCATCCCGAAGCGAGCTTGGTCGGCAAGCCGCTGTCCGAGGTCTTTGCCGGTCTGTCGGCTCCCAAGGTCGGCGACATGATCGAGACGACCTTCGCCGGCCGCGACCATGTCGCCAGCTTCGTCGCCATCGATGGGCTGCCGGTCAAATGGTACGTCGGCGTCGCCGTCGACAGCGACATGGCCTACGCCAGCCTCGACAAGCTGGGAGTCACGGCGCTCGTCGCCACCATCGCTGCCACGATCCTGATGCTGCTCGCTCTCGGACTGGTCCTGAAGCGGGTCGTCGCCGCGCCGATCGCCGCGATGACCAGCGCGATGCGCGCGTTGGCCGCGGGGCATCTCCAGACCGAGATTCCCTGCCTCGAACGCCGCGACGAGATCGGCCACATGGCCGCCGCCGTCGCCGTCTTCCGTGCCAATGCCGAGGAAAGGGATCGTCTTGAGGAGAGCCAGCGTGCGGCGGTCGATGAGCGTGAACGCCGAGCCGCCCGCGCCGAGGCGCTGATCGAGCGCTTCCGTGCGGAGACGTCCGGCACCATCGGCCTCGTCGTCGACGCCGCCCAGCGGCTGGAGGGATCGGCCCAGGAGCTGATGGCGACCGCCGAAGGCAGCGAGCGCAGCAGCAGCGTGGCTGCCGCTGCCGCCGAGCAGGCCTCGGGCAATGTCCGGTCCGTCGCCGCCACATGCGAGGAGCTTGAGGCGTCGACCAACGAGATCGCCCGTCAGGTCGGGACATCGCAGGCCGTCGCCGGCAAGGCGCGCACCTCGGCCCACGAAACGCGCGAGACGGTCAGCCAGTTGCTCGCCGCCACCGACCAGATCAACCAGGTCGTTGGCCTGATTACCGCCATCGCCGAGCAGACCAACCTGCTCGCTCTCAACGCCACGATCGAGGCGGCAAGAGCGGGCGAAGCCGGCAAGGGCTTCGCGGTCGTCGCCGCCGAGGTGAAGTCGCTCGCCAACCAGACGGCCAAGGCCACGGAAGACATCTCGCGCAAGATCGGCGAGATCAAGCTGGTATCCGACAACACCGTCAGCGCCATCTCGGAAATCGGTGCCATCATCGAGGAGGTGAACGCCGTCTCCGCCAGCATCACCTCTGCCGTCACCCAGCAGACCGGCGCCACCGGCGAGATCACCCGCAACATGCAGGAAGCCGCACGCGGCAACAGCGATCTGTCGCAGACCATCGTGGAACTCAGCAATGGCGCCACCACCACCCGCGCCGAAGCGCGAACGGTGCTCGACGCCGTCACGTCGCTGAAAGCCTCGTCGGTCGATCTCGGCCACAAGGTGGAGCAGTTCCTCGCGGAGATCGACGCCGCCTGACCCTTGGAACATGCGCGAAATTTTGAACCCGGCCGTCCCCGACGGCCGGGTTTCTCTTTTGGTCGAAGCGCAACAAAACAACAAACAAGCGGCAATACAGGCAACAAAATAGAATAGAAAATACCATTCGAGCAATTTGTGCAACATGCACATCAGATAAACTATCTACACACCACCCAAGAGATCTGACAGTAGAACAAGTTCTTTTTGATAAGTAAAGTTGAGAACAAACAAAAGGTTACTCTTCATAAATCTATTGAGACCTAACTTTTGGCAGCCCATTGCAAAGAGTCGAGCCGACATGACCCTACTCAACATTCGCGGCAAGCTGCTGCATCGCATCATTCTCACCGCTTCGCTCATCGTGGTCGCCAGCTTCGCGCTGTTCTCCACCACCATCTACGTCATTGAGAGGCAGGATCTCGAGGACAACGTCGCCCGCACGCTTGCAACGGCGGGAGCCAGTGTCGCCTCCGGCACGGGCAACTGGTTCCAGGGACACCTGTTGCTCGCCGAACAGGCTGCCGACGCCATCGGCTCTTCCAGGAACAGCCTGGATCTCATCCTGACGGGGAAAACGCTGAGCTCGGAGTTCCTGTCGGTCTATCTCGGCGAGGAGAGCGGCGCCTTCACCGTGCTGCCCAAGGCCGAAATTCCTAAGGGGTTCGATCCACGCAAGCGCCCCTGGTACACGAACCCGGCCAAGGCGATGTCGACACAACTGACCGAGCCTTATCTCGACAACGGCACCAAGAAGCTGGTCATTTCGGCCGGCGTTCCCGTCATGACCGACGGCAAGTTCGCCGGCGTGTTCGGCGGCGACTTCGCGCTCGATGCCCTGATCGAACGTATCAAGGCCGCCAACTTCGGCGGCATCGGCCAGACCTTCCTGGTGTCCTCGGATGGCAAGATCCTGGTTCATCCGGACGCCGGCCTGATCGGCAAACCCTTGTCGGACGCTTTCAGCGGGCTGTCCGCGCCGATAGCCGACGCGGTGCTGAACACGACCTTCGCCGGCCGCGCCCAAGTCGCCAACTTCGTCGCCATCGATGGTGTTCCGGCAAAGTGGTACGTCGGCATCGCCCTCGACAGCGACATGGCCTATGCCAGCCTCAACAAGCTCCGGATCACGGCTATCGTCGCCACCCTGGCGGCCACCGCCCTGATGCTGTTCGCGCTTGGGCTGGTGCTGAGGCGGGTGGTCGCGCGGCCGATCACTACCATGACGGCTGCCATGCGATCGCTGGCCGATGGCAATCTCCAAACGGATATTCCCGGTCTCGAGCGCCACGACGAAATCGGCCAGATGGCCGCCGCCGTCGCCGTGTTCCGCGCCAATGCCGAAGAGCGGGGTCGTCTCGAACAGAACCAGCGCGCCACCATGGAAGAGCGCGAACGGCGTGCGACCCGCGCCGAGGCGTTGATCGAAGGCTTCCGTGCCGAAGCCACCGCGACAATTGACGCCGTCGTGCAGGCGGCGCAGCGTCTCGAAGCCTCGGCGCAACAGCTGATGGCGACCGCCGAAGGCAGCGAGCACAGCAGCGGGGTTGCGGCGGCTGCCGCCGAGCAGGCCTCCGGCAACGTCCGGTCCGTCGCCGCCACTTGCGAGGAGCTTGAGGCGTCGACCAACGAGATCGCCCGTCAGGTTGGCGCCTCGCAGGCCGTCGCCGGCAAGGCGCGCGCCTCGGCCCACGAAACCCGTGAAACCGTCGGTCAACTCCTCGCCGCAACCGACCAGATCACCCAGGTGGTCAGCCTGATCACCGCCATCGCCGAGCAGACCAACCTGCTTGCTCTCAACGCCACGATCGAGGCGGCAAGAGCGGGTGAAGCCGGCAAGGGCTTCGCGGTCGTCGCCGCCGAGGTGAAGTCGCTCGCCAACCAGACGGCCAAGGCCACCGACGACATCTCGCACAAGATCGGCGAGATCAAACAGGTGTCCGACAACACCGTCAGCGCCATCTCGGAAATCGGCGCGATCATCGAGGAGGTGAACGCCGTCTCGACAAGCATCACCTCGGCGGTCACCCAGCAGACCGGCGCCACCGGTGAGATCACCCGCAACATGCAGGAAGCCGCGCGCGGCAACAGCGATCTGTCGCGGACCATCGTGGAACTTAGCAGCGGCGCGGCCACCACCCGCGCCGAAGCGCGAACGGTGCTCGACGCCGTCACCTCGCTGAAGGCCTCCTCGGTCGATCTCGGCCGCAAGGTGGAACGCTTCCTTGCGGAGATCGACGCCGCCTGAGGCATTTGCCTCTCACGAACCTAAAGCCCGGCCGCTCATAACGGTCGGGCTTTTGCTTCAGCAGGGCAGCCCTGCGATCAATGACGGGGATTCTCCTGTTCACTCGAATTTCGCACCCTTGCCGAGGGCATAAAACGCCTCTATCAGGGGGGCTTATGATAACGAAAGCCGCCAATCCCTACGGATTCAGCCGCCCGCATCTCCTCGGGATAGAGGGCCTTTCCCCCCCGGAGATCGTTGACCTCCTCGATCGTGCCGAAGACAACATCGAACTCGGCCGGCAACCCTCCAAGAAGCGCGACAGCCTTCTGGGTCGCACCCAGATCAATCTCTTCTTCGAAAACTCGACGCGCACGCAGTCGTCCTTCGAGCTGGCCGGCAAAAGACTGGGCGCCGACGTGATGAACATGGCGGTCGGCCAGTCGTCGGTGAAGAAGGGCGAGACCCTGATCGACACGGCGATGACGCTCAACGCCATGAACCCCGACGTCATCGTCGTGCGGCACAACGCGTCGGGCGCGGTGGCGCTGCTGGCCCAGAAGGTCGACTGTTCGGTGGTCAACGCCGGTGACGGCAGCCACGAGCACCCGACACAAGCTCTTCTCGACGCTCTGACCATCCGCCGCCACAAGCAGCGCATCGACGGCCTCGTCGTCGCCATTTGCGGCGATGTCGCTCACAGCCGCGTCGCCCGCTCCAACGTGCTTCTGCTGACCGCGCTCGGCGCCCGCGTGCGCCTGGTGGGACCGTCGACCCTGGTGCCCGGTGCCTTCCGCGAGATGGGCCTCGAAACCTTCACCTCGATGCGCGAGGGACTGAGGGATGCCGACATCGTCATGATGCTGCGCCTCCAGCGCGAACGCATGCAGGGATCCTTCGTGCCCTCGGTCCGCGAATACTTCCATTACTGGGGCCTCGACGAGGAGAAGCTGTCCTATGCCAAGCCCGACGCCCTCGTCATGCATCCCGGCCCGATGAACCGGGGCGTGGAGATCGATCCCGCCGTCGCCGACGGCCCGCAGAGCCTCATCCGTGAGCAGGTGGAAATGGGCGTCGCCATCCGCATGGCCGTGCTCGACGCGGTGGTGAATGCGCAAGGCAACGGTGAGGAGGCCTTCCGATGAGCAGAATGGCCCAAACCCGCCCGCTGCTGCTGGCGAATGCCCGCGTCGTCGATCCCTCGCAAGGCATCGACGGCCCTGGCGCCGTCCTGATGATCGATGGCCGCATCGCCGCCGCCGGCCCCTCGGTCAACAACAACGGCGCGCCCGAGGACAGCGAGGTCGTCGACTGCCGTGGCCTCGTCGTCGCGCCCGGCCTCGTCGATCTTCATGCCCACGTCGGCGAACCCGGCCACGAGCATCGCGAGACGTTCGCCTCCGCCGGTCGGGCGGCCGCCGCCGGCGGCATCACCACGCTCGTCGCCATGCCGGACACCGATCCCTGCATCGACGACCCTGCCCTGGTCGATTTCGTGGCGACGCGGGCCCGCCGAACCTCGGCGGTGCGCGTACGCGTCATGGCGGCGCTGACCAAGGGCCAGGCCGGCGGCGAGCTCACCGAGTTCGGCCTTTTGGGCGAGGCCGGCGCCATCGGCTTCACCTCCGGGCGCGGCGCCATCGCCAACGCCCAGGTGCTTCGCCGCGCGCTGACCTATGCGCGGGACTTCGGCGCGCTGGTCTGCAATCGGCCGGAAGAAGCGACGCTGAAGGGCGCCGCCGTCATGAACCTGTCCGAGACCGCGGTCCGGCTTGGCTTGCAGGGCATTCCGGCCGAAGCCGAAACCATCATGCTCGCCCGCGACCTCCGTCTCGCCCGCCTTGCCGGCGGTCGCTATCACGCGTCGCTGCTGTCGGCCGCCGAGTCGCCCGAGCTGATGGCTTGGGCCAAGGACCGGGGGATCGCCGCCACCGCCTCCGTCTCGGCCGCCCACCTGACCCTCAACGAGATGGACATCGGCGCCTACCGCACCTTCTTCAAGCTGTCGCCGCCGCTGCGCGCCGAAGCCGATCGGCTCGCCCTCGTCGACGCCGTGAAGACCGGCGCCGTCGACGTCATCGTCTCCAACCACGATCCGCAGGATGTCGAAACCAAGCGCCTGCCCTTCGCGGAGGCCGCCGACGGAGCCATCGGTCTCGAAACCTTCCTGTCTGCCGGTCTCAGACTGGTTCACGGAGGATCGCTGACGCTTCTGCGCCTGATCGATGCCATGTCGACGCGCCCGGCCGAGATCGCCGGTCTCGACGCCGGAACGCTGCGAAAGGGCGCACCCGCCGACGTCGTCGTGTTCGACCCCGAGGAACCCTGGGTGCTCAACGCCAAGGACATCCTCTCCAAGGCCAAGAACACGCCCTACGACGGCGCCCGCTTCACCGGGCGAGTGCGCCGCACCTATGTCGGCGGCTCGCTGGTGTTCGAGCGCTGAGATCCAAGCAGAGTGACGCACACCCCGTAACCGGTTACCTTCATTCAAGATCGCCGAGGGCATCATGTTCTGGTCAGCCTCTCCCTGGGTCGCCTATCTCGTTGCCGCACTGGTTGGCTACGGCCTCGGCTCCATTCCCTTCGGCCTGCTGCTGACCCGGGCTGCCGGCCTCGGCGACGTACGCGCCATCGGCTCGGGCAACATCGGCGCGACCAACGTTCTGAGAACCGGCAACAAGAAGGTGGCAGCCGCCACGCTGCTTCTCGACCTCCTGAAGGGAACGGCGGCGGTCCTCATCGCGCGCCTGCTGATGCCGACCGTGCCGAACGTGGACACGCTTGCCGGCGTCGCCGCCTTCATCGGCCATCTCTTTCCCGTCTGGTTGGGATTCAAGGGCGGCAAGGGCGTCGCCACCTACATCGGCGTGCTGCTCGGCCTGTTCTGGCCGGCGGTTCTGATCTTCGCCGGCGTCTGGATCGCCGTCGCCTACTTCAGCCGCTACTCCTCGCTCGCCGCCCTCGTCGCGACGCTGGTCGTCCCGCTCTCACTCTGGGCGCTCGGGTTGAACCTGCTGGCCGCCGTACTCGCCCTGCTCACCGTCATCGTCTGGATCAAGCACCACGCCAACATCCGCCGCCTGCTTTCGGGCACCGAAGGCAAGATCGGGCACAAGGGATGACCGGATCGGGACGCGCGGTCGAGCTTTCTGACGTCCAGCGCATCTGCTGGCTGCGCCTCATCCGCTCGGACAACGTCGGCCCGGCCACGTTCCGCAGCCTGATCAACCATTTCGGTTCGGCTGAAGCGGCCCTCGACGCCCTGCCGGCACTCGCCCGGCGCGGCGGATCGACCGCGATATCGATCCCCTCGACCGCCCAGGCAGAAGCCGAGATCGAACGGACGCTTGCCTATGGCGCCCGGCTCGTCGCCATTTCCGAGCCTCTCTATCCGGCCTATCTGCGCCAGATCGCCGCGCCGCCGCCGCTCGTCACCATACGCGGCGGGTCACCCGAGCTGTTCGGCCGGCCGACCGCGGCGATCGTCGGGTCGCGCAATGCCTCCCTGATCGGCCACAAGATGGCCGAGCGCATCGGTCGGGGCCTCGGCGAGGCCGGTTTCGTGGTGGTCTCCGGACTGGCGCGCGGAATCGACGGCGCCGCCCATCGGGCGGCTCTTGCCACCGGCACCGTCGCGGTGATCGCCGGTGGCATCGACCACGTCTATCCCGAAGAGCACGGCCCGCTGATGGAGGAGATCGTCGGCAAGGGCGGCGCCATCCTGACCGAGATGCCGTTCGGCTGGAACCCGCGCGCCAAGGATTTCCCGCGCCGCAACCGCATCGTCTCGGGCATGAGCCTTGGCGTGGTGGTGGTCGAGGCCGCCGCTCGCTCCGGCACGCTGCACACCGCCCGCTACGCCCTCGATCAGGGGCGCGAGGTGTTCGCCGTCCCCGGATCGCCGATGGACCCGCGCGCCGAAGGCACCAATCGCCTGATCCGCGACGGCGCCACGCTGACCCGCTCCGCCGAGGACGTCATCGCCGTGCTCCGGCCGATGCTGGAGCATGATGCGCCCTCGCTTCTCGAGCTTCGAGAGCGCGATCAGGACGACGCGCACCCCGACAGCGTCGGCTCGGAAAGCCGCGCTGCCGTGATTGGCGCGCTCGGCCCGGCACCCGTCGCAATCGACGACATCATCATGCACACGCGGCTGGCGCCCTCCGTCGTGTCGGTGATCCTGCTGGAACTCGACCTTGCCGGGCGCATCGAACGGCACGGAAGCCAACTCGTCTCCCTCGTCCGCTGACCGCCCCTATCCGCCCGCGGCACCTGCGTTCACCTCTTGTTTTGGGGCAGTTGGGTGCCGACATGGGAGTCGTTCGTCCTCGGCGCCCTCCGTCAACGCACCCCAGGATTGCCAAGACGAAAAGCCATCCACCAAGAGAAGAGGCGCCGTCAAAGTCCGCGAAAGGTCGGAAAACGCTCAATCGAACGCCCTCGCCACCGATCGGCGTCGGGCCATCGGCCGCACCTTGCTGACGGCTTCGCGGGCTCGACCCTTGCTTAATCCGGAGGTCGCACTTAAAGAGGGCGGAGCTTTTTTCCTGAAATTGTCCGGCGCACCTGAATGAACCTCGTGATCGTGGAGTCGCCTGCCAAGGCGAAAACCATCAACAAATACCTCGGCCGCGATTACACGGTGCTGGCATCCTACGGCCACATCCGCGACCTGCCGGCCAAGGATGGCTCCGTCCTGCCCGACGACGATTTCTCCATGAGCTGGGAGGTCGACGGCAAATCCGGCAAGCGCGTGGCCGACATCGCCGCCGCCTTGAAGACCGCCGACAAGCTCATTCTGGCAACCGACCCCGACCGCGAGGGCGAGGCGATTTCCTGGCATGTGCTCGAGGTGCTCGGCGCGCGGCGCGGCGCCCTCAAGGGCAAGACCATCCAGCGCGTCGTCTTCAACGCCATCACCAAGCAGGCCGTGCTCGACGCCATGGCCAAGCCGCGCGACGTCGATCAGCCGCTGGTGGAGGCCTACCTCGCCCGCCGTGCGCTCGACTATCTCGTCGGCTTCACGCTGTCACCGGTTCTCTGGCGCAAGCTGCCCGGCGCCCGTTCGGCCGGCCGCGTGCAGTCGGTGGCGCTGCGCCTCGTCTGCGACCGCGAGAACGAGATCGAGGTTTTCAAGCCCCAGGAATACTGGTCGGTGCTCGCCCGCCTCGCCAACCCGGCCGGCGACGAGTTCGACGCCCGCCTGTCCGAGTGGAAGGGCAAGAAGATCGGCCGCCTCGACGTCACCGATGGCGTGACGGCCAACGAGATCCGCGCCTTTCTGAACAGCGCCACCTTCGCGGTGACCGACGCCGAGCAGAAGCCGCAGAAGCGCCACCCCTTCGCGCCCTTCACCACGTCCACGCTGCAGCAGGAGGCCTCGCGCAAGCTCGGCTTCTCGGCCCAGCGCACCATGCAGGTGGCCCAGCGCCTCTACGAGGGCGCCGATATCGGCGGCGAGACGGTCGGCCTCATCACCTACATGCGTACCGACGGCGTCCAGATCGCGCCGGAAGCGGTCAACGCTGCCCGGCGGGTGATCGCCCAGGAGTATGGCGAGCGCTATCTGCCGGAGAAGCCGCGCTTCTATTCCACCAAGGCCAAGAACGCCCAGGAGGCCCACGAGGCCATCCGTCCGACCGATCTTGCCCGCCTGCCCAACGCGGTGGCCCGCTACCTCGAAGCCGACGAGGCGCGCCTTTACGAACTCGTCTGGAAGCGCACCATCGCCAGCCAGATGCAGAGCGCCGACTTCGAGCGCACCACCGTCGACATCACCGCCAAGAACGGCGGCACCTCTGCCGGCCTGCGGGCCACCGGCTCGGTGCTGAAGTTCGACGGCTTCCTGGCGCTCTATCAGGAAAGCCGCGACGACGAGGAAGACGAGGAGGGCTCCCGCCTGCCGCCGCTTGTCGTCGGCGACGCGCTGGCGCGCAAATCCGTCTCCGCCAGCCAGCACTTCACCGAGCCGCCGCCGCGCTACACCGAGGCGACGCTGGTCAAGAAAATGGAAGAGCTCGGCATCGGCCGTCCTTCCACCTATGCCGCGACGCTCGCCACGCTGCGCGACCGCGATTACGTGACGATCGACAAGAAACGGCTCGTGCCGTCCGACAAGGGACGGATCGTCACCGCCTTCCTCGAAAGCTTCTTCACCCGTTACGTCGAGTATGACTTCACGGCCAGCCTCGAAGAAGACCTCGACCGCATCTCGGCCGGCGAAGCGGAATGGCGCGAGGTGCTGCGTCGCTTCTGGACCGACTTCAACACCCGCGTCGGCGAGGTGAAGGAACTCCGGGTCGCCGAGGTGATCGACGCCCTCAACGAGGACCTCGCCGCGCATATCTTCCCCGATCGCGGCGACGGGTCAGACCCGCGCTCCTGCCCGACCTGCGGCAACGGCCGGCTGTCGCTGAAGCTCGGCCGCTTCGGCTCGTTCATCGGCTGCTCGAACTATCCGGAATGCCGCTACACCCGCCAGCTCGGCGGCGACGGCGAAGCGGATGCCGCCCTTGGCGAGGGCGGCGTCAAGCTGCTCGGCACCGATCCGGAAACCGGCCTCGACGTCACGCTGCGCTCGGGCCGCTTCGGCCCCTACGTTCAGCTCGGCGAAGAGGGCAAGCCGAAGCGCGCCTCGCTGCCCAAGGACTGGACCGTCGAAAACGTCGACCTCGAACGCGCCTGCCGTCTGCTGTCGCTGCCGCGCCTGGTCGGCAACCATCCGGAAACCGGCAAGCCTATCGAGTCCAACATCGGTCGCTACGGTCCCTACGTCAGTCATGACGGAACCTACGCCAACCTCTCCTCGGTCGACGAGGTGTTCGACGTCGGCCTCAACCGCGCCGTCGCCGTTCTCGCCGAGAAGAAGGAACGTGGCGGCCGGACGCGCGCCACGCCGGCCGCTCTCAAGAGCCTCGGCGAGCATCCGGCCTCCGGCGGCGAAATCACCGTGCGCGATGGGCGCTACGGTCCGTATGTCGCCTGGGGCAAGATCAACGCCACGCTGCCGCGCGGAAAGGATCCGCAGTCGGTCACGCTGGAGGAAGCGGTGGCCCTGATCGCCGACAAGGCCGGCAAGGCGCCGAAAGCCAAGCCCGCCAAGGCGTCGAAGACCAGCGCGAAAGCGGCCTCCGGAAGCGACGACGAGGGCAAGAAGAAAGCGCCGGCTAAGGCCAAGGCAGCGGCGGGAACCGCCAAGAAGGCCGCCGCCAAGCCCAAGGCAACGAAAGCGAAATCCGCCTGAAACTCGTCAGGCGGAGTTGCAGAGGGCAGCCATACGGTCGGCGATCTTTTACAATTTTATCGTTTTGGTTGGCTAAATCCTTACATTCCCCCTATACTGTTGAACGATGACGGCTTCGCCTCGTTCAATGGTCTAGAAGAACGACAATGTATGGTGAGATCCTGCGGACGCTCCTCAACAGGCCCGTCCAATCCGAACGTGACGTCAGGATCTTTGCCCTCCGCCTTTCCGCGATCTGCTTCGTCATAGCCTTGGCGGTCGATTCCGCCATGCAGCTCATCGCCTTCCACGGCTGGCTCAATTTGCTGCGCGGCTGGACGATCACGATCGTCGTGGTTGCCCTGGTCGCCTATCCGATCGGCATCTACATCGGAACGACCCGCCTCGAGCATCATCGGACCAAGGCCAAGCTGAGCGAGAAGAGCCTTGCCGACAGCCTGACCGGCCTCAGGAACCGCGTCTCTCTGCCCATCGACTATGATGCCGAGCCGGAAGGCAGCCGCCTCCTGATCCTCCTGTCGCTCGACCGTTTCAAGGCGGTGAACGAACGCTACGGCCATGTGATCGGCGACCGGGTTCTGATCCGCGCGGCCCGCGTGATCGCCGAGGAACTCGGCAATCTCGGCAACATCTATCGCACCGATGGCACCGAGTTCACCGTGCTCGCCAACCGCTGCACCGTCGCCGACGCCAAGTCCCAGGTCCTGGCGCTGCTGGCACGGTTCGAGGCCAGCAACTTCGGCACGCTGGAGAAACCGGTCAGTCTGACGGCATCCGCCGGCATCGCCGAGGTGCCCGCCGCGACGAGCTTCACGCAGGCCTTCGCCGCCGTCGACGCCGCCCTCGAATCCGCCAAGGCCACGGGCCGAAGCCGCCTCTGCGTTGCCTCGGAACCGGTGTCCCCCGGTATCGTCGAGGGCGAGGAGGTCGTCTGGAGTTCCGATCAGCCCTCTCCGCCGAAGCGCGGACGAGCCCGCCGCTCCTGATACCGCCCGACCGGATCTGGTGAGGCCGCCGCCCGATTGCGAGGCTGGCCTTGCATCGCCATCTATGGTCTATGTCGCTCCATCCTCAAGCCGCAGGGAAGATCCGCTTGGCCCGCAAGCCCCGTCCGACAGACGAACCCGCCACACCGACCCGCGAAGCGATCCTCCGCTTCGTCTCCGAGCATCCCGGCAAGGGAACGAAGCGCGACATCGCCCGCGCCTTCGAGGTGCATGGCGAAGGCCGCGTCGTGCTGAAGCGCATCCTGAAGGAACTGGAGGGCGAGGGACTCATCGAGCGCCGCCATCGGCGCTTTGCCGAACCCGGCTCGCTGCCGGCGGTGCTGGCCTGCGACATCGTCAGCCGCGACCGCGACGGCGACCTTTATGCCGAGCCCGCCGAGTGGGATCCCGACCGGGGACCGAGGCCCCGCTTCGTGGTGGTCGCGGTGCGACGCCGGCGCGGCGAGCACGGTCCGGCCGCAGGCCTCGGCGATCGGGTGCTCGCGCGGGTCGTCGACCTGCCGGATGGCTACGAAGGCCAGGCAAGAGCTGGCCTTCGCGTCATGAAGGTTCTTGAGAAGAAGCCGGAAGGCGTGCTCGGCATCCTCAGGGTGACCGACGGGGGCGCCCGCCTGCTGCCGATCTCCAAGAAGCAGCATGACGAACTCGTCATTGACGCCGCCGATCTCGGCACGGCGCAGGACGGCGATCTCGTTTCGGTCGACATCGTCCGATCCGGCCGCTTCGGTCTCAGCCGCGCCCGGGTGCGCGAGACGGTCGGCAATCTCCGCTCGGAAAAAGCGGTGTCGATGATCGCCATCCACGCCAACGACATTCCCTACGTTTTCCCCGATGCGGTGGTCCGCGAAGCGGAAGCGGCCAAGGCCGCCACCATGACCAACCGCGAGGACTGGCGCGCCCTCCCCCTCGTCACCATCGACCCGCCGGACGCCAAGGATCATGACGACGCCGTCCATGCGATAGCCGACGACGACCCGGCAAATGTCGGCGGCCACGTCGTCACCGTTGCCATCGCGGATGTCGCCGCCTACGTCCGCCCCGGCGCCAACCTCGACCGCGAGGCGCTGAAACGCGGCAACTCCGTCTATTTCCCCGATCGCGTCATTCCAATGCTGCCTGAGCGCATCTCCAACGACCTCTGCTCGCTGAAGGAGGGCGTCGACCGGCCTGCTCTCGCCGTACGCATGGTGTTCGGGTCCGATGGCCGCAAGAAGAGCCACACCTTCCACCGCATCATGATGCGCTCGGCGGCCAAGCTGTCCTACATCGAGGCACAGGCGGCGATCGACGGCGCGCCGAACGATCGCACCGGACCGATCCTCGACGGCGTGCTGAGGCCTCTCTGGGCAGCCTACGAGAGCCTGTCCGCCGCCCGTGACGCGCGGGGACCGCTCGAACTCGACTTGCCCGAACGCAAGGTTCTGCTGAAGCCCGACGGTACCGTCGACCGCATCGTCACGCCGGAACGCCTCACCGCTCACCGGCTGATCGAAGAGTTCATGATCCAGGCCAACGTGGCCGCCGCAGAAACGCTGGAAAAGCGCCGGACGCCGCTGCTGTACCGCGTGCACGATCAGCCGTCGCTGGCCAAGCTCGAGTCGCTGCGCGAATTCCTGGCGACGCTCGACATGAAGCTCGCCAAGCAGGGCAACCTCGAGCCGGACCTGTTCAACCGCATTCTGGAACGGGTGGACGGTACGCCCCAGGCCTACCTCGTCCACGAGGTGGTGCTGCGCTCGCAGAGCCAGGCCGAGTATTCGCCGGTCAATATCGGCCACTTCGGCCTCAATCTCAGGAAATACGCCCACTTCACCTCGCCGATCCGCCGCTACGCCGACCTCGTGGTTCATCGCGGGTTGATCACCGCGCTCGGCTTCGGCGACGACGGGTTGCCCGACGGCGCGGAAGACACGCTGCCGCGTGTCGCCGAGGAGATATCGGCGGCCGAACGGCGTGCCATGCAGGCCGAGCGCGAGACCATCGATCGGCTGATCGCCGGCTGGCTCGCCGACCGGGTGGGCGCCGTGTTCCGGGGGCGGATTTCCGGCGTCACCAAGGCGGGGCTGTTCATCCGGCTCGACGAGACGGGGGCCGACGGCTTCATTCCCATCTCGACGCTGGGCGCCGACTATTTCGCCTTCGACGAAGCCCGGCATTCGCTGATCGGATCGCGGAGTGGCGAAACCTACCGCCTCGGCGACACGGTCGAGGTGCGCCTTGTCGAGGCGGCGCCGTTTGCCGGTGCCCTGCGCTTCGAGATGATATCGGAGGGCAGCGCCGGCCGGCCTCTGGGACGCGGAGCGGCCATGCGTGCCGCCAAGGCTCGGAAGGATCGCGAGCGCAAGGACCGCATGGGCAAGGTGAGACGCGGCCGATAGAGGTTGTCACACGCCCTCCATCCGTGCTGACCGATGGAGGGCGCCATCATTACAAGTGAGTGGGTTATGAGCCGGTGATCAACAGTCACCGGCTCATCGATTTTACACGCCGAGTCGCGGCCCCTCGATGGCCGGGCAACGATCCATGACGACCTTGACGCCCTTCGCTTCGGCTCGCTCGAAGCCCGCCTCGTTGATGACGCCCAACTGCAGCCAGATGGTCTTGGGCAGCACCGGCAGGGCCAAAGCCTCGTCGATGGTGTCGCCAGCCGCCTCGGAGTTGCGGAACACGTCCACCATGTCGATCTCGGCCGGCACGTCGGCGAGGCTGGCGTAGACCGTCCGCCCCTGCAGCTCCTGCCCGGCAAGGCCGGGATTGATCGGATATACCTCGTAGCCGCGCCCGATCAGGAACCCCATGACGCCATAGACAGGGCGCGACGGATTCTGGCTGGCGCCGACCACGGCGATGGTCCGCGTTTCCTCAAGGATGCGGGTGATGTCGTCGTCGGTCTTCCCGTCCATGGCCATCGGTGACACTCCTTCTTGTTCGTTCAAAGCGTCACTATGCCATGATCGTCGACCTTCACGAAGGGATTGTGAGCCACCTCCCA
>Ga0206117_100586_pt1 | contig 33111 bp, 30 predicted proteins | sample 3A5Ametagenome_FD_177997 | JGI IMG/M metagenome (GOLD analysis project Ga0206117, IMG submission 177997) | Enriched microbial communities from leaf-cutter ant dump, University of Wisconsin, Madison, United States - 3A5A | ecosystem: Environmental > Terrestrial > Nest > Insects nest > Nest dump... | reverse complement strand
CCATTCCCGGCGTGCTGCTGGCCATCGCCATGGTCGCGATCTTCGGGTCGTCGCTGCAGAACGTCGTCATCGCCATCACCGTGCCGGAAATCCCGCGCATGGTGCGGCTGGTGCGCAGCGTCACCCTGACCGTGCGCGAACAACCCTTCATCGCCGCCGCCGTGTCGATCGGCACGCCGCTGTGGCGCATCCTGTTGCGCCATGTCCTGCCCAACGTCATCGGCGCCGTGATGGTCCAGGCGACCTATACCTGCGCCTCGGCGATCATCTCGGAAGCCGTCCTGTCGTTCCTGGGCGCCGGCACGCCGCCGGAAATCCCCAGCTGGGGCAACATGATGGCCGAGGGGCGCCAGCTGTTCCAGGTCGCGCCCTGGATCATCGCCTTCCCCGGCATCTTCCTGGCCGTGCTGGTGCTGGCCGTCAACCTGACCGGCGACGGCCTGCGCCAGGCGGTCGACCCCAAGCTGTCGCGGCGGATGGGCAAATGAGCGATCTGGTCATCGACAACCTCGCCGTCGCCTTCCGCAACCGGCAGGGGCAGCGCGCCCAGGCGGTGGACGGCATCTCGCTGACGCTGAGGCGCGGCGAATTGCTGTGCCTGGTCGGCGAATCCGGCTGCGGCAAGTCGGTCACATCGCTGGCCGTCATGGGCCTGCTGCCGCGCAGCGGTTCCGAGATATCGGGACGCATCCTGTTCGAGGGGCGCGACCTGCTGGCCCTGCCCGAGCCCGAGATGGCGGGCTTGCGCGGCAACCGCATCGCCATGATCTTCCAGGATCCGATGTCGTCGCTGAACCCGGTGCTGACCATCGGCCGGCAGATCCGCGAGGGCGTGATGCGCCATCAGCGCCTGGGGCGGCGGGCCGCCCAGACCCGCGCGGTCGAGATGCTGGACCGCGTCGGCATTCCCGACCCGGTCCGCAGGGTCGACGATTATCCCCATCAATTGTCGGGCGGCATGCGCCAGCGGGCGATGATCGCCATGGCCCTGGCCTGCGACCCGGCGATCCTGATCGCCGATGAACCGACGACGGCGCTGGACGTCACGATCCAGGCCCAGATCCTGGCCCTGATCGACGATCTGAAGCGCGACTTCGACACCGCCGTGCTGCTGATCACCCACGACCTGGGCGTGGTCGCCGAAATGGCCGATCGGGTGGCTGTCATGTATGCCGGCCGCATCGTCGAGCAGGGTTCGCCCGTCGCGTTGTTCGGCCGGCCCCATCACGGCTATACCCACGGCCTGATGCGGTCGATGCCGGTGATGAACGAAACCGCCGCCCGGCTGGCCGAAATCCCCGGCATGGTGCCGCTGCTGGAACGGGGCTGGCAGGCTTGTGCCTTTGCCCCCCGCTGCGCCTTTGCCGAAGCAGGCTGCGGCGCCGAGATACCAGCGCTGGGCACTGTCGCCGCCGACCATCAGGCCGCCTGTCTGCGCGCGGGGGCCGTTGCCGCAGCCTGGGAGGGCGCGCCATGACCGCCGTGCTGGAACTACGCGACCTTGCCGTTTCGTTTCCCGCGGGCAAGGCCGGCCTGTTCGGCCGGCGCGCCACGGTCAAGGCGGTCGATGGCGTCAGCCTGACGGTGGCGGCCGGCGAGACGCTGGGCCTGGTCGGCGAATCCGGTTGCGGCAAGTCGACCCTGGCCAAGGCAGCGATGCGGCTGGTTGATCCTACCGGGGGCCAGGTGCTGCTGGACGGGCAGGACATCACCCGGATCGGCGCGCGGGCCTTGCGCCCCTGGCGCCGCCGCATCCAGATGGTGTTCCAGGATCCCTATTCGTCGCTGGACCCGCGCCAGTCGGCCGGCGACATCGTCGGCGAACCGCTGCTGAACTACCGCCTGGGGGATGCGGCTGCGCGCCAGACCCGCGTGGCCGAACTGTTCGACCTGGTCGGCCTGCGCCCCGACCAGATGGCGAAATACCCGCATGAATTTTCCGGCGGCCAGCGCCAGCGCTTAGGGATTGCCCGCGCCCTGGCGCTGGGGCCGGACATTCTGGTCGCCGACGAACCGGTCTCGGCCCTCGACGTCTCGATCCAGGCCCAGGTCATCAACCTGATGATGGACCTGCAGGCCCGGTTCAACCTGGCCATGCTGTTCGTGTCCCATGACCTGTCGGTCGTGCGCCATGTCAGCCGGCGGGTGGCGATCATGTATCTCGGCCGCATCGTCGAGATCGCGGATACGCAAGGCATCTTTACCCGGGCCGCCCATCCCTATACCCAGGCGCTGCTGGGTGCCGCCCCGGTACCCGACCCGACGCGCAAGCGTCGGCGCATTTTGCTGAAGGGCGACCTGCCCAGCCCGCTCAATCCGCCGGATGGCTGTCCGTTCCACACCCGCTGCCCGGTCGCCGTCGATCGCTGCCGGGCCGAACGGCCGTTCCTGAAGCCGGTCGCGCCGGCCCATCAGGTCGCCTGCCATCTGGTGGAGAGCGACATGAAGGCGAGGGCCGCGTGACCCTGCTGCTGATCCCTGGCCTAAAGGCCGATGCCAGGTCGTGGGGCGGGGTGGATGCCCGGCTGGGTGCCACGATCCCCGAACACCATTACGGCGAACCGACGATCGCGGCGATGGCCGCGGCAATCCTGGACCAGGCGCCGGAGCGTTTCGACCTGGCCGGTCATTCGATGGGCGGCTACATCGTCTTCGCCATCCTGCGCCAGGCGCCGCATCGCGTGCGCCGTGCCGCCTTCGTCGCGACCCAGGCGCGGCCCGACACGCCCGAGACCATTGCCAAACGCCGCACGATGATGGCGCTGGCGATCGGCCAGGGCATGGCCGCGGTCACCCGCGCCACCCTCGACCTCGATGTCTTCGACCAGCGGCCCGATGTCATCGACGCGATGATGGCGACCGCCGCCGACTTTCCCATCGCGACCTACCTGTCGCAGCAGGAGGCCGTGATCGCGCGGCCCGACAGCCGGCCGGGCCTGGCCGCTATCGCCTGTCCCGTCGCCGTGATCGGCGGGGCGGAAGACCGGCTGCTGCCGCCGCATCTGTCGCAGGAAATCGCCGCCGGCATTACCGGCGCCACCCTGGATCTCATTCCGGCCTGCGGCCACTGTGCGCCGCTCGAGCAGCCCGACCGGGTGGCGGCGCTGCTGGCCGGCTGGTTGGAGCGTCCCTCATGCTGATCGGCATCGATCCCATCCTCAGCCCCGAGGCCCTGGCGCTGCTGCGCGCCATGGGCCACGGCGATACCGTGGTCCTGACCGACGCGAACTTTCCCGCGGCGGGCAATGCCAACCGCCTGGTGCGGCTGGACGGCATCGGGGGCGAACGGGTGCTGGACGCCGTGCTGCGCCTGCTGCCGCTCGATGATTTCGAACCCGACCCGCTGGTCGGCATGCAGATGGTCGGGGCCGCGGATGGCGTGCCCGAAGCCGTCGCCGCCTTCCAGCGTGTGGTCGATAACAGGCTGGGCGCGGCCGCGCCGCGCATCAAGCTGGCCGGCAGGCATGACTTCTATGCCCTTTCGCGCGATGCCTTCGGCATCATCGCGACCGGCGAACGTCGCTTCTATGGGAATCTGATCCTGCGTAAGGGCGTGATCGGGCCGGAGGGGTGAAGTCTTCGACCAGCAATCAAGACGAGTAAAATAATATTGCAATATAGTCCCCATATGGGGGTGCGCACAACGACCCAACCCGGACACTTCGACTGCAATTACAGGAAAGGTCGGGTGTCATGTCGGTGCCTCCTGCCGTGGTGGTGACGATCTGCACCGGCATCACCGACTTGCAACATCTCAGTTCATGAGATCATGGTGGATACTACGCATATCCAGGTACGCAAGTTGATTTAAGTGTTGAATGCCCACCTAATTACACATTGTTATTTCAAGAAAATTTATTCAATCTAGAACACGAATGAAAACTGTTCCCAGAAAGGGAGACATGTTCATGGCCGCATTTCTGCGTCCCGCGCTGGCGTCAGCCTCGCTGCTTGCTATCCTGGCAACCACCGCGCCACTTCACGCCGCTACGGTGACGCTGTTCACGGACGGCCTGGCGGGTACGCCCGCCGGCAGCGGCAACGGCATCGCCGGCGACCTGCGCGATGCGATCCGCAACGCGACCTTGGGCGAGACCATCGATTTCCTTTGCCCGACCACGACCTGCACGATCACGCTGAACGGCCCCTTGCCGCCGATCGGCACCAACGTCACGATCGACGGCGGCGGCAAGGTGATCATCGACGGCAACAGCCTCTGGCGCGCCTTCTTCGCCGACAGCGGCACGATCACCATCAAGAACCTGGCCATCCGCAATGCCCGGGCCAAGGGCGGTGACGGCGGCAACGGGCCGGTGGGCGCCGGCGGCGGTGCCGGCCTTGGTGCCGGGTTGTTCGTCAACCAGGCCGGGGCGACCGTGAGCGTCGAAGGCGTGTCGTTTGAGAATGCCACGGCCATCGGTGGAAGTGGCGGCTCCAATACCGGCCAGGGCGGTGGCGGTGGCGGTGGCGGGTTGGGTGGCAATGGCGGCAGTGCGGTCTCTGTCGGGTTCCACGGTGCCGGCGGCGGCGGCGTGCTGGGTGACGGCGCTCCGTCGGCGACGAACGGCGGCGCCGGTGGCCTGGGCGGCGGTGGTGGCGGCGGCAGTGCCAGCACCGGCGGGGCAGGCTATGGCGCGAACACGGCGGGCGGCGACGCAGTCGGCACACCGGGCGGCGACGGCGGCTTTGGCGGCGGCGGGGGCGGCGGTGACGGACAAAGCGGCGCCGCAGGCGGTCACGGCGGTTTCGGCGGCGGCGGCGCCGGCTCGAACTACCTCGGCGAAGCCGCCGGCAATGGCGGTGCCGGCGGCGGTGGCGGCGGCGGGGTGGTGGCGCGCGGCCTGGGCGGCAGCCTGGGTTCGGGCATCAGCGGCGGCAACGGCGGCATCTACGATGCCGGCAACCCGGGCAATCCGGTCGGTGGCGCCGGCGGTGCGGCAGCCGGGCCGGCGGTCTTCGTGCATCTGGGCACGGTGACGATCACCCGTTCGACGACCACGGGCGAAAGCGCCACGGCCGGTGCCGCCGGCAGCGGGGCGACCGCCGCGACCGCCAGTTCGGTCGCGGTCTTCAATTACGGCGGCACGGTCAACGGCGCGACCACGACCGGGCCGGTCACCGACATCCTGCTGCCGCCGACCTACGGCCTGACCGTGTCGGCGACCGGCAGCGGCCGGGTCACGTCTTCGGTCGGTGGCCTCGACTGTCCCGGCACCTGCACGACGTCGGTCGATACCCTGACCGGCGGCAACTACACCTCGGTCACGCTTACCGCGACGGCGTCGGCGGGATCGGCCTTCGCCGGCTGGACCGGCGATTGTTCGGGCACCGGCACTGCCGTGGTGACGATGAGCGCGGCCCGTGCCTGCGCGGCGACCTTCAACGTCACGCCTACACCATCCGGCCCGACGCCGCCGGCCCCGACGCCCCCGTTCGTCTCGCCATCGTCGCCACCGCCGTCGACGGTCAACCTGACGACCACGGGGTCGGGCAACGGCAGCTTCTCGTTGGCCTCCTCGTTCGTCGATCCGCAGACCCTGACCTTCACGGCGACGCAGTCCGGCGGCAGCCCGTTGCCGTCGTGGCTGACCTTCTCGCCGGCCACGGTGTCGTTCAGCTATTCCGTGCCGGTACCGGCCGATCTGCCTGTCCAGCCGCTGGCCGATACGGCTGTCCGCGCCGAGACGCGTGCGGCCTGGGCCAACACGATCTATCCGCCGCTGCTGCAGGTGGCGCAGGTGCCGGTGACGCTGACGGCGATGGGGGCCGGCCAAAGCTATGTGTCGGCCATCGGCATGACCTTCGATGCCCCGCGCGGTCCGGTTGCCGCGGCGGCGATCTCGCTGGCACCGAACGGCGTCAGCGGCAATGGCCGTTCGGGCCGGTCGGCCCTGTCGTGGGATGGCGGCCAGGTGGTGTTCGAGACGGCGGCGACCAACATCATCGCCGGTTCGCCCAACAGCCAGTCCGACATCCTGCGTTACTACGGGCCGTCGGGCACGCGTGACCGCCTCAGCCAGACCGCCATTCCCGGCGGCGGCGTGGCCAATGCGGCCAACGGCGCATCGACCAGCCCGGCGGTGTCCTCGGACGGGCGGTACGCCGCCTTTGCGTCCGAGGCGACCGGCATCACGCTGACGCCCAGCGGCGGCGTCCGGCAGATCTATCGCGCCGGCCTGGCCTGGCCCCGTGTGCCGCTGAACGCGGCGGCGACGCCGGCACCCGACCTGGTATCGATGACGTCGACCGGCATCGCCGGCAACGGCGTGTCGGACAATCCCGACCTGTCCCAGGATGGACGTTACGTCGCCTTCGACAGCACCGCGACCAATCTTGCCTGGAACGCCGAAGGTCGTACCCAGGTCCTGCGCAAGGATATGCTGCACGGCACGTTCGAGGTGGTGTCGAACGGAGTGGGCAGCCATCCCTCGATTTCCTGGGATGGCCGGTGGGTCGCCTTTGACAACGGATCCCAGGTTCTGCTGCGCGACATGACCTCGACCACGATCCGCAATGTTGCAGCCGGCACGCGGCCGCGTCTGTCGGCGCGGGCCGATCGCATCGCCTATGTCGCTGGCGGCCAGGTGGTCGTCGCCGACGTTACCAGCGGCAGCGCGATCGTCAGCGTGGCCGGCGACCAGCCGTCGCTGTCGGCCGACGGGCGTTTCGTCGTCTGGCGGGCCGACGGCCAGGTCTGGGTGCGCGACCTGGATCGTGGCGTGACCGCGCTGGTATCGCAAACGTCTGCCGGCAAGGCGGGCAATGGCGCCAGCTGGAACCCGGTGTTGTCGGGTGATGGCTCGACGATCGCGTTTGGCTCGGATGCGCGCGACCTGGTCAATGGCAACCCGGCCGCGGGCCAAGCCTATATCGCGGCCAACCCGCTGCCGCTGCCGGCCAAGACGGATTACTGGTACATGGCCGGCAGTGGTAATGGCCAGGGCTGGGTGATGGAACGCTGGGGCAACAAGGCCTATGTCGGCGGCCTGGCCTATGACGGGCAGGGGCGCAGCCAGTGGCTGGCGGGGCCCTGCACGTTCTCGGGCCTGACCTGCAGCGGCACGCTGACCAATGGTCCGGCGTTCAGTGTCGTTACCGGGGCCGACGGTGCCAGCGCCAGCCTGACGGTTGGTGGGGCAGCGGCACAGACCCTGACCGTGTTCCCGATCGGCGGGCCGTCGCGGACCCGGTATGCCGGCCTGCCGCAGACGGGCTGGTGGTACGAACCCGGCGCCAGCAACGGCATCGGATATTTCTTCGCCATCGATACCCAAGCCCAGGCCGACGGATCGGTCGCCCAGATCGGCTATCTGTCGATGCTGGCCTACGACAGTGCCGGCCGGCAGGTCTGGCAGACGGCGCAGGCGCCGGTCAGTGCCGGCCTCGGTTTCAACGGCATGCTGACGCAGTATGCGGGCGGGGCGCCGTTCGGCGTCACGACCCCGGCGGGAACGCCGTCGGCCAGCGCGGTGGGGCCGGTCTGGCTGGTGTTCGACGGCACCGACCGCGTCCGCATCACCCTGCCCAACGGCCGTGTCGCCGCCTTGCAACGCTTCCGCTTCTGATTACCATGCGGGAGCATGAGCAACGATAACAACACGGTCGAACGCCGGCCGCTCGCGGGAGCGAGCGTCTGGCGGGGTGAGGAAATGGTCCGGGATCGGCGCTGGATCCGTGACTGGGATCCGGCCTCGCTGGCCGCGCTCGATGCCGCGCTGGCAGCGGTGCGCGGCCTGTCCTGGGATCAGGTCAGCCGCGAGAATTTCCCGCTGACCGGCATCGACGGCCTGCTGGACGATATCCGTGGCGAACTCGAGGATGGCTGCGGCATGGTCAAGCTGCGTGGCCTGCCGGTCGAGCGGTACTCGGAAGATGATCTGCGCCGCCTCTATTTCGGGCTGGGCAGCCATCTGGCCTGGCCGGTGTTCCAGAACCGCCGCGGCGAGTTGATGCGCGCCATCCGGGACGAGGGCGGTGATCTCGGCAAACGCTATGGCCAGATCGAGAATGCCAGCAGCGGCGACAAACCCTTCCTGTCGTCCTATGCCCGCACGCTCAGCAACGGCCAGCTGCGGTTCCATACCGACCGCACCGACGTCGTCGCGCTGCTGTGCGTGCGGCAGGCGAAAGCCGGCGGGATCTCGACCATCTGTTCGACGCCGATGATCCACAACGTCATGCTGGAGCGCCGGCCCGATCTGCTCGAGGTCCTGTTCCAGGATGTCTGGCGCAGCCGCCATGGCGAGGAGACCGACCAGGCCGCCGAGGTCTATCCACTGCCGATCTTCGGCCTGGCCGGGGACAAGTTCACCAGCCACTATTCGCTGACCTATATCGAGGCGGCCGAACTGTCGCCCGGCGTGCCCAAGCTGACCGCGCGGCAGCGCGAGGCGATCGACATGCTGATGGCCCTGGCGCAGGAGCTGTGCTTCGAGATGACGCTGGAGCCCGGGGACATCCAGTTCCTGAACAGCCACGTCACCTATCACGGCCGCACCGCGTTCACTGACGATGCGACCAGCGGCCACGACCGCCTGTTGTTCCGGCTGTGGCTGTCGATGCCCAACAATCGGCCGCTGCCGGCCGGCCATGACGTGCTGTGGGGGTCGATCGCGCCGCATACGCGGCGGGGCGGGATCGGTCAGGCGGCGGCGTAAGGGCGGTCTTAACGACGATGGCCGGGCACAAGGCCCGGCCATGATCCATCCAAAGCGGCCCTGCGCCTTACAGATCCAGCGTCAGGCTGTCGCCCTTGCAGCGCGAGATGCAGACCATCATCGTCTTGGACGCGGCCTGTTCCGCCGCGGTCAGCACCGAATCGCGATGGTCGGGCTGGCCGGCCAGTACAGGGGTTTCGCAGCTGCCGCAAATGCCGTCCTGGCAGGAATAGGGGACCGACACGTCGTTGTCGATCAGCACGTCCAGGATGGTCTTGTCCGGCGGCACGGTCAGTTCCATGCCGGACCGGGCCAGGATGACCTTGAACCCGCTGGCCGGGGCCGATTCGTCGACCGGCTTGGCCGAGAAGCGTTCGATATGGACATTGTCGGGCGAACGCCCCGCCGTCGCCTGTTCGAACGCCGCCAGCATGCCGGCGGGGCCGCAGCAATAGAAATGCGCGTCCGGTGCGGCGTCAGCGACCAGCCTGGCGATATCCAGCGGCTGGCCGCCATGTTCGTCGTCGAAGTGGAACGCGGCCTTGCCCCCGAACCCACCGATAGCGTCGGTGAAGGCGGCATGCGCGCGCGACCGCGTGGCATAGACGAAACGATAGGGCCGGCCGGCCAGTTCAAGGGCGGTGGCCATCGCATAAAGCGGCGTGACGCCGATGCCGCCGGCGATCAGCACGACTTCGCCGCCCTGCTCGACCAGCGGGAAATGGTTGCGCGGCAGGCCGACCTTGAGCATCTGGCCGGGGCGCAAGGACTGGTGCACGAAACGCGAGCCGCCGCGGCTTTGCCGGTCCAGCGCCACCGCCACCAGATAGCGGCGATTGTCGGAAGGCTGGTTGACCAGCGAATAGCTGCGGATGATGCCGTTGGGCAGATGCAGGTCGACATGCGCGCCGACCTGCCAGGGCGGCAGGACGCGGTTGTCCGGGGCGACCAGTTCCATGCTGAGAATGCCGTCGGCTTCCCACCGGATGGACTGGAGACGCAGATCGAGGGTATCGGAATCAGCCATGATCGGTACTTTCAGGCACGGCGCAGATCGACGCGGCGGTTGGCGAAGGCGTCGATTTCTATCAGGAGACCCGGAAACGCGAAACCCCCGACACCGACCAGTGTCGAACAGGGGAATACCGGCCCGAACACTTCGGCCCGCGCCCGATTGACCGCCGCCTTGTCGCGGGCGTCGGTCACGTAGATCACGACCTTGTAGATGTTGTGCATCCCGGCCCCGGCGGCCGCCAGCAGATCGGCGATCTTGGCGAAGCTGGCGCGGGCCTGGGCATAGAGGTCGTCGCCGCCGATCGGCAGGCCGTCGGCACCGCGGGCATGCTGGCCCGAAATGACGATCTCGTCGCCGACGACCAGGCAGTTCGACCAGGTCGCCCCCGGCGGTTCGACCGCCTGGGGGACCCGGATCTTTTCGACGGCGATATCGCCCATGTTATTCCGCGGCCTGCTGGCCGCCGGCCTTGGCGGCAAGCTGCGCCTCGGCCAGGTTGCGCAGGCGGCGGCGCAAGCGGACGATGCCCATGTCGTGCTGGTACAGGATCTCGCGCTGGTTGGCGTCGGGCTCCATGTCTTCCATCATCACCCGGTCCTGTTCCAGCACTGCCCAGTGCCGCGCTTCCAGCCGGTTCTTGTACAGGAACCGCCAGGTGTCGCGCTGCCAGCCCTCGACCTTGCGGCAGCGCCAGTGGAACACGGCCGACATGTTCGGGCTGATCGGCGTGTACATGCCGATGATGTGGAAATTGCCGCCCGGGCCGCCGGTCTTGGGATAGGGGATTTCCAGGCGCATCCAGTGGATGCCGGTCTCGCCCCATTCGGTCCAGTCGAAGTTGACGCCCTTCTGGCCTTTCTTCTCGAAGATGAAACCGTCCTGGGTGTCGCGCACCTGGAAGCTGGCGGTCGTGTCGCCGAACGACATCGAATGCGACTGCTTGTGCAGATAGGTGCCGTGCATCGGGTCCATGACGTTGTCATAGACATAGCGATAGTCGCCGCCCCATTCGGTGTAGCACAGGAACTGCGAGAATTCGGCGTCGGCCAGTTCGGCGGGCAGGGTGAAGTCGGGGACCTCGGCCTCGGGGTTTTCGGCGACATAGGCGAAGATCACGCCATTACGCTCGGCCACCGGGAACGAGCGCACGGCCTTCATCCCCTCCAGCCGGCAGCCGGGGCTGCCCGGCACCGAGGTGACGACGCCGTCATGGCGCACCTGCACGCCGTGATAGCCGCAGGCGACGGTATTGCCGAGGTTGATGCCGCGCGACAGCGGCGCGCCGCGATGCGGGCAGTGGTCCTCGAGGATGTAGGGCGTGCCGTTGCGGTCACGCCACAGGGCCAGCTTGAAACCGAGGCGGCGCAGCGAGACCGGCGTCTCGGAGACGAAGTCCGACGGGCAGATCGCCCACCAGAGGTTGCGCAGGCCGTTGGCCAGCAGGGCTTCGACCGGATCGTCGTGGCGTGGCGTGGACATCGGAATTCTCCCGCTGGGTGATCAGGCGCCGAGGCGCTGCATTTCCTTGGTGAACAGTTCGGCGGTCCAGGGCTGGCCGTCCGGGCTGGGCACGGCCTGGTCGTTGAGCGAGGCGACGACACTGTCGAGGTCGTGGTGGCCGGCGGCATAGGCCCGCTCGATGGCGTCGCCCAGCAGGTTTTCGTACATCGTCGGCTCGTGCCGGCGCGCCTGGTGCGGATTCAGGTACTGGGCCATGGTCATTTGCCTCCTTGACGGACACGTTCCTTGATGCGCTCGCGGACCGGGACGAAATCGTAGGTCGGCAGGCATTCGGTGGTGAAGACGCCCCAGGCCGATCGCTCCAGCTCGACATTCACCAGGGCAAGCTTGGACGGGGGCAGGCGCAGCGTGACGATCTGGCCGAAGCCCATCGCGACGTACCAGGAGACGATCTCGACCCCCGGCGGCGGAAAGCGCTCCCACCAGTCAGCCTCCTTCAGGCGGGTCTGGATGGCATCGAGATTGTTCGACTGATCATGCCGCAGCAGGACCGTCAGCAACATGGTCTCTTCGGAAGCGCTCATCTCGTTCTGATTTCCCGCTGCTGGTTTCATATATGAAACAATGCTTCGTATCAGGAATGCTACGGCCCGATTACCGGGCTGTCAATGGTTCAGCACCCCTGTGCGAGCAAAGCATAAAATTGCGCCCTTTTCTGCGCCCTTTTCTGCGCCATAATGCGTAGAATCAGGGCAGGCGCATGGACGGAAAGTTGCGAGTTGACAGTTTGCTGGACGCTCAATTACAGTTCCGCCCCATGAACACCGTTTCGTTAGAGAAACAGCGAGCAGAGAAGCAGCCCATGACGAAGCAGGCAGGGGCGGGCGCGGACATCCGCCTGGAATTCCGCAACGTCACCCGCCGCTTTCAGGCCGGTCGCAAGGCCGAGGGTGTCACGGCCATCGAGGGCGTGTCGCTGACCGTGCGCGACGGCGAGGTGGTCTCGCTGATCGGCCCGTCGGGCTGCGGCAAGTCGACCCTTCTGAATCTGACCGCGGGCCTCGACCGGCCGACGGTGGGCGAGGTGTTCGTCGACGGCCAGCCGGTGACCGGGCCCAACGCCCATGTCGCCTTCATGCTGCAGAAGGACCTGCTGCTGCCCTGGCGGACGATTCGCGAGAATGTCGAATTCGGTCTGGAAATCCGCAAGGTGCCGGCGGCCGAACGCAAGTCGACCGCGCTGGCGATGCTCAAGGCCTGCCACCTGGAAGGCTTCCCCGACCATTATCCGCACCAGCTGTCCGGCGGCATGCGCCAGCGCGCGGCCCTGGCCCGCACCATGGCGACCGACCCGACCGTCGTGCTGATGGACGAGCCGTTCTCGGCGCTCGATGCCCAGACCAAGATGATCCTGCAGAAGGATCTGGCCCAGACCTTGTCGGCCATGCGCAAGACCTGCCTGTTCATCACCCACGACCTGGCCGAGGCGGTCGCCTTGTCCGACCGCGTCCTGGTGATGAGCCACCGGCCCGGCAAGATCATCGAAGAGATCGTCATCGACATTCCCGGCCGCGACAACCCGCTGGTCCGCCGCGAAAGCCCGATGATGACCGGCTATTTGCACCGGCTGGGCGAACTGCTCGACCTCGCCCATGCCAAGGTGTGAAGACGACTCTAGGACAGGAGAGGACAGGATCAACATGAAGATGACGTCACGCATGCTCAGCCGGCTCGCCGGCGTTGCGGCCTTAAGTCTGGGCTTTGGCCTGGCCGGCGCTGCCGCCGCCCAGGAAAAGGTCGTGTTCCTGCTGCCGGCCCCGCCGGTGCTGCAGGCCTTTGCGCCGCACAACATCGCGATGGCCAAGGGCTATTACAAGGCCGAGGGCCTTGACGTCGAATTCAAGGTCGGCCAGGGCGGCGCCGACGTGGCGACGCAGGTCGGTGCCGGCAATGCCGATGTCGGCGGCGGCATCGGCGACACCCCGGTCATCGTCCGCGCCAACGGCGTGCCGATCAAGGCGGTGGCGGTGCTGGGCGGCGGCGCGCTGACCCAGATCTATATCCGCGACGACGCCGGCGTCCCGTCGCCGGCCGAACTGAAGGGCAAGACCATCTCGGTCATGTCCTACCAGGACACGACCTATTACGCGCTGTTGGGCACGCTGGCCCATTTCGGCATGAAGAAGAACGACGTCAACGCCCAGGCGGTCGGCCCGGGCGGCATCGTCCAGCTCGTCGTCGGCGGCCAGGCCCAGGCGCTGGCCGGCCCGCCGGAATGGGGTCTGGCGGTCGAGGCGGCGGGCGTCAAGGTCAAAGGTTACGAGACCCGCAACTACTATCCGGGCATGGCCCAGGCGATCCTGGCCTCGGACGAGACCATCAAGAAGAAGCCCAAGGTCGTCGGCGGCGTCGCCCGCGCGGTGACCAAGGCGATGACCGACATCATGGCGGACCCCGAGGCCGCGGCCGACGTCTACATCAAGGCGTTGCCGCAATACGCGGACAAGAAGGCCGAGGTCGTCAAGGTCATGATCGACTACAAGAACAAGATCTATGCCGGCCAGAAGCAGCTCGGCGCGATGGATCCCGACCGGCTGGCCAAGCTTCAGGACTTCTACCTGAAGGAAGGCATCATCCGGCGCGCGACCCCGGTCGCCGAACTCTACACCAACGAATTCCTGAACTGAGCTGATCGAGTGAGGAGCCCGTCATGACGGAAAGCGCGCGTCTGGCCGCCATAGGCGGGCTCCTGCTCGGCATAGTGTTCCTGGCCGTCTGGCAATGGTTGCCGGGCATGCTGGGCGTTCCGGCATTCATCATTCCGCCGGTATCCGACGTGTGGAACGAATTCCTCTACATGATCGGCAACGAACGCGTCTTCTTCCATGTCGGCGCCACCAGCCTGTCGGTCATTGCCGGGTTCGTGCTTGGCGCGCTGCTCGGCATGATCGTCGGTTACGCACTGGGCATGTCGCCCTCAGCCGAGATGGTCCTGTCGCCTTACATCCTGGCGCTGCAGATCGCGCCCAAGGTCGCCTTCGCGCCGCTGTTCGTGATGTGGTTCGGCTTCACCGTCTACCCGAAGATCCTGGTGGCCGTGCTGATCGTCTTCTTCCCGGTCATGGTCAATGTGCTGGGCGCCGTCCGCACCATCGACCGCGACCAGATCAACCTGGCCCGCGCCTTCTCGGCCAACCGGCTGGAAGTGTTCTGGAAGATCGAAATTCCCGCGTCGATGCCGGCGCTGTTCTCAGGGCTTCGCATCGCCGCGACCCTCGCCGTGATCGGCGTCGTGGTCGGCGAGCTGGTCGGCGGCAATGTGGGCCTGGGCTATCTGCTGGTCTACGGCCAGGGCCAGGCCAATACCGCGATGGTCTTCGTCGTCATTCTGCTGCTGACCTTGATCGGCCTGGTCGCCTATCTCGCCGTCGCCGTGACCGAAGGTCGTGTCCTGCATTACCTGCCGAAGCGCGACTTCGGCGCCCGCTGACAAGGAGAGAACCCGATGTCTGCCCAAGCCGCCACCGCCCAGGCCCCCAGCGCCGGTTCGCTGATCCCCGAGGGGATGTCGTTCGAAAGCTGGCTGAACACCCGCATCGCCCGCTTCAAGACCCGCACCTATGACTGGGACGTCCTGAAGTTCCAGGCCGACTACGACCCGAAGTATCGCCGGGCCCAGATGCGCTATATCGGCACCGGCGGCACCGGCAAGACCGACGGCGACGACAATGCGGTGCCGCCGGAGCATTTCACGTTCTCGACCATGGTGCTGCCCGCCGGCTGCGAAGGCCCGCTGCATATCCATACTGACGTCGAGGAAGTGTTCTTCATCCTGAAGGGCGAGAGTATCCGCCTGTTCTTCGAGCATGAGGGCCAGACCTGGGAAACCGTCCTGGGCGAACGCGACCTGATCTCGTGCCCGGCCGGCGTCTATCGCGGCCTGCGCAACGAGGGCCGGGAAGAGGCGCTGATGTGCGTGATGCTGGGTTCAGCCAAGCCGGTCACCCCGACTTATCCGCCCGATCATCCGCTGTCCAAGATCAAGCGCAACAAGTGATCTGACGGGCGATCGGACCATGAGCCAGCTTAGCCGCCGCATCATCGTCGTGACCGGGGCCGCCCGCGGCCTCGGCCGTGCCTTCGCCGAAGCGGCGGCGGCAGCGGGCGCCAGGCTCGTACTGGCCGACCGCGAGGTCGAGCTCGGGCAGGAAACTGCCCGCAGCATCGCGGCGACCGGGGCCGAGGTCGACTTCCTGTCCGTCGACCTCGGCGACCCCGCTTCGATCGCGGCCTTCGGTGCCGCCGTGGCCGAACGCCACGGGCGCGTCGACGGCCTGGTCAACAACGCGGCGATCGCCACCGGCATCGGCGGCAAGACCTTCGAGGAAATCGATATCGAGACCTGGGACCGGGTAATGACCGTGAACGTCCGCGGCACCTGGCTGATGGTCAAGGCGATGGCGCCGCTGCTGCGCCGGTCGGATGCCGGCAAGATCGTCAACGTCGCCTCCGACACCGCCTTGTGGGGCGCGCCCCGCCTGCTGCACTACGTGTCGTCCAAGGGGGCGATCATCTCGATGACCCGCAGCCTGGCCCGCGAACTGGGCCCCGACAATATCGCGGTCAATGTCATCGCGCCGGGCCTGGTCCGGGTCGAGGCCACCGAATACGTCCCGGTCGAGCGTCACCAGCTCTATGAAAACGGTCGGGCCATCCCGCGCGCCCAGATGCCCGACGACTGCACCGGCGCCGTCGTCTTTCTTCTGTCGCCGGGGGCGAGCTTCGTCACCGGCCAGGTGCTGCCGCTCAACGGCGGCTTCGTGTTCAACTGATGGCCGCGGTCTGTCATATCGGCGACAAGCTGATCGGCTATCGCGAGGCCGGCCCGCATGACGCCGAGGCCCTGGTGCTGCTGCACGGCATCGGCGGCTGTGCCGATTCCTGGAAATATCAGCTCGAGACCTTGAGCCGGCGTTACCGCGTCATCGCCTGGGATGCCCCGGGCTACGGCACGTCGGCCAATCTCGACGTCGATCGGCCGATCGCCCGCGACTATGCCGCGCGGCTGGCCCAGTTGCTGGAAAATCTCGGCGTCACCTCATGCAACCTGGTCGGTCATTCGCTGGGCGCGCTGATGGCGGCCAGCTACGCCCGGGTCTTTCCCGAACGGGTCAAGCGCCTGGTCCTCGCCGCGCCGGCCGTCGGCAACGGCACCGCCCTTGATGCGCCGCTGCCCGAATCGGTGCAGGCCCGGATCGACGATCTGAACCGGCTGGGACCCGATGCCTTTGCCGCCGCGCGCGGCCCCCGGCTGTGCGCCGACGGGGCCGATCCGGCGGTCGTTGCCCATGTCACCGCGATGATGGCGCGCGTCCGGCCGTCGGGTTATGCCCAGGCCTGCGCCCTGCTGGCCCAGGGCGACCTGTTCGCCGATCTGCCGGCGATCGCCGCGCCCACGCTGGTGGTCTGCGGGGCCGAGGACCGGATCGTGGCGCCGGCGCGGTGCCGCGACGTCGCGGCCAAGCTGGCCGGCCATCGTTATGTCGAAATCTCCGCTGCGGGCCACGCGCTCTACGCCGAGGCGCCGGCCGCCTTCGACACCGTGCTGACGGCTTTCCTGGAGGGAACCGCATGAACGTCCACGTCGGCAAGACCCCGGACAAGAATCATGAACAGTACATGGTGCCTGGGCTGGAACGCGGGCTGAACCTGCTGGCCTTGTTCAACCGCGCCGAACCTGAACTGTCATTGTCGGAAATCGCCCGGCGCCTGGAAGTGCCGCGCTCGACCGCCTTCCGCCTGACCTACACCCTGGACCAGATGGGGTTCCTGAAGCGGTCGTCCGGCGGGTTCAAGCTGGGCGCCCGCATCCTCAGCCTCGGTTTCGATTATCTCGCCTCGCAGGATCTGATCGAGGTGGCGCAGCCCGAGCTGACCGCGCTGCGCGACGCCACCGGCGCGTCGTCGCATCTGGGCGTGCTGGACGGGCGCGAGGTGATCTACGTCGCCCAGATTTCGTCGCTGCGCCAGCTGTCCAGCCGGGTGTCGGTCGGCAGCCGCTTCCCCGCGCATGCCCAGTCGATGGGGCGCCTGCTGCTGGGCGCGCTGCCGGCGGCCGAGCTGGAAGCGCTGTATGCCGGCGTGGTACTGGAAAAATTCACCGAAGATACGCCCGGCGACATCGCCGAACTGAAGGCCCGTATCGCCGAGGATCGCGCGCGCGGTTACGTCGTCAGCCGCGGCAATTTCGAACGCGGCATCGTCGCCGTCGCCGCCCCCGTCATGGACGGGCAGGGTGTCGTCGTGGCCGCTGTGAATATTTCCGGCCCCGCCACCGCCCTCGATACCGGTGCGTTGGAAGGTGTGTTCAAGGACCGGGTGATGGCCGCCGCCCAGGCGATCTCGCGTCACCTCGGCTATCGTTTCCAGGAGTGATCGACATGGCAATCGACCGTCTGCGCGCCATCGCGCTTGGCGCCCCCGGCCTGACCGCCCAGGCCGGTTTCTTCCGCGACGCCTGGGGCCTGACGACCGCGGCCGAACAGGACGGCGTCGTCTATCTGCGTGGCACCGGGCCCGAACATCACATCGTCGCCCTGCATGACCGGCCGGTGCGCGGCATCATCTCGATCGACCTGGGCGCGCCCGACCGTGCCGCCGTCGACCGCCTGCACGGCAAGCTGGCCGGGCAGGGGATCGAGGTGACGAAACCCGCCGAACTGACGACGCCCGGCGGCGGCTATGCCTTCACCGTGCAGGATCCCGACGGCCGCCGCCTGCGCATCATCGCCGACGTCGCCCAGCATGCGGATGTCCAGGATCACGACGATCGCCCGCGCAAGCTCAGCCATGTCGTGCTGAACTCTGCCCAGCTTGAAACCGTCAAGGATTTCTTCTGCGACACGCTGGGCTTCCGTATCTCCGACTGGTCGGAAGACCAGATGGTGTTCATGCGCGCCGCGACCGACCATCACTGCATCGCGCTGAACCGGCTCAGCCATGCCTCGCTCAACCACGTCGCCTTCGAGATGTGCTCGGTCCACGCCTATATGCGCGGCCAGGGGCGGATGAAGGCGGCGGGCAGCGCGGTGGCCTGGGGGCCGGGCCGCCACGGCCCGGGCAACAACCCGTTTGCCTATTTCGTCGTGCCGGGCAACTTCGTCTTCGAATATACCTGCGAACTGCAGCAGATCGACGAGGCGACGCACGAACCCAAGGTGTGGCAGCGTGTGCCCGCGCAATCCGACCTGTGGGGCACGGCCGGCCCGCCCTCGCCGGTGATCCGCGCGGTAATGGCCGGCAACCCCGACCCGAACCAGGAGTAAGCGTCCGTGGATCTCGGTCTGCAGGGACGTCGTGTCCTCGTCACCGGCGGTTCGTCGGGTATCGGCCTGGCCGCCGTGCGGCTGTTCCTGGCCGAGGGCGCCAAGGTCGCGTTCTGCGCCCGTGACGCCGCCCGGCTGGACGCCGTCGCGGCCGAACTGACGCCGCAATACGGCGATGCGGTTTTCGCCGCCCCCTGCGACGTGCTGGACGAAGGCGCGATCAAGGGGTTCATCGCCGACGTGACCGCGCGTTTCGGCGGCCTCGACATCCTGGTCAACAATGCCGGGCAGGGGCGGGTATCGACCTTCACCGACACGACCGACGACGATTGGGAAGCCGAGCTGCGGCTGAAGTTCTTCAGCGTCATCCGCCCGACCCGGGCGGCACGTGCAGCCCTTGCCGCATCGGACGCCGGCGCGGTGGTCTGCGTAAACTCGCTGCTGGCCCGCCAACCCGAACCGCACATGGTATGCACCTCGGCCGCACGTGCCGGCGTGCAGAACCTGATCAAGTCGCTGTCGGTCGAACTGGCGCCCGAAGGCATCCGCGTCAATTCCATCCTGCTGGGCCTGGTCGATTCCGGCCAGTGGCAGCGCCGTTTCGCCGCGCGCACCGACCAGGGCCAGAGCCGCCAGGACTGGTATGCCAGCCTGGCGAAGTCCAAGCACATCCCCCTCGGCCGTCTCGGCGAACCCGAAGAAGCCGCCCGTGCCGTCGTTTTTCTCGCCTCGCCCGCCGCCGCCTACATCACCGGCGCGGCCCTCGAGGTTTCCGGAGGAGTCTCCCGCCATGCCTGAGATCACCAGCAATGTCGGCGAGCTGATCGCCTGTTACCTCGAAGCCTGCGGGCTGACCCACGCCTATGGCGTGATTTCAATCCACAACATGCCGATCCTCGATGCCTTCGGCCGGCGGGGTAAGATCCGCTTCGTGCCGGCGCGCGGCGAGGCCGGCGCGATGAACATGGCCGATGCCCATGCCCGCGTGTCGGGCAAGCTGGGCGTCTGCGTCACCTCGACCGGCACGGGTGCCGGCAATGCCGCCGGCGGTTTGGTCGAGGCGCTGACCGCGGGCAGTCCGGTGCTGCATCTGACCGGCCAGATCGATTCCGCGCATCTCGACCGCGCGCGGGCCTTCATCCATGAATTCCCGGCCCAGCCGGCGCTGCTGAAATCGGTGTCGAAGGCGTATTTCCGGGTCTGGACGCCGGAGATGGCGCTGGGCGTGGTGGCCGAGGCGGTGCGCTGTGCCCTGACCCCGCCGATGGGGCCGGTCTCGGTCGAAATCCCGATCGACGTGCAGCGCGTGCAGATCACCTTCGACCCCGAAACCTTCCAGGCCCTGCTGCCCAAGCCGACGATGGCCGAGGATGCCGGCATCGACCGCCTGGCCGCACGGCTGAAGGCGGCGAAGCGCCCCGTGCTGTGGCTGGGTGGCGGCGCCCGCGGGACCGAGGCGGCGGTGGCGCGGCTGGCGGCGCTGGGCCTGCCCGTCATCACCTCGGTCAACGGCCGCGGCGTGCTGCCCGAGGATCATCCGCTGTCGCTGGGTGCCTTCACGCAAGGCCCGGTCACCGAAGCCTTCCTCAAGTCCTGCGACCTGATGCTGGCGGTCGGCACCCGGCTGCGGTCGAACGAAACCAAGAACTACGCGATGCCCTGGCCGCGCCCGTTCTGCCAGATCGACGTCGATGCCGGCCAGGCCGGCCGTGCCGTCGCCGTCGACGACTTCGTCTGCGCCGATGCGCGCACCGCGCTGACCGCGCTGGCCGACCGGCTGGAGCAGGGCGGGTTGACCCTCGATCCGACCCTGGCGGCCGACGTGGCGGGCGCGCGGGCCGAGGCCGAGGGGGCGCTGCGCAAGCAGCTCGGCCCCTATGCCGAACTGGTCGCCCAGTTGCAGGCCGCCCTGCCGCGCAACGTCCGCTGGGTGCGCGACATCACCATCTCGAACTCGACCTGGGGCAATCGCCTGCTGCGCATCCATGACAGCCGCGCCGGCGTGCATGCGCTGGGCGGTGGCATCGGCCAGGGCGTGCCGATGGCGATCGGCGCGGCGCTGGCGGCCGACGGTGCCAAAACCGTCTGCCTCAGCGGCGATGGCGGCCTGACCCTGTGCATGACCGAACTGGCCACCGCGGCGCAGGAAAATGCCGACGTAACCTTCATCGTGATGAACGACAAGGGTTACGGGGTCATCCGCAACATCCAGGACGAGTTGTACGGCAAGCGGCATTATTACACCGATGTCACCACGACCGATCACGCCAAGCTGGCCGATCTGATGGGGCTGCGCTACTGGTACGCCGGAACGCTGGCCGACTTCCCGGCGGCGATTGCCGCGGCCGTGGCCCACAAGGGCCCGGCGCTGCTCGAGGTGGATATGACGTCGATCGGTCCCTTTGCTTCGTCCTTCGCCGGCCCGCCCACCGGCAAGCCGGCTGCCTGACATGCTGTCGGTTGCCATGATCGGCTATGGCGGCATCGCCGCCACGGTCGCCCGCACGATCGCCCGCGAAGGCGCGGGCCGCGTGATGCTGACTGCGGCGCTGATGCGGCCCGGCCGGGCCGAGGCCGCGCGCGCCAAGCTGGGCGAGGCGGTGGCGCTGGCCACCACCCTGCCCGAACTGCTGGCCCACAAGCCCGAACTGGTGGTCGAGGTGGCGGGGCAGGAACCCTTGCGCGCCTATGGCCAGGCGGTGCTGGCCGCGGGGTGCGACCTGCTGGTTTCGTCGATCGGGGCGTTGGCCGATGCCGATTTCCTGAAGCGCCTGCAGGACGCGGCCCGCCAGGGCGGCGCCCGGTTGCTGTTGCCCGCCGGCGCGGTCGGCGGCATCGATGCGCTGGCCGCGATGCGGCTGGGCGGGCTGGCCAAGGTGCGCTATCGCTCGCGCAAGCCGCCGTCGGCCTGGAAGGGCACGCCGGCCGAGACGGCGGTCGATCTCGACGCCTTGACCGAGGCGGCCGTGTTCTATCGCGGCACCGCGCGGGCCGCGGCGCTCGACTACCCCAAGAATGCCAATGTCGCGGCCACCGTGGCGCTGGCGGGGCTGGGGTTCGATGCGACCGAGGTCGAGTTGATGGCCGATCCGGCGGTCAGCGACAACATTCACGAGATCGAGGCCGAAGGGCCCAGCGGACGGTTCGCCATCCGCCTGGAGGGCAAGCCGTCGGCCGATAACCCGAAGACCTCGGCGCTGACGGCGCTGAGCGTGTCCCGCGCGATCCTCAACCGCTCGGGCCTGGTCGAAATCTGACGAAGAGGGCGTATGCGCAAGATCCTGGTCGGTGGTGAATGGCGCGTCGGTCGCGGCGCGACACAGCAGACGCATTACCCGGCGGATGGCAGCCTGACGGCTGAATTCGCCGGTGCCTCGGTCGAGGATGTGATGGAGGCGGTGGCCGCCGCCAAGGCGGCGATGCACGCGCCGGCCTGGCGCGACCTGCTGCCCCATCAGCGCGCCAACTACCTCTACGAGATCAGCCGGCGCATCACGGCCGAGGCCGAGGATCTGGCCCGGCTGCAATCGCGCGACAACGGCAAGACGCTGGGCGAGGCGCGCCTGCTGGTCGCCTCGGCTGCCGGCACGTTCCGCTTTTTTGCCGCGGCGCTGGAAACCTTCGAGGAGACGCTGACGCCGCCGCGCGGCGATTATCTGTCGATGAGCGTGCATGACCCGATCGGCGTCGTCGCGGCGATCACGCCGTGGAATTCGCCGATCGCGTCGGATGCCCAGAAACTGGCCCCGGCCCTGGCCGCGGGCAACGGCTGCATCCTCAAGCCGGCGAACTGGACCCCGCTGCTGGCCCTCGAACTCGGTCGCATCTGCATGGAAGCCGGCCTGCCGCCGGGCCTGGTCTCGGTCCTGCCGGGATCGGGGGCGGAGATCGGCGACGCGCTGGTCCGTCACCCCGACGTCCGCCGCGTATCGTTCACCGGCGGCACCACGACGGGCCGGCATATTGCCGGCATCGCGGCGCAGAAGCTGATGCCGGTATCGCTGGAACTGGGCGGCAAATCGCCGACCATCGTCTTTGCCGATGCCGATCTCGACCATGCGGTCGACGGCGTGCTGTTCGGCATCTTCTCGTCGAACGGCCAGTCCTGCATCGCCGGGTCGCGCCTGTTCGTCGAGCGCGGCATCCACGATGCCTTCGTCGAGCGGCTGGTGGCCAAGGCGCGTGCCTTGCGCATCGGACACCCGGATGATCCCGCCACCCAGATCAGCCCGCTGATCCACCCGAAGCACCGCGATTCGGTCGAGCGTTATGTGGCGCTGGCGGTCGAGGAGGGCGGCAAGGTCCTGTGCGGCGGCGCCCGACCGACCGGCGGGATCTACGACCAGGGGTGGTACTACCAGCCGACCGTGATCGGCGGCCTGACCAACCAGGCCCGCGTGGTGCAGGAAGAAATCTTCGGGCCGGTACTGGTCGTCATGCCGTTCGACGACGAGGCCGCGCTGATCGAGGAAGCCAACGATTCCGTCTACGGCCTGGCCTGCGGCATCTGGACGACCGATTACAAGAAGGCCTGGCGCGTCGCCCGGCGCATCGAGGCGGCGACGGTGTGGATCAACACCTACAAGCAGCTGTCGATCGCCACGCCCTTCGGCGGCATGAAGGATTCCGGCATGGGCCGGGAAAAGGGCCGGCTGGGCATCCTGGAATACACCAACCAGAAAAGCCTGTATTTCGGCCTGAACGCCGCGCCGCTGCCCTGGGTGGGGCGCTGACGCCGATGCGTGTCCTGGTCGTCGGTGGCGGCATCGCCGGGCTGTCGGCGGCGATCGCACTGGCCATGCGCGGCGCCGACGTCGACCTGGTCGAGGTCAAGCCACAGAACGCTGTGTTGGGCGTCGGTATCATCCAGCCCAACAATGCGCTGCGGGTGCTGGACCAGCTGGGCATTCTGCAAGCTTGCCTCGACGCCGGTTTCCCGACCGAGGGCTGGATCTATTATGACCACCGCGGCACCGAACTGACCCGCTTCGACAGCCTGCGGCTGGTGGGCGCCGATCGCCCGCCCGCCAATGCCCTGCCGCGCCCCGCGCTGCACGCGATCCTGACCGAACGGGCCGAAGGCCTCGGCGTGTCGATCGCGTTGGGCACGACCATCGCGACAATGGACGACGGCGCCGATGGCGTCGACGTCACGCTGACCGACGGGCGCCGCGGCCGTTACGATCTGGTGGTCGGGGCGGACGGCATCCGCTCGCCGCTGCGCCGCCGGCTGTTCGGCGAAGGCCACGAACCGCAGTTCGTCGGCCACAGCTGCTGGCGCGTCACCGTGCCGCGCCCGGCCGACCTTGATCGCTGCGCCCTGTTCTTCGGCATCGGGCTCAAGGCCGGCATGGTGCCGCTGACCCGCGACGACATGTATCTGCTGCTGATCAGCAACGAGGCCACGGCCGATCACGTGCCGGCCGACGAACAGCGCCGGCGTCTGGTTCGCCACCTCGCCCATTTCGGCGGACCGGTGGCCGAAGCCGCCGCCAATATCGGTCCCGATACCCCGATCGTCTATACCCCGGTCGAGGAAGTGATCCTGCCTGCACCCTGGGGGCGCGGCCGGGTCTGGCTGATCGGCGATGCCGCCCATGCCTCGACCCCCTATCTCAGCCAGGGCGCGACGATGGCGATGGAGGATGCCGTGGTGCTGGCCGAACTGGCGACGGCGCCCGGTTTCGCGCCCGGCCCGGCGCTGGAAGCCTTCATGGCCCGCCGCCTGCCCCGTTGCCGCTTTGTCCAGGAAACCTCGCATCGCATTGGCGACGAGGGCCAGTTGACCGATCCGGCTGCCTGCGCCGCCCGCAACGAACGCATCCGCAACGCCGAGCCCGGCCGGCCCCGCCCGCACGAAACCTTCCTGGCCGAAGCGATCTGAAGCGCGGGCCAAGGTTGCCGTCCAGCCCCCGGCTGTTGTAGTCGAAGGGGATGACGGCGACAGAGCATGTGCAGCGCAGCCTGGCCCGCGATCCGGCGGATGCGGCGGGCTGGCTTGATCTGGCGATCCTGCGCCATGTCGGAGAGGCGCCGTCGGGCGAAGTAGCAGCCATCTTGCGGCGCGCCGCAATGCTTGATGCCGCCAACCTCCAGGTTTGGATCCGCCGTGCGCAGATCCATTTCGACCAGGGACTGTTCGCGGCCGGCGTGCGCGCGGGGCGGGCTGCTGCGAGCCTGGCTCCCGCCGAACCCACGGCGCTGCACGCGATGGCTGAAGCGCTGGCTGCGGCCGATGGTCCCGCGGCGGCGCTGCCGTGGTTGGACCGTCTCGTCGCCCTAGCCCCCGATATTCCCGTCTATCGCCTGTCGCGGGGCATGAAACGCCTGGCCGCGGGCATCTGGCAGCGCGGCTGGTCCGATTACGAAGCCCGCCGGGTCCGGCCAGGCATGAGGATGCCGCCCGATGAAATCGCGCCCCTGCCGGTGGCGGCGCTGGCTGGCCGCAGCCTGCTGATCCACCACGAACAGGGTTTCGGCGACACCATCCAGTTCATGCGTTTCCTGCCCGACCTGATCCGGCATGGCGCCCGGGTCCATCTCGCCGTACCGGCAGTGTTGCGCGGCCTGGCGGCAGACATGCCCGGTGCCGACGGCCTGGCACTGATCGACCCCGTCGACGTTGCCGGCGCCCGCGTCGATTTGGCGCTGCCGGTCATGTCGCTGCCGGCGCTGCTGGGCCTTTCCCCCGAAGGTGCGCCGTATCTGGCGGCATCGGCGGCGCAACGGGCGCGCTGGGCCGCGGTACTGGCCGACCTGCCGGGCCTGCGTGTCGGGCTGTGCTGGTCGGGCGATCCCCGCCCGGACGCCCAGGTCAATGTCCGCATGACCGATCGCCACCGCTCGGTGCCGCTGTCGGCATTGGGCGCGATAACGGCCGTCGAGGGTGCGACCTTCATCTCGCTGCAGCATCGCCACCGGGCGGGTGAAGCGCTCGACGCCCACGGCATTCGCGATGTATCTGCCGATATCGGCGATTTCGCCGACCTGGCCGGGCTGATCGCCAATCTCGACCTTGTCATCACGGTGGACACCGCGGTCGCCCATCTGGCCGGCGCCTTGGGCGCACGCACCTGGATGCTGAACCGTTTCGACAGCTGCTGGCGGTGGGGGCGGGGTGTGACGACCACGCGCTGGTACAACTCGATGACCATCTTCAACCAGGCTGCGCCCATGGACTGGAGTGCGCCCCTGGCGGATATGCGGGAAAGCCTGGGCGCCTTGAATGTCTGGGCGGGGCCGGATAGTGCCGGTCGGGCGCGGGCATGATTGAGGCACAGGCGGCCGAACTGCATGACGCGGCCTGGGCGGCCGCGCAGTCGGGCGATATGGCCAGGGCCATATTGCTCGCCGGCCAGGCCGCCGCGATATGGCCCCATCCGGATCATCTGCTGACCCTGGGCCAGTTCCAGCTAGCCGCCGGCCGGGGCGCCGATGCGGTCGCCACGCTGCGCCAGGCTGTTGCTTTGTATCCGCAAGTTCCGGCCGTTCAGGGCACCCTGGCCCTGGCCCTGCGGCAGGCCAGCGATCCCGCAGCCTGGACCGAAGCCGTCACCAGGCTGGAGGCCGCCGTTGCCCTTGCCCCAGACGACATCACCGGCCAATTGAATCTGGCCCTGCTGCGCCATCATGCCGCCGCCGCGGACGATGAGGTGACGACCGAAATCCGGCGAGCCATCTGCCTCGATGGTCGCGACCTCGATGTATGGGCCGATGCCGCCGCCATGTTTCACGACCGGGGACGGTTTGCCGAGGCCCGCGACGCCACCCGCCAGGCGCTGTGCCTCGACCCTGCCATGACACGCTCCGTTCACGCCCATGCCGAGGCGGTCGCGGTGATGGCCGGGGCGGGCGTGGCCCTGCGCTGGTTCGATCGACTGGTGATGCTGGATCCGGCCATGGCGGTCCATCGCGTTGCCCGGGCCAAGGCACGCCTTGCCGCCGGCGATCTGCGCGGCGGCTGGGATGAGTACGAGGTTCGCCGTGGTCTGCCGATCTTCGGCCTGCCCGCCGCGATGCCGGGCGATTCCAATCCCCAGCCACTGTCTGACAGGACCGTACTGGTCTATCCCGAACAGGGGTTCGGGGACATCATCCAGTTCGTGTCCTTCGTGCCGCCGCTGTGCCGGCGGGCACGGCACGTCTTCCTGGTGGCCCATCCCGACCTCAAGGCCCTGTTTGAGGAGATGCCGGGGGGCGATGGGCGGTTGTCGGTGGTCGATGCCGCTGCGGCCAGTCAGTTGCACGCCGATCTTGCCGTGCCGGTGATGTCGCTGCCGCGGCTGCTGGATATGGCGCCGCAAGGCGTGCCATATCTGCGGCCCGCACCCCGTCAGCGCGAACGCTGGTCGCAGGCCCTGGCCGGCCAGCCGGGGCTTAGGGTAGGTGTCTGCTGGTCCGGCAATCCACGGCGCGATGCGCCGCTGGTGATGCGCATGACCGATTACCGCCGGTCGATCCCGCTGGAAACCTTCGGCCCGGCCCTGGCCGGTATCGAGGACGCGACCTTCATCTCGCTGCAGCACGGCTATCGGGCCGGCGACGTGCCGCAGGAACAAGGCATTCGCGACGCCTCCGCCTACATCCGTGATTTCAGCGATCTGGCCGGGCTGATCGCCAATCTGGATCTGGTGATCACCGTGGACACCGCGGTGGCCCATCTGGCCGGCGCCCTGGGCGCACGCACCTGGATGCTGAACCGGTTCGACAGCTGCTGGCGGTGGGGCCGGGGGGCCACGACGACACCCTGGTATGATTCGATGACCATCTTCAACCAGGCGACGCCGATGGACTGGAGCGTGCCGCTGGCCGAGGTCCGGAATAGCCTGCGCGTGCTGATCGCCGATCAGGCCGCGGCGATCGCGGCCAGGAAGACGTTGCCGTAGCGGTCCAGCTTGGCCTGGCCCACGCCGTGGACCAGCGCCATCTCGTCCAGCGTGCGCGGCTGGCGCGCGGCCATGTCGATCAGGCTGCGATCGGGAAAGATGACATAGGCCGGCACGCCGTGCTCGCGGGCCAGTTCGGTCCGCAAGGCCTTCAGCCGCACCAGCAGCGCGCTGTCATGCGGCTGGTCCATCGTGCCGGTCGTGCTGGCGCGGCGGCGGCCCTTTTCCTTGGGGCGCGGGACATAGGTGCGAAGCTGGATCGTGTCCTGGCCGCGTAGAATGCTCCAGCCTCGTTCGGCGATGGCGAAACCGCCGGGGCCGCTGACGTCGAGGGTGACCAGCTGGGCGGCATAGATCTGGCGCAGCAGCGAGCGCCACTCGTCCTTCGACCGCGCCTTGCCGACGCCGAACGTCTTCAGGCCGTCATGCCCGAGCCGCTTGACCGTGTCGGTTTCCTCGCCCAGCAGCACGCTGACGATGTGTTCGGCGCCGAAGCGTTCGCCGGTACGGTAGATCGCAGACAGCAGCATCTGGGCGGCGACCGTGCCGTCGAAGCCGGCCACGCCTTCCTGGCACAGGTCGCAATTGCCGCAGGGGCCGCTGTCCTCGCCGAAATAGGCCAGCAGGGTCTGGCGCCGGCAGGTCGGTGCCTCGCACAGCGCGATCAGCGCGTTCAGCCGCTGGCGGTCGATGCGCTTCTGTTCGTCCGAGGATTGCGCCTCTTCGATCTGCAGGCGGCGCAGGCGCAGATCGTCGAAGCCCCACAGGGTCAGCGTGTCGGCCGGCAGGCCGTCGCGCCCGGCGCGGCCGATTTCCTGGTAATAGGCCTCGATCGACTTGGGCAGGCCGGCATGGGCGACGAAACGCACGTCGGGTTTGTCGATGCCCATGCCGAAGGCGATGGTCGCGACCATGACCACGCCGTCTTCGCGCAGGAAAGTGTCCTGGTTGCGGTCGCGTTCGGGCGCGGCCATGCCGGCGTGATAGGGCAGGGCGCGGTAACCGGCCGTGGTGATCGCCTCGGCCAGCCGTTCGGTCTCGCGCCGCGACGGGCAGTAGATCACCCCGCTCTGCCCGCGCTGGCGGTCCAGCAGGCGCAACAATTGCTGGCGGGCATTGTCCTTGGGCTGGATGGCCAGGCGCAGGTTCGGCCGATCGAAGCCGTGCACGAAGATGCGCGGCTCGGCCTCGAACAGCTGGGCCAGGATGTCGGCGCGGGTGGCCTTGTCGGCCGTCGCGGTCAGGGCGATGGCGGGTACGCCCAGCCGCCGCTTGACCTCGCCGAGCGCCGCGTATTCGGGGCGGAAGTCGTGGCCCCATTGCGACACGCAATGCGCCTCGTCGATCGCCAGCAGCCGCACGTTCTGGCGCGACAGCCAGTCCAGCGTGCCGGGCTGCAGCAGGCGTTCCGGCGCGGCATAGAGCAGGCGCAGCGTCCCCGCCCGCATCTCATCCTGCACCCGCCGCTTTTCCGATTCGTCGTTGGCCGAGGTCAGGCTGCCGGCGCCGACGCCGTATTCACGCAACGCCGAGACCTGGTCGCGCATCAGCGCGATCAGCGGCGAGACCACCACGGTCAACCCGCCCAGAACCAGCGCGGGCAATTGATAACACAGCGATTTCCCCGCCCCGGTCGGCAGGACGGCCATCACGTCCTCGCCGGCCAGCACCGTGCTCACGATCTCTTCCTGCCCCGGCCGGAAGCCGGGGAAACCGAACACCTCTTTCAGGAGTCGCGCCGCTGTCGTCGTCATGGCCGGGACACTGCACCGGCCGTGACGACGGATGCAATGGCTCTATGCCGGAATCAGCAGGCTGAGCAGTTCGGCCGTCACGGCGGCCTTGGGCGAGCCTTCGATCTCGATCACGGCCTGGTTGGTGATCAGAATGCCCATCGCCTTGTCCTCGATCGACAGCATGCTCAAGGTCGAGCGGATGCGCGAACCGACCTTGACCGGCGTCAGGAAACGGACCTTGTTCGAGCCATAGTTGATCCCGGCCGAGAACCCCTCGTACTGGATGATCTGCTGGTTCAGCGACACGACCATCGACAGGGTCAGAAAGCCGTGTGCGATCGGTGCACCGAACGGACCGGCCTTGGCGCGCTCGACATCGACATGGATCCATTGATGGTCGCCGGTGACCTCGGCGAACTGGTTGATGCGATCCTGGTCGATCGTCACCCATTCACTAGAGCCGAGCGTCTGGCCGACCAGTGCCTTGGCGCCCGCTACGCCGTTGATGATCCTGGGCATATCAGCGATTCCTTCCGCTATCATTGTCGGCCGCTACTATGCCCTACCATGCGGTAACCGCCACCCCGACAAACAACGCCGGTAAAATTTCATAATGAGCAGCATTCCACTGAATTTACGGTGATTTACCCGCCGCTTCTTGCGCTGTGGTAAATTTAATTCATTAATAATCGAGCGGCGTAAGGCCATCTCGCGTTTCACACCAGTTTCACGCTAATTCATTGATGTCATTGGGGCATTGACGCCCGGCCTGCTCGTCCCAATGTGTACTGCACTGCAACATCGGAGCTGTCGTCGATGACCAAGGAAAAACTGTTCACCCCGCTGAAGGCCGGCGCGATCGAGCTGCCCAACCGCGTGGTGATGGCGCCGCTGACCCGCAACCGGGCCCTGCCCGACGGCGACGTGCCCCATGCGCTGAATGCCGAATATTATGCCCAGCGCGCCGGCTATGGCCTGCTGATCACCGAAGCCTCGCAGATTTCGCCCCAGGGCAAGGGTTACGCCTGGACCCCCGGCATCTATTCGGATGGCCAGATCGCCGGCTGGAGCAAGGTGACCGAGGCGGTGCACAAGGCCGGCGGCCGCATCGTGATCCAGCTGTGGCATGTCGGGCGCGTTTCGCACAACGTGCTGCAGCCCGGCGGGGTCGCGCCGGTCGGTCCGTCGGCGATCGCCGCCAGGACCAAGACCTATGACGGCCAGGGCTTCGTGGCGACCTCGTTGCCGCGCGCGCTCGATATCGACGAAATTCCTGGCATCGTCGCCGACTATGGCCGGGCGGCCACCCGCGCGCTGGAAGCCGGTTTCGACGGGATCGAGATCCATGCCGCCAACGGCTACCTGATCGACCAGTTCCTGCGCGACGGCTCCAACCAGCGCACCGACGCCTATGGCGGACCGGTTGTCAACAGGGCGCGGCTGCTGCGCGAGGTGGTCGAGGCGGTGACCCGGGCCATCCCGGCCGACCGCGTCGGCATCCGCTTCAGCCCGTTCTCGAACGCAAACGATGTGACCGACAGCGATCCGGCGGCCACCTTTGCCTATGCCATCGAACAGATCGCGCCGGCGGGCCTTGCCTATCTGCACATGGTCGAGGGCCAGACCGGCGGCCCGCGCGACCTGCCGCCTGGTTGCGACATCCAGGCGCTGCGCCGGCTGTTCAAGGGGGCCTACATGGCCAACAACGGTTACGACCGCGACCTTGCCATCGCGGCGGTGGCCGATGGCCGCGCCGACCTGATCGCCTTCGGCAAGCTGGCCATCTCCAATCCCGACCTGGTCGAGCGGCTGGAAAAGAACGCCCCCCTGAACGACCCGGACAAGGCCACGTTCTACGGCGGCGGTGCAGCCGGTTACACCGACTATCCGCGTCTCGACGCCGCCTGAGCTTTCGCAGGCGAAAGTCATCCGGTTTGTGACGAAAAGGTGTCGGCAGATCAGTGGGATCGGCCGGCACCTCTTGTTTTTGCAGGGCAGGGTTGCGGAGCGTTGAGTTTCGTTTCACGTTCGTTTAAAGCTGTAAGCGAAACAGCTTTAGCGTTCGGAGCGGCGCGATGGTCTATGACCTTGCCATCATCGGCGGCGGCATCAACGGCTGCGGCATCGCCCGCGATGCGGTTGGTCGCGGGTATAAGGTATTTCTGTGCGAGCAGGATGACCTCGCCTCGGCCACGTCGTCGGCCTCGACCAAGCTGATCCACGGCGGGCTGCGCTACCTCGAATATTACGAATTCCGCCTGGTGCGCGAGGCGCTGATGGAGCGCGAGGCGCTGTGGGCGGTCGCGCCGCACATCATCCGGCCGCTGCGCTTCGTGCTGCCCCATCACACCGGGCTGCGCCCGGCCTGGATGCTGCGGCTGGGGCTGTTCCTTTACGATCACCTGGGCGGCCGCCGCCTGCTGCCGCCGACGCGCAGCGTCGACCTGGCCCGCGATCCGGCCGGCAAGCCGCTGAAGCCAGGCTTCAAGCGCGGTTTCGAATATTCCGACTGCTGGGTCGAGGATGCGCGGCTGGTCGTGCTGAACGCGATGGATGCCGCCGCCCGCGGTGCCGTCATCCGCACCCGCACCCGCTGCGTCTCGGCCGAACGGCAGGGCGATCTGTGGGCGGTCACGGTCGAGGATGTCGCGACCGGTGCCCGCGAAACCATCGAGGCCCGCGCGCTGATCAATGCCGGCGGCCCCTGGGTCGCGCAGGTCCTGACCGGCACGATCCGCGCCAATGCGCCGGCCGGCATCCGCCTGGTTCAGGGGTCGCATATCGTGGTGCCCAGGCTGTTCGACCACGACCGCTGCTACATTTTCCAGAATGCCGACGGGCGTATCATCTTCGCCATTCCCTACGAGCGCGACTTCACCCTGATCGGCACCACCGACCGCGATTTCAAGGGCCAGCCCGGCAAGGTCGAGGCCAGCCAGGAAGAGATCGCCTATCTGTGCAGCGCCGCCTCGGAATACTTCACCGTGCCGGTGACGCCGCAGCAGGTCGTGTGGACCTATTCGGGCGTGCGGCCGCTGTATGACGACGGATCGTCCGATGCCAAGGCGGTCACGCGGGACTACGTGCTGTCGCTGGATGCACCCCAGGGCCAGGCCGCGCTGCTGTCGGTGTTCGGCGGCAAGATCACGACGTTCCGCCGCCTGGCCGAATCGGCGCTGGAGAAGATCGGTCCCCATCTGCCCCCGGCCAAGGGCGAAGCGGCGGGCTGGACCCGCACCGCGCCGCTGCCCGGCGGTGACTTTCCGACCACCGCGCTGGCGGCACTGGCCGACGACATCGCCAAGCGCCATCCCTATCTGGCCCGCGACCATGCCGATCGGCTGGCCCGCACCTATGGGACGCGCACGCATGTCCTGCTCGACGGTGTCCGGTCGCCGGCCGATCTGGGCCAGATGTTCGGCGCCGATCTCAGCGAGCGCGAGGTGCGCTACCTGATGGACCACGAATGGGCCCGCACGGCCGAGGATGTCGTCTGGCGCCGCTCCAAGCTGGGCCTGCGGCTGACGCCGGCCGAGCGGTTCGAGCTGGATCGCTGGATGCGGGCCGAACCGGCGGCGCGCGCCGCTTCGGCCTGACGGGTCAATCGTCGCCCAGCGCCGACCGGATCAGGTGGGCGAGGGGGCCTAGCGTCAGCGGCTTGTCCACCACCCATGGCATGGCCCCCTGCGCGCCGGTCCAGTCCAGCGCGGCCGTGGGCGAGTCCGCGATCAGCACGATCGGCAGGTCCGGATGGGCGTCGCGGGCGGCACGGGCCAGGCTGACGCCGTCGACCGGAGGCCGCATCGCCATGTCGCTCAGCACCAGATCGATATCGCTGATCGGTTCGCGCAGCAGGGACAGGGCGGTGTCGCCATCTGGTACGGCGATCACGCGATAGCCGAGCAGGTCCAGTTGCTGGGCCATCGTCGCCAGCAGGACACGGTCGTCGGCGACGACCAGGATGGTTTCCTCGCCGCCGGGCAGGGGTTCGCCCGTGCCGTCGGTGACCTCGGTCGGCAATTCCTCGACCGC
>Ga0206117_100585_pt1 | contig 33140 bp, 30 predicted proteins | sample 3A5Ametagenome_FD_177997 | JGI IMG/M metagenome (GOLD analysis project Ga0206117, IMG submission 177997) | Enriched microbial communities from leaf-cutter ant dump, University of Wisconsin, Madison, United States - 3A5A | ecosystem: Environmental > Terrestrial > Nest > Insects nest > Nest dump... | reverse complement strand
CGGCTGGTGCCCGCCAGGCATGCTCGGCATCGGCATCGGCGGTACCGCCGAGAAGGCCGCGGTGATGGCCAAGGAAGTGTTGATGGAGTCCATCGACATCCACGAGCTGAAAGCCCGTGGCCCGCAGAACCGCATCGAAGAGCTGCGCCTGGAACTGTTCGACAAGGTCAACCAGCTGGGTATCGGTGCCCAGGGCCTCGGCGGCCTGACCACCGTGCTCGACGTGAAGATCATGGACTACCCGACCCACGCCGCTTCGCTGCCGGTGTGCATGATCCCGAACTGCGCCGCCACCCGTCACGCCCACTTCGTGCTGGACGGCTCCGGCCCGGCCGAACTGGAAGCGCCGTCGCTGGACGCCTACCCGGAAATCGTCTGGGAAGCCGGTCCGTCGGCCCGCCGTGTCAACCTCGACACCCTGACCCCGGAAGAAGTACAGAGCTGGAAACCGGGCGAGACCATCCTGCTCAACGGCAAGATGCTCACCGGCCGCGACGCCGCGCACAAGCGCATGGTCGAGATGCTCAACCGTGGCGAAGAGCTGCCGGTGGACCTGAAAGGCCGCTTCATCTACTACGTCGGCCCGGTCGATCCGGTACGCGAGGAAGTCGTCGGCCCAGCCGGTCCGACCACTGCCACGCGCATGGACAAGTTCACCCGCCAGATCCTCGAGCAGACCGGTCTGCTGGGCATGATCGGCAAGTCCGAGCGCGGCCCGACCGCGATCGACGCGATCAAGGACAACAAGGCCGTGTACCTGATGGCCGTCGGCGGTGCTGCCTACCTCGTCGCTCAGGCGATCAAGAAATCCCAGGTCCTGGCCTTCGCCGAACTGGGCATGGAAGCGATCTACGAGTTCGAGGTCAAGGACATGCCGGTGACCGTCGCGGTCGACAGCAAGGGCGAGTCGGTGCACATCACCGGCCCGGCGATCTGGCAGAGCAAGATCGCTGAAAGCCTGGCGGTGGAAGTCAAGTAAACCGACTGGTTTGCTGATCTGAAAAAGCGGCGTGGGATGTTTTCCCCGCCGCTTTTTTTTGACTTGCGCGGCCCCTGTGGGAGCCGCGTAACGGCTTTAATCGCGCCGGTCCAACAGATTCACCACCAACCGGTCCAGCCAGCCCCAGATGCGTTGCTGTACCCGCCGCCACAGCGGCCGTGCCCGCCAGTCGTCGAGGCTGACCTCGCGGCTCAAGGCGAAGTCGCGGACGAAGCTGTCGCTCACCGCCTGGTTCAGCGCCGGGTCGATGGCCTCGACGTTGGCTTCGAGGTTGAAGCGCAGGTTCCAGTGATCGAAGTTGCACGACCCGATGCTGACCCAGTCGTCCACCAGCACCATCTTCAGGTGCAGGAAGCACGGCTGGTACTCGAAGATCTTCACCCCGGCACGCAACAGCCGCGGGTAATAGCGATGGCCGGCATAGCGCACCGAAGGGTGGTCGGTCCGCGGACCGGTGAGCAGCAGGCGCACGTCGATCCCCCGGGAGGCGGCCCGGCGCAGGGCACGGCGCACCTTCCAGGTCGGCAGGAAATAAGGCGTGGCCAGCCAGATGCGGCGCTTGCCGCCATTCAGGGCACGCACCAGGGCTTGCAGGATGTCGCGATGCTGGCGGGCGTCGGCATAGGCCACCCGGCCCAGCCCTTCGCCACTGACCGGCAGGCGTGGCAGGCGCGGCAGGCCGAAATGGGTCGGCGGACGCCAGGCCACCCGCCGCGGGTTGGCCTGCCACTGGCGGTCGAAGAGCATCTGCCAGTCCGCCACCAGCGGCCCCTGGATCTGCACCATGACTTCGTGCCATTCGCTGACGTTCTCGCCGGGATGCCAGAACTCGTCGGTGACACCGGTCCCGCCGACCCAGGCAGCGGTCTGGTCCACCAGCAGGATCTTGCGGTGGTCGCGATACAGGTTGCGCAGGCCCCGTCGCCAGCGCAGGCGGTTGTACCAGCGCAGCTCGACGCCGGCCGCCTGCAAGCGCTGGCGCAAACCCAGGGTGAAGGCCAGCGAACCGTAGTCATCGAACAGGCAGCGCACCTGCACGCCGCGCTCGGCGGCACTGACCAGGGCCAGGACCATGGCTTCGGCGCAGGCCCCCGCCTCCACCAGGTACAGCTCCAGGTCCACCTGGAACTCGGCCCGGGCAATGGCGGTGAGCATCATGGGGAAAAACGCCGGTCCGTCGACCAGCAGTTCGAATCGATTGCCGGAACGCCAGGGGAAGACCGGCCCGGCCATGTCAGCGTGCCGTGAAGATCAGCACCGCACCCACCGGCACCGAGAGGTTGATCGACTTCAGCCCGGCGAGCTTGCGCAGGGTCTCCAGGCCCGGCGCCAGGTCGAAGTGCTCGGCGCGCAGCACCAGCGGCTCCAGGGTCACCACCTGGAAGCGTCGCTCGTCGAGGCGGGTCGCCAGCAACTGGGCGTTGTAGCTGTGGGTCTTGCCATGCAGGGTGACGTTGACCGGCAGGCGCAACTCCTGCTGGGCACCGTTGGCCAGGTCGTTGATCGGACGCAGGTCGAGCTGGGCGTGGATGATCGCCTCGGGGAAGGTCTCGACGGCGAACAGCTCCTTGCGCATGCGTTCGTCGCGCAGCGGAATGCCGCTGCTGACCGACTCCATCTCGACCTGCAGCTCGGCCGCGCCCTTGCGGTCGACCTTGCCGTGCAGCACGAGGAAGCGGTGCACTTCGGACACGTCGCCGTTCTTGCTGCTGATGAAGGAAAGGCGCGATGACTCGTTGTCCAGGTACCAGTTGGCCTGGGCGGGAAGACAGACGATCGCCAGCGAGGCGAGCAGAAGGCGAAGCGGGCTGGGCATGCGGGATCCTGGAACACGGTGGCGCTCAACCTTACCCGCCCGTCCTCACGGCAGCAAGCGACAGCCCTCGCGCGGGCCTTGCCACTGGGCACTGGCGCTGCGCCCCAGGCCGCGGGCATCGACGCGCTGGGCCCGGGGGTCATCGCGCAGGTCGCTCAGGGGCAGCCACTGCTTCACGTAGCCCAGGCAGTAGCCGGGGTCGAAGCCCGTGACGTAGCGGCAGGAGCAGTACTCCTTGGCCGAGTAGGCACTGAGGATGCCCGGGAATGCGCGGAGTGCCGCACGCTCGGACCAGCCCCAGACCAGCAGGCCAAGGACGATCAACAACAGCACGCGCTTCATCGCTGGTCTCCGGGAAAGGCGGCCAGAACCTGGCGCAGCAGGGTGTTGTGCTGGAAGCTGCCGTCGCGGTCGTCGGCGTAGCGCACGATCACCAGCTTCTGCTTCGGCAGCACATAGAGGGCCTGCCCCCAATGTCCAAGGGCGGCGAACGTATCGCCCGGCGCATCCGGCCAGGCCGCGTTGCTGTTGAGCCACCAATGGCCGCCGGGCACGGCCTCGCCGGGGGGCCCGCCGGCCCCGGCGAAAGGCCGCAGGTTGAAGGCCACCCACTGCGCCGGGAGCAACTGGCGGCCCTGCCAGCGGCCGTCATCGAGCATCAGTTGGCCGATCCGGGCCAGCTCCCGGGCGGTCATGTAGAGGTAGGAAGAACCGACGAAGGTGCCCTGGGCGTCCCGCTCCCACACCGCGCGCTCGATGCCGAGCGGCTGGAACAGCGCGGTCCAGGGATAGTCGGCGTAGTGCTCGGGCCCGACCATCCGCCGCAGTGCCACGGCCAGCAGGTTGCTGTCGCCGCTGGAATAGAGGAAGCGCTCGCCGGGCGTCGCCGCCACGCCATGGGCGGCGGTAAACCCGGCCATGTCCTGGCGCCCGCGGGTGTAGAGCATGGCCACCACCGACGACTTCAGCGGGGCATATTCATAGTCTTCCTGCCAGTCGAGGCCACTGGCCCAGTGCAGCAGGTCCTGGATGCGCACCTGGGGGTGGGCCTGCATGGGCGGGTAGAAGGTCGCGACCGGATCATCCAGCTTGAAGCGGCCTTCGCCATAGGCGACGCCAAGGACGGTCGCCAGCACGCTCTTGCTGACCGACCAGGTGAGATGGGGCGTATCCGGGCCGCTCGGCGCGGCGTACTGCTCGAAGACCACCTTGCCGTCCTGGATCACCAGCAGGGCATCGCTGCGCACGCCTTCGCGGGTCTGCTCGTTGCGCGGCGGGAAGGCGTAGGCCCGGAGGTCTGCCTCATTGGCAAAGGTTGGGCTGGAGAGGAAGAACAGGATGGCAAGGAGCGCGGTGCGCATGGTCTGTATCCGGGGTGCGTGACCGGGCAAGCGTAGTCCGAGTTCGTGACAACTGGTGGAACAGCCGGACGCGTCCCCTGTGGGAGGGGGTTTACCCGCGATTGCGGCAGTGAATCCAGCACCGTAATCGCGGGTGAACCCGCTCCCACAGGGGACGCGCGGTCAGCCTGCGATACCGTTCCAGGCCTTGGCCAGACGCTTGGCCCGGGCGGCACTGGCGATCTCGAGGATCCCCTGGTCGCGCATCCACAACTCGGCCCACTCGCCTTCGGTGTCGGCCAGGGCCTTGTTGATCTCGTCGCGCAGCTCGCCGAACTGGGCGAACAGACCACCCAGCAGCAGATGGCTGGCAGACGCCTCGGCACTCTGCCGGCTGCCCTCGGCACAGCCGGCGAGCAGCGCCAGCAGGCGCAGCATCAACCCCTGCGGCCAGCCATTGCCGCGACCGATGCCGTACAGCCAGGCGCACAGGGCACTGAGCACGTAGAGGTCTTCAAGGGAGCGGAACGGCTTCACGTAGGCATCCCAGCCATCGCCCGCCAGACGCTCGCACATGGCCTGCTGCAAATGCAGGCGGGCATGCCCGATTTCCGGCATCAGCGGCAGCGCCGGCAAGGGCTCCAGGCGCACTCCCGGCTCGCCGGGATAGACCACCGCCAGGCTCAGTTGCGGCGCTTCCCCCTGCGCCTCGCTGCGTGCCGCCACCAGCAGCCAGTCGGCATCGGGACCGCAGGTGACGAAATCCTTGCTGCCCTCCAGGCGCAGGGCTTGAAGGTCGAGACGCATCGCCATGTCCGCCGGGCGCACGCTGCGCCGCTCGCTGGCACACAGGGCGCCGAGGCTGTGCGGCGCGCTCGGCCAGAGCACCCGCAAGGCCGCCTGGTAACCGGCCAGGAAAGCCAGGCCCGGGGTCGGCATGGCCTGGCCGCCGAGCACCGCCAGTTCGAACGGCGACACCGGCCCTAGCCGCTCCAGCAGGCTGGCCCAGGTGTCGCCGAGGTTTTCCAGCAGGGGTTGCTGCACACAGGGTCGGTCGAGTCGCTCCAGCCAGCTCATGCAAAGGCTCCTTGGGGGCTGTAATACAAGCATCACCAAAACTTCACGGGCGTGACACCCCGTCTACCTAGTCTGAGCTTGCACAACAAAGTCGACCGGCCGCAACCCCATGGCTGGCTTATGGAGACTCGCAATGACTCAGATCGCTCGCTCTGGCGACAACAGCACTGAACGCCGTCTGCAAGCCGAACGCCTGGTGGGCCCGGCTGCCCTGCGCGAGGCCCAGGCCCTGCGTTTCAGTGTCTTCAGTGGTGAATTCAAGGCCAAGCTCAAGGGAGCCGAGCAAGGCCTGGACATGGACGATTACGACGCGCACTGCATGCACATCGGCGTGCGCGACCTCAACAGCGGTCGCCTGGTGGCCACCACCCGCCTGCTCGACCATCGCGCCGCCAGCAGCCTGGGGCGCTTCTACAGTGAAGAGGAATTCAGCCTGCACGGTCTCGGCCACCTGCAGGGGCCGATCCTCGAACTGGGCCGCACCTGCGTGGATGCCGCCTATCGCAACGGCGGCACCATCGCCGTGCTGTGGAGCGAACTGGCGGAGATACTCAACGAGGGCCGCTACAGCTACCTGATGGGCTGCGCCAGCATCCCCATGCAGGACGGCGGCGTGCAGGCCCACGCGATCATGCAGCGCCTACGCGAGCAGCACCTGTGCACCGAGCACCTGCGCGCCGAACCGAAGAACCCGCTGCCCAGCCTGGCCCTGCCGGGCAACGTCATCGCGCAGATGCCACCGCTGCTCAAGGCCTACATGCGCCTGGGCGCGAAGATCTGCGGCGAGCCGTGCTGGGACGAGGACTTCCAGGTCGCCGACGTGTTCATCCTGCTCAAGCGCGACGAACTCTGCCCGCGTTACGCCCGCCACTTCAAGGCGGCCGTGTGATGCAGCGCCTGCGGGTGTTCGCCCGCATCGTCCGGGTACTGCTGGTGGTGCTGCTCGGCCTGGGCATGGCCTCGCTGTTCGGCCTGTTCGAGCGCCTCGGCATCAACGCCTCGGCGCAACGCCGGCAGCGCTGGTCGCGGATCTTCATGAAACGCCTGATCAACGCCCTGCCGTTTCGCGTGCGGGTGATCGGCCAGTTGCCGCAGCAACCGATGCTGTGGGTCAGCAACCACGTGTCCTGGACCGACATCCCGGTGCTCGGCATGCTTGCCCCGCTGTCCTTCCTGTCCAAGGCCGAAGTGCGCACCTGGCCGGTCGCCGGCTGGCTGGCGCACAAGGCCGGGACCCTGTTCATCCGCCGTGGCGGTGGCGACAGCCAGCTGCTGCGTCGGCAGATCAGCCAGCACCTGCAACAGGACTGCGCCCTGCTGATCTTCCCGGAAGGCACCACCACCGACGGCCGCAGCCTGCGCACCTTCCACGGTCGCCTGCTGGCCAGCGCCATCGACAGTGAAGTGCCGCTGCAGCCCATCGCCCTGCGTTACCTGCGGGATGGCCAGGCCGACCCGATCGCTCCGTTCATCGGCGACGACGACCTGCTCTCGCACCTGATGCGCCTGTTCGCCCAGCCCTGTGGCGATGTCGAAGTGCATCTGCTGGAGCCGATCCCCAGCAAGGGCGTGGAGCGCGCCGCGCTGGCCTTCCAGGCCCAGCAGGCGGTCAGCCGTGCGCTGTTCGGCGAAACCGCGGAAAGCTTGCCTCAGCGCCGCGCCAAGGCGGCCTGAGGGTCTTCCAGCGCCGCCGCGGCGAACGCCTGCAACTGCGGATAGAACTGGCGGAAGTCCTCCAGCAGCAACGGATACAGGACTTCCACCTCCGCCATCGCCCCGCTCATCCCCTGTGGTCGTGACAGGCGTCGGGCGATACCCCTGAAGACCTGCTCCAGGGTGGCGAACTCGCGGTACGAGCCCAGCCAGTCACCCGCTGCCATCAAGGGCGCGACCTGCGCCAGCCGCCCCGGCAACTCCCGCTCCGCCATCAGCACCTGGTAGACCCGCGCGGTGAACTGCGCCAGCGGCTGTTGCGCGTAGTCCTGCCAGTGCAGGGCCAGGCAGTGGTCGAAGAACACGTCGAGGATGATCCCGGCGAAGCGGCGCCGTTCGGCCGGGAAACGCGCCAGCGCGGCGAGGACCTGCGGGTGGCTGTCGGTGAAACTGTCGATGTGCCGGTGCAGGCGGATCGCCTGTTCCAGCGGCAGGGAGAAACGGCCTTCGAGCGGGCCCTTGACGAAATCGCCATAGAGGCTGCCGAGCAACTGCTCGGGCCGGTCGCCGCCGAGGTGGAGGTGTGCGAGGTAGTTCATGGCGAATAGTCTGACATGCTTTTTCCAGAACGGATCCATATCGATATAACCCGATATATCGATTCATGCTACCCGGCAAACCTTTTCATATTTGTATATCGCGAAATACCGATTTATATTTCGCCCCATCGCGATATACCGCTACACACCCCACGAGCCCGACCATGCCCCTTGATCTCGACGAAATAATAAAAGCCCTTGCCCACCCCGTGCGGCGAGACATCCTCGGCTGGCTGAAAGACCCGCACACCTGCTTCCCCGAACAGCACCACAGCCTGGAGAACGGCGTCTGCGCCGGCCAGATCGATCAACGCTGCGGCCTGTCGCAGTCGACCGTCTCGGCCCACCTGGCAACGCTGCAACGGGCAGGCCTGGTGAGCAGCCAGAAGGTCGGACAGTGGAACTTCTTCAAACGCAACGAGGACACCATCCAGGCGTTCCTCACGCAACTGAGCCGCGAGCTCTGACAAGGAATCCCCATGCCCCTCTCGCTCCTCATCCTGGCGCTCAGCGCCTTCGCCATCGGCACCACCGAGTTCGTCATCATGGGCCTGCTGCCGGACGTGGCCGCCGACCTCGGCGTGTCGATCCCCGGTGCCGGCTGGCTGGTGACCGGCTACGCCCTCGGCGTGGCCATCGGCGCCCCCTTCATGGCGATGGCCACCTCGCGCCTGCCACGCAAGCTGGCGCTGGTCTCGCTGATGGGCGTGTTCATCCTCGGCAACCTGCTCTGCGCGGTGGCCGCCGACTATGACCTGCTGATGTTCGCCCGGGTCGTCACCGCCCTCTGCCACGGCGCCTTCTTCGGCATCGGCTCGGTGGTCGCCGCCAGCCTGGTGCCGGCCAACCGTCGCGCCTCGGCAGTGGCCCTGATGTTCACCGGCCTGACCCTGGCCAACGTCCTCGGCGTGCCGCTGGGCACCGCGCTGGGCCAGGTCGCCGGCTGGCGCTCGACCTTCTGGGCGGTGACCGGCATCGGCGTGATCGCCCTGATCGGCCTGATCCGCGTCCTGCCGCTGCGGCATGACGAGGAAAAACTCGACATGCGCGCCGAACTGGCCGCGCTCAAGGGCGCCGGCATCTGGCTGTCGCTGTCGATGACCGTGCTGTTCTCGGCCTCGATGTTCGCCCTGTTCACCTATGTCGCGCCGCTGCTCGGCGATGTCACCGGCGTGTCGCCGCAAGGCGTGACCTGGACCCTGCTGCTGATCGGCCTGGGCCTGACCCTGGGCAACATCCTTGGCGGCAAGATGGCCGACCGCCGTCTCGGCGCCACCCTGGTCGGCGTGTTCGCCGCCATGGCGCTCGTGTCCACCGCGCTGAGCTGGACCAGCGTCGCGCTGGTCCCGGCCGAGATCACCTTGTTCCTCTGGGCCACCGCCGCCTTCGCCGCGGTCCCGGCCCTGCAGGTCAACGTGGTGATGTTCGGCAAGGCCGCACCGAACCTGGTCTCGACCCTGAACATCGGCGCCTTCAACCTGGGCAACGCCCTGGGCGCCTGGGTCGGCGGCGTGGTCATCGAGCAGGGCCTGGGCCTGACCCGCGTGCCGTTGGCCGCTGCCGCGCTGGCGGTGCTGGCGCTGATCGTCACCCTCATCACTTTCCGCCAGGGCGGCCACAAGGCCGAACTGGCACCGGCAACCCACTGAGGTTTGTGCAATGACGACCCTGTTTGATCCGATCACCCTCGGCGACCTCGAACTGCCGAACCGCATCATCATGGCCCCGCTGACCCGCTGTCGCGCCGACGAAGGCCGGGTCCCCAACGCGCTGATGGCCGAGTACTACGTGCAGCGTGCCAGCGCCGGCCTGATCCTCAGCGAAGCCACCTCGGTGACGCCGCTGGGCGTGGGCTATCCGGACACCCCGGGCATCTGGTCCAACGACCAGGTGCGCGGCTGGACCAACGTGACCAAGGCGGTGCACGCCGCTGGCGGGCGGATCTTCCTGCAACTGTGGCACGTGGGACGGATTTCCCACCCCAGCTACCTCAACGGCGAACTGCCGGTGGCACCGAGCGCGATCCAGCCCAAGGGGCATGTCAGCCTGGTCCGGCCGATCACCGAGTACCCGACCCCGCGGGCCCTGGAAACCGCCGAGCTGGAAGACATCGTCGATGCCTACCGCAGCGCCGCGGAAAACGCCAAGGCCGCCGGTTTCGACGGGGTCGAGGTGCATGGCGCGAACGGCTACCTGCTCGACCAGTTCCTGCAGAGCAGCACCAACCAGCGCAGCGACCGCTACGGCGGCTCCCTGGAGAATCGCGCGCGCCTGCTGCTGGAAGTGACCGACGCGGTCATCGAGGTGTGGGGCGCGCAGCGGGTCGGCGTGCACCTGGCGCCGCGGGCCGACGCCCATGACATGGGCGACGCCAATCGCGCCGAGACCTTCACCTATGTCGCCCGGGAACTGGGCAAGCGTGGCATCGCGTTCATCTGCTCGCGGGAGAAGGAAGCCGAGGACAGCCTCGGTCGGCAGATCAAGGCAGCGTTCGGCGGCCCCTACATCGCCAACGAGAAGTTCGACAAGCACAGCGCCAATGCCGCCCTGGCCGATGGCTGGGCCGATGCCGTGGCATTCGGCGTGCCGTTCATCGCCAACCCGGACCTGCCGGCGCGCCTGGCGGCGGATGCGCCGCTGAACGAACCGCGCCCGGAGAGCTTCCACGGCGGTGGCCCGGTGGGCTACATCGATTATCCGCGGCTGTGATGCTGTTCTTGAAGGCCGCATCGCTGCGGTACGGCGATCCGACAAGCCAGCGCCCACAGGACCGCGTGCACCGCTGAACCTGTGGGAGCCGGCTTGCCGGCGATGAGGCCCTCAAGGCCAGTCAATTTCTGGCATTGATCTGCTGCTGCAGGTTCTGCACCTGGCTCTGCAGGGTATTGATGTTGCGGGTCATCTGCCCGCGGAAGGCATCGAATTCCGCCGTCGAGGCGCCGCCACCAGTCGCCGCCGGCGCCGGACGATTCTCCTGCTCGCTCTTCAGCACGATCAGGTCCTGCTCCAGGCGCTGGGTCGCTGCCGCCTGGCTCTTCAATTGCGCGTCGATCTTGCCGCCGTCGACGTGTGCGCTCTTCAGCGCCGCGACATCGTCGGCCACCGCCTTGATCTGGGCGTTGATCTTGCCACCGTCCAGCTGCGCCGCCTTCAACGCGGTCAGTTCCTGCGCCACCGCAGCCAACTGGGTCTGCAACTCGGTCTGCAATTGCGCGTTGCTCGCCTGCTGCTGAGCGACCTGAGCCATCGCCGCTTCCAGGCGCTTGCCCAGTTCGCCAGCCTGACCGGCAACGCCTTCCTGCTGCTTGCCCTGCTCGCTGAGGCTGGCCTGCAACTGGCGCACCTGCAGTTTCAGCGCTTCGTTCTCGGTATTGGCCGAGCTCTCGCTGGCGCTGACCTTGCCGGAGATCACCTGCAGGCGCCCCGCCGCTTCCTCGCTGATACGGGCGAAGCTCTCCTGGGTGGCCACCAGTTGCTGCTCCATCAGCGAGATCTGCTGGAAACTCCACCAGGCCACGCCGGCCAGCGCGATGAACGAGGCCCCGAGCAACGCCCACAGCGGCCCGACCATCGGCGCCTTCGCGGCACGCTTGCGCGCGCTGCGGGGATGGGCGACCGGGGCGTACTGATCGTCGTCGCGCTCCACCGCCTTCAGGGTGGGCACGTCATCAAAATCGTCTCGAGCATCGTTGCGCATGGGCAGTTTTCAACCACGGTGATAGCAAAATGGGCGCTAGTATAAACCGCTTGCGCGGCGTCCTCATCGACCTTCAAGGGCGACTCGGGTTCAGTGGCCGCCGTGCTGGGCCTGCCACCAGGCACAGAATTCATCCAGCGCAGCCCAGATGCTCACCTGCGGACGGTAGTCCAGGTGATGCCGGGCACGGCTGATGTCCAGGGTGAAATCCTTGCTCATGACCTGCACGCCGAGGCGGCTCAGGGTCGGTTGCGGACGCCCCGGCCAGAGCCAGCAGAAACCTTCGTTGAGGGCTGCGGCGGTATAGGCCAGGCCGACGGAGCGGTAGCGGGTGACCGGCGGCAGCGACATGCGCCGCATCACGTAGTTGACCACGTCCCACACCGGCAGCGGCTGGCCGTTGCTGATGTTGTAGGCCTGGCCCAGCGCCTCCGGGCCGGCATGGATCGCACTGAGCAGCGCCTCGTTGAGGTTCTGCACGCTGGTGAAATCCACCTTGTTCAGGCCGTTGCCGATGATCGCCAGGCGCTTCTTGCGCTGCATCTGCATCAGCCGCGGGAAGATACTCACGTCGCCGGCGCCGGTGACGAAACGCGGGCGCAGGGCCAGCACCTCGAGGCCGAATTCCTGGGCACCGAAGACCTTCTGTTCGGCCAGGTGCTTGGTCGCCCCGTAGTGATCGTGGAAACGCCGCGGCACCTGGTCCTCGGTGATGTCCAGGCGCGAGCGGCCATTGAAGTAGATCGACGGCGACGACAGGTGCACCAGGCGCCGGACATGCTCCTTGAGACAGGCCTCGACCACGTTCTCGGTGAGCACCACGTTGCCCTGGTAGAAGTCCTGGTAGCGCCCCCAGTTGCCCACCGCACCGGCGCAATGCACCACGGTGTCGATGCCCTGGCACAGGCGCCGGGCCACTTCCGGGTCGCCCAGGTCACCGGGGATGAACTGCGCGCCACGCCGCACCAGATGCTCGACGCCTTCGGGCCGACGACCGTTGACCCGAACCTCCAGGCCCTGCTCCAGGGCATAGCGCGCAAAGCGCCCGCCGATGAAGCCGCTTGCGCCGGTGACCAGAATTCCCATGAACACTCCGCCTGTTATTTTTTGCCAGATGTTGCAGACGCCGCCGGGGCGTCCCACGGCACCAGCCATTGGCTGGCGCTGCGGCGCAGATGATCGGTGAGCTGGGCGAGCAGTTGCCCGCCGCTGCGCCAGTGATGCCAATACAAGGGCACATCGATGTGCCGGTCCGGGACGATCTCCACCAACCGCCCGCTCGCCATCTGTTCGCGGGCCTGCAGCTCCGGCACCAGGCCCCAGCCCAGGCCGGCTTCGGTCAGGCGCAGGAAGCCCTCGGACGAAGGACACAGATGATGCAGGAAACCGTCACTGATGCCTAATGAAGCCAGGTAGCGATGCTGCAGGAAATCGTCCGGGCCGAACACGATGGCCGGTGTGCGCGCCAGGCGTTGCGGCTCGACGCCGTCGGCGAAGTGCCGGGCCATGAAGGCCGGACTGGCCAGCGCGCGGTAGCGCATGGCCCCCAGCAGTACGCTGCGCGCCCCCGCCACCGGACGCTCGCTGGCACACAGGCAGCCGGCCACTTCGCCGGCCCGCATGCGCTTGAGGCCGACTTCCTGGTCTTCCACCACCAGGTCCAGCAGGACCTGGGTCTGCGCGCAGAACTCGCGGGCCGCCTCGGCCCACCAGGTCGCCAGGCTGTCGGCGTTGAGGGCGACCCGCAGGCGTTCGGGCAGGCCCTCCTCGTCCAGCGCCGGGACCTGGCCCTGCAGGTCGCGCTCGAGCAGGCGCACCTGCTGCACATGGTTGAGCAGGCGCCGGCCGATCTCGGTCGGCATCGGTGGCGTGGCGCGTACCAGCACCGGCTGGCCGACCCGGGCCTCGAGCAGCTTGATCCGCTGGGAGATGGCCGATTGCGACAAGCCGAGCAACTGCGCGGCACGCTCGAAGCCAGCCTGTTCGATAACGGCGGCCAGGGCCGAAAGCAGCTTGTAGTCGAACATCAGAATTCCTAATGCGGGATGAGGTTTATTGGTTTTTCTTATAACCGCAAAGTCCGGAGAATAGCCAGTCATTGAGGCCCTCATCGCTGGCAATCCCCAAGTCCGGTGCATGCAGTACCTGCGGATGCTGGCTTGCCAGCGATGAGGCCCTGGAAAGCACCAGAAGATCCGGAGTCATCCCCATGTGGCAAAGCTACCTCAACGGCCTGCTCGTCGCCTTCGGCCTGATCATGGCCATCGGCACCCAGAATGCCTTCGTCCTCGCCCAGAGCCTGCGCCGTGAGCACCACCTGCCGGTGGCCGCGCTGTGCGTGCTGTGCGACGCGATCCTGGTCGCCCTCGGCGTGTTCGGCCTGGCCACGGTGCTGGCCCAGAACCCCACCCTGCTCGCCGTGGCCCGCTGGGGCGGCGCGGTCTTCCTGATCTGGTACGGCAGCAAGGCGCTGCGGCGCGCCTGCTCCCGCCAGAGCCTGCAGCAGGGCGAGGGCCAGGGCCTGCGTTCGCGCCGGGCGGTGCTGCTCAGCGCCCTCGCGGTGACCCTGCTCAACCCCCACGTGTACCTCGACACCGTGCTCCTGATCGGCTCCCTCGGCGCCCAGCAGAGCGTGCCCGGCGCCTACGTCGCCGGCGCTGCCAGCGCCTCGCTGCTGTGGTTCTTCACCCTCGCCCTGGGCGCGGCCTGGCTCGCCCCATGGCTGGCCCGGCCGAGCACCTGGCGCCTGCTCGACCTGATGGTGGCGGTGATGATGTTCGCGTTCGCGGCGCAACTGATCTTCACCTGAAGGCCATTCATCCGCCGCCTGAAACGGCTCTGGAACCTCTTGTCCATACACTTGTTGCGTGGTTTAGGCACAGGCCCGGTGCTATGATCCCGGGTCTGCGTCGCAAAGAGTACAAACTCGCCGATGCATTCCGGCCGCCCGTGATCGGCCTTGCGTTCACCGCACCAGACCTGATTAGGAGATTCACCATGGCTTTTGAATTGCCGCCGCTGCCTTACGCCCACGATGCCCTGCAGCCGCACATTTCCAAGGAAACCCTGGAATTCCACCACGACAAGCACCACAACACCTACGTCGTGAACCTGAACAACCTGGTTCCAGGTACCGAATTCGAAGGCAAGACCCTGGAAGAGATCGTCAAGACCTCTTCGGGCGGCATCTTCAACAACGCCGCCCAGGTGTGGAACCACACCTTCTACTGGAACTGCCTGGCGCCAAACGCCGGCGGCCAACCGACCGGCGCCCTGGCTGAAGCCATCAACGCCGCCTTCGGCTCGTTCGACAAGTTCAAGGAAGAGTTCACCAAGACTTCCGTCGGCACCTTCGGTTCCGGCTGGGGCTGGCTGGTGAAGAAGGCCGACGGCTCCCTGGCCCTGGCCAGCACCATCGGCGCCGGCTGCCCGCTGACCAGCGGCGACACCCCGCTGCTGACCTGCGACGTCTGGGAACACGCCTACTACATCGACTACCGCAACGTCCGTCCGAAGTACGTCGAGGCGTTCTGGAACCTGGTCAACTGGAAGTTCGTCGCCGAGCAGTTCGAAGGCAAGACCTTCACTGCCTGAGTCGCACGCTCCTGAAAAAACCCGGCCTCGCCGGGTTTTTTTTCGCCCCGGCGAAGGGGCCCTTGCCTTGCCGCCAGCGCAAGGCGCGCTAACATCAAAAATCTTGGGAAACTCTTCGACCGGCACTCAAGTCCCACGACAGGTCAACCGATACAGTGCCCAAAGGTCCGCCGGAAAAGACGGATCAGGCAGCGGGAAAATGAAAAACCACTACACACATCCTGCTCAAAGGCCGATAGTGGATTGCCATAATTGATGGCAAAATGATGCCATGCGCATGGATTAAGGAAACCCCATTGAAGCTGGAATTCAAGAACAGCTTATCGGTCAAGTTGCTCAGGGTTGTCCTGCTTTCGGCGCTGATCGTCGGAGTGGTGCTCAGCTGTGCGCAGATCGTGTTCGACGCCTACAAGACCCGCCAGGCCGTGGCCAGCGATGCCCAGCGCATCCTCGACATGTTCCGCGACCCGTCGACCCAGGCGGTGTACAGCCTCGACCGGGAAATGGGCATGCAGGTCATCGAGGGCCTGTTCCAGGACCAGTCGGTGCGCATGGCCTCCATCGGCCATCCCAATGAAACCATGCTTGCGGAAAAATCCCGCCCGTTGCAGGACACCCGCACCCGCTGGCTGACCGACCTGATCCTCGGCCAGGAACGCTCGTTCAGCACCCAACTGGTCGGTCGCGGCGCCTACAGCGAATACTACGGCGACCTCAACATCACCCTGGACACCGCCGCCTACGGTGAGAGCTTCATCTTCAGTTCGGTGATCATCTTCATTTCCGGGGTACTACGCGCCCTGGCCATGGGCCTGGTGCTGTACCTGGTCTATCACTGGCTGCTGACCAAGCCGCTGTCGCGGATCATCGAGCACCTCACCCAGATCAACCCCGACCGCCCCAGCCAGCATCAACTGCCCCTGCTCAAGGGCCACGAACGGAACGAGCTGGGCCTGTGGGTCACCACCGCCAACCAGCTGCTGGCCTCGATCGAGCGCAACACCCACCTGCGCCACGAGGCAGAGAACAGCCTGCTGCGCATGGCCCAGTACGACTTCCTCACCGGCCTGCCGAACCGCCAGCAACTGCAGCAGCAACTGGACAAGATCCTCGTCGATGCCGGGCGCCTGCAACGCCGGGTGGCGGTGATCTGCGTCGGCCTCGACGACTTCAAGGGCATCAACGAGCAGTTCAGCTACCAGGCCGGCGACCAGTTGCTGCTGGCCCTGGCCGACCGCCTGCGCGCCCACAGCGGACGCCTCGGCGCGTTGGCCCGTCTCGGCGGCGACCAGTTCGCCCTGGTCCAGGCCGACATCGAGCAACCCTACGAAGCCGCGGAACTGGCACAGAGCATCCTCGACGACCTGGAAGCGCCCTTCGCCCTCGATCTCCAGGAGATCCGCCTGCGCGCCACCATCGGCATCACCCTGTTCCCGGAAGACGGCGACAGCACCGAGAAGCTGCTGCAGAAAGCCGAACAGACCATGACCCTGGCCAAGTCGCGCTCGCGCAATCGCTACCAGTTCTACATTGCCAGCGTCGACAGCGAGATGCGCCGCCGCCGCGAGCTGGAAAAGGACCTGCGCGAAGCCTTGCCGCGCAACCAGCTGTACCTGGTGTACCAGCCGCAGATCAGCTATCGCGACCAGCGCGTGGTCGGCGTCGAGGCGCTGTTGCGCTGGCAGCATCCCGAGCTGGGCATGGTCCCGCCGGACCAGTTCATCCCGCTGGCCGAGCAGAACGGCAATATCGTGGTAATCGGCGAATGGGTGCTCGACCAGGCCTGTCGCCAGTTGCGCGAATGGCACGACCAGGGCTTCACCGAACTGCGCATGGCGGTCAACCTGTCCACCGTGCAGTTGCACCACAGCGAGCTGCCGCGGGTGGTCAACAACCTGCTGCAGATCTATCGCCTGCCACCCCGCAGCCTGGAACTGGAGGTGACCGAGACCGGCCTGATGGAAGACATCAGCACCGCCGCCCAGCACCTGCTGAGCCTGCGCCGCTCCGGGGCGCTGATCGCCATCGACGACTTCGGTACCGGCTACTCGTCCCTCAGCTACCTGAAGTCGCTGCCGCTGGACAAGATCAAGATCGACAAGAGCTTCGTCCAGGACCTGCTGGAGGACGACGACGACGCCACCATCGTCCGGGCCATCATCCAGCTCGGCAAGAGCCTCGGCATGCAGGTCATCGCCGAAGGCGTGGAGACCGCCGACCAGGAGGCCTACATCGTCGCCCAGGGCTGCCACGAGGGTCAGGGCTATCTCTACAGCAAGCCGCTACCGGCTCGCGAACTCACCGCGTTCCTCAAGCAGGCACAGCGCAACCAGGTCTCGATACTCTGACGCGACACCACGATTGCCCGGGGACGACAAGCCGGCACTATTTGCGTGATGGCCTCTTTACATAAAATGCAAATCTTTCGCATTATGTCGCAGCTTTTTTTTCGCGTGCCGCCTTCAGCACGCCTGTTCAACCCTTCGACGCAGGAATTCGCCATGATTCGTATGCCTCTGGCCACCGCCAGTCTGTTGGCCATTGCCATCTCCCTCGCCGGCTGCGGCGACAGCAAGGACAAGGCTGCCGCCCCGCAAGCCCAGGCACCGGCTCCGGCAGCTGCCGCCACCCCGGCCGCGCCAGCCGCCGCCGGCGCGGTGGACGAGGCTGCCGCCCAGGCCGTGGTCAAGCACTACACCGAGATCGTCTACGCCACCTACAGCGACTCGCTGAGCACCGCGAAAACCCTGCAGACCGCCATCGACGCCTTCCTCGCCACGCCGAACGACGAAACCCTGAACGCCGCCAAGGCCGCCTGGGCCGCCGCCCGCGTTCCTTACCTGCAGAGCGAGGCGTTCCGCTTCGGCAACACCATCATCGACGACTGGGAAGGCCAGGTGAACGCCTGGCCGCTGGACGAAGGCCTGATCGACTACGTCGACAAGGGCTACGAGCACGCCCTGGGCAACCCTGCGGCCAGCGCCAACATCATCGCCAACACCGAGATCCAGGTCGGCGAAGACAAGGTCGACGTCAAGGACATCACCCCCGAGAAACTGGCCAGCCTGAACGAGCTGGGCGGTTCCGAGGCCAACGTCGCCACCGGCTACCACGCCATCGAATTCCTGCTCTGGGGCCAGGACCTGAACGGCACCGGCCCGGGCGCCGGCAACCGTCCGGCGTCGGACTACCTGGAAGGCCAGGGTGCCACCGGCGGCCACAACGACCGTCGTCGCGCCTACCTGAAAGCCGTGACCCAGCTGCTGGTCAGCGACCTGGAAGAAATGGTCAAGAACTGGGCCCCGAACGTCACCGACAACTACCGCGCCAGCCTGGAGGCCGAACCGGTCGCCAACGGCCTGCGCAAGATGCTGTTCGGCATGGGCAGCCTGTCGCTGGGCGAACTGGCGGGCGAGCGCATGAAGGTGTCCCTGGAAGCCAACTCGCCGGAAGACGAGCAGGACTGCTTCAGCGACAACACCCACTACTCGCACTTCTACGACGCCAAGGGCATCCGCAACGTCTACCTGGGCGAGTACACCCGTGTCGACGGCACCAAGCTGACCGGCCCGAGCCTGTCCTCGCTGGTGGCCAAGGTCGATCCGGCCACCGACAAGACCCTGCAGGACGACCTCGCCGCCACCGAAGCGAAGATCCAGGTCATCGTCGACCACGCCCTCAAGGGCGAGCACTACGACCAGCTGATCGCCGCCGACAACGCGGCCGGCAACCAGATCGTGCGTGACGCCATCGCTTCGCTGGTCAAGCAGACCGGCGCGATCGAGCAGGCCGCCACCAAGCTGGGCATCACCGACCTGAACCCGGACACCGCCGATCACGAATTCTGATCAGCGCCGGCACCGGACGAAAAAGGCGACCTTCGGGTTAATGCCAGTCAGTTAGCGCAATTGGGGCCGCTCTGCGCCCCTTCGCGAGCAAGCTCGCTCCCACGGACTGCACGACCTTGTGGGAGCGAGCTTGCTCGCGAAGGGCTGCAGAGCAGCCCCAAATTGTCACCAAATCACTAACTGACAGGCATTGACCTTCGGGTCGCCTTTTTTATTTCTGCTGTGTCCTTGCCAGCGATGAGGCCCTGGAGGACACAACATTTGCTCCCTGTCAAAAAACTCACAAAGCTGTCAGGGTTTTCATCTGGCAAACGCAAATCCCTCTTATTCACTGCGTCCGCTCCTGTTAAGCTTGCGGGCTGATTTTTCGAACACCGTCCGGGATCCTGCATGCCCTCGCTGCTTCGCCTTTGTCTGCCTGTCCTGCTGGCCTTGCCCCTGGTCGCCTGCGACGAAGCCCCGCGCTTCACCCAGGCAGAGCCGGGCGAAGCCCGTGCCGGTGGCGATACCACGGTGAACCGCGGCGACCGTGGCGCCTACCAGATGCCCGCGGCCAACCTGACCCCGGCCCGGCGCCTGGACTTCAACGTCGGCAACAGCTTCTTCCGCAGCCCGTGGGTCATCGCGCCCTCCACTACCACCGCCCGCGACGGCCTTGGCCCGTTGTTCAACACCAACGCCTGCCAGAACTGCCATATTCGCGACGGTCGCGGCCATCCGCCGGAACCGGGCGACAGCAACGCAGTGTCGATGCTGGTGCGCCTGTCGATCCCTGACCAGCCGGAATACGCCAAGGTCATCGAGCGCATGGGCATCGTTCCCGAACCGGTGTATGGCGGCCAGTTGCAGGACATGGCGGTCCCCGGCGTCGCCCCGGAAGGCAAGGTGCGGGTCGACTACGAACCGCTGACCGTGACCTTCAAGGACGGCACCACGGTGGAGCTGCGCCAGCCGAAACTGCAGATCACCCAGCTCGGCTACGGCCCGATGCACCCGGACACGCAGTTCTCGGCGCGCGTCGCCCCGCCGATGATCGGCCTCGGCCTGCTCGAAGCCATTCCCGAAGAAGCCATCCTCGCCAACGCCGACCCGGACGACCGCAACGGCGACGGCATCCGCGGCCGGCCCAACCGGGTCTGGGACGATGCCGAGAACCGCACCGTGCTGGGCCGCTTCGGCTGGAAGGCCGGACAACCGAACCTCAACCAGCAGAACGTCCACGCCCTGTCCGGCGACATGGGCCTGACCTCGACCCTGCGCCCGTTCGACGACTGCACCGCGGCGCAGACCGCGTGCAAGGAAGCGCCCAACGGCAACGGTGCCGACGGCGAGCAGGAGGTCAGCGACAACATCCTGCGCCTGATCCTCTACTACACCCGCAACCTCGCCGTGCCAGTACGCCGGGACGTCGACTCGGCCCAGGTGCTGGCGGGCAAGAACCTGTTCTACCAGGCCGGTTGCCAGGGCTGCCACACGCCGAAATTCGTCACCTCGGCCAATGCCGCCGAGCCGGAACTGGCCAACCAGACCATCTGGCCCTACAGCGACCTGCTCCTGCACGACATGGGCCCGGGCCTCGCCGACCAGCGCAGCGAATTCGCCGCCAGCGGCCAGGACTGGCGCACCCCGCCACTGTGGGGCATCGGCAAGAACCAGATCGTCAGTGGCCACACCCAGTTTCTTCACGATGGCCGGGCACGCAACCTGCTCGAAGCCGTGCTCTGGCACGGCGGCGAGGCAGAGAACGCCCGGCAACGCGTCTTGACCTTCGATGCCGGGCAGCGCAGCGCGCTGCTGGCGTTCCTGAACTCACTCTAGAGAAGGAGCCGGACATGTTCCGTCCCAAGCTGTTGTTCACCAGCCTCGCCGCCCTCGCGCTGGGCGCGTGCTCGCCACAGGACCCGCAGGCGGTGACCTCCGCCGCGATCGCCAAGCAGGTGATCATGCCGACCTACAGCCGCTGGGTCGAAGCCGACCGCCAGCTGGCCGTCAGCGCCCTGGCCTACTGCGAAGGCAAGGCCAGCCTGGACACCGCCCGCGCCGACTTCCTCCACGCGCAGAAAGCCTGGGCCGAGCTGCAACCGCTGCTGATCGGCCCGCTGGCCGAGGGCAACCGCGCCTGGCAGGTACAGTTCTGGCCGGACAAGAAGAACCTGGTCGGCCGTCAGGTCGAGCAACTGGTCAACGGCGACAAGCCGGTGGATGCCGACGCCGTGGCCAAGTCCAGCGTCGTGGTGCGCGGCCTGTCCGCCTACGAATACATCCTCTTCGACAGCAAGCCGGAAGTCGCCAACCCCGAGCAGAAGGCGCGCTACTGCCCGCTGCTGGTGGCCATCGCCGACTACCAGAAGACCCTGGCCGAAGACATCCTGAAGAACTGGAACAGCACCGATGGCATGCTCGCCCAGCTGACCAAGTTCCCCAACCAGCGCTATGCCGACTCCCACGAGGCCATCGCCGATCTGCTGCGCGCCCAGGTCACCGCCCTGGATACCCTGAAGAAGAAGCTCGGCACGCCGATGGGCCGCCTGAGCAAGGGCATCCCGCAGCCGCTGCAGGCCGAAGCCTGGCGCAGCCAGTCGTCGCTGAAGAGCCTGGCCGCCAGCCTGGCCGCGGCCCAGACCGTCTGGGTCGGTGTCGACAACCAGGGCCTGCGCGGCCTGCTGGGCAAGGACCAGAAGGCCCTGGCCGACAAGATCGACGCCGCCTATGCCGCGGCCCGCAAGCTGCTGGAAGGCAATCAGCGGTCGCTGAGCGAAATGCTCGAGGACGACGCCGGTCGCCAGCAGTTGAACACCATCTACGACGCCCTGAACGTGGTGCATCGCCTGCACGAAGGCGAGCTGGCGAAGGCGCTGAACATCCAGCTCGGCTTCAATGCCAACGACGGTGACTGATCATGTTGCGACGCCAGGCCCTGAAACTCGGTAGCGTTCTGCTCAGCGCCCTGACCCTGGGCGGCTGGACCCTGCTGCGGCGAAAGGATCAGCCGCCACTGCTGCTCTCCGCCCGCGATGACGCGGACGGCCAGCATTATGCGGTCGGCTATCGCCTGGATGGCACCCAGGTGTTCGCCACCCGGGTCGGCCAGCGTTGCCACGACATCATCAATCATCCGGAGCAGCCGATCGCCCTGTTCGTCGCGCGTCGGCCAGGGACCGAAAGCTACCTGATCGACCTGCGCGACGGGCGTCTGCTGCAGACCCTCGCGTCGCAGCCGAACCGGCATTTCTATGGCCATGCGGTGATCCACAAGAGCGGCGAATGGCTGTACGCCACCGAGAACGACACCACCGATCCGGGACGTGGCGTGCTCGGCGTGTACCGCTTCGAGGGCGAGCGCCTGGTGCACGACGGCGAGCTGTCGACCCATGGCATCGGCCCGCACCAGGTGTCCTGGCTGCCGGACGGCGAGACCCTGGTGGTGGCCAATGGCGGCATCCGCACCGAAGCGGAAAGCCGCGTGGAAATGAACCTCGACGCCATGGAGCCGAGCCTGGTGCTGATGCGTCGCGATGGCAGCCTGGTGAGCAAGGAAACCCTCGGCCAGCAGATGAACAGCGTGCGTCACCTGGCGATCGCCAGCGATGGCACGGTGGTCGCCTGCCAGCAGTTCATGGGCGACGCCCACGAAACCGCCGAGCTGCTGGCGATCAAGCGCCCCGGGCAGCCGTTCGAAGCCTTCCCGGTGCCGGTGCACCAGTTGCAGTCGATGGCCCAGTACACCGCCAGCGTCGCCGTGCACAACGAACTGCGCCTGGTGGCGATGACCGCGCCGCGGGCCAACCGCCTGTTCATCTGGAACCTCGACGACGCCAGCGTGCGTCTCGACGCGCCGATGCCGGACTGCGCCGGTGTGGGCGCGGTGGCCGACGGCTTCGTGGTCACCTCCGGACAGGGCCGTTGCCGCCTGTATGACTGCCGCAAGAACGAACTGATCGGCCAGCCGCTGCAATTGCCATCAGGGTTGTGGGACAACCATCTGCATCTCGTCTGACGCGTTACTGCCGGGCGTAGGGCAAACGGACTAAACTTCGCCAATTCGCATCCAGGGAAATGGAACTATGCTGCGCCGTCGCATGCTGATCATGTTGGGCATCGTGCTGTTGATCGTGCTCGTGCTGGGGGGCTACAAGGCCTTCTCCATCTACAAGCAGATCCAGATGTTCTCCGCCCCGAAACCGCCCGTCAGCGTGGCGGCGACCGAGTCGCGCGAGCTGTCCTGGCAAAGCCGCCTGCCGGCGGTGGGCAGCCTCAAGGCCCTGCAGGGCGTCGACCTGAGCCTGGAAACCGATGGCACGGTGACCCGGCTGCTGTTCGAGTCCGGGCAGAAGGTCAGGCAGGGCCAGCCGCTGCTGGAGCTCGACAGCCAGGTGGAAAGCGCACTGCTCGGTACCGCGCTGGCGGACCTCAAGCTGGCGGAGGTGGACTACGGCCGCGGCAGCCAGTTGGTCGGCAGTCAGGCCATCTCCCGCGGCGAGTACGATCGCCTGACCTCGCAGTTCCGCCGCAACAAGGCGGTGGTCGATCAGCTCAAGGCCTCCCTGGCCAAGAAGAGCATCGCCGCGCCGTTCAGCGGCACCATCGGCATTCGCCAGGTGGACGTCGGTGAGTACCTGCCCAGTGGCACGGTGATCGCTACCCTGCAGGACCTCAGCAGTCTCTACGTCGACTTCTCCATCCCTGAACAGAGCCTGCCAAAGCTGAGCATCGACCAGGCCGTGCAGATCGACGTCGCCGCCTTCCCCGGCGAGACCTTCACCGCCCACGTCAGTGCGATCAACCCCAAGGTCGAGGATGCCACCCGCAACGTGCTGGTCCGCGCCACCCTGGCCAATCCCGACGGCAAGCTGCTGCCGGGCATGTTCGCCAACGTGCAGGTGCTGCTGCCCAACCCGCGCAACGAAGTGGTGGTGCCGCAGAGCGCGGTGACCTACACCCTCTACGGCAACTCGATCTACGTCGCCACGCCGAAAAAAGCGGACAACGGCGAGCCGCAAAAGGATGCCGAAGGCAAGCCGGCACTGATCGCCGAACGCCGCTTCGTCACCACCGGCGAGCACCGCGACGGCCTGGTGGTGGTGAGCAAGGGCCTCAACGCGGGGGAAACCGTGATCACCGCCGGCCAGCTCAAGCTGACCCAGGGCGCGGCCATCACCGTCAGCCCGGACAAGACCCTGAAAGACGACACGCACAGCCAGCCTGGCGCCAACTGACGAGGAGGCACCATGGCATTTACCGATCCGTTCATCCGTCGTCCGGTGCTGGCCAGCGTAGTCAGCCTGCTGATCGTGCTGCTCGGCTTCCAGGCCTGGAGCAAACTGCCCATCCGCCAGTACCCGCAGATGGAAAACGCCCTGATCACGGTGACCACCGCCTACCCCGGGGCCAACGCCGAGACCATCCAGGGCTACATCACCCAGCCGCTGCAGCAGAGCCTGGCCAGCGCCGAGGGCATCGACTACATGACCTCGGTGAGCCGGCAGAACTTCTCGGTGATCTCGATCTACGCGCGCATCGGCTCGGACAGCGACCGCCTGTTCACCGAACTGCTGGCCAAGGCCAACGAGGTGAAGAACCAGTTGCCCCAGGACGCCGAGGACCCGGTGCTGAGCAAGGAAGCCGCCGACGCCTCGGCGCTGATGTACATCAGCTTCTACAGCCAGGAACTGAGCAACCCGCAGATCACCGACTACCTGTCGCGGGTGATCCAGCCCAAGCTGGCGACCCTGCCGGGCATGGCCGAGGCGGAGATCCTCGGCAACCAGGTGTTCGCCATGCGCCTGTGGCTCGACCCGGTGCGCCTGGCCGGCTACGGCCTCGCCGCCAGCGACGTGACCGACGCCGTGCGCCGCTACAACTTCCTCTCCGCCGCCGGCGAGGTGAAGGGCGAGTACGTGGTCACCAGCATCAACGCCAGCACCGAACTGAAATCCGCCGAGGCCTTCGCCAACATCCCGCTGAAGACCAGCGGCACCAGCCGGGTCTTGCTCGGCGACGTGGCCCGGGTGGAGATGGGCGCGGAGAACTACGACACGGTCAGTTCCTTCGACGGCACGCCCTCGGTGTACATCGGCATCAAGGCCACGCCGGGGGCCAACCCGCTGGACGTGATCAAAGAAGTGCGCAAGCTGATGCCGGAGCTCGAAGGCCAGTTGCCCCCCAACCTCAAGGCCTCCATCGCCTACGACGCCACCCTGTTCATCCAGGCCTCCATCGACGAAGTGGTGAAGACCCTGGTCGAGGCGGTGCTGATCGTCATCGTCGTGGTCTTCCTGTTCCTCGGCGCCTTCCGTTCGGTGCTGATCCCGGTGATCACCATCCCGCTGTCGATGATCGGCGTGCTGTTCTTCATGCAGTTGATGGGCTACTCGCTGAACCTGCTGACCCTGCTGGCGATGGTGCTGGCCATCGGTCTGGTGGTGGACGATGCCATCGTCGTGGTGGAGAACATCCACCGCCATATCGAGGAAGGCAAGACGCCCTTCGACGCGGCGCTGGAAGGCGCGCGGGAGATCGCCATGCCGGTGGTGTCGATGACCATCACCCTGGCCGCGGTGTATGCCCCCATCGGCTTTCTCGAAGGCCTCACCGGCGCGCTGTTCAAGGAGTTCGCCCTGACCCTGGCCGGCGCGGTGATCATTTCCGGAATCGTCGCCCTGACCCTGTCGCCGATGATGTGCGCCACCCTGCTGCGTCACGAGGAAAACCCCAGCGGCCTGGCCCATCGCCTCGACGTGATCTTCGAACGCCTCAAGCAGCGATATCAGAAGGTCCTCCACGCCACCCTGGATACCCGCCCGGCGGTGATCGTGTTCGGCGTCATCGTGCTGTGCCTGATCCCGGTGTTCCTCAAGTTCAGCACCTCGGAACTGGCACCGGACGAAGACCAGGGGGTGATCTTCATGATGGCCACCGCGCCGCAGCCGGCCAACCTCAACTACCTCAACGCCTACACCGACGAGTTCACCCGGATCTTCAAGGAGTTCCCCGAGTACTACTCGTCGTTCCAGATCAACGGTTTCAACGGCGTGCAGTCGGGTATCGGCGGTTTCCTGCTCAAGCCCTGGAGCGATCGCCAGCGCACGCAGATGAAGCTGCTGCCGGAGGTCCAGGCCAGGCTCAACGGCATCGCCGGCCTGCAGATCTTCGGCTTCAACCTGCCCTCGCTGCCGGGCACCGGCGAAGGCCTGCCGTTCGCCTTCGTGATCAACACGCCGAACGACTACGAGTCGCTGCTGGAGGTGGCCCAGCGGGTCAAGGAACGGGCCCAGGCCTCGGGCAAGTTCGCCTTCCTCGACATCGACCTGGCGTTCGACAAGCCCGAAGTGGTGGTGGACATCGACCGCGCCAAGGCGGCGCAGATGGGCGTGTCCATGGATGTGCTCGGCAGCACCCTGGCAACCTTGCTCGGCGAGGCGGAAATCAACCGGTTCACCATCGACGGGCGCAGCTACAAGGTCATCGCCCAGGTCGAACGGGCCTACCGCGACAACCCGGACTGGCTGAACAACTACTACGTGAAGAACCGCGACGGGCAGATGCTGCCGCTGTCGACCCTGATCACCGTCAGCGACCGCGCCCGACCGCGCCAGCTCAACCAGTTCCAGCAACTGAACTCGGCGATCATCTCCGGCTTCCCGGTGGTCAGCATGGGTGAAGCGCTGGAGACGGTGCGCAACATTGCCCAGGAAGAAGCGCCGGCCGGCTTCGCCTTCGACTACGGCGGCGCGGCGCGCCAGTACGTGCAGGAAGGCAGCGCCTTGTGGGTGACCTTCGGCCTGGCCCTGGCAATCATCTTCCTGGTGCTGGCCGCGCAGTTCGAGAGCTTCCGCGACCCGCTGGTGATCCTGGTGACGGTGCCGATGTCGATCTGTGGCGCGCTGGTTCCGCTGTTCCTCGGCCTGTCGAGCCTGAACATCTACACCCAGGTGGGGCTGGTGACGCTGATCGGCCTGATCAGCAAGCACGGCATCCTGATCGTCGAATTCGCCAACCAGTTGCGCGAACAGAAGGGGCTGTCGGCGCGCGAGGCGATCGAGGAAGCCGCGGCAATCCGCCTGCGCCCGGTGCTGATGACGACGGCGGCGATGGTCTTCGGCATGGTGCCGCTGATCATCGCCACCGGCGCGGGGGCGGTGAGCCGCTTCGATATCGGTACGGTGATCGCGGCGGGGATGTCGGTGGGCACCCTGTTCACCCTGTTCGTGCTGCCGTGCGTCTACACGCTGCTGGCACGCAGGGATGAAGTGCGACGGGTCGAGCAGACTGCTTGAAAGCACTTGGGGCCGCCTTGCGGCCCTTCGCGAGCAAGCTCGCTCCCACAGGACTCGCAAAAAGACTGTGGGAGCGAGCTTGCTCGCGAAGGGCTGCGAAGCAGCCCCAGGATCAGTGAACCCTGAACTCAGCCTTGGGCGCGCAACCCTTGGCTCATACCGAACAGAAACAGCAGCAGGTCATGATCGGGCTTCATCTCGACCTGCGGTTTCACCGCTCGCGGCAATGGGCAATGCGTCTGCGTTGCGGAAGCATTGATCACGCCGGGGCGTGGCTCTTCCCAGGCCGCGACCGCAACGGTCGCGGTGGCCAGGGCAGCCAGGAGAAACAGACTTCGAGCTATTTCTAGTTTCATCACTCTAAACCTTTGACAGCGCTGCCAAACGCCATACGGTAAAAGTAGAGCAGCTTTTCCCAGTCGGCGTCGCTGAACGACGAATGGCGGCGCAACTGACGCAGGTCGTTCGCCGCCGCCCGATGCCGGCTGATGCGGCGACGGCATTTTTCCAGGTCCAGCAGCGCCACCTCGGCACGGGCCGCTTCGCCCTCGCCCACCACCTTGACGAACACATGCTTGGCATACAGGCAGCCATGCTGCCAGTGGCCCAGGTGCATGCGCGCCAGGTTGCGCGCCAGGTCTTCCAGCACGCGCTCGTGCAGCGCCTCGCCATGGCGCTCGCGGCCACCCTTGGCGTACCAGATGTCGATTTCCTCGAAGCCTTCCAGCGCCTCGCTGATCAGCAAGGCCCGCCATTGCCGGTCGGCATCGCGCTCGACCCCGCAATAGACGATGTTCGGTACCCGCACGCCCAACTGCTCGAGACCGTGCAGCGCGGCATATTCACGCAACACCGTGGGGCGTCCGAAGGGATGCAGCAGGCTGCGGTAGACATGACCCACCTGGCGCTTGGCGTAGACCAGATGCCCGTGGTCGTCGTGCAGGCGCTGCACGCCGCTCTCGCCACCACGTCGCTGATTGGGCTCTTCCACCCACTCGCCCTGCTGCTGCCAGAAATGTTCGAACTGATCAGTGCCAGAAATCCGGTCTGCGCTTGCCACATCCATAGTCATCAACCTTTTCGCAATACATAGACTCGCCACATCGCATAGAGAGGCAGAAAGTCCATTCGTTCCTGGATTCGGAAGCCTGCCGCCTTGAACTCCGCTTCAACCGTAGCAGCTGGTAACACAAAGCGATTCTGGTAACCCCCGGTTTCGCCTTGGGCAGTTCGCCGGTCTTCGAGCTTTTTCCGCCGCCAGGCCTTGAAGTTCCCGTCGACCCACAGCGAAAGAATCACGCTATCACGTGTAACCCTTTGAAATTCCTTGAGAATCTGCATCCTGTGGGGCGCTTCACCGATATGGTGGAAAAGGCGCATGCAAAAAATGCTGTCGACGGCGTTATCAGGCAAATCGATGTCGAATGCAGAGGTCTGCAAGGGACGTACCCGTTTCACGATATCCGCAGGCTGCGAGCGGCAGGCGGTCTCCAGCATGGCGGCGGAGTTGTCGGCGCCGATGATCACGCGGTTGGGTTTTTCCGCCAGCAGGGGCCAGAAACGTCCGGCGCCACAGGGCAGGTCCAGGACCAGGCCAGGCTCACCGGCCAGGGTCAGCGCACGCCGCGCCAGTTGCTCGTCACGCTGGTGCGACATGCGCCGGGAAAAGCTGGCGTGATGCTTCTCGAAATATTGCTGGGCGTGCTGCTGGTCGTACTTCTCGGAAAATTCGAGTTTGGTGGGACTGGACATGAAACGTCTCCTGACTGCAATGAGCACCACGTTACGGGGGGCAACGTTGCCGTCAGGTCATGCATGCGTGAAAAAAATGTCAGCTGCCAGAAGAGCGTTTACAAAGTATTACAGCGGCGGCCGACGGACTCACAGGTCCGGCAGCGCTCCGCTGTCGCCCAGGCTGACATGGAAACGGCAGCCATGGGGTTGGGTTTCGCTGAGGCTGACGATCCAGCCCTGGTCATCGCAGATGCGCTGCACCAGGGACAGGCCGAGCCCCAGTCCCTCACCGCGCTTCTCGCCACCGCGGACGAACGGCTGGAACATCGCCTCGCGCTGCTCCTCGGGAATGCCCACGCCGCTGTCCTCGACGATGAAGCTGTCGCTTTCGACGGTCAGGCGGATGAAGCCGTGGTCGGTGTAGTGGGCGGCATTGCGCAACAGGTTGCCCATCACCGACTGCAGGAAGGTGGCGTTGTACAGCTTGGGCGAGCGCTGGTTGACCACCAGGCTGAGCTTCAGGCCTTTCTGCTCGACGGTGTCGCGCCAGACGCCGATCAACTCTTCGGCCACCTCCTGCAGGGTCGTGCGCGACGCCACCGCGCCTTCGTCGCGCTGGGCCCGGGCGAGCATGAGGAAGGTCTTGACCAGCTCCTGCATCTCTTCGGTGGCGCGGGCGATACGCTCCACCTGGGCGCGGGCGCGGCCTTCGATGCCTGGGTATTCCAGCAGCAGCTCGCAGGAACTGGCCAGCACCATCAATGGCGTGCGCAGCTCATGGCTGACGTCGCTGGTGAACAGCCGCTCGCGGTTCAGTGCATCGCGCAGGCGGCCCAGGGTCGCATCGAAGGCCACCGCCAGTTGCCCCACCTCGTCGGCGGCATAGTCCGGCGCCAGCGGCGGGGCCAGGCCGAGCAACTGATCGCGATGACGCACCTGGCGCGCCAGGCGCACCACCGGCGCCATGACCCGCCGCGCCAGCACCCAGCCGAGCAGGACCGCCAGGGCCAGGCTGAGGACGAAACCGACCACCACCACCGCGAACAGCACCCGCTCGCGCTCTTCGAAGTCACTCTGGTCCTGCAGCAGCACGTAGCGCCGGCCATCCACCACTTCGACCATGGCGTGATACGACAGGTGTTCGCGGAACACTTCGTGGAAGCCGGGATTGAGGTGGCGCAGGTCCGACGGCAGGGCGAAATCGTCACGCCCGCCGCTGTAGTAGAACAGCTGGTCGGGGCGCGGCCGGTGGCTCCATTCGCTGACGTTGTCCATCAGCAGCAGGCGTTGCAGGTCGCCGCCCAGCACCGAGGAAATCAGGCGCTCCTCCACCAGGTGGACGGTGGCCACGATGCCGAAGGCGAAGGCCCCGGCCACCAGCGCGCTCATCAGGGCAAAGGCGATGATGATCCGTTGCGCGAGGCTCTGCTTAAACTCCATCGCGGCCCTCGGCCAGGCGATAGCCGACACCGTGCACGGTATGCAGCAACGGCTTGTCGAACGGCTTGTCGATCACCTGGCGCAACTGGTGCACGTGGCTGCGCAGGCTGTCGCTGTCGGGGCAGTCGTCGCCCCAGAGGGCGTCTTCCAGCACTTCGCGGCGCAGCACGTGCGGGCTTTTCTGCATCAGCACGGCGAGCAGCTTCAGACCGACCGGGTTGAGCTTGAGCAGGCGGCCCTGGCGGGTCACCTCGAGGGTATCGAGGTCGTAGCTCAGGTCGCCGACCTGCAGGCTGCGTCGCCCGCCACCCTGGGCACGGCGCAGCACCGCCTCGATGCGCGCGGCCAGTTCGGACAGGGCGAACGGCTTGAGCAGGTAGTCGTCGGCGCCGGAACGGAAGCCCTGCAGGCGATCGTCCAACTGGTCGCGGGCGGTGAGCATGATCACCGGCGTGTCGCGCCGCGCGTCCTCGCGCAGGCGCTTGCACAGGGTGTAGCCATCGATGCCGGGGAGCATGATGTCGAGCACGATCAGGTCGTAGTGCTCGGTGGCGGCCAGGTGCAGGCCGGACAAGCCATCCTGGGCACAGTCGACGGTGTAGCCCTTGAGCCCCAGGTAGTCGGCCAGGTTGGCCAGAATGTCGCGGTTGTCTTCAACCAGTAGAATGCGCATGGCGTCCCTCTTCTATACGTCTGCCGGGTTTGGCTGAACCCATGGCCTTGTGGGGCGCAGCTTACGGTCATAGTAGACAAGCCGCTAGGCCATTCGACCGATATTGTCACCTGACGTTTTTTTCACGACGGATTCACGAACGGCCCATGCGCCAAGGCGGAGAATTGCCGGTCGTCCTCCGTCAATCCAGGATTTCCCATGCCTGAAGCCAACGATTTCCGCCCTTCCCGCCCGCTCAATCCATGGATTGTCCTGGGCATCCCGCTGTTGACCGCCGTGATCCTGATCCTGCTGGAACTGACCGACCTGGACATGATCCTGGCCAACCTGTTCTTCGACCACAGCGCCGGACAGTTCATCGGCCGCCACAGCTTCTTCCTCGAAGACATCCTGCACGACCGGGCCAAGCAGGTGGTCATCGCCTTCAGCGTGTTCGCGATCATCGGTTTCACCGGCAGCTTCGTGCTGCAGCGCCTGAAGCCGATCCGCCGCGAGCTGGGTTGCCTGGTGCTGGCGATGGGCCTGTCCACGGCCTTCGTCACGCCACTCAAAGCGGTGACCGCCGTGCAATGCCCGTGGAGCCTGAGCGAATTCGGCGGCAAGGAAACCTACAGCAAGCTGCTGGAGGCTCGTCCGCAGACCGACAAGCCCGGACGCTGCTGGCCAGGCGGACATGCCGCCACCGGCTTCACCCTGTTCGCCCTGTTCTTCGTCCTGCGTGACCGTCGTCCGCGCCTGGCCAGGGCCGCCCTGACGTTCGCCTTCGCCCTGGGCACGGTGTTCTCCGTCGGGCGCATGCTGCAAGGTGCGCATTTCTTCTCGCACAACGTCTGGACCGCGGTGTTCTGCTGGTTGATCGGGCTCGGCTGCTATTACCTGGTGCTGTATCGCCGTCAGGCGCCGGCCGAGCAGACCTCGGCCAACAAGGTGGCCCAGGCGGGATAGAAACAGCTGCAAGCGACAAGCTCCAAGTCGCAAGTAACAGCCAAGGCATCCGAAGCACCGTTGCCTTTGCTTGTAGCTTGGAGCTAGCCGCTTGAAAATCGAGTAGGAGGCGGGTTCGCACCCGCCGTCCTCTCACACCACCGTACGTACGGTTCCGTATACGGCGGTTCAGGTTATGCGGCTAAGCTGGTTGATCGTATCCAGTATCGAGACCAGTCCAAGTCGATCCCACAGCTTCTTCGGCAGCACCTGATTCATATGCGACGCCCCCGAGTTCCACCATGGCCCACGGCCGTTGAAGGCTGATTTGCAAGCGCGCTTCTCGCTAAGCCCCAAGCGCATCAAGTTGCGCGCCCTCGTCGAGGGCCGCTTCCATTGGCGCCAGATGGCGCAGCGAAGTTTATGCCTGATCCAGCCATCCAGTTCTTCCAGCGGCCGCTTGCTCTGGCTGAGCTTGAAGTAACCCGCCCAACCTCGCAGGACAGGGTTTATCCGTTCGATGACGCCTGCCATCTTGCGGCCCCGCGCACCGCGTAGCAATTCTCTCAGCCGGTCGCGTACGCGACCTAAGCTCATCCTTGCCACACGTAACCTCGGCTGCTGGTGCCAACTCATCCCATACCCAAGGTAATCGCACTTCCAGGCCCTTGCGACTCGGCTCTTCTTCCGGCTCACCGTCAATTTCAACCGTTGGCTCAGGAAGCGCTCGACACTCGCCAGCACCCGCTCTCCAGCCCGAGGACTGCGCACATAGATGTTCGCGTCATCGGCATAGCGCACGAAGCGATGACCCGCCTCCACATGGGAGCGGGCCGTTTCGATGGCCTGATGAGCGCTTCTGCCCGGACGAAAGCCATAGCTGTAGTCCGAAAACAACGGGTCGAAGATTGGCGTGAGCTGTTGCTGCAATGCTTGCTGGATCAGGCGATCCACGACGCTGGGAATTCCCAGTTGCCGGGTACCGCCCTGCGGCTTGGGAATTTCAACCGCCCGCACCGCCTGGGGATGATACTCACCGGCCAGCAACCTGGCCTTGAGGATTGGCCAATACTGTTTCAGGTAGCCTGCCAAGTCGGCAACCGTCATGCCATCGGCACCCGGTGCTCCCTTGTTGCTGACCACGCGTTGATACGCACACTGCAGGTTAGCCGGTGCAAGCACCCGCTCCATCAGCGTGTCCGGCTCCGCGTTCGTCCACGTCAGGGACGCCGCCGATGACTGCGCACTGCCAGCCGTCGCTCTCGGATTCTGTCCAGAGCTTGGGGTCACAGTTCTCCCTCGGAGAAATTTCTGCTTTTCGACATTCGACGAGACTCTGGCGCCTACTGGCGGCATAACCTGTTCGGCCCTTGGTGGCGCGGTTAACCGCCACCTACTACGGCTTCGGCTGACTTCTGCACGCTCATCCCGTCGCCTCTCGACGCTCGGTAGCACAGTGGCAAACGTGC
>Ga0206117_100583_pt1 | contig 33274 bp, 37 predicted proteins | sample 3A5Ametagenome_FD_177997 | JGI IMG/M metagenome (GOLD analysis project Ga0206117, IMG submission 177997) | Enriched microbial communities from leaf-cutter ant dump, University of Wisconsin, Madison, United States - 3A5A | ecosystem: Environmental > Terrestrial > Nest > Insects nest > Nest dump... | reverse complement strand
AATTTCGTGCTGATGGATTACGGCTCGGGTGCCATCTTCGGCTGCCCGGCGCATGACCAGCGCGACCTGGACTTCGCCCGCAAATACGGCCTGCCCGTCCTGCCGGTGGTGTCGGGCCCGAACGCGCCCGACGAGATCGGCGACGTCGCCTATGACGAGGACGGGGCGGCCACCCGCATCGTCAATTCCGGCTTCCTGGACGGGCTGGACGTGCCGGCCGCCAAGAAGGCCGCGATCGCCCGCATCAAGGCCGACGGCCGCGGCGAAGGCACAGTCAATTTCCGCCTGCGCGACTGGGGCGTCAGCCGCCAGCGCTACTGGGGCTGCCCGATCCCGATGATCCATTGCGATCATTGCGGCGTGGTGCCGGTGCCGGAAGACCAGCTGCCCGTGCTGCTGCCCGACGACGTGACCTTCGACCGGCCGGGCAACCCGCTGGACCACCACCCGACCTGGAAGCATGTCGACTGCCCGCAATGCGGGGGCAAGGGTCGGCGCGAGACCGATACCTGCGACACCTTCGTCGATTCGTCGTGGTATTTCGCCCGGTATTGCAGCCCGCGCGCCGACCAGCCGCTGGTGCGCGACGAGGTCGACTACTGGATGTCGGTCGACCAGTATATCGGCGGCATCGAACACGCGATCCTGCATCTGCTCTATGCCCGCTTCTTCACGCGTGCGCTGCAGACCTGCGGTTACCTGAAGGTGGCCGAGCCGTTCGCCGGCCTGTTCACCCAGGGCATGGTCTGCCACGAGACGTTCCGGGCGGCCGACGGCCGCTGGCTTACGCCCGAGGAGGTCGAGCGCCAGGCCGACGGCAGCTGGCACGAACTGGCCGGCGGCGGGCCGGTCACGATCGGCCGCGTCGAGAAGATGTCGAAGTCGAAGAAGAACGTCGTCGACCCCGGCCGCATCATCGACCAGTACGGTGCCGACACGGCGCGCTGGTTCATGCTGTCGGATTCGCCGCCCGAACGCGACATGGAATGGACCGAGGGCGGCGTCCAGGGCGCCTGGCGCTTCACCCAGCGCCTGTGGCGCCTGGTCGACGAGCCGCGCGACCCGCTGGCGGCCAAGGGCAGCGCCCTGCCCGGCGGCCCCGAGGACCCGGATGCGCTGGCCCTGCGCCGCAACACCCACAAGACCATCGCCGCGATCTCGCGCGATCTGGACGCCTTCACCTTCAACAAGGCGGTGGCGCGCATCCACGAACTGGCCAACGCGATCGAGGATTGCCGCAGCCACACCGATGCCGCCGCCTTCGCCCGGCGCGAGGCGATCGAGGTGGCGACGCGCCTGATCGCCCCGATGATGCCGCATCTGGCCGAAGAGATGTGGCAGCGCCTGGGGTACGACAGCGTGCTGGTCGACATGCCCTGGCCCGAGGCCGATCCGGCGCTGACCCGCGAGGACAGCGTCACCATCGGCGTCCAGGTCGGCGGCAAGCTGCGCACGACGTTCGAGGTCGCCCGCGACACCGACCCGAAGGAGGTCGAGGCGATCGCCCTGGCCGATCCGGCGGTCGTCCGCGTGATCGCCGGCCGCCCGGTGCGCAAGGTCGTCGTCGTGCCGAACCGGATCGTGAATGTGGTCGTCTGACAGGGGCAATATCGGGGCGGCGCTGCGCGGCGCCGTCCTGTTGTGCTGCCTGGCCGCAGGGCTGACGGCCTGCGGCTTCCGCCCGCTGTACCAGGTATCGTCCAACGACCCCGGCTCGCCCACCGACCTGTCGTCGATCGAGGTGGCCCCGGCGCAGAACCGCCTGACCCAGCAGGTGCGCAACAGCCTGCTGGAACGGCTGACGCCGCGCGGACAGTCGTCGTCGCGCTATGTCCTGTCGATCGGGGTCAGCGAGCAGGAGACCGGCGTGCTGGTCACCCGTGCCGATACCGTCACCCGCTACAACCTGGTCGTCACCTCGACCTACATCCTGACCGACAAGCAGAGCGGCGCCCAGGTCCTGCGCGGCCAGGTCAACTCGATCGCCGCCTACAACGTCGTGCAGAACGATTTCTCGAACCTGACCGCCGAACAGTCCGCGCGCGCCAATGCCGCCCGCGAACTGGCCGACCAGATCCGCGAACGCCTGGCAGCCTATCTCCAGAAACAGCGGACGCCGTGAAGATCACGCCGAAGGCGGCGGACGGTTTCGTCAAACGCCCCGATCCGGCGGCCCGCGCGATCCTGGTCTATGGCCCCGATGACGGGCTGGTGCGCGAACGGGCCAAGGCGCTCGTGCGCACCGTCTGCCCGGGCCTGGACGATCCCTTTCAGCTGGTCCAGATCGGCGGGTCGCAATTGTCGGGTGATCCGGCACGCCTGACCGACGAGGCCCGCGAACTGTCGATGATGGGCCGGCGCGTGATCTGGGTGCGCGACGTCGGCAATGCCCACACTGCGATGTTCGACCTGCTGCTGGCCGACGACAAGGCCGAGGCGCTGGTGGTCGCCGAGGGCGGCGACCTCAATGCCAAGTCGTCGCTGCGCAAGCTGTTCGAGGACGCGAAGAACGCCGCGGCCCTGCCCTGCTACGCCGACGACAACGAGGCCATCGCCGATGTCGCCCGCGCCATGCTGGCCGAAGCGGGCCTGCGCGCCGACGGCGATGCGATGGCCTATCTGGTCGACCATCTGGGCGGCGACCGCCTGCTGACCCGGCGCGAGCTGGAAAAGCTGATCAGCTATGTCGGGCCGGGCCCGGCGACGGTCACGGCCGAGGATTGCGAGGCGGTGATCGGCGACAGCGCGGTGACCGGGCTGGATGATGTCGTCTATGCCAGTGCCTCGGGTAATTTTCCGGCGCTGGACCGTGCCCTGGCGCGGGTGTTCCTGGAAGGCGATCCGCCCGTCGCGGTGCTGCGCGTCGCCCAGAAACATTTCCAGAAGCTGCATCTGGCCGTCGCCTCGGGCGGCGACGTCAGGTCGATGACCAAGCGGCTGGGCGTCTTCTACCGCCGCGAGGCGGAATTCGTCTCGCAGGCCACGCGCTGGAGCGCCGCCCGGCTGTCGACCGCCCTGGACCTGCTGACCCAGGCCGAGATCGACTGCAAGTCGAGCAACATGCCCGACGAGGCGATCTGCCGCCATGCTCTGCTGCGCATCGCCACCGCCGCACGCAGCGGCCGCCGCTGACGGCAAGGCGGGCGCCACGCCCCTGGCGCCCGCCCGCAACAGGACGACGGATCAGTTCGTGGTGTAAGAGGCGGTGTCGGTGTCCTTGTTGTACTTCAGCGACACGCTGTTGATTGTGCAAAGGTCCAAGTTACGGAAGATCGACGAAGAATTGTCGGTCCAGGTGACCTTGATGTTCCAGGTACAGCCCTTGTCGGCGCCCGAGAACTTGACGGGGAAAGAAGCGTTCTCGGCCAGCACCGCCGACAGTTCGTTTTCATTAAAAACATTGTCGCCGGGCGGATTGACGAAGATCCCCTTGATTGGATAGCCGGTGTTGTTGATTATCGTAAAATTGCGGTCATCGGCGGCGGCCGTGCCGCCCCAGGTCAGAAGGACCAGGGTCGCCATCGCGACGGCCAGCTTGGTGAAGGCGGAAAGAAAACCGTGTTTCATGAGATGCCCTTTCGGTTTGATCGGTCGACGCGCGTAGGGTCGGCAAGGCGGCGCGCGTGGCTTCGCCTTACGGACGAGATTTTCGCGGGTGCGACCCGTTTCCACAGCCCCCAAATGGGGGGTGCAAACGCATGATTTCCGAGAACAGATCGAAGCGTCGTACCGTCGACAGGAATCCCGAGGTGGTGAACGGGGTCATCGGCGCGGCCTATGAGGCGGTGTCGTCGCCCCAGGGCTGGCAAGGTTTCGCCGAGGCATTGTCGGCTGCCGTGCCTGCCGCGCGGGTGTCTTTCTTCGTGCACGGCAAGGTGCGCAACTGTCAGAGCGTGCTGGCCCATGCCGGCTGGAACCCGGCCGACCTGCAGGACTACCGCGATTATTTCTCGGGCGTGAATCCGTTCCTGCGCTACGAACACCTGATCCCGATAAACAAGCCCGAGAATTCGCACGCCTTTGCCGCGCGGGTCGGCCTGGATCTGTCGGGTACCGAATACTACAACGACTATGTCCTGGCCCGGCGCCGCAACTGGGATGCCACGGCGATCATCCTGGAACGCAACGAGCGCAGCATGACCGCGCTGAGCCTGGTGCCCGAGGAGGCGCTGCCGCCGGCCGGCGTGGCCGCGCTGAACCGGCTGTTCGCCATGCTGGGACCGCATGTCCGCCGCGCACTGACGCTCGATCGGCGCCTCAGCGGCGCCGCCCCGGCCGGCCGCGCGGCCACCGCCGCCCTCGACCGGCTGGCCGCGGCCATCATCGTCCTGCACGAGGACGGCTGCCTGCATCTGGCCAACCGGTCGGCCGAAACGATCCTGCAGGCCGGCGAAGGCATGGTCCTGACCCGCGACGGCCAGATGCGCGGCAGCGATCCCGCCGCCACCGTCGCGCTGACCCAGGCCATCGAGCAGGCCGCCGCCGCCCGCCGCACCGGTTGGCTCGACCGCAGCGGCGCCGTCATGCTGCCGCGGCCCGGCCGCCAGCCGCTGTCGGTGCTGGTCCTGCCGATGCCTTACGAAGGCAACCGGTTCGGTTTCGCCGCCGACGAAGGCGGCGCCGTCATGCTGGTCATCACCGACCCCGAGCAGGAGCCGGCCCCGATGGCCGACTGGCTGCGCGACCGCTATCGCCTGACGCCGGCCGAACAGCGCCTGGCCGAATGCCTGGCGACCGGCCTGCGGCTCGAGGATGCCGCCGACCGCCTGAGCATTTCGCGCGAAACCGCCCGCAGCCGCCTGAAACAGGTGATGATCAAGACCGACTGCGACCGTCAGGCCGAACTGGTCCGGCTGCTGATGACCGCGCCGGCGGCGCTGATCTACGTCTGACGGATCAGGTCGATGAATGCCCGCAGGCCCGCAGGCACGTGGCGGCGGCCGGGGTAATACAGGGCCATGCCCGGAAACGGCGGCGTCCAGTCTTCCAGCACGCGGCGCAGCCGGCCGGCGGCGACGTGGCCCAGCGCCGCATGTTCGATCAGATAGGCGATGCCGGTGCCGGCCAGGGCCGCTTCCAGCATCAACGCGTCGTGATCCAGGATCAGCGGGCCGGGCACGTCGATTTCCAGGGTTTCGCCGCCTTTCTCGAATTCCCAGCGATAGGGCGCGCCGCTCGGCATCCGACGCCGGATGCAGCGATGGCCCAGCAGGTCGCCCGGCACGGCCGGCAGGTCGCGGCCGGCGAAATAGTCCGGCGTCGCCACCACGCAGAAGCGCTGCGGACCGCCGATCGGCACGGCGATCATGTCGCCGGGCACGCTGTCCAGGGTGCGGATGCCGGCATCGAAACCTTCGGCGACGATGTCGACGAACCGCCCTTCGGTGACGATGTCGACGGTCATGTCCCGGTATAGCGCCAGATAACGCAGCACCAGCGGCGTCAGGATCTGGCGCGCCGCCCCCTCGGACGTGTTCAGCCGCAGCGTGCCGGCCGGGGTGTCGCGGAAATCGTTGATATCCTCGATCGCGTCGGCGATGTCGCGCAGCGCCGGCCGGATTCGCGCGATGAACTGCGCCCCGGCCTCGGACAGCGCGACACTGCGGGTCGTCCGGTGGAACAGCCGCACGCCCAGGCGCTGCTCCAGGGTGCCGATCGCATGGCTCAACGCCGACGGCGACATGCCCAGTTCGGCCGCCGCGGCACGAAAGCTGCGCCGGGTCGCGACCGCCACCACCGCGTTCAGTTCGAACAGCCCGGCCTGCTTCATTGTGCGAAATCCTGCATCACGATATGCAGTAATATACGGCTTATCGCATCAATGGGCAGGCTCTACTTACATGGGGCAGATCAACAGCCCGAGTATTACCCCATGACCCGAACCGTCCTGATCACCGGCTGCTCGTCCGGCATCGGCCTGGCCGCCGCCGACCGTTTCACCGCGGCCGGCTGGAACGTCATCGCCACGATGCGGACCCCGAAGGGCCAAAGCCACGGCAATCGCCTGGTCCTGCCGCTCGACGTCACCGATCCCCGGACGATCGACCGCACGATCGCCGCCGGGCTGACCCGGTTCGGCCAGATCGATGCCGTCGTCAACAATGCCGGATACGGCCAGTTCGGCGTGTTCGAGGCCATTCCCGACGCGCAGATCCGTGCCCAGTTCGACGTCAATCTGTTCGGGGTGATGGCGATGGTCAGGGCGATCCTGCCGCATTTCCGCGCCCGGCGGACCGGCACGATCGTCAACGTCTCGTCGGGCGCCGGGCTGTTCACCCTGCCGCTGATCTCGGCCTATGCCGCCAGCAAATTCGCGCTGGAAGGCTTCAGCGAGGCGCTGGCCTACGAACTCGGTGCATTGGGGCTTGCCGTCAAGCTGGTGATCCCGCATGGCGGCGTGACCGAGACCCGGTTCGGCGAACGCCAGGCGGCGGAGGCGCCGGATGGCGGCCTGGCCGATTACGCCCCTTATGTCGGGCGGGTCACACAAGCCTTTGCCGGCATGGTCGCCGCCCGCAGCATGGGGGCGGCCGATGTCGCCGACGTCGTTTTCCAGGCCGCGACCGACGGCAGCGATCGTCTGCGTTATCTGGTGGGCGACGATGCCAGGGGGTTCGTGCGGGCGCGCCGCGAACTGGCCGAAGACGACTATGTCGCCTTCATGCGCCGCCAGTTCCCGACCGCCTGATCGCCATCAGCGCGACAGGCGGCGGCAGAGATCGTCGAGCTGGTCGAAATCCTTGAACGAAATGCGCAGTTCGCCCGCCTCGCCGCCCCCGCCCAGCACGATGGCGACCTTCAGCCCCAGCTGTTCGGACAGCGAATTCTCCAGCGCCAGGGTGTCGGCGTCCTTGTCGCCCGCCGACGCGGATCCGCCCCCCCCTGCCCCGCCCGGCTTGGGCTTCTGGCCGGATTTGCTCGATTTCTCGCCGGCGACCAGTTCTTCGGCCTGGCGGACGTTCAGGCCCTCGGCCACGATGCGGCGGGCCAGGGTTTCGGGCTGGTCGGCGGCAACCAGGGTGCGGGCATGGCCCGCGGTCAGCTTGCCGTCGACGATCAGGCCGCGGACCATTTCGGGCAGGACCAGCAGGCGCAGCGTGTTGGCGATGTGGCTGCGGCTTTTGCCCAGCGCCTGGCCCAGCTGTTCCTGGGTGTAATTGAATTCGCGCTGCAGCCGGCGATAGGCCAGCGCCTCTTCGACCGCGTTCAGGTCCTGGCGCTGAACGTTTTCCAGGATGGCGATTTCCAGCGCCTCGGCATCGCTGAAATCGCGCACGACGACCGGGACCTGGTGCAGCTGCGCCCGCTGGGCCGCGCGCCAGCGGCGTTCGCCGGCGACGATCTCGTAGCGCTGCGCCTCCTTGGCGCGGCGCACGACGATCGGCTGGATGATGCCCTTCTCGCGAATCGAATCGGCAAGCTGGGCCAGCGCCTCCTCGTCGAACTTCGTGCGCGGCTGGTAGCGGTTGGGTACCAGATGCTCGATCGGCAGGGCCAGTTGCTGCGCCGCCCGCTTGCCGTCGCCCGCCGCGGCGGCCGACGGGACGGCCGGATCTTCGCCCAGCAGGGCGGCCAGGCCGCGCCCCAGGCCCTTGCGCTTGCCCTCGTCGCTCATGCTGCGCGGTACTGCTGCTCGCGCTGCAGGACTTCGCCGGCGAGGTTGATATAGGCCTGGCTTCCCGGGCAACGGTGATCGTAGATCAGCGCCGGCTTGCCATGGGACGGCGCCTCGGAAATGCGGACGTTACGCGGAATCACGGTGTCGTATACCTTGTCGCCGAGGAAGTCGCGGACATCGGCCGCGACCTGTTCGGACAGATTGTTGCGGCGGTCGAACATGGTCAGCACGACGCCCTGGATATCGAGATTGGGGTTCAGCGACCCCTTGACCCGCTCGACCGTCTTCAACAGCTGGCTCAACCCTTCCAGCGCAAAGAATTCGCATTGCAGCGGCACCAGCACCGCGTCGGCCGCGGCCATCGCGTTGATGGTCAGCAGGGTCAGCGACGGCGGGCAGTCGATCAGGATGTGGTCGAAGTCGAGATTGGCGGCATCGATCGCATCGCGCAGGCGGAAGTTGCGGCGCTCCAGGTCGATCAATTCCAGTTCCGCCCCCGACAGGTCGACGGTCGCCGGCACCAGGAACAGGTTGGGCACCGCGGTGCGCATGATGGCCCGGTCGAGCGATTCCCCGCCCAACAGCACATCGTAGGTCGAGACCAGTCGGGCGGCCCGGTTGATGCCCAGGCCGGTCGACGCATTGCCCTGCGGATCGATGTCGAGGATCAGGACCTTTTCACCCACCGCGGCCATGGCGGTGGCCAGGTTGATCGCCGTGGTGGTCTTGCCGACGCCGCCCTTCTGATTGGCCAGCGCCAGGATGCGGGGCCGGCGCGGTGGCGTCATCTCGCCCGTCATGTCGCTCAACGGTCCATCTCCTGCGGATTGGGCGGCTGCGGCTCGGGGATTCCGGTGAATTTCAGGATGACCCCGCCGGCATCGCTACGGCTTTGCACGCGTTGCGGCGCCATCTTCCAGTTTTTGGCAGCAGCGGTCAATTCCGCCTCGGCGTCGACACCCTTGGGAAACAGCATCACGGTGCCGCTGTGGCAGAAAGGACGCGCGTAGCCGACCAGCTTGTCCAGCGCCGCCAGCGCGCGGGCGCTGACCACATCCGCCGGAAAGGGTTTCAGCGCCTCGATCCGGCTGCGATGGAAATGGACCTTGGTGCCGGTGGCCCGGGCCGCTTCGGACAGGAACGCCATCTTGCGGCCGTCCGATTCCACCAGATGCATTTCCGGGGCACCCAGTATGGCCAGGACCAGACCGGGGAAACCGGCGCCCGAGCCAAGGTCGACCCAGACCCGTGCCTCGGCCGGCGCCAGCGTATAAAGCTGCGCCGAATCGAGGAAATGGCGCTGCCACAGATCCGGCAGGGTCGACGGGCCGACCAGATTGATCGCCTTCTGCCATTTCTCGAGGATCGCGGCATAGGCTTTCAGGCGGTCCAATGTTTCACGTGAAACACCGGTCGCGGTGGCGAAGGCTTCCGGTGTCATCACGCCACCTGCCGCGGCCGGCGGCGGACATGACCCAGCAGCACCGTCAGCGCCGCGGGCGTCATGCCGGGCAACCGGCCGGCCTGGCCCAGCGTGGCGGGCTTGGCCGCCTGCAGTTTCTGGCGGATCTCGGTCGACAGCCCGGGCAGCGCCAGATAGTCGATCTCGGGGCTGAGGGCCAGGTTCTCGTCCTTGCGGAAGGCGACGATGTCGGCTTCCTGGCGGTCGAGATAACCGGCATAACGCCCGTCGATCTCCAGCTGTTCGACCACATCGGCGCGCATCCCTGCCAGTTCCGGCCACAGCGCGGCCAGGCGTTCGACCGTCATGCCGGGATAGGCCAGCAGGTCGGCGGCGCTGCGCGGGACACCGTCCTGGTTGATGGTCAGGCCGCGGCGGGCCAGTTCGTTCGGCGTCGCCTTCAAACCCGCCGCCAGGCTGCGACCCGCCGCCAGCGCCGCGGCCTTGTCCGCCCAGGCCGCCGCCCGCACCGACCCGACCACCCCGGCATCGATGCCCCATTCGGTCAGGCGCTGATCGGCATTGTCGGCCCGCAGGGTCAGCCGATATTCGGCCCGGCTGGTGAACATGCGATAGGGTTCGTTGGTGCCGCGGGTCACCAGATCGTCGATCAGCACGCCGATATAGGCACGGGCGCGGTCCAGGATCAGCCCCTCGCCGCCCCCGGCGCTACGCGCGGCATTCATCCCGGCCATCAGGCCCTGCGCCGCCGCTTCCTCGTACCCTGTCGTCCCGTTGATCTGGCCGGCAAAATAGAGCCCGGCGATGCGGCGCGTTTCCAGCGTTGCCGACAGCTCACGGGGATCGACGAAATCATACTCGATGGCATAACCCGGCCGCAGCATGACCGCGTGCTCCAGCCCGGGGATGGTCTGCAGCAGCGCGGCCTGGACATCGCGGGGCAGCGAGGTCGAGATGCCGTTGGGATAGACCGTCGGATCGTCCAGCCCCTCGGGTTCCAGGAAGATCTGATGGCGCTCCTTCTCGGCGAAACGCACGACCTTGTCCTCGATCGACGGGCAATAACGCGGGCCGGTCGACTGGATCTGGCCTGAATACATCGGGGCGCGATGCAGGTTGTCGCGGATCAGCGCGTGCCCCGCCGCCGAGGTCCAGGTGATGCCGCACTCGATCTGCGGCGTGGTGATCCGCTCGGTCAGGAACGAAAACGGCACCGGCGGATCGTCGGCCGCCTGCATTTCCAGGCTTTTCCAGTCGATGGTGCGGCCGTCCAGCCTCGGCGGCGTCCCGGTCTTCAGCCGGCCGACCGCAAAACCGTGGCGCCGCAGCGTGGCCGACAGCCCGATCGACGGCGCCTCGCCGACCCGGCCCGCCGGCACCCGCTCCTCGCCGATATGGATCAGGCCGCTCAGGAACGTGCCGGTGGTCAGGATGACGCGGCCGGCAGAAATCTTCGTACCGTCGGCCAGCACCACCCCGGTGACGCGCGCCTCGACGACCGTCAGGTCCTCGACCGCGCCGGCCTGCACGGTCAGGTTGGGATAGGACAGCAACAGGGCCTGCATCGCTTCGCGATACAGCCTGCGGTCGGCCTGCGCCCGCGGGCCGCGCACCGCCGGGCCCTTCGACCGGTTCAGCATGCGGAATTGGATGCCGCCCTGGTCGGCCACGCGCCCCATGATGCCGTCCAGCGCGTCGATCTCGCGGACCAGATGGCCTTTGGCCAAGCCGCCGATAGCGGGATTGCACGACATCTCGCCCAGCGTGTCGATGCGATGGGTCAGCAACAAGGTGCGCGCGCCCACCCGGGCCGCCGCGGCCGCGGCCTCGCAGCCCGCATGGCCGCCACCGATCACGATCACGTCGTACTGCGTCATGGTATTCCTGATCCGTCTTCCTTGGCCCCTGCCCGATGTTTCACGTGAAACATCGGCTGCCGGGGATGGCACCGGCCTATTTGCCGATGCAGAACTCACTGAATATCACGTCGAGGATATCCTCGACATCGACCCGGCCGGTAATCCGGCCCAACGCCCGTGCCGCCAGCCGTAAATCCTCGGCCGCCAGTTCGGGGTCCTCCGGCGCCTCCAGGAACCGCCGCAGCGCTGCCAGGCAATCGCGCAACGCCGTCGCGTGGCGTTCCCGGGTCAGGGCCGCCGCCCCCGGCGTCAAGCGGCCCCGGGCTTTGTCGGCGATTGCCGCCACCAGGGCATCGATCCCCTCGCCCGTCCGGGCCGAGATGGCAAGGGCACCGGGGGCCCTCACCGCCCCCAGATCGGCCTTGTTTATAATGAGCAGGGTGTCGCTGTCGAATCGGGCGGACAGCTCGGCATGGGTTTCCGGCGCAGTGGCGTCCAGCAGCAACAGTTTCAGGTCGGCCCGCGCCGCCCGGGCCTCGGCCCGGCGGATACCCTCCGCCTCGATCTCGTCGCCGGCCTCGCGCAGGCCAGCAGTATCGACCAGTACGATCGGCAGGCCGTCCAGGTCGAGATGCACCTCGATCGGGTCGCGCGTGGTACCGGCAATCGACGACACGATCGCCGCCTCGCGCCCGGCCAGGCGGTTCAGCAAGCTTGATTTGCCGGCATTGGGCGCGCCCAGGATGACCACGGTCAGCCCTTCGCGCAGCCTTTCGCCCGCCCGGGCCTGAGCCAGATGGACCGATATCACCGCGGCCAGCGCCTCGATCCGCGGCCGCAGGCCGTCGATAAGGTCGTCCGGCAGGTCATCCTCGACAAAATCGATGGCGGCCTCGAGATGGGCCAGGCACAGCACCAGGGCCTGGCGCCAATCCTCGACCAGCCGGCCCAGTTCGCCGTCCAGTTGGCGCAGGGCCTGGATCCGCTGCGCCTCGGTCTCGGCGGCCACCAGATCGGCCAGCCCCTCGACCTGGGTCAGGTCCAGCCGGCCATTGTCGAAGGCACGGCGGGTAAAGGCGCCCGGCCCTGCCGGCGTCAGTCCGGGCAGCCTGGCCAGCGCCGCCAGCATGGCCTGGACGACAGCGCGGCCGCCATGGATCTGGAACTCGGCGACATCCTCGCCGGTAAAGCTGCCCGGGCCGGGAAACCACAGCACCAGCCCCTGGTCGATGTCGCGGCCGTCCGCCGCCCGAAAGCGGCGCAAAGCCGCCTGGCGCGGGGACGGCAGCGGGCGGGCGGTCAGCGCCGTGACCGCCGCGCCGGCCTGCGGGCCGGAAACCCTGACGACCGCGACACCCGACACCCCGGCGCCCGATGCCAGGGCAAAGATCGTCGCCGTCATCGGATCGGTCCTTTTCAGCCCGCCGGAATCGGCTGGTCCGGCATCAGCATCAGCCGCTCGACCCGCCCGCCTTCGACCAGATGGGCCTGCAGAATCTCGTCGATATCGGCGGTATTCCTGGGCGAATACCAGATGCCCTCGGGGTAGATGACCATGGTCGGGCCCAGTTCGCAGCGATCGAGGCAGCCGGCATTGTTGATGCGCACGCCGCTCAAGCCGATCTCCTTGGCCCGGGCCTTCATGTAGTTGCGCAGCTTTTCCGCGCCCTTGGACTTGCAGCAGCCGCGCTTGTGGCCCTCCGGCCGCTCGTTCGTGCAGACGAAAACGTGATGCGCGTAGAACGGCGCCGGATCCTGAACGCTCATTGCCCGCCCTTGCCCGCCGCAGCGGTAAACTGGTTCCAGAACATCTTCTGCAATTGCTCGAACCCGGCCATGCCGGCGGGCATCCAGGTCTTGATCAGCGTCTCGGGATCGGTAGCCTGCAATGCCTGCAGCATGCGGCCCTCGATCTCGGCCATGACCTTCTCCTGCATCGGCTGTACATCGGGCAGACCGAAGAAGGTCCTTGCCTCGAGCGGCGTACAGTCAATATCCAGCTTGACCTTCATCGGCCTCTCGTCCCCGTCGCTGATCCCGCCCATAATCGGGCCCGGATCATTTTCTATCATCTAGTGCGCCCGGCGCCTATCGCCACCAGCCGCGCGTCCCCGAGGCACCCATGCTCGATTTCGGCCGCAACAACCTCGACCGCGAAACCAGCCCCTACCTGCTGCAGCATGCGGCCAACCCGGTGCATTGGCAGGGGTGGAGCGCCGAGGCCCTGGCCCATGCCCGCGCCACCGACAAGCCGATCCTGCTGTCGGTCGGTTACGCCGCCTGCCACTGGTGCCATGTCATGGCCCATGAAAGCTTCGAGAATCCCGAGACGGCCGCGGTGATGAACGACCTGTTCGTCAACATCAAGGTCGACCGCGAGGAACGGCCCGACATCGACATGATCTACCAGCAGGCCCTGTCCCTGCTGGGCCAACAGGGCGGCTGGCCATTGACCATGTTCCTGACGCCGGATGGCGAACCGTTCTGGGGCGGCACCTATTTCCCGCCGGAGGCGCGCTGGGGCCGGCCCGGTTTCGCCGACCTGCTGGGCCGCATCGCCGCGGTCTTCCGCGACGAACGCGAGACGACGGTCGAAAAGAACCGCCTGGCGCTGGGCGAGGCGCTGGCCCGGCTGGGCGCCCCGCCCGAGGATGCGCCGCAACCCGCCCTGGGCCCCGAACTGCTCGACCAGGTGGCGGAACGCTTTGCCCGCGACATCGACCCGGTCAACGGCGGTTTCGGCACCGCGCCGAAATTCCCCAACGTCGCCAACCTGACCCTCTTGTGGCGCGCCTCGCTGCGGTCAGGCCGGCAGGATTTCGCCCGCGCCGTGCGCACCACGCTGGATCGCATGGCCCAGGGCGGCATCTACGATCATCTGGGCGGCGGTTTCGCCCGCTATTCGACCGACGAACGCTGGCTGGCCCCGCATTTCGAAAAGATGCTCTACGACAATGCCGAGATGATCGGCATCCTGGCCGAGGTCTGGGCCAAGACCGGCACCAGGCTGTACGAACAGCGCCTGCGCGAAACCATCGCCTGGGTCCGCCGCGAGATGATCGCCGAGGGCGGCGGCTTCGCCGCCACGATCGACGCGGATTCCGAGGGCGAGGAAGGCCGCTTCTATGTCTGGACCGAGGCCGAGATCGACGAGGCGCTGGGCGACGATGCCGCGCTGTTCAAGGCGACCTACGACGTCACGCTGCGCGGCAACTGGGAGGGCCGGACCATCCTGAACCGCCTGGAACAGGCGACGCCCCTGTCGGAAGAGGACGAGGGGCGGCTGAACCAGGCCCGCATGACCCTGCTGGCCCGCCGTGACAAGCGGGTCAAGCCGGGCTGGGACGACAAGGTGCTGGCCGACTGGAACGGCCTGATGATCGCAAGCCTGGCGCGCGCCGCCACGTTGTTCGGCGAACCCGCCTGGCTCGGCACCGCGATCGCGGCCTTCCGGTTCGTCTGCGATCACATGCAGCCCGACGGCCGGCTGCGCCACAGCCACCGCCAGGGCCAGGCCCGCCATGCCGCCCTGCTGGACGACTACGCCAACATGGCCCGTGCCGCCCTGGAACTGCACGAAATCACCGGCGATCCCGCCTATCGCCGTCAAGCCATCGCCTGGGTCGAAACCCTCGACCGCCATTACTGGGATTCGACCCATGGCGGTTATTTCCTGACGGCCGACGATGCCGAGGCGCTGATCACCCGCAGCCGCACGGTCTATGACAACCCGAACCCCGCCGGCAACGGCACCATGGTCCAGGTGCTGTCACGGCTGTGGCGCCTGACCGGGAACGACGGCTACCGGGTCCGGGCCGAGGAAATCATCGCGGCCTTTGCGACCGAGATGGCCAGGAATCTGTTCCCACTAGCGACGTTCCTGAACAATGTCGAATTCCACCATGCCGCCGACGAGATCGCCATCGTCGGCGACCGTACCGATCCGGCGACCGCGCGCCTGGTCGCCATCGCGCTGAAGGATCCCTGGGCCAACCGCGTGGTCAGCGTGATCGCGCCCGACGCCACCCTGCCCCCCAGCCACCCGGCCTTCGGCAAGGGTCAGGCGGATGGCCGGCCCACCGCCTATCTGTGCCGCAACCAGGCCTGCTCGCTGCCGCTGACCGAACCGGCCGAACTGGCCCAGGCCATATTGGGGGGTGAGTGATGGCGCAGCTTTCATTCCTGTCGCCGCTGGGCGACATCACGGTCAGCGAGGAAGACGGCGTCATCGTCTCGCTCGACTGGGGTCGCGGGCCCCGCGAGTTCCAGGAAGAGACCCCGCTGCTGGTCGAGGCGCGCAATCAGGTGCATGGTTTCTTCGACGGGCGGGTCAGGCGCTTCGACCTGCCGCTGCAACCCTTCGGCACCGACTACGAGCAGGCGATCTGGAAAATCCTGCAGGAAATCCCCTTCGGCCACACCCGCAGCTATGGCGAGGTGGCCAAGCAGGCCGGGTCGGTTGCCCGCGCGGTCGGCCGGGCCTGCGGCGCCAATCCGATCCCGATCATCATCCCCTGCCACCGGGTGCTGGCGGCCGGCGGCAAGATGGGCGGTTTTTCCGGTTCGGGCGGCGTTGAATCCAAGGTCGCGCTGTTGCGGCTGGAAGGCGCCTTGCTTTAGCCTCAGCGCGAAATACCTCAATCTTTCCAAATGAATAATGACAGAGGGATGAAGACCATGGCCTCGACCGAACTGACCCTCACCGCCTTCGACGGCGGCGAGTTCACCGGCTATCTCGCTTTGCCGCCGGGCGGCAAGGGCCCCGGCATCGTCGTGCTGCAGGAAATCTTCGGCGTGAACGCGGTGATGCGCGAAGTCTGCGACAACCTCGCCGCCCAGGGCTACACCGCGCTGTGCCCCGACCTGTTCTGGCGGCAGGAACCCGGCATCCAGATCACCGACAAGACCGAGGCCGAATGGAAACGCGCCTTCGAACTGTTCCAGGGTTTCGACATCAACACCGGCATGATGGACGTCTCGCACGCCATCGACGCCCTGCGTAAGCACGAAAGCTGCACCGGCAAGGTCGGCACGGTCGGTTATTGCCTGGGCGGTCGCCTGGCCTATCTCGCCGCCACCCGCACCACGACCGATGCCTCGGTCGGCTATTACGGCGTCTATATCCAGGAACACCTGGACGAGGCGCGCAACATCAAGAAGCCGCTGATGCTGCACATCGCCGAAGGCGACGAATTCGTCCCGCCCGAGGCGCAGGCCAAGATCAAGGAAGGTCTTGCCGACAACCCGCTGGTCACCCTGCACAGCTATGCCGGCCGCGACCATGCCTTCGCCCGCGTCGGCGGCAAGCATTACGATGCCGGCGACGCCAAGCTGGCCAACGACCGCACCGCGGCCTTCTTCAAGCAGCATCTGGGCTGATCACGCCATGACACGCGCCATCCGTTTCAACCAGCCCGGCGGGGTCGAGGTCCTGTCCTGGGACGAGGTCGAGGTCGGTGATCCCGGCCCCGGCCAGATCCGCCTGCGCCACACCGCGGTCGGGCTGAACTTCATCGACGTCTATTACCGCACCGGCCTCTATCCCATCGCTTCCTGGCCGTCGGGTCTGGGCATGGAAGCGGCCGGCGTGGTCGAACAGGTCGGCGACGGCGTGGCCGACCTGCGGCCTGGCGACCGCGTCGCCTATGCCGCAGGCCCCCTGGGCGCCTATGCCGCGGAACGGCTGATGGCGGCCGACAAGGTCGTCAAGCTGCCCGACGCGATCGACGACCAGACCGCCGCGGCGATGATGCTGAAGGGCATGACCGCCGAGTACCTGCTGCGCCGGACCTATCCGGTGAAGGCCGGCGACACGATCCTGGTCCATGCCGCCGCCGGCGGCGTGGGGCTGATCCTGTGCCAGTGGGCCAAGCATCTCGGCGCCACCGTCATCGGCACCGTCGGCGACGGGGCCAAGGCGGCGCTGGCCCGCGCCAATGGCTGCGACCATCCGATCATCTATACGCAGGAGGATTTCACCGCCCGGGTGCGCGAGATCACCGGCGGTGCCGGTGTGCCCGTCGTCTACGACTCGATCGGCAAGGATACCTATGCCGGGTCGCTCGACTGCCTGCGGCCGCGCGGCATGATGGTGTCGTTCGGCAATTCCTCGGGCCCGACCGGCCTGGTCGATCCGCTGCAGTTGTCGGCCAAGGGGTCGCTGTTCCTGACCCGCCCGACCTTGATGAGCTACACCGCGACCCGCGCCGACCTCGAGGAAAGCTCGGGCGCGCTGTTCGCCGTCGTCGCCTCGGGCGCGGTCAAGCTGTCGGTCAACCAGACCTATGCCCTGGCCGATGCCGGCCGCGCCCAGACCGACCTGGTCAACCGCAAGACCACGGGATCGACGGTGCTGTTGCCGTAAGGACGACCGGGGGCGGGGCGGCCTGGCCGTCCCGCCTCGAACCCGGTGCCGACAGCGCCGCTTGCATTTAACACGTCAGTTAAATAAAGATCGGGCCATGCAGCCCGACCGCCTCAGCATGCAGTTCTCAGCCCTTGCCGATCCGACGCGGCGGGCGATCCTGGCCCGGCTGGCGCAGGGCGAGGCGTCGGTCCAGGACCTGGCCCAGCCCTTCGCGATGAGCCTGCCGGCGATATCGCGCCATCTGAAAGTGCTGGAGGCTGCCGGGCTGATCAGCCGCAGCCGCGCGGCGCAATGGCGGCCGGCTAAATTCGAGCCGCAGGCGATGAAGGACGTGGCCGACTGGGTCGACCAGTATCGCCGGTACTGGCAAGGCAGCTTCGACCGGCTGGACGGGTATCTGCAGGCAATCCAGTCGGGAGGCGACGATGGCCGCGACAACTGACCCCGCCACCCTGACCCTGCGCCGCGTCTTCGACGCGCCGCGCGCCCTGGTCTGGCGCGCCTGGACCCGGCCCGAGATGGCCGTCGCCTGGTTCGGCCCGCCGGAATGGCCGGCGGTCAGCGTCGAACAGGATCTGCGCCCGGGCGGCAGATGGCGCGTCTGCCTGCGCTCGACCTCCGAGGATCGGGTGCTGTGGCAGGGCGGCGTCTACCGCGAGATCGCGCCACCCGAGCGGCTGGTGTTCACCTTCAAATGGGAAAGCGACGATCACGAGGATGGCGCGCCGGTCGACACGCTGGTCACCGTGCTGCTGACCGACCTGCCCGACGGGCGAACCCAGATGGATTTCACCCAGCAGGGACTGAAGTCCCGGGACAGCCTGACCGGCCACCGCCACGGCTGGACCGGCAGTTTCGACCGAATGGCACAAGCCCTGGAGGGAACGGCATGAATTCGCCCGCGATGCTCTGGACCGGTCGCATCCTGACCGGGCTGTTCGCCCTGTTCATGGCCGGTGCCTCGATCGCGCCCAAGCTGATGGGCCTGCCCGTCGTCGAGGAAACCCTGGCCCAGCTCGGCTGGCCGGCGGGCCACGGCCTGGCGATCGGCATCCTCGAACTGGTGCTGCTCGTACTCTATCTGGTCCCGCGCACCAGCGTGCTGGGCGCGGTGCTGACCACGGCATTGCTGGGCGGGGCGATGGCCACCCAGATCCGCGCGGGCAACCCCTTGTTCAGCCATATCCTGTTCAGCGTCTATCTCGGCCTGTTCATGTGGGGCGGGCTGTGGCTGCGCCACCCCCGGCTGCGGGCGCTGTTCCCGATCGTCCGGGCGGGCTAGCCTAACGCTGCAACTGCTTCAGCGCATCGCGCAGGGCATCACCCATCGCCGCGGTGGCCGGCCCGTCCGCGGCGCGGCGCGTGACCAGCGCGATCGTCGAATGGCCGAGGTCGGGCAGGCCCTCGCGCCGCCCCAGGACACGCAGGCCGGGCCGAAGGCTTTCGTAACCCAGCACGGCGACACCCAGCCCGGCCTCGACCGCGGCCAGCAGGCCGAGCAGGCTGCCCGAGGTGAAGACCGGCACGACCCGCCGCCCTGCCCGCTCCAGCAGGCTCAGGGCCAGGCTGCGCATGCCGCAGGGCGAGGCCAGGGCGATCAGGGGCACCGGCGCCCTGGGATCGGGCCGATACCCCTCGCCCGCCACCCACAGCAACGGTTCGTGCAGCAGGGTTTCGCCCGGCGGATCGGCCGGGCCCTGGCGCAGCACGGCCAGGTCGAGGGCACCCTCGTCCAGGCGCCGGCGCAGATTGCCCGATATGCCGGTCTCCACGGTCAGGCCGATGCCGGGATGGATGGCGGCAAACCGCGCCAGGATGCCGGGCAGGTGCCGCGGCACGAAATATTCGGTCACGCCCAGCCGCAAGGTACCCGTGACCGGCGGCCGGCCGATCACCGCCACCGCCTCGTCGTTCAGGGCCAGCAGGCGGCGGGCATAACCCAGCAGCGCCTCGCCCTCCGGTGTCAGGGCCAGGCTGCGGGGCGTGCGGTCGAACAGGCGCTTGCCCAGCCGCTCCTCCAGCTTGCGGATCTGGATCGAGATCGCCGATTGCGATCGGGCGACACGTTCGCCCGCCGCGGTGAAGCCGCCGGCATCGGCAACGGCCACGAAACTGCGCAGGATGTCGGTATCGAGATTCAGCATCCATCCATTATAAAATGAAATCACTGAAATAGTATCTATGCGATTATCCAATCGAAAGGGCGTGGCTATCCTGGGGTCATCACATCACGGAGACACGCAATGCCGATCCTCAACGTCACCTTGTCGACCGCGCCCGATGCCGCCCTGTCGGCCCGGGTCGCCGACACCCTGTCGCAACTGACTGCATCGCTGCTGGGCAAGAACCCCGCGGTCACCGCGGTCGCGATTAGCCATGTCGATCCCGCCCATTGGTTCGTCGCCGGCAAAAGCCTGGCCGAGCATGGCAAGGCGAGCTTCTTCCTGGATACCCGGATCACCGACGGAACCAACACCAAGGATGAGAAGGCCGCCTATGTCGCGGCGGTGTTCACGCGGATAGGCGAACTGATCGGCCCGATCCACGAGGAATCCTATGTGCACGTCCACGACGTGCGGGGCGACGCCTACGGCTATGGCGGCAAGACCCAGGATTACCGCTATATCGCGGCGAAGGTCTGAAACGAAACGGGGCCCCGTGAAGGGGCCCCGAAAATCTTACGTATTCATCGAGTCGAAGAACTCGCCGTTGGTTTTGGTGTGCTTCAGCTTGTCGATCAGGAATTCCATGCCGTCGGTGACGCCCATCGGCATCAGGATGCGGCGCAGCACCCACATCTTCGACAGGATGCCCTTGTCGACCAGCAGCTCTTCCTTGCGGGTGCCCGACTTGGTGATGTCGATCGCCGGGAAGGTGCGCTTGTCGGCCAGCTTGCGGTCCAGGATGATTTCCGAGTTACCGGTGCCCTTGAACTCTTCGAAGATCACTTCGTCCATGCGCGACCCGGTATCGATCAGCGCGGTGGCGATGATGGTCAGCGAGCCGCCTTCCTCGATATTGCGGGCGGCACCGAAGAAGCGCTTGGGCCGCTGCAGCGCGTTGGCATCGACACCGCCGGTCAGCACCTTGCCCGACGAGGGCACGACGGTGTTGTAGGCGCGCGCCAGGCGGGTGATCGAGTCGAGCAGGATCACCACGTCGCGCTTGTGTTCGACCAGGCGCTTGGCCTTTTCGATCACCATCTCGGCCACCTGGACGTGGCGGGCCGCCGGCTCGTCGAAGGTCGAGGAGATGACCTCGCCCTTCACCGAGCGCGACATGTCGGTCACTTCCTCGGGGCGCTCGTCGATCAGCAGGACGATCAGATAGACGTCCGGATGATTGGCGGTGATCGAATGGGCGATGTTCTGCAGCAGCACGGTCTTGCCGGTGCGCGGCGGCGCCACGATCAGGGCGCGCTGGCCCTTGCCCTGGGGCGAGACCAGGTCGATGACGCGGGCCGAGCGGTCCTTGACCGTCGGGTCGTTCAGTTCGAGGTTGAAGCGTTCATCGGGGTAGAGCGGCGTCAGGTTGTCGAAATGAACCTTGTGCCGGCTGGCCTCGGGCGACTCGAAGTTGATCGTGTTGACCTTGAGCAGCGCGAAGTAACGCTCGCCGTCCTTGGGGCTGCGGATCGGGCCTTCGACGGTGTCGCCGGTGCGCAGGCCGAAGCGGCGGATCTGGCTGGGGCTGACATAGATGTCGTCGGGGCCCGGCAGGTAGTTGGCTTCCGGAGAGCGCAGGAAGCCGAAGCCATCCTGCAGGATTTCAAGGACGCCCTGGCCGGTAATCTCGACGTCGCGCTCGGCCAGCTGCTTCAGGATCGCGAACATCATGTCCTGGCGGCGCAAGGTCGACGCGTTCTCGACCTGCAGCTCCTCGGCGAAGCTCAGCAGATCGGTCGGCGATTTGGCTTTCAGTTCCTGCAAATTCATGGGGACTTTGCCCTAGCGGTGCTGGGTTTGGGCCATCAACCCGGCGGCGTGGCCTGGGTTGCATGGTCTATCGGGAGAGGGTCTGAGAACGGGTCGCTGCAAGCCGGGTCGCGAAAGGTAGGCTAGGCAGCATCGCCGATATCTGGGGACGGGACGGCCAGCGCGAAGATCACAGCAAGGCGAAGATCACAGGGGCCGCTTCCCGAGCTATATAGCAACCCGCCCCGGCGATGCAAGCCCGGTACTGCAGGTTTTACTTACAATGCCTTCAGATCAGAACGGCTTGACGATGACCAGGATGACGATGCCGATCATCAGCACGGTCGGGACTTCATTGATCATCCGGTAGAATTTCGCCGAATGGACATTGCGGTCCTGGTCGAAATGGCGGCGCCAGCGCGACAGGAAGCCGTGCACGGCGGTCATCAGGATGACCAGCGTAAACTTTCCGTGAAACCAGCCGTCGCGCCACCACCCCGCCTCGAACGCCAGATAGGCACCGGTCAGGAAGGCGACGATCATTGCCGGATTGATGATGGCGCGCAGCAGGCGGCGCTCCATCACCTTGAAGGTTTCCGACTGGCGCGAGCCCGCCTCGGTATCGGCGTGATAGACGAACAGCCGGGGCAGATAGAGCATCCCGGCCATCCAGGCGATGACCGAGATGACGTGGACCGCCTTGATCCAGAGATACAGCATCCGGCCTACAGACCTTTCTCGGCCATGGCGCAGCGCCGGCAGGTGCCGGGGCAGAACCGCCCGCCCTCGGCCGAGACCATGTCGCTGACCGCATTGCCACAGGCATCGCGCACCAGCCGGGCCAGGCCCTCGATGAATTCGGGTTCGGTGCCGACCGCAGGAACGCGGATATAGGCCGGCACGCCGGCAGCCTCGGCCTTGGAGCGATAGTCGATGTCGAGCTCGAACAGCGTTTCGGAATGTTCCGACACGAAGGCGATCGGCACCACCACGGCGGCCACGCCGTCGGTACCGCAGCGATGGATCTCGTGCTCGGTATCGGGCCCCAGCCATTCCAGCCGGCCGACCTTGCTCTGATAACAGACGACATAGTCGCCGTCGGCGATGCCCGCGGCGGCGGCGATGGCCTTGGCGGTGGCCTCGACATGGACCTGATAGGGGTCGCCGTCGTCGACGATCTTCTTCGGCAGGCCATGGGCCGAGAACAGCACCCGCGGCCGGGCGCCCGGCGCCACCGCGACGGCCTGGTCCAGGGCCGTCATCACCAGCCGGGCCTGGGCCTGGATGAAACCGGGCTCGCGCGGATAGCAGCAGACCGACACCGTCGGCTTGTTCAGCCCGGCCGCGCGGGCCGCCCGATGCCAGTCCTTGAGCGACGAGGCCGAGGTCGTGGTCGAATATTGCGGATACAGCGGCAGCAGGACGATGCGGTCGGGATCGAAGCGCTTGACCGCCTCGACCGCCGCGTCGGCAAAGGGATGCCAGTAGCGCATCGCCACGGCGACCTCGACCCGGCCCAGATCGCTCAACGCGGTCTTCAGCGCCCGGCCCTGTGCCTCGGTCAGCGGCACCAGGGGCGACCCGCCGCCCAGCGCCGCGTACATCTCGCGCGACAGCGGCGCGCGCTTGACCGAGATGTATTTTGCCAGGGCCCAGCGAAACGGGTTGGGCAGGCGGATGATCGCGGGGTCGCGGAACAGGTTGTACAGGAAGGGTTCGACCGCGGTCAGCCGGTCGGGGCCGCCCAGGTTGAACAGCACGACTGCGGTTCCGCCGCTCATGTCTCGGTTCCCGTATAGAAATCGGGCAGCAGGGCCTTGGCGACCGGCCCGTCGGCGGCCCAGGCGTGGCAGCCGTCGAGCTGGAAGGGTTTCTTGCCGGGTTCGGGCGCTTCCCATTCGGCGACGGTCTGGAAGGCAACCGTCGCGATCGGCATCAGCAGCTCGACCAGATGGGTGCAGCCCTGGGTGCCCCCCAGCCGCTGGGCGACGTTGCGGCGCCAGCCTGCCCCGATGGTCAGGCCGATCAGCCGCTTGAAGTTCGGGGTGATGGCGCCGCAATGGCTGTAGGGTGCCACTTCCGTCACCGCCTCGACATCGTGCACCTTCATCGCCCCGTCGATGGTGACGCGCATGACCATGTGGTGGATCGGCTGGCCGGCCGACACGCCATGCCCCATCGGATCGACGAAGGTATAGGTCTTGGTGTCGATGATCCGCGCCTCGATGTCGTAAAGGCCGTCCTGGCGGCGATAGCCGTCCAGCGCGATACGGCGCTGGTGGCGCATCTCGCGCGGGACCGGTGGGGGCAACGGCATGGACGTACTCCTGAAGACTTCAGGCCCGGCGGATGCGCTCGACCAGGGCCCCGACATGGTCGGGCGGGGTCTCCGGCACGATGCCATGCCCCAGATTGAAGATGTAGCGCCCCTGGCCCAGCGTAGCGAGGCAACGATCGATCTGGGCCAGCATCGCATCGCCGCCGGCCACCAGCAGCCGGGGATCCAGATTGCCCTGCAACGCCGCCTCGGGCGCCAGCACACGGGCCGCCCAATCCAGCGGCACCCCGGTATCGAGCGAGATGCCCGCCACCCCGGTCGCGGCGGCATAACCCTGATAGCCCCCGCCGGCGGCCCGCGGGAAACCGATGACCGGAATGTCCGGATGGCGTGCCTTCAGCGCCGCGACGATCCGCGCCACCGGGGCCACACACCAGGCCTGGAAGGCGAAATCGGGCAGGCCCCCGGCCCAGCTGTCGAACAGTTGCACGACTTCGGCGCCGGCTTCGATCTGCCTTGATAGATAAGCGATCGTCGCCTCGGTCACGATGTCGATCAGCCGGCCGAAGCCCTTGGGGTCCTTGTAGGCCCAGGTCTTGACGATCTCGTGGTCGGTGCCGCCGCGGCCCTCGACCATGTAGGTCGCGACCGTCCAGGGCGCCCCGGCGAAACCGATCAGCGCCGTCTCGGCCGGCAATTCGGCCCGCAGGCGCCGCACGGTCTCGTAGACCGGCGCCAGATGGGCGTGGATGTCGCGCTGGCCCAGGCGGTCCAGGTCGGCGTCGTTGCGCACCGGCGTCAGCACCGGTCCCTCACCTTCCTTGAATGCCACTTGCTGGCCCAGCGCATCCGGCACCAGCAGGATGTCCGCGAACAGGATGGCGGCGTCGAAGCCATAGCGCCGGATCGGCTGCAACGTCACCTCGACGGCATAGTCGGGCGTGTAGCAGAGATCGAGGAAGCCTTTCGCCTTGGCCCGTACCGCCCGGTATTCGGGCAGGTAACGGCCGGCCTGGCGCATCAGCCATACCGGTGGCGGCCAGACCGTTTCCCCATTCAGCACGCGGGTCAGTTTTCTGCGGGTCACGCGGGAACTCCATTCAGGCGGCTGGCTTACCTAAACCATATGGGAGTCGAAGAGTAAGGGATTCCTGTAGTGGTGTTTGGGGCGGTGAATCCTGTGGATTAACGCCAATCCCGATTTCGTCGACTCCTCAGCGTTTTATCCCCGCTTTCCCGAAGGTGGAAAACGGCGACGGATAAGTCCGGCGACTCGGCCCCTTTACGGGCGTGTGAATCCTGTGGATGACGGGGATTGTTCCCGAACCGGATTTTTCCACAGGATTCACAACCAGATCCGCCAACTATCCGCAACGTGGCGGCCGGTCGCATGAAGGCCGGGCAAACCTGGGTGGAAAAATCGGCGCTTCGCGGCGACTCGGGCTTCATCCCCATGTTTCCACCTTTTCCACAGCCCCAGGATTTGCTTTAAGCAGGGGATGACCGCCTTTCATCTGCATCTGGTGTCGGACTCGACGGGCGAGACGTTGAAGTCGGTGGCGCGCGCCGCCATCGTGCAGTTCGCCAATGCCGCCGCCGAACAGCGCGAACACAGCTGGGCCCTGGTGCGCACGCCGGGCGTGATGGAGCGGGTGATCCAGGCGATCGCGGCCACCCGCGGCATCGTGCTGTACACGGTGGTCGATCCCGAACTGCGCGAGATGCTGGTCGACAGCTGCCGCAAGATCGGCGTGCCCTGCGTCGCCGTGCTCGATCCCGTCATCCAGGCCCTGTCGCTGTTCCTAGGCCAGCAGGCCCAGGGCCTGCCCGGGCGCCAGCACGAACTGGACGCCGAATATTTCAAGCGCATCGATGCGATGAACTACACCCTGGCCCATGACGACGGCCAGGTGCCCGACGATCTCGACACCGCCGACCTGATCCTGCTGGGGGTGTCGCGCACGTCGAAGACGCCGACCTCGATCTACCTGGCCAATCGCGGGGTCAAGGTCGTCAACATCCCGGTCATCCCCGGGGTCGAGCTGCCGCCGCAGCTGTTCGAGATCCGCAAGCCGCTGGTGGTCGGCCTGACCACCAACCCCGAACGGCTGATCCAGATCCGGATGAACCGGCTGGCCTCGCTCAACCAGAATTCCGAGACGTCCTATGTCGACCCGGATGCGGTGCGCGAGGAAATCATCAAGGCCCGGCGCCTCTATAACGACAATGGCTGGCATGTGATCGACGTGTCCCGCCGGTCGATGAGGAAACCGCGGCCGCGATCCTCAACCTGCTGTCGCAGCGTCAGGGCAACGACCGATGAACGAACCGATCCCCGCCGTCGTGCTGGCCTCGGGCAGCGCGACCCGCGCCATGCTGCTCGACCGTGCCGGCGTGCCGTTTACCGTCGCGCCGTCGGCGGTCGACGAATCCGAGATCAAGCTGTCGCTGCAGGCCGAGGGCGCCTCGGCCGCCGATTGCGCCGAGGCGCTGGCCGAGCTGAAGGCGCTGAAACGGTCGCGCGGCGCGCCCGGCGCCCTGGTCATCGGGGCCGACCAGATGCTGTCCTGCGACGGGCGCTGGTTCGACAAGCCGGCCGACCGGGCCGCCGCCCGCGAACAATTGCTGGCCCTGGCCGGGCGCCAGCATGTGCTGGACAGCGCCGTGGTGGTGGCCAAGGACGGCGCGGCCATCTGGCGCCACCGCGAGGCCGCGCGGCTGACCATGCGGCCGTTCGACGAAGGTTTCGTCGAACGTTATCTCGACCAGGCCGGCGACGCCGTCACCACCTCGGTCGGCGCCTATCAGATCGAGGGGCTGGGGGCGCAGCTGTTCTCGCGCATCGCGGGCGATTATTTCTGCATCCTCGGGCTGCCGCTGCTGCCGCTGCTCGACCTGTTGCGCAACCACCGGGTCCTGAGCCGATGAGCACCATTCTCCAGGCCGGCGTGATCGGCTGGCCGATCGGCCATTCGCGGTCGCCCAAGCTGCACGGTCACTGGCTCAGGACTTACGGCATCGCCGGCCGTTATGACGCGGTGGCCGTGACGCCGGAGGAATTGCCCGGTTTCATCCGGCGCCTGGCCGACGATGGCTGGCGCGGCTGCAACGTGACGATCCCGCACAAGGAAGCGGTGTTCGGCCTGGTCGACCGCATCACCGACACCGCCCGCCGCATCGGCGCGATCAATACCGTGATCGTCGAAGGCGACGGCCGCCTGCTCGGCCACAACACCGACGGCTTCGGGTTCATCGAAAACCTGCGCCAGTCCCTGCCCGGCTTCGATTTCACCGCCGGCGCAGGCCTGGTGCTGGGCGCGGGCGGCGCCGGCCGCGCGGTGGTGGCCGCGCTGCAGGATGCCGGCGTGCCGGAAATCCGCCTGGCCAACCGCAACCGCGCGCGGGCCGAGGCGCTGGCGGCCAGCCTGCCCGAGCGGGTGACGGTGGTCGACTGGCCGGGCGGCGACCTCGGCGGCATCAACCTCGTCGTCAACGCCACGTCGCTCGGCATGACCGGCCAGCCGGCGCTGGACATCGCGCTGAACCGTCTGCCACTCACCGCGCTGGTCACCGACCTGGTCTACGTGCCGCTGGAAACCCCGCTGCTGGCGGCGGCCCGCGCCCGCGGCAATCCGGTCGTCGACGGCCTGGGCATGCTGCTGCACCAGGCCCGCCCCGGTTTTGCCGCCTGGTTCGGGCGCGAGCCCGAGGTCACCGATGCCCTCCGCGCGGCGGTGCTGGCATGAAGATCGTCGGCCTGACCGGCTCGATCGGCATGGGCAAGTCGACGGTCGCCGGCATGCTGCGCGACCTGGGCGTGCCGGTCTTCGACGCGGACGCCACCGTGCATGAACTCTATGCCAAGGGCGGTGCCGGGGCCGCGGCCATCGCCGCCGTATGGCCCGACGCCGTGGTCGACGGCGCGGTCGACCGGGCGAAACTCTCGGCCCATCTGCTGGGCAATCCGGATGCCTTCGCCCAGCTCAACGCCATCATCCACCCGCTGGTGCGCGAAAAGGAGATCGGTTTTCGCGCCGCCGCCGAGGCGGCGGGGGCCAAGCTGTTCGTCGTCGACGTGCCGCTGCTGTTCGAAACCGGCGGCCAGGCGCGGTTCGACACGATCCTGGTGGTCTCGGCCCCGGCCGAGGTCCAGCGGGCGCGGGTCCTGGCGCGGCCCGGCATGACCCCGGAAAAATTCGCGCTGATCCTGGGCAAGCAGGTGCCCGATGCCGACAAGCGCGCCGGCGCCCACCATGTGATAGATACCGGCGTCGGCCTGGACGAAACCCGGGCCCAGGTGACCGCGCTGGTCAGGGAGCTGTCACGATGATCCGCGAAATCATCCTCGATACCGAAACGACGGGCCTGTCGCCCCAGGGCGGCGACCGCCTGGTCGAAATCGGCTGCCTCGAACTGATCAACCACCTGCCCACCGGCCGGCAGTACCACCAGTACATCAACCCTGAGCGCGAGGTGCCGGAAGAAGCCGTGCGCGTCCACGGCCTGACCTACGAGCGGCTGAAGACCGAACCGGTCTTCGCCCAGGTGGCCGACGCCTTTCTCGACTTCGTCCAGGATTCGCCGCTGGTGATCCACAACGCCAGCTTCGACATGGGGTTCATCAACCACGAACTGGGCAAGCTCGGCCGGCCGCCGATCCCGATGGCCCGCGCGGTCGACACCGTGCAGATCGCCCGCCGCAAGTTTCCCGGCGCGCCCGCCTCGCTCGATGCGCTGTGCCGCCGCTTCGGCGTCGACAATTCGGGCCGTACCTTCCACGGCGCGCTGCTCGACGCCAGCCTGCTGGCCGACGTCTATATCGAACTGCTGGGCGGCCGCCAGGTCGGGCTGACGTTCGAACGGACGGTGGTCAATGTCGGCGGCATGACCGTCAAGACCGAAACCCTGACCGTGCGCGAGGCCCGGCCGCATGCCCCGACCGAGGACGAACTGGCGGCCCATGCGGCGTTCATCAGGAAGATGAAGACGCCGGCGATCTGGCTGCAGGAATGAAAAAGGGGCGCCGGTCGGGCGCCCCTCGATCGCAGTCGGTCGGGTGAACGCTTGCGCGTTGCCCAGCCTTAAGCGTTGCCCTGGGCCTGCATTTCCTGGGCGCGGGCCAGGTTGCGGGCGTAAAGCTCGGAGAAATCGATCGGCCGCAGCAGGACCGGCGGATAGCCGCCCTGGGTGGTCAGGGTCGAGACGATCTGGCGCGCGAACGGGAACAGCTGGCGCGGGCATTCGATCAGGCAGATCGGGTGCCAGTTTTCCTCGGGGATGTTGATCAGCTGGAACAGGCCGGCATAGGTCAGGTCGACCACGAAGAACACGGTTTCGCCCGACTGGGCCTTGACCGAAAGGCGGAAGCCGACTTCGAAGACGTTCTCGCCCATGCGCTGGACCTCGACGTCGAATTCGACGTTCATGTCCGGCTCGCCCGAGGTCTGCGCCAGCGATTGGGGCGCGTTCGGGTTTTCGAACGACAGGTCCTTGACGTACTGCGTCAGGCAATTGAGGGCGGGCGCAGCCTGTTCGGCATCACCCTGGTTGGCCGCGTCGTTACGGGCGTCGCTCATCAAGTCGCTCCTGGTTGGTGCGGCAGGCTCGTAGCACGGCGCCGGGCCGGCTTCAACCGCTTCCCGCCCGGCGTTTTTGGCCTTAGACTGGCTTGTCGCGGTGTGCCGCGATACTTAACTCTCTGGAATGCTGCCGGCCTGGGGAAACAGCCGCGGCACTCTCCCTCGGGACGCCGAGGCCGCATGTGATGACTTTGGGCCGGCGACATAGGGCTGACGCTGATGGGTGACTTCCAGTTTCTCGATATCATTCTGCTGGCGCTGGTGGCGGGGTTCATCCTGCTGCGGCTGCGCAGCGTGCTGGGCACGCGCACCGGCCACGAGAAACCGCGCGAAGCCTGGCGCCCGGGTCCGCCCGACGCCAACAAGGCGCCGCCCCCGGCCGCCGACGGCGCCAAGATCATTCCGATGCCCGATCGCCAGATTCCGCCGCGCGAACAGCTGGCGCCGCTGCCGCCCGGCCCGGCCCAGGCCGGGCTGGGGCGCATCCAGCAGGCCGATCGCAGCTTCGATCCCGCTGAATTCCTGACCGGCGCCAAGGGCGCCTATGAAATGATCGTCGGCGCCTTCGCCGCCGGCGACGTCCAGACCCTGCGCCAACTGCTGTCGCGCGACGTGCTGGGCGATTTCGAGGCCGCGATCAAGCAGCGCAAGGCCGATGGCCTGACCCAGGAAACCACGCTGGTCGGCGTCGACGATGCCGAGATCGTCGAAGCCGATCTCAAGGGCTCGATCGCCGAGGTCACGATCAAGTTCGTCAGCGAACTGGTCAACGCCACCCGCAACGCAGCCGGCGAGGTCGTCGCCGGCGATCCGTCGCGGGTGGACAAGGTCACCGATATCTGGACCTTTGCCCGTGACACCACGTCGCGCGATCCGAACTGGACCCTGGTCGCCACCTCGTCGCCGACTTGACGGTGCGCCGACGCTTTCTGGCCCTGGCCGGGCTGGCGCTCGGCCTGGCCGCCTGCGGCCAGCCCAAGCCGACCGCCCCGCCCGAGGCCGTGCCCGACCGGCTGGTGCTGAAACCGGCCGATTTCCGCGATCTGGCCGGCTGGTCGGACGACGACCAGGCGGCTGCCCTGCCCGCCTTGCGCCGGTCCTGCAACCGCATCGGCAACCTCGCCCCGGATCGCCAGTTCGGCCCCGATCCGCGCTTCGGCACGGCCGCGGCCTGGAAGGCGCCCTGCGCCGCGGTCATGGCGGTGCCGGCGGGCGACACCGCGGCGGCGCGTGCCGCCCTGGCCCAATGGTTCCGCCCCGTCGCCGCCACCAACAACGACAAGGCCGAGGGGCTGTTCACCGGGTACTACGAACCGTCCCTCAAGGCCGCGCGCCAGCGCGACGCGACCTACACCGTGCCGATCATGAAACGCCCGCCCGACCTGGTGATGGTCGAGCTGGGCGATTTCCGCGACACGCTGAAGGGCCAGCGCCTGGCCGGCCGGGTCGACAACGGCGGCCGCCTGCGGCCCTACGAGGATCGCGCGAAGATCGAGGCCGGCGCCCTGGCCGGCCGCAACCTGGAACTGTTCTGGGCGGCCGATCCGATCGACGTGTTCTTCCTGCAGATCCAGGGTTCGGGGCGGCTGGAACTGCCCGACGGCCAGGTGGTGCGCGTGGGCTATGACGCCCAGAACGGCCATCCCTATGTCGCCATCGGCAAGGTCCTGGTCGACCAGGGCAAGATGGACAGGGCCGATGTGACGATGCAGTCGTTGCGCGCCTGGATGCTGGCCAACCCGGCCGAGGCGCCGGGACTGATGCGGCAGAACCCGTCCTATGTCTTCTTCCGCGAACTGAAGGGCGATGGCCCGCTGGGCGGCGAGGGGCTGGCGCTGACGCCGGGCCGGTCGCTGGCGGTCGACCGCAGCCTGGTGGCCTATGGCCTGCCGGTCTGGCTGGATACAACGCGGCCCGACGCCGATCCGAACCGCCCGGCCCAGCCGCTGCGGCGGCTGATGGTCGCCCAGGATACCGGCGGCGCCATCAAGGGGCCGGTGCGCGGCGACGTGTTCTGGGGCCCCGGCCCCGAGGCGGCCGAGGTCGCCGGCCGGATGAAGCAATCCGGTCGCTGGTGGTTCCTGATGCCGGCCGAGGTCGCGGCCGGGATAAAACCGTGACATTGCTGCATTGCGGGAAGAATAGCGGGAACTGACCGCCCGCCGACAGGTTCGTGGCTGCATCCCCCTACCTTTCAAGGAAGCAGCCATGTCCGACCCGCAAGACCTGCGTCCCCCCGCCGACCCCGCCTGGGTCGATATCAGCGCGCCCGACGACGTGCGCTACTGGTGTCATCTGTGGCATGTCTCGCCCGAACAGCTCGAGGCGGCGGTGCGCGATTCCAGCGTGATGACCTCGGACGTCGCCCGCCAGCTGAACCGGCCCTATCGGGCGTCGCAAGTCATCACCCCGCGTTCCAAGGTCGTCCAGCCGGTGGCAAGCCACTGCTGACGAACCGTCGAGGCCCGCTTCCTAACGGCTGACGTCGCGGCGTATAGTGCCGCGGCCATGACCCAGAAACCACGCGTTGCCCTGTTCGTCACCTGCCTCGTCGACCTGCATCGGCCTGCCGTCGGGTTTGCCGCGGTCAAACTGATCGAGGAGGCGGGCGCCGAGGTCTTCGTGCCGGCCGCCCAGACCTGCTGCGGCCAGCCCGCCTACAATGCCGGCGACCGGCGCGATGCCCAGTCCATCGCCCGCCAGGTGATCGCCGCCTTCGAGGACGCGCCCCATGTCGTGGTGCCCTCGGGCTCGTGCGCCGGGATGATCAAGCACCACTACCCCGCCCTGCTGGCGGGCGATCCGGTCTGGGGCCCGCGCGCCGAGAAGCTGGCGGCCAAGACCCACGAACTGGTCTCGTTCCTCACCGACGTCATGGGGGTCGAGCGGGTGGCGGCGTCGGTGCCGGCACGCGCCACCTATCACGATTCCTGTTCGGGACTGCGCGAGCTCGGCATCAAGGACCAGCCGCGCAAGCTGCTCGATACCGTCGAGGGCCTTACCCTGGTCGACCTGCCGGGCGCCGAGGCCTGCTGCGGTTTCGGCGGCACGTTCTGCGTCAAATACCCTGAGGTTTCGGTCGAGATGGTCCAGCGCAAGGCCGACGATGTTGCCGCCACCGGCGCCGACCTGCTGCTGGCCGGCGATCTCGGCTGCCTGCTGAACATGGCCGGCAAGCTCAGCCGCGACGGCCGGGCGGTCGAGGTGCGCCACGTGGCCGAGGTGCTGGCCGGGCTGACCGACCAGCCCGCCATCGGAAAGGATTGAGCCGATGCAGTCGACCGCATTCAATTTCGAGGGCAATGCGCACAAGGCGCTGCATGACGCCGAGTTGCGCAAGGCCATGGCCCGGGTGGCGACCAACTTCACCGGCGGCCGCACCGCCGCCGCCGCCCGCCTGCCGGAATTCGACGCGCTGCGCGACCGCGCCGTCGAGATCAAGAACCACACCATCGCCAATCTCGACCGGTATCTGGAACTGTTCGAGCGCAACGTGATCGCCCGCGGCGGCAAGGTGCATTGGTGCGCCACCCCGCGCGAGGCGCGCGAGACGATCCTGAGCCTGTGCCGGTCGGTCGATGCCCGCACGGTCACCAAGGGCAAGTCGATGATCGCCGAGGAGATCGCGCTGAATCCGTTCCTGGCCGAGAACGGGGTCGAGCCGATCGAGACCGACCTGGGCGAATACATCATCCAGCTGGCCGACGAGCCGCCCTCGCATATCATCGGCCCGGCGGTGCACAAGACCAAGCGCCAGGTCGCCGACCTGTTCCACGAACATCACCAGAAATACGGCAAGGACAAGGTCCTGACCGAGGGCGGCGACATGGTCGCCGAGGCGCGCGAAATCCTCAGGCAGAAATTCCTGGATGCCGATGTCGGCATCACCGGCGCCAATTTCCTGGTGGCCGAGACCGGCTCGACCATCATCGTGACGAACGAAGGCAACGGCGACCTGACCCAGACCCTGCCGCAGATGCATATCGTCATCTCGGCGATCGACAAGGTCGTGCCCAACCTCGAGGATGTCTCGACCATCCTGCGCGTGCTGGCCCGGTCGGCCACCGGCCAGGAAATGTCAGTCTATACCACCTTCTCAACCGGTCCGCGGCGCGACGGCGACCTGGACGGTCCCGGCCAGTTCCACGTGGTGCTGCTGGACAACGGCCGTTCGGGGCTGATCGGCACCGAGAAGCAGGACCTGCTGCGCTGCATCCGCTGCGGCGCCTGCATGAA
>Ga0206117_100582_pt1 | contig 33395 bp, 37 predicted proteins | sample 3A5Ametagenome_FD_177997 | JGI IMG/M metagenome (GOLD analysis project Ga0206117, IMG submission 177997) | Enriched microbial communities from leaf-cutter ant dump, University of Wisconsin, Madison, United States - 3A5A | ecosystem: Environmental > Terrestrial > Nest > Insects nest > Nest dump... | reverse complement strand
CAGGACGAAGTCCTCGTCCTCCGGAACCTCGAAGCTCTGGCCGTAGAGGATCTCGTTCTCAAGGAAGACGATCGGGTTCGGATCGCGGATCGCCGCCTTCAGCAGGCCCTTCGCGTCGGCCGCCGACCAGGGCGAGACCACCTTCAGGCCCGGGCAGTGCGCGTACCACGAGGCAAAGCACTGCGAGTGCTGGGCGCCGACGCGGGCGGCGGCGCCGTTGGGGCCGCGGAACACGATCGAGTTGCTCATCTGACCGCCGGACATGTACAGCGTCTTGGCGGCCGAGTTGATGATGTGGTCGATCGCCTGCATGGCGAAGTTGAAGGTCATGAACTCGACGACCGGCTTCAGGCCCTTGAAGGCGGCGCCGACGCCGAGGCCGGCGAAGCCGATCTCGGTGATCGGTGTGTCGATGACGCGACGCTCGCCGAACTCCTGCAGCAGGCCCTGGGTCACCTTGTAGGCGCCCTGGTACTGCGCGACCTCCTCGCCCATGACGAAGACCTTGTCGTCACGGCGCATTTCCTCGGCCATCGCGTCGCGCAACGCTTCGCGGACCGTCTTCTTGACGGTCTTGGCCATGAACCTGTCCTCGTCCGACGCGGGCGCCGCGACCGGAGCCGCCGGCACCGTGGGCGCCGGGGCAGGAGCCGGAGCGGCCTCCGCCGCCGGGGCGGGGGCAGCCGCGGCGGGAGCAGCGGCAGTCGGGGCGTTGCCGCCCTTGCTCAGCGCGCTCTCGTCCTCGCCCTCTTCCAGCAGGACGGCGATGGGGGTGTTCACGGCGACGTTGTCGGTGCCTTCGGCGATCAGGATCTTGCCGACGCGGCCCTCATCGACCGCCTCGACCTCCATGGTCGCCTTGTCGGTTTCGATCTCGGCGAGGACATCGCCGGACTTCACCTGGTCACCTTCCTTCTTCAGCCATTTTGCCAGTTTGCCCTCGGTCATCGTGGGCGACAGGGCCGGCATCAGCACTTCGATCGGCATTCCTCAACCTCCGGCGGCGCGGGGAGTCCGGTTTCCCGTCCCACAAGGCGCCGCTCCCGCTTATCGTTGACGTCAGGATCAGACGAGAATGTCGGTCCACAGTTCCGACGGATCGGGCTCCGGGCTCTGCTGGGCGAACTCGGCCGATTCGGTGACGATCGCCTTAACCTCGCGGTCGATCTCCTTCAGCTTGTCCTCGTCGGCGTGGTTGCCGGACAGGATCTTCGCCTTCAGCTGATCGATGGGATCGGACTCCGACCGCATCTTCTCGACCTCTTCCTTCGTCCGGTACTTGGCCGGATCGGACATCGAGTGGCCGCGGTAGCGGTAGGTCTTCATCTCCAGGATGACGGGGCCGTTGCCACCGCGGATGTGGGGCACCCACTGGTCCGCCGCGGCCTTGACCTCCAGCACGTCCATGCCATTGACCTGATAGCCGGGGATGCCGTAGGCAGCGCCGCGCTGGTGCAGCTCGCCGGCGGAGGCGCGCTCCTGCGAAGTGCCCATGGCGTACTTGTTGTTCTCGATGATGAAGAGAACCGGCAGCTTCCACAGCGCCGCCATGTTGAAGCTCTCGTACACCTGGCCCTGGTTGATGGCGCCGTCGCCGCAATACACGGCCGCCACGCCGCCGTCGTTGCTGTACTTGTGCGCGAAGGCCAGACCGGTGCCGAGCGGAACCTGGCCGCCGACGATGCCATGGCCGCCGAAGAAGTTCTTCTCCTGGCTGAACATGTGCATCGAGCCGCCCTTGCCCTTGGAGTAGCCTCCAATGCGGCCGGTCAGCTCGGCCATCACGCCCTTGGCTTCCATGCCGCAGGCCAGCATGTGGCCATGGTCGCGGTAGCTGGTGATGACGCTGTCGCCGTCCTTAAGGGCGGCCTGAACGCCGACCACGACGGCTTCCTGGCCGATGTAGAGGTGGCAGAAGCCGCCGATCAGGCCCATGCCGTACAGCTGGCCCGCCTTCTCTTCGAAGCGGCGGATCAGCAGCATCTCGCGATAGTAATGAAGAAGCTCTTCGGAAGAGACGGCTTGAGCGGGCGCGGTGTCGGTCAGCGCCTTGGTGGAACGGCGTCGGGACGCGGCCATGATTCCTCCCCAGGGTTCAAGCGGCAAAGGTCTTTGAAAACACCTTTTGCCGCCGCGCGTTGCGGGCATACGAGAGCCCGCACCGGAAGCGAATATGGCGCGCACACTACACGAGCTTCTGGAGGCGCGCAAATGTCTGTTTTTGCAGCGCTATTTCAGATTAACCGCGAAACGGTTAATCGGCTGATTTCCCCTTACTTCTGCTGGCCGGCCCCTTCCTGCTCAGCCAGTTTCGGCAGCTTGACGATCACGTCTCGCGGGCTCGCGAAGTTCAGCATCAGACGTGCCCGCTCCTCCAGCATGTCGCGGTCGAGGCCGTCGCCGCGCAGCAGCTGCGCACGGCGTTCCATATCCTCCCGCTCGGTACGGAGCTGGTTGAGGACCCCTTCGGCCTGGGCGATCTCCCCCTGGATCTGCTTCATCGCCACCAGCCCCCGATCACCGTGGACCGCGTAATAGGCGAAGTAGGCGACCACGCAGGCGCAGAGCGCCGGCATGATTGCTTGGCGGATCGCGCTTTTGGCGGCGCGGGCGAGCGTATCGGTGAGATCGGCGATCATCGTCATGGTGGCACGATGGAATCACAGCGACTTTCCGCCGGTCAAACGAAAAAGATGGAAAAGCCAAGTCGCAAAAGGTTCGTGTTCTTTGCGCAACCCAGTAATGGGTATCTGTCACACGCAGACCACAAGTCGCGACGATGTTCCCGTAAAGTTCTCATCTTCCGCGGCAAGCACCGGGCGGGGGAAACCCGGTCATCGGAACAGGCACCCACCCGGCATAGCACCAAGGTGGATGGAATGAAACCGGCGGTGGCGTGTTTGGACGCATACGGTGCCGCCGGGGCCGTGCCGAGTCCGCTTCTTACTCGCACGACAGGTCCCGTCGATGGCGCCGCCCACTGGCTGAGGAGCAACACTCATGCGCAGCAAGTTTCTGATCGTGGCCATGCCCGCCCTGCTTCTGGGTCTGGCCGCCTGCGATGACCACAATGCCCAGAATTCCAATGCGGCCAACCAGTCCAGCCCAACGACCAGCAGCGGGTCGAGCAGCGGGTCCACGACCGTCCCGCCGCCTTCCACCGGTGTGCCCGTGCAGGGCGGCACCTCCGGCAACTCGATGAACGAGACCACCGGCGCCACCCGAACCGTGCCGGGGGGATCGACCGCCGGCGGATCGGCCGGCGGCGGCGCCAGCACCGGCGGATCCGCCACCCCCTCGGGCGGCCAGTAAAGACACCGGGGAGCAAATCGGTGGTTTGCGGTCCCTCGTCCTTCGGGGATGAGGGACTGCCTTCTATACGTCCACCACGTGCCCACGCCGGTCGGATACGGCACCGCCGCTGTGTGGCTCGAACGCGACCCCCTTGACCAGCGCCACCACCGCACGACCGGGCATCAGTCCCAATTCACGCACTGCCGCACGGGTAATGCGCGCGATCAGAAAGGAACCGCCCACCGCCAGCCGCACGTCGGCAGAAGATGGGCCGGCTTCCGCCAACTCGATCACCGTAGCGGCCAGCGCGTTGCGCAGGCTGACCCCGGCCAGCGGCTGCAACGCGACGATCACGTCGCGGGCATGGATGTGCAGCCGCACGGCGGAGCCGGGCGGACGGTCGATCTGCGGCACGGTCAACCTTCCGCCGTCGAAGGTCAGCACCGACAGACCATCTTCCGGGATATGGGTCTCGACCTTCAGGTCCAGCACCGCGCCTGCATCCTGCGCCCCCGTCACCGCCGAAAGGTCCAACCGGCCCATCACCGATCCGACCGGCCCGGATGCTCGCACCCTGCCCTCCCCGATCAGCACCATGGTGGTGGCGAGACGGACCACCTCGTCGAGCGCGTGGCTGACCATGACGATGGGGATGTTCATCTCGTCACGCAGCCGCTCGATGTAGGGCATGATCTCTGCCTTGCGGGCGGCATCCAACGAGGCCATCGGCTCGTCCATCAGCAGCAAGCGCGGCTGCGCCAGCAGGGCGCGACCGAAGGCGACACGCTGCCTCTCGCCGCCGGACAGGCCACGCGGCCGGCGGTCCAGCAGATGCCCGAGACCCAGCAGATCCACCACTGGCCCGAAAGCGATGCGCCGTTCCGCGGCCGGCACGCGGCGAAGGCCGTATTCCAGGTTGCTGCGCACGGTCATGTGCGGGAACAGGCGCGACTCCTGGAACACGTAGCCGATGCGCCGCCTCTCCACCGCTACGTCGATGCGCCGGGCACTATCGAAGAACACGGCGTCGCCGACGCGGATATGCCCCTCGTCCGGCCGAGACAGTCCGGCGATGGCATTGATGACCGAGGTCTTGCCGGATCCGGAACGGCCGAACAGCGCCGTCACGCCGCGTTCCTCGGCCGTGAAAGCGATGTCGAGCGTGAAGGCGCCCAGCTTTTGTCGGATGTGCAGATCCAGCATGTTCAGACCTGCCCGATCAGGCGGCGAACCCGGTTCGCCAGGAATTCAGACAGCATCAGCGCCAGCAATGCCACGCTGAAGGAGATCGCCGCCAGCCTTGCGGCCACCGCATCGCCGCCGGGTTCCTGCGTCGCCGCATAGATCGCCAGTGGCAGGGTCTGGGTCTTGCCGGGGATGTTGGACACGAAGGTGATCACCGCTCCGAACTCGCCCATCGCCGCGGCGAAGGCCACGATGGCGCCGGACAGCAAACCGGGCGCCATCAGCGGCAGCAGAATTGTGAAGAAGCGGTCGACCGGCCCGGCGCCCAGCGTGCGCGCCGCCGCCTCCAGCCCGCCGTCGATGGCCTCCACCGACAGGCGGATCGCCCGCACCATAAGCGGGAAGGAGGTCACCGCCACCGCCAGCGAGGCGCCTTCCGCGGTGAAGATCAGCTTGATCCCGAAGGTCTGGAACAGCCATCCGCCGACCACGCCCTTCGTCCCCATGGTCACCAGCAGGATATAGCCGGTGACCACCGGCGGCAGCACCAGCGGCAGATGCACCAACCCGTCGAACAGCGTCTTGCCCGGAAAGGAATAACGGCCCAGCACCCAGGCTGCGAGCACGGCGAGCGGCAACCCCAACGCGATGGCGACGCCCGCGACACGCAGGCTCAGCAGCAACGCGGTGGTCTCCATCGGCGTCAGGATTTCCATGCCGCTGAGCTTACGGTGCTTTGGGCGCCGGGACGAAGCCGAATTCCCTCCAGACCGCCATGCCGTCCGGCGACTTCATATAGTCGAGGAACGCCGCGGCGGCCGCGTTCTTCGACGAGGCGACCAGCGCCGCCGGATAGGTGATCGGCGGATAGCTGTCGGGCGGGAAGGCCGCGGCGACCTCCACCCCCGGATCGACGGCGGCGTCGGTGCGATAGACGATGCCGACCGGCACCTCGCCGCGGCTGACCAGAACCAGGGCCGCGCGTACGCTGTCGGCCCGCGCAAGCTTCGGTTCGACCGCCGCCCACTGGTCCAGCTTCTCCAGAGCGGCCTTGGCGTACTTCCCGACCGGAACGTTCGAGGGGTCGCCGGTGGCGAGCCGTCCGTCCCCCAGCTGCTCCGCCAGCTTGCCGCCCTTTGACAGGTCGGGCTTCAGCGTCGATCCCTTCGGCACCACGACCACCAGCTCGTTGCCGAGCAGGTTCGCCCTGCTGTCGATCTTGATGAGGCTGCGTTGCTGGAGATAGTCCATCCAGTCGAGATCGGCCGAGATGAAGATGTCGGCCGGTGCGCCATTCTCGATCTGCTTGGCCAGCGCCGACGAAGCGGCGAAGGAGGACGTCACAGCGGATCCGGTCTTCGCCTTGAACTGCGAGGCCAGCTTCTCCACCGCATTCTTGGTAGAGGCCGCCGCCAGCACCAGCACATCCTGCGCCATCGCCGCCGGTGCGGCGAGCATCAGCCCGATACCGAGGATGACTGCCGGCATTGCCAACCGGAGCCGGCCACGCCCCAAAGTCCCGTGCATCCCAACCATTGCCTTCTCCTGCCGATTTCAACGCTTTATCTATATTCAAACGAATACAGCGCTTCGCAATTGCGGTAAAGCCCAAACGGCCCGGCTGGCGCTGCAATCGGCCGTGGACGCTCATATCGGCCGTTCACATCATGTCATGACTTGCCTCGCTGGGCCGTGATAGGAAGTTCGGCTGATCGGACCCGGTCCAAACCAACTCCCGCACCAGGAAAGCCCCATGCGCGCCGTCAAGATTTCCCCCTCGATTCTCTCCGCCGATTTCGCCCGGCTGGGCGAGGAGGTCCGCGCGGTCGATGCCGCCGGCGCCGACTACATCCACATCGACGTCATGGATGGCCACTTCGTGCCGAACCTGACCATCGGGCCGGGCGTGGTGAAGGCGCTGCGTCCCCACTCCGCCAAGGTCTTCGACGTCCACCTGATGATCTCGCCGGTTGACCTGTTCATTCCGGACTTCGCCAAGGCCGGCGCCGACATCATCACCGTCCATCCGGAGGCGGGTCCGCACCTGCACCGCACCATCCAGCTGATCAAGTCGCTGGGCAAGAAGGCCGGGGTATCGCTGAACCCGTCTACGCCGGTGGACGCAATCCAGCATGTGCTTGAGGACATCGACCTCGTGCTGGTGATGACGGTGAACCCCGGCTTCGGCGGCCAGAGCTTCATAAAGAGCCAGCTTCCGAAGATTCGTGACCTGCGCGCCCGCATCGACGCGCTCGGCAAGCAGATCGACCTCGAGGTGGACGGCGGCATCAACCCGGAAACCGCGCGCCTGGCCATCGAGGCCGGCGCCGACGTGCTGGTGGCCGGCACCGCAACCTTCACCGGCGGGCCGGAGCAGTATGCCGCCAACATCAGCGCGCTGCGCTGATCCAGCCGGAATGAATGCGGCCCTGCCGCGGTCCCGATCGGGGAGCATTGCAGGGCCGTCCACGTTGGGAGATGCCGCCGGGAAAACACGCCGACCGGCCGGAATCCTCCCCCTTACCGAAAGAGTACCAGTCCAAAAGATCCACCGGCGCTGAGAACCAAATCCCTCTTTGCCCGTTATTGGGCATGGGAAGACGGTCCCGCAACGGAAGGGAAATCACCATGGGCATTCTCTGGACGATCATCATCGGCTTTCTCGCCGGCATCGTCGCCAAGTTCCTGATGCCGGGTCGCGATCCGGGCGGCTTCATCATCACCACCCTGCTGGGCATCGCCGGCGCCTTCGTCGCCACATATCTGGGTGCCGCCGTGGGTTGGTACCGGCCGGGTGAAGGCGCGGGCTTCATCGGCGCCATCGTCGGCGCGATCATCATCCTGGCCATCTACCGCATGATCGCCGGCCGCCGCACGACGGTGTAAGGACGGTTCAGAGAAATGCCGGCCTGCCTGCAGGCCGGACATGAAAAAGGGACCGCCGGATGACCGGCGGTCCCTTTTTCATTGCGTGATGGGCAATCAGGCCAGCGCCACCGGCTGCGGCATGAAGATGGCGCGGGAGATGGCGGCCTGGATGCCGGCATTGGTGAAGGGCTTGCGCACGATCTGCCCCAGATGGCGGGCATCGCGGGCGAGAATATCATCGTCGAACGCTGTGACGAAGATGGTGCGCAGGTCGCGCACGCGCTTCAGCCGCCGGGCGATCTCGATCCCGCTGCCGCCATCGGCCAGCCGGACGTCCAGCAGGGCCAATGTCGGCTTTTCGGCATCCAGCAGGGCCAGCGCCTCCGGCTCGTTTCCGGCGGTACCACAGACGACATGGCCCATTTCCGCAACGAGCGCCCCCAGCTCCATCGCGAGCAGGACATTGTCCTCGACCACCATGACCCGCTGCACCATGGTGCTGCGCACCCGCGCGCGGGCGGATTTCAGCCGCGGAATCGCTTCTCCCGTCCTCAATTGCAGGACCTTCGCCGCCTGCGGCAGGGTCAGACCTTCCAGAGCGGTCAGCAAATACAGACGGCGGTCGGCCTCGGGCAGTTCGGCCAAGGCGCGTTCGATAGGATGGGGAGAGGGCAGCGGGCGGCCGGGCGGCCCGAATTCCTCCGGAGAACGGTCGAACAGCAAATTCAGCAAGGCGTACATCGACAGGCGGGCCCCGTCGCCGCCGCGATCCAGCCCGAAACGGGTAGGGGCCATCACCGCAGCCTCGACACAGCGGGTCACCAGCGCGTCGCCACGGTCGGTGGCGCCGGTCAAAGCACGCGCATAGCGGCGCAGCACCGGAACCACTTCGAACAATTCACATTCGTAAACGAGCATACCCGTGACTCCGCTCCCCGATGGGAGTTGCCGCTCTGGAATCGCGCCGGCCCTGTCCAAACGGGCCACCGAACCTGCTTGATGTTCGTCCGTCGTCTTTCCCGGATCCTACCACGACCGGCGGAGGGGTCGACTGGGAAATGGGGGTGAGGGCGGTCATCGCCCGGTCAGCAACCTCCGATCAAGGGAAGGACGGACAATCGCTTGGCTTCCGGACACTTGGAACACAGGCCACTTGGCGCATGGCTCATTTGGCGTTCTGGCGGATCTGCCTGCTGCGCCATTGCCATGGCTTCTCCACCTGCCCGGCCCACAGCCCCAGCCGTTTGCTCTGGGCATAGGCTTCGCCCTTTTGATAGGCGGGCGACAGGCTGGCATATTGAAAGGCCCAGCCGCGCGCCACCATCGCAGCACCCAGATCGACACCGCGCACGCGGCATTCGCCCTTTTTCTCGCCGGTGCGGTCCTGCTCCGTGACGGTGCAGGTCACCTCCTCGCCCTTCACCATGTTGGCGAGCACCGCGGTCGCGACCTTGAAGCAATCCAGCTCGCGCCCATAGCGGTTCTTGCACTTCTGTCCCGGATCCGGCGCATCGATGCCCATCAGACGCACCGCCGTCCCGTTGACGGTCAGCAGATCGCCCTCCACGGCCATCGCGGAGCCCTTGATCGTTTGGTCCGGTGTGTTGGCGATCGGGCCGCGGCTCTTGGCCGACTGACTGGTCTGCGCCGCGGCTGAACCGGCGAGGAAGAGGACCGCAACGACCGCCCCGACCTTCATGACCTCCACCCACATGGCGCCCGCACTTGGCATCGCCTCAGAACAGGCTCGGCTGATCATCGCCCCGCTTGTCCTTCGCTTTCGCCGGCGGGGCTTCCTCCGGCGGGTCGAGACAGGAGCAGTCGTCGTTGCGGACGCTGTTCACCTTCGATCCCACCGGCACGACATCGAGCCACTCCTCGGGTGCGGAACGGATCAGTCCTTCCAGAACCGGCAGCGGGGTGTCCGGATCGAGCCATACGTCCCAATCGGCAGGATCGAGCACCACTGGCATGCGATCATGCAGGAAGGACAGCGTGGCATTGGTGGCCGTCGTCACCACCGTAGCGGTTTCCAGCGGCGGATCGAGCGGAGCGGCTCCCTTCGGTCCGCGCCAGCGCTCCCACAGTCCGGCAAGCGCGAACAGGCCGCGGTCGCGGCGGCGGATGACATGGCCCTGCTTGCGCGGCTTCGTCCCCTTCCCCACGCTGGTCCATTCATAGAAACCGTCCAGCGGAACCAGGCAACGACGCTTGCGCAAGGCGTCGCGGAAGGCCGGCTTGTCGGCCACCGATTCGCCGCGCGCGTTGATCATGCGGCCGCCGATGGCGGGATCGTCGGCCCAGGGCGGCACCAGCCCCCAGCGGACCATCGCCAGATGGCGTCCGTCCTCCTCCCGCCGGATTATGGGAATGTCCTGGGTCGGAGCGATATTCCACCGCGGCATCAGGTTCGGCCGTTCGGCGACGCCGAACAGTCTCTGGACCTCGCTGACCGGGGTGGTGAGAAGCATGCGTCCACACATGGTCTGGAATATGGGCCCTGAATGCCCCGTGCGCCAGCCGGTTTGCCGGGTTTCGGGCCTGCTGCCGACAATCCTTGCAACTGACGAACCGTCACAGATACAGCCGGTCGGGGTTTCCCTGACGCTTGAGCCGGCCTATCTTCGCGGGGCACACCAATCGCATCGAACCGGAAGGCGGGAGTTGACCCATGAAGTTCGGCATCGGACAGGCGGTTCCGCGCACTGAAGACGCCCGGCTGCTGACCGGCGGCGGCCGCTATACCGACGACGTGTCTCTTCCCGGACAGGCCTATGCAGCCTTCGTCCGCTCCCCCCATGCCTTCGCCGCCATCGGCGCGGTCGATGTGTCGGAAGCGCTGGCGCAGCCCGGCGTGCTGGCGGTCTACACGGTAGCCGATCTCGATGCCGAGAAGATCGGCATGATCCCCTGCCAGGCGGCGTTGAAGCAGCGCGACGGATCAAACTATGTCAGCACGCCACGACCGGCAATGGCCCGCGGTTTCGCCCGCCATGTCGGCGATCCGGTCGCCATGGTCGTTGCCGAAACACTTGAGGCCGCGCGCGAAGCGGCCGAACTGGTGATGGTCGACTATGAGGACCGCCAGCCCGTCACCGGCACGCTGGAGGCGCTGGAACCCGGCCGCCCGCTGGTGTGGGACGAGGCGCCGAACAACCTCTGTTTCGACTGGGACACCGGCGACGAGGCGGCGGTGGAGGCTGCGCTGGCCGGCGCTCACCGCGTGATCGAGCTGGAACTGGTCAACAACCGCGTCGTCGCAAATCCGATGGAGGGCCGTGCCTGTGTCGCCGGCGTCGAATCCGGGGCGGACGGCGCGCCCGGCCGCCTGCTGATCTATGTCACCAGCCAGGGCGTGCATGGCCTGCAGAAGCAGTTCGCCAAGATCCTGAACGAACCGGAACAGCGCATCCGCGTGCTGACCACCGATGTCGGCGGCGGGTTCGGCATGAAGCTGTTCAACTATCCCGAATATGTCGCCTGCCTGTTCGCCGCCCGCCGTCTGAACCGCGCGGTAAAATGGGCGGCCGACCGGATCGAGGGGTTCATCAGCGACGACCATGGCCGCGATCATGTCAGCAAGGCCCGCCTAGCGGTCGATGCCGATGGGCATTTCCTGGGACTGCGGGTCGATACAGTCGCCAACCTCGGCGCCTACCTGTCCAACTACGGCCCCTTCATTCCGACCGACGCCGGGTCGGCGATGCTGGTCGGATCCTACAAGACGCCTGCCGTCTATGTCCGGGTGAAGGGCGTCTTCACCAACACCCAGCCGGTGGATGCCTATCGTGGCGCCGGGCGGCCGGAAGCGGCCTATCTGCTTGAGCGGCTGATCGATCATGCCGGCCGCGTCACCGGCCTCGGTCCGGCGGAGATCCGGCGGCGCAACTTCATTCCGCCCGGCGCCATGCCCTATGCCACGCCGATGGGGCAGGTCTATGACACCGGCGAGTTCGCCCAGAATCTGGAGGACGGGCTGATCCTTGCCGACCTGGCCGGCCTGCCCGCCCGCAAGTCGGAGGCCAAGGCCCGCGGCATGCTGCGCGGCGCCGGCCTTGCGACCTACATCGAAGCCTGCTCGGGCGGCGGGCCGGAACAGGCGACCGTCCAAGTCAACGGCGACGGCAAAGTGGTGCTGATGATCGGCACCCAGACCAACGGCCAGGGACACGAGACCGCCTACAAGCAGATCCTCGCTGACCGGCTCGGCGTCCCGCCGGATGATGTCGAGGTGGTGCAGGGCGACACCGACCGCGTCAGCTGGGGGTCCGGCACCGGCGGTTCCCGTTCGGTCCCGGTCGGCGGCTCGGCATTGGCGGAGGGGACGGCCAAGGTGGTGAAGGCCGCGACTGCCGTCGCCGCCGACCTGTTGGAAACCGCGGAGGTCGATGTGGAGTTTGCCGACGGCCGCTTCACCATCGTCGGCACCGACCGCTCGGTTTCCCTGAAGGATGTGGCCGCGAAGGCGGCGGAAGGCGGCACCGGCGGCATCGCCTTCTCCGAGATGGCGCGCTGGACCCCGCCGGCCAGCACCTTCCCCAATGGCTGCCACATCGCGGAGGTGGAGATCGATCCCGCCACCGGCATCGTCGAGGTTCAGCGCTACAGCGTCGTCGACGATTTCGGCACGGTCATCAACCCGATGCTGGTGATCGGCCAGATCCATGGCGGCGTCGCCCAGGGGCTGGGTCAGGCGTTGCAGGAGCGGGTGGTGTTCGATCCCGACAGCGGCCAGCTGCTGTCAGGCTCCTTCATGGACTACCAGATGCCCCGCGCAATGGACATGCCGCCGATCGAGGTGAAGCTGAACAGCGTGCCCAGCACCACCAACATGCTGGGCATGAAGGGCGCCGGCGAAGCGGGGGCCATCGGGGCACCGCCGGCCATCATCAATGCGGTGGTCGATGCGCTGTCCGACCTCGGCATCACCCACATAGACATGCCGGCGACGCCGGAAACCGTGTGGGCGGCAATCCGCCATGCCGAAACCCGGATGGCGGCGGAGTAGGCTGTTTCGAGAGTCTTATCGGAGTCCTAGGGGAAAGTCCTAGTCGGAAGGTGTGGCACTTGCCACACCTCCGTCGGATGCAATCCATGGCATTCTTTCTTACCTAAAGGTGGCAATCTATTGACTGGCAGAGGTAAGACGATGGCGTTTGGCGATGGCGGGTGTGGCGGTCAATGTGCTGACCGTCTCGATCTGGATTTCACGATGGCGTTCCAGCCCATCGTGGATGTCGCCAATGGCGGTGTCTGGGCGCATGAGGCGCTGGTGCGCGGCCTTGAAGGTCAGGGCGCAGGCTGGGTCCTGGGACAGGTCACCGATTCCACGCGCTACGCCTTCGATCAGTCTTGCCGGATCAAGGCCATCGAGCTGGCATCGAGCCTGCCGATGAACGGAGCCCGCCTATCGATCAACTTCCTGCCGAACGCCGTTTACAAGGCGGAGGCCTGCATCCGCGCGACGTTGGCCGCCGCCCGCCGCACCGGCTTCCCAACCGACCGCATCATCTTCGAGGTCACGGAGAACGAGCGGGTGGTGGACCACGACCACCTGAAAAGCATCTTCAACGAATACAAGCGCCAGGGCTTTCTGACCGCCATCGACGATTTCGGCTCCGGCTATTCCGGCCTGAACCTGCTGGCCGAATTCCAACCAGACATCATCAAGCTGGACATGGAGCTGACCCGCAACATCGACAGCGAGCGGGCGCGGCGCAGCATCGTCAAAGCCATCCTGGCCGTGTGCGAGGACCTCGCCATCACGCCCATCGCCGAGGGCATCGAGACGGCGGACGAGGCCAAGACCCTGCGCGACCTGGGCGTCACGTTGATGCAGGGCTACCTGTTCGCCAAGCCGGCCTTCCAGACCGTGGTGACCGATCCGGAAATGGCAATACTGGCTGCCTGAGGCTCATTCCCGCGCCCGAACCGGCGCGGTCATGTAGCTCATCCCCCCGCCATAGCTGGCCAGCTTGGACTCCAGCGCCGGCCCGCCCTGCGCATAGGGCGTGAAACCGACCCGGTCCCAATAGCTCCGTGCAGCCGGCGTGGAGGTCAGCGCCAGCCATTGCCAGCCCTCCCGCCTCGCCAGCCTGTGCGCATACTCCAGTACCGCTGCCCCCAGACCGGTGCCGCGCGACTCCGCCAGCAGCGCGATATCGTGAAGATAGAGGCAATCCGCATCGGCGGGCAGATGTCCCAGCGGCGTGTCGAGCGGCGGCGGGACGCCCAGCCTGCCGGGATGCATGACGCCGTAGCCGATGGCCTCGCCGCCGCTTTCCGCCACACGGCAGCCGGCGGGGTAGAGCGACAGCCGTTCCTCGAACACGCTGCGGTCCTCCGGATAGGCCGGATGCACGACGTCCGCGATGGCGAGAATCCTACTCAGGTCGGCCGCGGTCATAGCACGCCATACGGCCGATGGGCCGCGGCCTTCCACCCGCTCACGTTCCGACTGCACTCCAGCCGTCATCCGCCTTCTCCGTTCCACACCCGTTCAAGAGCTTCCGGCCCGCCATCGGGCACGGTATGCTGACTCTTCATACCATAGGGAGAGCACCCCATGCCCGATGCCGCTGTGGCGAGCCTGCTGCCGACGGTCCGCACCATCGCCCACGAGGCCGGTCAGGTCATCCTGCGCTTCTACAACGACGGGATCGACGTCGCCACCAAGGTCGACGGCAGCCCTGTCACGCAGGCCGATCAGGCGGCGGAGGCGGTGATCGTTCCGGCGCTGCACCACCTGCTGCCCGGCGTCCCGGTTGTCGCGGAAGAGGCGATGGCCGCCGGCCACAAGCCCGACATTTCCGGCGGCCGGTTCTGGCTGGTCGATCCGCTCGACGGCACCAAGGAGTTCATCTCCCGCAATGGCGAGTTCACGGTGAACATCGCCCTCATTGAGAATGGCGCCCCGGTGCTGGGCGTCGTCTATGCGCCCGCCACCGGCGACCTCTATGCCGCGGCCGGCCCCGGCACCGCCGTCCATTGCGCGGAAGGCCGCCATGACCACGCGATCTCCGTCCGCAACCCGCCGGCCGACGGGCTGACCGTCGTCGCCAGCCGGTCACACGGCAGCGGGTCGGTTCTGGACAAGTTCCTCGGCCAATATGCGGTGAAGGACCGGGTGTCCTGCGGCAGCTCGCTGAAGTTCTGCACGGTGGCGAGCGGCAAGGCCGACCTCTACCCGCGCTTCGGACCGACCAGCGAATGGGACACCGCCGCCGGCCACGCCGTGCTGATCGGCGCCGGCGGCCGGGTGGAACAGCCGGACGGCTCGCCGCTGGTCTATGGCAAGGACGACATCCTCAATCCGAACTTCGTCGCCTACGGCTGGAAATGACCGCGTCCGTATCGTGCCTGGGTGAAGCGGCGACCGCGGTGCTGACCACCGCGGCGCCGCTGGAAAAAGTGCGCCTGACCCGCCTGCATGCCGCCGCGTGGCGCGACAATCTGCTGTCGCCCGATGTGCCGGCACCGCCGCCCGATCGCCCTGCCCGTCCCGACCGGCCGGAACTGAAGCTGCCTCGCGACATGCCCAAGCGCGGGCGCGGCGGCAGTGCCCAGAACCGCGTCGCGCTGCTGCATGCGCTGGCGCACATCGAACTGAACGCCATCGATCTCGCCTGGGACATCGTCGCCCGATTCGCGCCTCTCGGACTGCCGAAGGGCTTCACCGACGACTGGATCCAGGTGGCCGATGACGAGGCGCGGCATTTCCAGATGCTGGAAATCCGGCTGAAAGCCCTGGGGTCCTCCTATGGCGACCTGCCGGCCCATGACGGGCTGTGGCAAGCCGCGACCGAGACCGCCCATGACCTCGCCGCCCGGCTGGCCGTGGTGCCAATGGTACTGGAGGCGCGCGGTCTGGATGTGACTCCCGAAACCGTGCGCCGCCTGCGCGATTTCGGCGATATGGAGAGCGCCGATCTGCTCCAGACCATCCATGACGAGGAGATCGGTCACGTCGCCGCCGGCCGCCGATGGTTCGTCCATCTCTGCGCCGACCGCGGGACGGAGCCGGTCGCCCTGTGGCAGGAGCTGGTCGCCCGCCATTTCCGCGGCGGGCTGAAGCGCCCGTTCAACACCGCCAGCCGCCAGTTGGCCGGCTTCGGCCCGGAATATTACGAGCCGATCACTCCCGAAATTGACCGCAAGCCGGAAACCCGGTAAGGCGCTGCACATCATGGCCGTATACACCGAAGTCACCGACGAGGATCTCAGCGCCTTCGCCGCCCAGTACGATCTGGGCGCGGTGCTGTCGTGCAAAGGCATCGCGGAGGGGGTGGAGAATTCCAACTTCCTGCTGGTGACCGAACGCGGACCCTACATCCTGACGCTCTATGAAAAGCGCACGCGGAAGGAGGATCTGCCCTTCTTCCTCGGCCTGATGGAGCATCTGGCGGACAAGGGCATCGCCTGCCCGCTGCCGGTGGCGGGGCGCGACGGCGTGGCGCTGCGCGAACTGTGCGGCCGCCCGGCGGTGATCGTCACCTTCCTGGCCGGCATGTGGCCGCGCCGGATCACGCCGCAGCATTGCGCCCAGTTGGGCGAGGCGCTGGCCCGGCTGCATCTGGCGGTCGGCGATTTCCGCATGGAACGGCCGAATGCGCTAGCCCTGCCAGGCTGGAAGGATCTGTTCGCCAAGTCGGCCGAGCGCGCCGACGAGGTGGCTCCCGGGTTGCGCGCGACTCTCGACGTGGAACTGGCGGCGCTGGAAGCCAACTGGCCGGTTGGCCTGCCGTCGGGCGTCATCCACGCTGACCTGTTTCCGGACAACGTCTTCTTCCGCGGCGACAGCCTGTCCGGCCTGATCGATTTCTATTTCGCCTGCAACGACTTCCTCGTCTATGACGTGGCGATCTGCATCAACGCCTGGTGCTTCGAAATCGACGGCTCGTTCAACGCCACCAAGGCCCGGCTCCTGCTGTCCAATTACCGCAAGGTCCGGCCGCTGTCCCGCGAAGAGCTGGACGCCCTGCCCTGGCTCTGCCGCGGCAGTGCCGTGCGCTTCCTGCTGACCCGTCTCTATGACTGGCTGAACCATCCGCCGGGCGCCTTCGTGCGGCCGAAGGATCCGCTGGAATATCTGCGCAAGCTGCGTTTCCACCAGTCGGTGCGCGGTCTTGGCGACTATTTCCTCGACGACTCGGACGCGGGCGGGACCTGACGGCATGACGGACAGCACCACCCCGCCCGATGCCGGCCGCAAGTCGGTCGACATCTTCACCGACGGCGCCTGCAGCGGCAATCCCGGCCCCGGCGGCTGGGGCGCCATCCTGCGCTATGGCGAGGTGGAGAAGGAGCTTTACGGCGGCGAGCCGGCGACCACCAACAACCGCATGGAGCTGATGGCGGCCATCATGGCGCTGGAGGCTCTCAAGAAGCCGGTAACGGTGCGCCTCTTCACCGACAGCGAATATGTGAAGAACGGCATCACCAAGTGGATCCATGGCTGGAAGGCCAAGGGCTGGATGACCGCCGACAGGAAGCCGGTGAAGAACGTCGATCTGTGGCAGCGCCTGGAAGAGGCGAAACGGCAGCACGAGATCGAGTTTCATTGGGTGCGCGGACACGCCGGCCATCCCGAGAACGAACGCGCCGACGAACTGGCGCGGCGCGGCGTGGCCGACGTGCGGGCACGGAGCTGAACAAGCGCCCTCTCCCCGGAAATTCCCGGAGAGAGGACGCTGCGCGATCAGACCTTTTCCAGCAGCGCTTCGGCCGACGACACTTCGAACTTGCCGGGGGCTTCGACGGCAACATGGGTGACCTTGCCGTCCTCGGCCACCAGGGCGAAGCGCTGGCCGCGGGTGCCCAGGCCATGGGCCGAGCCGTCCATGGTCAGGCCGAGAGCCGTGGTGAAGCTGGCGTTGCCGTCCGGCAGCATCTTGACCTTGTCGCCGACGCCGCCCTTGTCACCCCAGGCGCGCATCACGAAGGGATCGTTGACGGCGAGGCAGATGATGCTGTCCACGCCCTTGGCCTTCAGCGCGTCGGCCTGCTGGACGAAGCCCGGCAGATGCTTGGCGGAGCAGGTCGGGGTGAAGGCGCCGGGAACTGAAAACAGGACGACCTTCTTGCCCTTGAACAGCTCGTCCGTGGTGACTTCCTGCATGCCGTTGTCGGTCAGCCACTTCAGCGTGACGGACGGAATGGTATCGCCAACCTGGATGCTCATCGTCTCTAACCCTTCCGGTTTTTCGGCTTGGCCCGATTTTGGGTTCGGCCCGTTTTCGGGTCCGGCCGGCCACCCGTTTGCGGAAGCCGGCCCTGCATCCCTTCTATCCCCCGCGGCGAATGGCCGCAAGGCGTGGTTGGCGCACCGATCCAGTTAGGACCGACAGCCAGGGTCACGCCTTCTTCACGAACTCCGACTTCAAATTCATCGCGCCGATGCCGTCGATCTTGCAGGCGATGTTGTGCCCATCGGTCCCGTCCACCAGACGGATGTTCTTCACCTTGGTCCCGCCCTTGACCACCAGCGACGAGCCCTTGACCTTCAAGTCCTTGATGACGGTGACGCTGTCGCCGTCGGCCAAGGCGTTGCCGTTGGCATCGCGCACACCCTGCCCGGCGTCGGCGTCCACGGCCGCGGCAGCCGTGTCGGGGTTCCACTCATGCCCGCAGTCCGGGCAGTTCCACAGGCTGCCGTCATTGTAGGCGTTTTCGGAGCTGCATTGCGGGCAGTTGATCTGATCGTCCATCATCGTCCTCTTGGCGCGGGAGACTCTCCCGGAGCCGCCCTGTTACCGCAGAATAGCCGCAACAGCCATAGGCCTTTTCCGGACCCTGCTCAGACCCCCTTGCCTGCCGGCTTACCCGCCGCCTTGCTCAACGCTTCCAACACCGCGCCTTCGCTCAGCAATTCCGGAAGAGCGAGGCCGTCCGGTGCGCCGGGGCCATAGACGATGTTGAAGGGAATGCCGTAACGGCCATGGTCGGACAGGAATTTTGCAATCGTCGCGTCCGGGCGGGTCCAGTCGGCGCGCATCGCCACGACGGCTGGGTCATCCATCCGCTGGGCGACCTCGCCGCGATTCAGCACCAGCTTCTTGTTGGCTTGGCAGGTGATGCACCAGTCGGCGGTGACGTCGACGAACACCGTACGGCCGGCGGCGACATGCTCGCGGATCGTGGCTTCGGCAAAGGGCACCCAGCGCGCCTTGGACTCGGCAAGCACCGGCGCCGCCCCGGCCGACGGGCCGACCGCCGCCGGCATGGCGAAGGCGGCGACCGCCAGCACACCCGCCAGCGCCGGCCCCGCCGTCCGCGCGGAACCTCGCGCGCTCCGCCCGACCCACAGCGCCAGCACCAGCGCCGCCATCATCAGCCCGACCGTGGCCGCGGCCACCTCGCCAATCTGCGCGGTCAGCACCGACAGCAGCCAGAGCGCCGTCAGCATCATCGCGAACCCCAGCACCGTCTTCAGCGTCGCCATCCAGCGCCCCGGTCGCGGCAGCCAGCCCGCCACCCGCGGCCATGCCGCGACCGCCAGATAGGGCAGAGCCAAGCCGACGCCCAGAGTCACGAAGATCGAGTAGATCTCCACCGGCCCCTTCGACAGGGCGAATCCCACCGCCGTGCCCAGGAAGGGCGCGGAACAGGGGGTCGCCAGCAGGGTGGCGAACATGCCGGTGGCGAATGGCCCCGCCAGCCCGTCGCCACCCAGCCGGTCGGCCAGGGCGCGCGGCAGCGGCACCTCGAACAGACCCCACAGGTTGGCAGAAAACAGTGTGACCAGCACGACCATGAAGACGAGGAACAGCGGCTGCTGGAACTGGATACCCCAGCCGACCGCCCCGCCCGCCGCCTTGACCCCGACCAGCACCGAGGCCATCAGCAGGAACGAGGTCAGGATGCCGGCGGCACTCGCCAGGAAACCGGCGCGCACCGCGGAAGGCGCCTGCCCGCCATGCTTGACCACCGACATCAGCTTCAGCGACAGCACCGGCAGCACGCAGGGCATCAGGTTCAGGATCAGGCCGCCCAGCAGGGCCACCCCAAGCATCGCCAGCAGCCCGACACCACCGGGCACCGAAGCGCCGCCGCCGGCCGACGCGGTTGCCGGTGCCTCGACCGCCTTGTCGCCGTCGACCAGGGTCAGCGTCATCGCGCGCCCGGCAAGATCGAGGCCCTGCTGCGGATCGGTCACCGTCAGGGTCAAGCGGACATGGCGGTCATTGTCGGAAAAGACCGTCTTGGGGGCGGAGAAGGTCAGCGGCGGGTCCGTCTCCACGAACAGATCGGGGGAAACGAAGCCATCGGCGGCGGTCGCCTCGACTTCGAGAGCGGATCCCTTGCCCTGCACGGAGTCGATGCGCAGCAGACCGTTCGGACCCTTCGGCACCAGAGCCTGCGCTCGCGCCACGTCGTTGGCGACGTCGCTGGGCTCCGCCGGCCCAGCCGGAAGGGCAAGCGCAAGCTCCAGCGTCTGCGGCACGCAGATTTCCGAGCAGACCAGCAGTTCGGCGGTCAGCGCCAGATCGACCGGCTTGCCGGGTGTCGTCGGCTTGCCCTGGATCGGGAAAAGAACCGCCGTGTCATAGCCCGCCGTTTCGAATCCCAGAACCGAGAAGCGGTGCGGTGCCGGATAGGACAGCGTCGCCTCCCCCAGGTTGGCGGAGCGGCTCCAATCCAGGCGCGGCGCAAAGCCGGCATCGCCGGGGGAGCGCCAATAGGTTTTCCACCCCGCTTCCAACCGCAGTTCCAGCCCCAAGGGCAGAGCCACCAGATCGCCGGTGCCGCGCACCGCCGACACCAGCCGTGCCTCCACCGGCCCCGCCTTGGTCCAGGACCCGACCCCATCCTGCGCAAAAACGGGAGAGCCGGCACCGGCCAGCGCGGCCAGACTCAGCAGAAGGGCGAGGGCATGTCTTTTCATCGCGCGCACTGTTCTCTTCCCTGGAAGGGGCGCATCCGCGTCCCCGACACCCTATATGATAGCCCATATAATGGTGACAAAGCTCGGCCGGTGCTGTCACACTCCGGTGAAAGCGTCGCCAGAGCGCCAACCACAACCGCACGTGGGTACGGCAGCGGTTTCCCGCGCCGGACCGACGACAAGGATACTCGCCCATGCCGCGCCTGACCAAGTCTCCGGACTCCAAGACCACGGAATCGCTGACCGGCCAGCTGCTGATCGCCATGCCCGGAATGGAGGACCCGCGTTTCCAGCGTACGGTCATCTATGTCTGCGCCCACAATGAAGACGGCGCAATGGGGCTGGTGGTCAACCGGTTGTTCGGGTCGATCACGTTCGAGGATCTGCTGGAACAGCTCGACATGGACATCGCGCAGCCGGTCAACAACCTGCCGGTGCATTACGGCGGCCCCGTCGAGTCGGGCCGCGGCTTCGTCCTGCATTCGACCGACTATGTCCGCGACGGCACCCTGGTGGTGAACGACGACGTGGCACTGACCGCCACCATCGACATCCTGCGCGCCATCTCCGAAGACCGCGGCCCGCGCCGCAACCTGCTGCTGCTCGGCTATGCCGGCTGGGGCCCGGGTCAGCTCGATGCCGAATTCCAGGCCAATGGCTGGCTGAACGTGCCCTGCGACGAGAAGCTGCTGTTCGATACCGACCTGGACGCCAAGTGGGAACGCGCCATCGGCAAGCTGGGCGTCAGCGTATCCATGCTGTCGGGCGAAGCCGGGCACGCCTGAGCGCGCCCAGCATCCCGGCGATCCTTTACGTCGCCCACCGCGCCGCCGCCGCGTCGTCGCTCTCCTTGGCCTCGACCCAGCGCTCGCCCTCTGGCGTGGCTTCCAGTTTCCAGAAGGGCGCCTTCGTCTTCAGCCAGTCCATCAGGAAGCGGCAGGATTCGAAGGCGGCGTCCCGATGGGCCGACGCGGTGGCGACCATCACAATGCGGTCGCCCGGCTCCAGCCGGCCATGGCGGTGGATCACCAGCACGTCGTCCAGCGGCCAGCGGCGGCGCGCCTCCTCCTCGATCGCCTCCAACTGCTTCTCGGTCATGCCGGGATAATGCTCCAACGTCATGGCGCTGACGGCGGCACCGCCGGCGATGTCTCGCACCAGCCCGACGAACATCGCCACCCCGCCGACGCTGGTGCCGCCGGCGGTGAAGGCGGCATATTCGGCGCCGACGTCGAAATCCCCGGCCTGGACGCGGATCGCCATGCCGTCAGCCCCCCGTCACCGGCGGGAACAGCGCCACCTCGTCGGTCGGCGAGATCGGATGGTCGTAGGGCACATGCTCCTGGTTCACCGCCACCTTGACCACCTTGCTGTTGGCCAGGGCATCGGCATGGCGGGGACTACGGGTCTTCAGCCATTCGACCAGCGCACCAGCCGTGGTGACCTCCGCCGGCAGGTCCACCGTCTCGGTCGGGACGCCGATCTTGCTGCGCAGCCAGGCAAAATAGAGAATCTTCATCACGCGACCTCTACAGGAATTCTTTGAAAGACAGGAAATCGACGGTCATGCCGGGCTCGACCCGCGCCAGATCCTCCGGCAGCTCGATCAACCCCTCGGACTCAACCAGCGACGACAGAACGCCGGCCCCGTCGCGCGGGTACTTGGTCGCCTCCAGGGCGCCATCCGCGCCGCGCACCAGCGATCCGCGCAGGAACTCGCGCCGGCCGGGCTTTTTTTTGTGGGCGAAGCCCGCGCGTACCGGGATCGGCCTTGGCGTATCGGCGGTCGCCCCCATCAGCGTCAGCAGGATCGGTCGGGCGATGCGCAGGAAGGTCACCACCACTGCAACCGGATTGCCGGGCAAGCCGACGAATACGGCATCGCGCACCCGTCCCAGCGCCACCGGCCGTCCCGGCTTAATCGCCAGCCGCCAGAAATCGAGCCGCCCGTTCGCCTCGACCGCCGGCTTGACGTGGTCCTCTTCGCCGGTGGACATGCCGCCGGAGGTGATGAGCGCGTCATGACCGGCCGCAGCCTCGGCCAGAGCATCACGGATGGTCTCGAACCGGTCAGGTAGAATGCCGAGGTCGGTGACGGCGCAGCCCAGCCGGGTCAGCAGCGCGATCAAAGCGAAGCGGTTGGCGTCATAGACGGCGCCGGGCTCCAGCGCCTGCCCCGGCTGCCGCAGTTCGTCGCCGGTCGAGAACACCGCCACCCGCAGGCGGCAGCGCACATCCAGAACCCCATGGCCAAGAGAGGCGGCGAGCGCGATGTCCTCCGGCCGCAGGCGGCGCCCGGCCGAAAGCACGACCGAGCCCTCGCGCACATCCTCTCCCGCCAGCCGGCGGTTCACGCCACGACGGATGCCGGGCGGCAGGGTGACCGTGGCATCGCGTCCAGTCCCGGCGCTGCGGCAATCCTCCTGCATGAAGACGGTATCCATGCCGATGGGCATCGGCGCGCCGGTGAAGATCCGCACCGCCTCCCCCCGCATCGCCGGCCGGCCGAGCCATTGCCCGGCCGCCACCCGCGCCGTCACCGGCAGAGTGGTGGGGGCAGCGGCATCGAGGTCGTCGAAGAACACGGCATAGCCGTCCACCGCGGCGTTGTCATGCGGTGGCACATTGAAGGGCGCCACCAGATCGGCAGCCAGAACACGTCCCAATGCGTTGGACAGCGGCACGGCTTCGGTCGCCGTCACCGGCCCGACCCGTCCGGCCAGCAGCGCAAGCGCCGGTTCCAGCGCCATCATCGGTCCGCCGAAGGCGAAGCAATCATTATCGAGTTGCACCATGGCCGCCACTCTAGTCCGTTGGAGCGCCGGGTGCGAAGAGGGAAAAGGCGCGCTTTCCGGAACGTGGCATTCAGCCGCCGAACAGGGCGGGGATCTCCTCGACCCGGGTCAGCAGCCGATCCGGACGCTGCACCGCCAGCGCATCGTCGCGCGTGTAGCCCCAGACGACAGCGGCACAGGCGATGCCGACCGTCCGTGCCGCCTCGATGTCCCGCAGTTCATCGCCGATCGCGATGGCCAGCGCCGCAGGAACGCCGGTCGTGCGCAGCATCCTGCGGAACTTGGCCGCCTTGCCGAACAGCGAGGCGCCGCAGCCGTAATGAGCGACCTGCCCTGCTGCCTCCGGCCCCAGGATACGGCAGACGTTCTCGACGGAGTTGGAACTGACGATGGCGACCGTCACTCCCCGCTCGCTCAGCGTACGCAGCATGTCGGGCACACCGTCGAACAGCCGGATGCCGTCGATGTCACGCGCCATCAGCTGGCGCATGTGGTTGGCGATGAAGGGAAGCTTCCAGCCGGGCACCCGCAGGTGCCGCATGATCTGCCTCGCATCGTACCCGCGAAGCAATTCGACCTCGGCGGCCTTCACGCGACAGAATCCATAGCGGTCGGCGACGCCATTCAGAACACTGACGAACCATGGAAAGGTATCGGCCAGCGTTCCGTCGAAGTCGAAGATGGCGAGCTGAAGGTCACGGCGGCCGGGTGCCAACTGGACGGAGGAGGAAACACCGTCCATGCTACCGCCCCACCGCGTGAAGGCTCATCCTCACCCCAATCCACACCGCACAACGATGAAGGCCGCGACCGCGTCCGCGTCATTCAGGTCCAGCAGCGGAACCGGGCATCCCGGCACCGCACTGTCACTTGCCACTGCGACGATGGTGGGGTCGTCCGGCGCGATCAACGGCTTATCGACATCGGCCCGCCAGACCTCAATCTTCTCGTGCCGGTCGCGCTTGAAGCCCTCGATCAGCAGCAGGTCGACCGGAGCGATCTTGCCGATCAGCTGATCCAGCGTCAGTTCCGGTTCAGCGTCGCGCAGTTCGTGCATCAGCGCCCAACGGCGCGGGGAACTGACCAGAACCTCCGTGGCGCCGGCCATGCGGTGGTTGTGGCTGTCCTTGCCGGGATGGTCGATGTCGAAGCCCTTGTGGGCATGCTTAACCGTCGAAACCCGCAGGCCGCGCGCCGTCAGCGCCGGAATCAGGCGCACCATCAGCGAGGTCTTGCCGCTGCCGCTCCAGCCGGTCAGCCCGAAAATCTTCATGTCGGAAACTTTCAACCGGCGCTTCGGGCCGAACGGGCGGCACCGGGCTTCGCCGGCTGCTCCGCCATCATGTGGGTCAACCCGGCGCGCATGTAATCCCACCCGGTGTAGAAGGTCAGCGCCGCCGCGATCCACAGGCCGACCGTACCGATGAAGGTCACCGGCAGCTCCGCCGGACCATAGTCGCCGACGATCAGGAAACCCAGCGCGATCATCTGGATCGTCGTCTTCCATTTCGCCAGCCAGGTGACCGGCACGCCGACATGCAGGCCGGCCAGATACTCGCGCAGGCCAGAGACCAGAACCTCACGCAGCAGGATCACCACCGCCGGCAGGATCGACAGGCCGGTCAGCCGGTGGAAGCCCGCCAGCATGATCAGCGTCGCCGCCACCAGCAGCTTGTCGGCGATGGGGTCGAGGAACTTGCCGATCACGCTTTCCTGCGCCCAGGCGCGCGCCAGATAGCCGTCGAACCAGTCGGTGATGCAGGCGGCCGCGTAGAGCGAGCAGGCGGTATAGGCAGCCCACGCCTCCGGCACGTAGAACAGCCCGACCACCACCGGGATCACCGCGATGCGCGACAGGGTCAGCAGGTTGGGCAGGCTGGTCAGCATGACGGAGAACTCGAACCGCTGGAGGATGTCGCCGCACGGCGCCCGTGAGAGAGCCGGCTGAATTCGTGTGCCTGCATTCTAACCATCGGGATGGAAGTGATCGTATATCTTTTTCGCAACGGTCCGATTGATCCCTTCCACCGCCTCCAGATCGGCGAGCCCGGCGCGCGCCACGGCGGCGCCACTGCCGAAATGGTGCAGCAGGGCCTTCTTGCGGGCGGGGCCGATGCCGGCGATCTCGTCGATGGGCGATTTGCCGATGGCCTTGGTCCGCTTGGCCCGGTGGGTACCGATGGCGAAGCGGTGGGCCTCGTCGCGCAGCCTTTGCAGGAAATACAGCACCGGATCGCGCATCTCCATCTGGAAGGGCGGGCGGTTCTCCATGAAGAAATGCTCGCGCCCCGCATCGCGGTCCGGCCCCTTGGCGATGCCGACCAGCGTCACGTCGTCGATGCCCAGTTCCGCGAACACCTCAAGCGCCACGTTCAGCTGGCCCAGGCCGCCGTCGATCAGCACCAGATCGGGCCAACTTCCCAGGCTGCGTTCCGGGTCCTCCTTCACCGCCCGGCCGAATCGGCGGGTCAGCACCTCGCGCATCATGGCGAAGTCGTCGCCGGCCGCACCCTCCGTACGGATGTTGAACTTGCGGTAGGCGTTCTTGATGAAGCCCTCCGGACCGGCGACGATCATCCCGCCGATGGCGTGTGCGCCCTGGATGTGGGAGTTGTCGTAGACCTCCACCCGCTCCGGCGGCGAATCCATCCCGAAGGCGGCAGCCACCCCCTCCAAGAGCCGCGCCTGGCTGGAGCTTTCAGCCAGCCGGCGCCCATGCGCCTCGCGTGCGTTGGTCAGCGCATGATCGACGATCCGGCGCTTCTCGCCGCGCTTGGGCTCCGCCAACTCCACCTTGTGCCCGGCACGGACCGCCAGTGCCTCGCTCAGCAGGTCCAGTTCCGGCAGGGCGTGGCTGACCAGAACCAGCGGCGGGGCCGCCTTGTTCTCGTAGAACTGGGCGATGAAGGCGGCCAGCACCTCGTCGGTCTCCGCCGCCTTGTCGTGGCTGGGGAAGTAGGCGCGGTTGCCGTAGTTGCGCCCGCCGCGGAAGAAGAAGACCTGGATGCAGGTCACCCCGCCCTCGGCATAGGCGGCGATGACGTCGGCGTCCTCCACCACTCCCTCGACATTGATGTCCTGGTGGGCCTGGACCGCAGTCAAGGCGCGGATACGGTCGCGGTAGCGCGCCGCCGTCTCGAAATCCATCTGCTCGGAGGCGGCCATCATCCGGTCCGCGAACTCCGTCTGGATGTCGCGGCTCTTGCCCGACAGGAAGGCGCGCGCCTGATTGACCTGCGCCTGATACTCCGCCGGGCTGACCCGGCCGACGCAGGGCGCCGTGCAGCGTTTGATCTGGAATTGCAGGCAGGGTCGTGTGCGGGCGGCGAACACCGTGTCGGCGCAGTTGCGCAGCAGGAAGGCGCGTTGCAGCGCCGTGATGGTGCGGTTCACCGCTCCGGCCGACGCGAAGGGGCCGAAATAATCGGCGTCGCGCCCACGGGCGCCGCGATGCTTGGTCAGCTGCGGATAGTCGTGGTCCTTGGTGATCATGATGTGCGGAAACGTCTTGTCGTCACGCAACAGCACGTTGTAGCGCGGCATCAGCTTCTTGATCAGGTTCGATTCGAGAAGCAGCGCCTCCACCTCGGTGTGGGTGTTGACGAACTCCATCGTCTCGGTCTCCGCGACCATGCGCTGGAGCCTGACCGGCAGCTTTCCCACCTGGGTGTAATTGGTCACCCGGCGCTTGAGGTTACGCGCCTTGCCGACATACAGGACCGCCCCGTCGCCCGCCAGCATGCGATAGACGCCCGGCGTCTGCGGCAGTGTCTTCAGATGCTCCCGAATGATCTCGACGCCCCGATTGATGTCGGCCGGGCGTCGCTTCGGGCGCGCGGCGGCACCATCCCCCGCCGGCGCTGCGTCGGTCGAAGCGGCCGGATCAGCCAAACCATCTGCGGCATCGTCCGCCGAGGGGGAATTCAGGGGGTCTGAGGAATGCGTTTCGGACATGACCAGAATGTCGTCGAGCGGCCGCCGCGGGTCAACTGTTGGGCACATGCAGGTCGCATGTGGATCGACTCACCCCTCCGGAAGAATATCCACGAAACCTGTGGATAAGTTTGTCGATAACGGAGGGAGTAGCCCGCCCGGAGCTAGGCGCCGCAAGGGATCGCATGCATATGCCTATTTTTTAATCATTTTTGCTAAGCCGTTGATTTTACTAGGACAGGCCCAAGTCAACGGTGGGAATTAACGCGCTGATACAAAATCGTCGCTGCGGCGCACGCGCCCCTTGCGCGGTGTGGGGCACCTGTGTAAAACGCGCGGTCCTTTTGCTCGACCCCGCCGTTGCCAGCCTCGATCCCGCCAGTCGTCCGGCGCCGGGCGGGCACGTATTCCCATATTTACGCGCTGTAACATTCCATCATTCGGTGGGCACGAAGCCATGCGCCGGCTGCGCCCATCCCAGATGCTCTCCGCCATCCAATGCGATCATCTGTCCGGTCATCGCCGGGGCGGCGAGCAGGAAGCGGATTGCGGCACACACCTCCTCCGGCGTGGTGCCGCGCCGAAGCGGGGTCGAGTCCCACTGTTCGGCGAATTCCTCCACCGTCTGGCGGTCGTTGCGCAGGGTCGGACCGGGACCGATGCCATTGACGCGGATGTGCGGGGCCAGCGCCAACGCCATCGTCCGTGTCAGCGCCCACAGCCCCATCTTCGACAGGGTGTAGGAAATGAAATGGGGCGTGGGATTCCAGACCCGCTGATCGATGATGTTGACGATCAGCCCGCTCTCGCCGGCGGGCAACCGTGAGGCGAAATCCTGCGACAGCACGAAGGGTGCACGCAGGTTCGCCTCCATATGCGCATCCCACGATTCGCGGGTCACGTCGGCAACCTCGTCGCGTTCGAAACGGGACGCGTTGTTGATCAGCAGGGTCAGCGGTCCCAGCTGCTCCGTCACCGCCGGCACCAGGGACTTCACCTCCGCCTCGCGGTCCAGATCGGCGGCGAAGGCCATGGCGCGTCCGCCCGCCCGCTCGATCTCCGCGACGACGGCATCGGCCTCCGCACGGGAGCTTCGGTAATGGACGGCGACATCCCACCCCTGCCCCGCCAGATCGAGCGCGATGGCCCGCCCGATGCGCTTGCCGGCCCCGGTGACCAGGGCCGCTTTCCTCTTGATCTCGACCATGGCGCCATAGGTACCTTGCCACCCTCGCGGGTCAAGGGGTGAGAAAGCCAAAAAGCGAGGCCCCAGGGAGAAACGGACGGGAGGGAAATGGCCGGCGATGTTGCGCGAAGCCTTCGAATATCTGACCACCCCCTGCCCGCCGCTGGCCCGCAGGTTCGGCTATCTGTCGGAGATGGTGGCGCTGGGCGCCCGCTATCGGCGGCAAAGACAGGCTTGGGCGCCACATGTTGCCGCATGCCACCGCTTCGCCGAACAGGCGATGGAATGGGCAACGCCCGGCGGACGGGCGCTGATCGCCGGTTCCGGGTTGCTGATCGAAATCCCGCTGGAAAGGCTGGCGGCCCGTTTTGACGAGGTGGTGCTGGTCGACATCCTGCACAGCCGCGCCGTCCGCCGCCGGGTTGCCGCCTTGCCCAACGTCCGTTTGCTGGCGATGGACATCAGCGGCGCATTGGCTCCTCTTGCAGCGTCGCTCGACAACGGCGGCCCGCTGCCGACCGGCTTCATTGCGCCGGTTCCGGAGGGTGCTCCCTTCCGTTTCGCCATGTCCTGCAATCTGCTGTCCCAGTTGCCCCTGCTGCCGCTGGAGGCGGTGGAGCGCCGCACCCCGAAAATCCCGGCGGCGGACCGGATGGCCTTCGCGTTGCGCATGGTCCACGGCCATCTGTGCTGGCTGACCGCCATCGCCGAACACGCGGCTCTGTTCACCGACATCGACGCGTCCTGGATCCATGGCGGGCTCGTGACCGAGGTGGAGGATTCGACCTGGGGCCTTGACCTTCCGGCCCCCGACATGTCCTGGCTGTGGGACATCGCCCCGGCGCCCGAACAGGACCGCCGGCACGATCTGCGACATAGCGTCGGCGGCTGGTTCGACTTGCGGTCGGTGACAAGTGCCCTTCCGCCCTGTTGAGGACAGCGAACCCTCGATACAGCAGACGGGAGAGCGCCCATGGCCACCAATGATCGCAATATCGACAGCCGCAAGACCGGCAACGCCACAGGTCCCAGCGACAGCGGCGGCATCGACGAACGCGACGTCCCGCTGGATATCCGCGAGACGCGCGATCATCTGGACGCGGACGAGGAGATCGAAGGCTTCCAGCGCATCATCGGCCCCGGCGCCGGTGGGCCGATCGACCAGCCCGACGAGGATTTCGGCATCCCCGGCAGCGAGGAGGCCGGCGGTCTCGGCACCGGTCCGTTGCCACCGCGTCAGCCCGACCGGCCGCAGGCTCAGACAGGGCAACGCGCCAGCGACCGCATCGTCTCCGACCGCAACGTCGCGGTGGACGGTGCACGCGACCGCGAGTGAGACGGATAGGCGAACTGTTGTCCAAAGGCAGGAAGCCGCGTCCTGCGGCAATAGTTCGCACCTCCGTTGATTGATGAAGCTGATACGGAAAACGTCGGTCGGCGTTGCACGGACCGCACTTCATGGGACAGCGGCTCTGCCCTATCTTGAACTCCACAAAGCAAACAATGCCAAAGGGAGTGGACGTCTCTCACCTCACGTGGAGATTCCCAGAGCCATGACCATGTCTTTCAACGAAGTCCGCGATCCCCGCAGCCACGACGAAATCATGCTGGCCGCCCGCCAGATGCGCGCCGACTATCTGCGCGAGCTGTTCGGCCGGCTGCGCGCCAGCCTATCCGGCGCCCGCGCCGGCCACGGCACCGCCCTGCCGAGCGCGCGCTGACGGCAGTTTGGGATCCGCCCTTTTATCAGTGCTCCACATCTAAGGAACGCGGCACCGTGTCTAAACCGCACGGTGCCGTTTTCCATTTCAGCAGAAGCCCGAAGTTCTAGCCACGCTCCGACCCCGGCGCGCCCGTGCTCCACAACAGCCCCAGCACCAACCCCTTGCAGCGCGGCAGCAGAAGCAGCGTCAGCAGCAAGGTCAGCGATGGCCAGATCGTCAGATGCACCCAGGTCGGCGGTTCATAGGTCTGCTCGACCGACAGCAAAGCGGGAATGACGATGTGGCCGACGATCAGGATCGTCATCCATGGCGGCGCGTCGTCGGCCCGCAGGTGACCGTAGGCCTCGCCGCAGGCCGAACACTGGTCGACCGGCTTGAGGAAGTTCCGCAGCAGCCGGCCGCGCCCGCAATTGGGGCAGCAGCCGATCAGGCCGCGGAAGGCGGCGAGAAACTTCGACGGAGCCGTTCCGGTCCCTGCGATCATGGCCACTCCTTCCGTGTTGCCCACAATATAGGCTCTTCTCCGGCAATCCGCACTCCCGATTGCGGGCAGGGCCGGCATGCTGCCATTTCCTGAACCCAACGCCCCTGCTGCCGAGTTGACGGCGGCGCCCGCGCGGTCTAGGGGAAGACCTTTGCGCTGCGGAGATTTTCAAGCCATGTCCTTCACCCGCCTGTTGTGCGCCGCGGCGGCACTCGCCGCCTTCGTCGGTCCAATCGCCGCGCCGGTTTCGGCCATGGCGCAGAGCAAGACCGTTGCCATCACTGCCATCGTCCAGCACCCGGCGCTCGACGCCACCCGCGACGGCATCGTGGAGGCGCTGAAGGACGCCGGCTTCGTCCAGGGCCAGACCTTGAAAGTCGAATACCAGAGCGCCCAGGGCAATCCGGCCACCGCCGCGCAGATCGCCCGCCAGTTCGCGGGATCCCGCCCGGACGTGATCGTGCCGATCTCGACTCCTTCGGCCCAGGCGGTGGCGGCGGCGACCCGCGACATCCCCGTTGTCTTTACCGCGGTGACCGATCCGATCTCGGCCCAGATGGTGAAGTCGATGGACAAGCCCGGCGCCAACATCACCGGTCTGTCCGACATGGCCCCGGTGGGCGAGCATGTGGCGCTGATCCGCGAGATCCTGCCGCAGGTCAAGCGCATCGGCGTGCTCTACAACCCCGGCGAGCCCAACTCCATCGTGCTGGTCAAGGCGCTGAAGGAGGAGGCGGCAAAGGCCGGGCTGACCGTGGTCGAGGCGTCCGTGCCGAAGTCGTCCGACGCCCAGCCGGCGGTGCGCAGCCTCGTCGGCAAGGCCGACGCCGTCTACATCCCGCTCGACAACACCGTCGTCTCGGCCCTGGAAAGCGTGATCGCTGTCGGCCAACAGGCCAAGCTGCCGATCTTCTCCGCCGACACCGACAGCGTCGCCCGCGGCACGGTGGCTTCGGTCGGCTTCGATTACTTCCAGGTCGGCAAGCAGACCGGCGCCATCGTCGCCCGCGTGCTGAAAGGCGAGAAGCCGGGCGACATCCCGGTGGCGCTCGCCAAGGGCACCGACCTGTTCGTCAATCCCAAGTCCGCCGCCGCCATGGGCGTCACCCTGCCAGAGGCGGTGGTGAAGCGCGCGACGAAGGTTGTCGGGCAGTAAGCGATCGTCTGGGGGGAGCGGAGCGCTCCCCCGCCAAGCCCTTTCAAAAGCACCGCAATGACTGAAATCGCCCTGTTCGGCGCCATCGAGATCGGCCTCGTCTATGCGCTGGTCGCCATCGGCGTCTATCTGTCCTTCCGCATCCTGGACTTCCCCGACCTGACGGTGGACGGGAGCTTTCCGCTGGGGGCAGCCGTCTGCGCGGTGCTGCTGATCGCCGGGGTCAACCCTTGGCTCGCCAGCCTCGCGGCTGCCCTTGCCGGTGCATTGGCCGGACTGGTCACGGCGACGCTGAACCTCCGCTTCAAGATCCTGCATCTGCTCGCCAGCATCCTGACGATGATCGCGCTGTTCTCGGTCAACCTGCGGGTCATGGGTCGGCCGAACGTCGCGCTGCTGATGCAGGACACCGTTCTGACGCCTTTCTATGGCCTGGGTGTTCCCGACCACATCGTCCGCCCGCTGGTGGTCGGCGCCATCGTCGCGGTCGTCGTCCTGTTGCTCGCCCGCTTCCTGGGCAGCGAGTTCGGGCTGGCGATGCGGGCGACCGGCGTGAATGCGCGGATGGCGCGGGCGCAGGGCGTCGATACCGATGCCCATGTCTATGCCGGCATCGCCCTGTCGAACGCGCTGACCGGTCTGGCCGGCGCCCTGTTCGCCCAGACCAACGGCTTCGCCGACGTCACCACCGGCATCGGCACCATCGTCGTCGGGCTGGCCGCCGTGATCGTCGGCGAGACGGTGCTGCCCGCCCGCGCGCTGGCCCTGGCGCTGATCGGCTGCGTCGCCGGATCGATCCTCTACCGTCTCGCGGTCCAGCTGGCGCTGTCGGCAGACACCATCGGCCTGCAGGCCTCCGACCTCAATCTGGTGACCGCGGTGCTGGTCGCCGTCGCCCTGATCCTGCCGCGCCTGAAGGCGAAGGCCAGCCGCAGCACGAGAGCCGCCCGATGATCGTCGTCGAGGATATCCACGTCACCTTCGGGCGCGGCACGCCGCTTGAAAAGCACGCGCTGCGCGGCGTCGACCTGACCATTCCGGAAGGCGAGTTCGTCACCGTGATCGGCTCCAACGGTGCCGGCAAATCGACCTTTCTCGGCGCGCTGGCCGGCGACGTTCTGGCGGAGCAGGGACGCATCTCCATCGACGGAACCGACGTCACCCGATGGGACACGCCGCGCCGCGCCGGTCTGGTCGCCCGTGTCTTCCAGGATCCGATGGCCGGCAGCTGCGCCACCCTGACCATCGAAGAGAACATGGCGCTCGCCGCCGCCCGCGGACGCCGCCGCGGTCTGGCGCCGGCGCTGGGCGGCGACCGCCGCAAGGGCTTCCGCGACCGCATCGCGGCGCTGGGCCTGGGGCTGGAGAACCGGCTGCACGACCGCATGGGCCTGCTGTCCGGCGGCCAGCGTCAGGCGGTCAGCCTGCTGATGGCGACGCTCGCCGGCTCCAAGATCCTGTTGCTGGACGAGCATACGGCGGCACTCGACCCGGCCACCGCCGACTTCGTTCTGGATCTGACCCGCCGCATCGTCCGCGACAACCGTCTGACCACGCTGATGGTCACCCATTCGATGCGGCAGGCGCTCGACTATGGCGACCGCACGCTGATGCTGCACGAGGGCCGCGTCGTGCTGGACGTGGCGGGAGAGGAGCGCGCCGGACTGGACGTGCCGCACCTGCTGGCGCTGTTCGCCAAACAGCGCGGCGGGGCGGAGATCAGCGACGACAGCCTGCTGATCGGTTAGGCGCTGGCGGTTCTCGGCTCCGCTTCCCCCTGCACGGCATCCTCGCGGTCCGCCTCGAACAGCGACTGAAGCTCGGCGGCGGCATCGCGGGAGGTCTGGATCAGCTTGGTCTCGTCATTGTGGACGGCGTGCTGGCGGA
>Ga0206117_100579_pt1 | contig 33533 bp, 32 predicted proteins | sample 3A5Ametagenome_FD_177997 | JGI IMG/M metagenome (GOLD analysis project Ga0206117, IMG submission 177997) | Enriched microbial communities from leaf-cutter ant dump, University of Wisconsin, Madison, United States - 3A5A | ecosystem: Environmental > Terrestrial > Nest > Insects nest > Nest dump... | reverse complement strand
CCACCGTTTGGGATTGCTAAAGGAATCCGTACTATATTTGTTATACTGGAATCAGTGCGGCAACCTATCCCCACCGGAAGGCGTTCCTTCGTACGAGCCGAGTGCGCTGGATCGAAAACCGCCAAGCACCCGGCAAAACCGGTGCGCGAGGCGGAAAGAGAGTCGAATGGCCAAGACAGTTCTCATCGTCGAGGACAACGAGCTCAACATGAAGCTCTTCCATGATCTCCTGGAAGCGCACGGTTATCGCACGATTCAAACACGCAATGGGATCGAAGCCCTGGATCTGGTGCGCACCCACCGGCCGGACCTCATTCTCATGGACATCCAGCTCCCGGAAGTGTCGGGGTTGGAAGTCACCAAGTGGCTGAAGGAAGATGACGAGCTGCGCTCGATCCCGGTGGTTGCGGTCACCGCCTTTGCCATGAAGGGCGACGAGGAGCGCATTCGCCAGGGCGGGTGCGAGGCTTATATTTCCAAGCCGATTTCGGTTTCAAAGTTCATCGAGACGGTGCGGACGTACATCGGCGACCAATAAGCGCCGGTCGGAACGGAAGTGTGTGATGACAGCGCGTATTCTTGTTGTCGACGACATATTGGTCAACGTGCGCCTCATGGAGGCCCGCCTCACTGCCGAATATTTCGATGTCCACACCGCCACCTCGGGCGCCGAGGCGCTGGCGATGCTCGACAACGCCGCCTATGACATCGTCCTGCTCGACGTGATGATGCCCGGCATGGATGGTTTCGAAGTCTGTCGCCGCATCCGCGCCAACCCGAAGACGACCCAACTGCCGGTGATCATGGTCACCGCGCTCGACCAGCCAGCCGATCGCGTCAACGGCCTTGAGGCCGGCGCCGACGACTTTCTCACCAAGCCGGTCTCCGACACCCAGCTCGTCACCCGCGTCAAAAGCCTCGTACGCCTGAAGCAGCTCACCGACGAGCTCGATCTCAGGGCCAACCAGGGGTCCGTCGCCTTCGACAGGGCGATGACCTACGCCGACCTCACCGCCCGCGCCCCGGGCCGCGTGTTGCTGGTGGAGGATCGCCGGTCGGCCTACGTGCGGATCGCTCAGGCGCTGTCCAGCGAAATGGCCGTCGATATCGAGACCAATCCGCAGGAAGCGCTGTTCCGTGCCGCCGAGGGCGACTACGATCTGGCGATGATCTCGATGGGGCTCGACGACTACGACGCGCTCCGTCTCTGCTCGCAGTTGCGATCACTCGACCGGACGCGCCTGTTGCCGATCCTTCTGGTCGCCGATCCCGACGAGGGTGGACGGCTGACGCGTGGCCTCGAGCTTGGCATCAACGACTATCTGATGCGACCTGTGGACGCCCAGGAGCTGATCGCCCGCTGCCGTACCCAAATCCGCCGCAAGCGCTACACGGACCGGCTGCGCGCCAGCGTGCTGCAGACGATGGAACTTGCCATCACCGATGCGCTGACCGGCCTTTACAACCGCCGCTACCTGGATTCGCATCTCGCCGCGCTCGTTGAGCGCGCCACCGAGAAAAAGGGCGATCTGTCGGTACTGATCATCGACATCGACTACTTCAAGAGGGTCAACGACACCCACGGCCACGACGCCGGTGACGAGATCCTCCGGGAGTTTGCCACCCGCATCCGGCGCAATCTGCGCGCCCTCGACCTGCCGTGTCGCTTCGGCGGCGAGGAGTTCGTAATCGTTATGCCGGAAACCGACTACGGCATCGCCTCCATCGTCGCCGAGCGGCTGCGCACCAAGATTGCCCGCGACCCCTTCGCCATCCACGGTGGGGCGGAGTTCGTCGATGTGACCATTTCCGTCGGCGCCGCCTACATTCTGCACGATGGCGACACGCCGGAATCCCTGCTGAAGCGCGCCGACAACGCCCTCTACCGCGCCAAGGCGGAAGGGCGGAACCGCGTCGTTCTCGCCGCCGCCTGATCGCGCACCACCCGGTCCGTTCGTATCGCTGGCCACCGCTGAGCCCGACTGGCAAGTCGGCGGCGTCTCGGTTCTACACGCTTGTTGAAAATCAATGGCATGCGCAATCCCGAAGCCGCCTTCCGACGGACCTTGGCGTTCCCGCGCGCGCCCCTCGAAGATCGCTTTGATGGCGCAATTAAGGTTACCTGTTCATGATTAACTTACTTCGGCACGGTGAGGCGTAAGGATATTGTTGTAAACAACTCGTTAAAATGTTAGAACAATATTGTTGATAGTCTAGAGATTTTGGAAAGAGTACAATTACTTTCCAACTATAACCCGGTGAAGCCAGGTCCGCCGCATCTCCTGGTCTTGTCGGGTCGGTCGATCGATGCCGGCGAGAGTGGCCTCCTCGTTGACCCGGCATCGATCGACCACTCTTGCGTTTCCGGTTTGCCCGGTGCCTAACCTGCGTTTCCGATTTTGCGTGCCGCTCCGGAGACGTATCCATCGTGACCGATTTTCATCTATCGACACCATCGAGCCAGCCAAGGGCCCGTGCCTTCGCCATTCCCTTCGATGGCGAACCGGGGCTCTACAACGCCATTACCGATGTGCCGGGCGTCAGTGTCGGCTACACGACGCTGATCTCCGGGGATGGGGCTCTGGACGTCGGCCATGGCCCGGTACGGACGGGCGTGACGGCCATTCTGCCGCGCCCGCAAGCCGACATTGCATGTCCCTGCCTTGCCGGATTCTTTTCGGGCAATGGCAACGGCGAACTGACCGGCATCCATCTGGTGGAAGAGGTCGGCGCCTTCAGTCTGCCGATCACCATCACCAACACCCACTCGCTTGGGGTCGCCCGTGACGCGACGCTGAAGTGGGTGGCGGCCAGAAGACCGGAGGCTCTTGCCTCTGCCTGGGGCTTGCCGGTGGCCGGCGAGACCTATGACGGCTTTCTCAACGACATCAACGGTCATCATCTGACCGACGATCACATCTTCGCCGCTCTTGATGGCGCCGTGTCCGGGCCGATCGAGGAAGGGTCGGTCGGCGGCGGCACGGGCATGTCCACCTTCCAGTTCAAGGCGGGGTCCGGAACGGCATCGCGGCGCATCCGCTGGGGTGGCGAGACCTTCACGCTTGGCGTGTTCGTTCAGAGCAATTTTGGCAAGCGTCGCAACTTCATGATCCGTGGTCGTCGCGTCGGAGCTGATCTTGCCGAACCCTGGCCGGTCGAGCGCACGCCACGCGCCGAGAAGAGCTCGATCATTGCTGTCATCGCCACCGATGCGCCGCTTCTGCCGCATCAGCTGAAGCGGATTGCCCGGCGTGTGCCCCTCGGCATCGCCTGGACAGGCGGCCTCGGCTACAACTCGTCGGGCGATATCTTCCTCGCCTTCTCCACGGCCAATGCCGAGGCGGCGGCCGGCCGCTCCGGTCGCCTGGCATCTCTGGTCTCCATCCCGGATGTCGATATCGATCTCTTCTTCGATGCCACCGTCCAAGCGGTTGAGGAGGCCATCCTCAACGCACTCGTCGCCAATGCCGACATGACCGGCCGGGACGGCAACTTCATGCCGGCGCTGCCGCACGACTGGCTGCTGGCAACGTTCGGACCTGCCGGATAGGCGCTTCCATGGCGGGCCGCCGGCGCTATCCACAGCCAGCTGCACGCCTGAAAGGCAAAGTCGTCCGCATGATGGTTTAGAAAATAGGCAAATTGCATGTTGCTTAGACATTGAGCAATTTGGCTTGCAATCATCTTCGCTTCCCCGGCAAAATGGCGCCATTACAAGCCTATAAGGGGAACGTCATGCTGAAATCCGCCCGCAGCCTTGCCGCGAGAGCCGCCGTCGCCGGTCTCGCCGGGGTCGCTTCGCTCGTCGCCGCGACGGCTGCCTTTGCCGATACGCCCGTCAAGTTCACGCTCGACTGGAAGTTCGAGGGACCGGCGGCCGGCTTCCTGCTGGCTCTCGACAAGGGCTACTTCAAGGCCGAAGGGCTGGACGTCACCATCGACAGCGGCAACGGTTCCGTTGAGGCCATCTCGCGCGTCGCCACCGGCACCTACGACATGGGCTTTGGCGATATCAACTCGCTGATCAAGCTGCTCGACGAAGATCCCTCGCAGAAGATCAAGGGCGTCTTCATGGTCTACGACCGCCCGACCTTTGCCGTGGTGGGCCGCAAGTCGCTCGGCATCACCGACGATCCCAAGTCGCTCGAAGGCAAGAAGCTCGGCGCGCCGCCGCCGGATGGCGCCTTCGCCCAGTGGAAGGCCTTCAAGGCGGTGGCCGGCATCGACGACAGCAAGATCACGCTTGAATCGGTCGGTTTCCCGGTCCGCGAGCCGATGCTGGCCAAGGGCGACGTCGACGCCGTCTTCGGCTTCTCGTTCTCGGTCATCCTGAACCTCAAGGCCCAGGGCGTTCCAGCGGACGACATCGCTCCCATCCTGATGGCCGAGCATGGCCTCAACCTCTACGGCAACACCGTCACCGTTAACACCGACTTCGCCGCCAAGAACCCCGATGTCGTGAAGGGCGTTCTCAAGGCCCTGGCCAAGGGCTTCGCCGATGCCGTGGCCAATCCGCAGGAAGGCGTCGACGCGGTGCTGAAGCGCAACGAGACGCTGAACCCGGACATCGAACTTGAGCGCCTCACCATGGCCAATGCCCAGAACATCAAGACGCCCTATGTCGTCGAGCATGGCATGGGCGGCGTCGATCCGGCGCGGCTGACGGCCTCCATCGAGACGCTGAAGACCTCGATGGGCCTCAAGGGCGAAGTGACCGCCGACAACGTGTTCGACGCCAGCTTCCTGCCGCCGGAAGGCGAGCGCAAGCTGCCCTGATCCCCAGGCGTTGTGAACCGGCCGAAGCCCTCGGCCGGTTCTGCTTTCTTGGAATTGCCAGACAATGACCCACTTGGTCTCCATCGAGAACGTCGACATGCGCTATGGCGGAGCCAGCGGAACGCTGGCCGTCGCCGACCTCACATTCAAGGTCGACAAGGGTGAGTTCGCCGCTGTGGTCGGCCCGTCCGGCTGCGGCAAGTCGACACTGATGCGCCTCGTCACCGGGCTGCATATTCCGCAGGCGGGCAACGTCATCGTCGCCGGCCAGCACGTCACCGAGCCGGTGAGCATCGTCGGCATGGCCTTCCAGAACCCCAGCATGCTGCCGTGGCGCACCACGCTCGACAACATCCTGCTGCCGCTGGAGATCGTCGAGCGGCACCGCAAGCGCTTGCGCGCCCACAAGGCGGAATATGTCGAGAAGGCGGAACACCTTCTGGAGGTGGTCGGTCTCAAGGGCTTCGGGTCGAAATATCCCTGGCAACTGTCGGGCGGCATGCAGCAGCGCGCCAACCTTTGCCGGGCGCTGATCCACGAGCCGCAGCTACTGATGCTGGACGAGCCTTTCGGCGCCCTCGACGCCTTTACCCGCGAAGAGCTCTGGTGCGTCATCCGCGACCTGCACGCCGCGCAAGACGTCACCATCGTCCTGGTCACCCATGACCTGCGCGAGGCGGTATTCCTCGCCGACAAGATCCTGGTGATGAGCGCCCGTCCCGGTCGGGTCTTGCGCGAGCATCGCGTGCCTTTTGCCCGACCGCGCGATCTGGAGATCACCTACGACAAGGCGTTCAACGACGTCGTTCACGAACTGCACGGCGAGATCGCCAACGCGAGGAGGGCGGCATGAGCGCCGTGGTCGAGGACATTCAGAAGCCGGAGCCGGCAAAGCCCCTGGTCGCCCGCATCGACTGGGTGAAGGCGTCTCCCTGGCTCTACACCATTGCGCTGTTCGCCATCTGGGAGGCGTCGGTCCGCATTTTCGATCTGCCCTACACCGTCCTTCCGGCGCCCTCGCGCATCTTCGCGGCCTTCTACCAATACTGGTCGCCCATCTGGAAGAATTCGCTTCAGACGCTCTACACGACCACGCTGGGCTTCCTGATGGCCGTGGTCGGCGGGCTTGCCCTCGGCCTTTTCATCGGCTGGTCGAAGGTGATCTACGCCGGCCTCTATCCGTTGATGATCGGCTTCAACGCCGTGCCCAAGGTGGCGGTGGTACCGATTCTGGTCATCTGGTTCGGCATCGGCGCCGTGCCGGCCATGCTCACGGCCTTTCTGATTTCCTTCTTCCCGATCGTCGTCAACGTCGCGACCGGCCTCGCCACCATCGAGCCGGAAACCGAGGACGTGCTCAGGGCGCTCGGCGCCAAGAAGCTCGACATCATGCTGAAGGTCGGCATCCCCCGCTCGATGCCCTATTTCTTCGGCTCGCTGAAGGTGGCGATCACCCTCGCTTTCGTCGGCTCGGTCGTGTCGGAGACGGTAGCCTCGAACTACGGCCTCGGCAATCTGATGAGTTCGGCCCAGAGCCAGTTCAACGTTCCCCTGGTCTTCGCCGGTCTGCTGGCGCTCGCCGTCGAGGGTATCGTCATGTACTCAATCATGGCCTGGGTGGAGAAGCGCATGACCGGATGGGCGCATCGGTCCACCATGTCGCATTGACGGAACGATCTTCGGCGGAAAAGGCCTTGCGTGGCGAAGCTTTGCCGCTTTAGCTCCACGCGTTCCATCCGAAGGAAAGTTGAAAATGTCGTCGATCGATCATGCCGCCCTTGCCGCCGCCGTGGCCTCGCTGCCGGAGCGTTTCAAGGGGCCGGGCGGCACCGTCGGCGTGATGAAGGATGGCGAGGTCATCGTCCGGGAGGCGTGGGGCTACGCCGATCCCGACGCCGGCCTTGCCATGACGCCATCCCGCCTCCTGCCGATCTGTTCGATCAGCAAGCAGATGACCTGCGGCGTACTGCTCGATCTGGTTGGCGATCCCTCGACGCTCGACGGACGGCTTGGCGACTATTTGCCGAACCTGCGGGGGCGGCGGCCGACGGTGCGCGAACTCTGCGACAACCGGTCGGGGCTGCGCGACTACTGGGCGCTTACCGTGCTTCATGGCGCTCATCATGAAGGCGTCTTCCGCCGTGAGGATGCGTTGCCGCTGTTCGCCCGTATGAAGACCACCCATTTCGAGCCGGGCAGTCAGTACTCCTACTCCAACGGAAATTTCCGCATCCTGTCGGATCTTCTCGAGAAGGAATCCGGCCGCTCGCTCGCCGAGCTCTACCGGCGCCACATTTTCGGCCCCGCCGGCATGCGCGATGCCCGTCTCGCCGCCGACACGGCGGCGCCGCTCAATGGCACCGTCGGATATGAGGGGAGCGTGGCGGTCGGCTGGTTCCCGGCGACGAATCGCATCTTCTGGACCGGCGATGCCGGCGTCGCGGCAACGCTTGACGACATGCTGGCGTGGGAAGGCTTCATCGACCGCACTCGAAACGATGCGGACGGTCTCTACCGGCGTTTGTCGGCGCCGACGACATTCTCCGACGGTCGCCCGGCCCGTTACGGCATGGGATTGGCGCACGATCGAATCGACGATGTCGCCATCACCGGACATGGTGGCGCGCTGCGCGGCTTCCGCATCCGTCGCCTGCATGCCGCGGCCGAGCGACTGTCGGTCGTGGTGATGTTCAACCATGAGGCCGATGCCCATGCCGCCGCCCTTTTCGTGATGCGCGCGGCGCTCGGCCGGCCGTCCCGGCCGCGAGATGGCGTCCCGGCCGACAAGAGCTGGGCCGGCGCCTACCTGGAACCGACCTCGGGCCTGTCGGTCGAGGTCATGACCCACGGGAACGCAGTTCTCGCCAGTCTGGGTGGTGGCCCCGAGGTGTTGTCGCTGGGCGAGGACGGCGTGGCTCGTTCGGCGGGAATGAGCCTTTCTCGGGAAGGGGATAGCCTTCGCCTTGATCGGCCGGGCGACAATCTTCGCGGGCGGGCTGCCCGCCTCGACGGCGACGTTTTGAAGGATATCGCTGGCCGCTACTGGTCCGAGGAAACCGAGTCGGTCCTAGAAATCGAGGCCGTCGGATCTGCCTTCGCCGGGCGCTTCGACGGGTTCCTCGGGCGCGGTCCGATGCATCAGATGAGGCCCTTTGCCGGGGATGTCTGGAAACTGGCGACCCCGCGCGGCATGGACGCGCCGGCTCCTGGCGACTGGACCGTTCATATCCGGCGGTCGGCAAGCGGTGCGGTCGAGGGGCTCGATCTCGGTTGCTGGCTTGCCCGAAACGTTGCGTTCACGCGGCTTGCTTGATCGCCTTACCGATTGAAACAATTCAAGATTATCGCGCGCCGCACTTGCGCGCGGTGCGCCGAAACCATGCCCAAGTCAATCGGGTGTCGTTCATGCTTTTGGCTGAATTGACGGTCTGAGTTATCGGACCTAGGTTCTTCATCGTGAATTAATTAATCGAGGGAAGCACGGGAGATCTTGCCTCGGCTGGGCGACGACGGTTGGGAGGCCGTCGTCGCCACCTTCAACAGTCGACAGGTCGGTTGCTTTGCTCTGCTCCGGGGGGAGTGAGAATGTCGGCCCGCACGACGCGGACCGGGCAGGGGTCGAACTCTGCCCAGGTGCGCCTCTACAATGAGCGGATCGTGTTGCAGGCGTTGCGCCGTTTCGGCGAGGCGTCCAAGACCGACCTTGCCCGGGCGGCCGGCCTTACCAACAACGCCATCGGCGCCATTACCGCCTATCTCGCCGCCGCCGGCCTTGTGGTCGAGCTTGGCAAGAAGCGCGAGGGGTTGCGCGGTCAGCCGGCCACCATGCTGGCGCTGGCGCCCGAGGGCGCCTATTCCATCGGCGTTCGCATCGACCGGGTCGGCTGCGAGACGATATGCGTCGATTTCGGAGGTCGCATCCTCGCCAGTCGCACGCACGACACGCTGTTGCCGCCGCCGAAGGACATGCTGGCGATCGTTGTCGCCGACATCAAGTCGATCGAGACGGAAATCGGGCCGGAGCGCTGGGAGCGACTGGCCGGCATTGGTCTCGCCCAACCCTATCATCTGGGAAGCTGGCTGCGCGAACTGGAGCTGCCGGCCAGTTCCTTCCGCTTGTGGGACGATTTCGATTTCGGCGCCGCCCTCGAGACGCAGACCGGCATTCCGGTTTTCCTTGAGAACGATGGCAATGCCGCCGCCATTGCAGAACTGTTTTACGGCCATGGGCGGACGCGGTCGGACTTCATCTATCTCTTCATCGGTGGCGCCGTGGGCGGCGGTGTCGTGCTCGATGGCGACTGCCTGCGTGGCAGCCGGGGTAACGCCGGCGACTTTGCCATGATGCCCGTGCCCGCGTCGACGCTGCCCTCCGCTCCGCGTCCGGAGCGTTCCTTCGACGTCCTGCTGACCCGGACGTCGCTGGCCGGGCTCCGTCGGCATCTGCGCTGGCACGGCCATGTCGTCGAGACGCTGGCCGAGATTGGCGACCTTTTCCGCCGCGAGCCTCGGCCGGCTGCCTTCGACGAGTGGATCGACGATGCGGTGGCCGCCTTCGTCCCGGCCATCCTGTCCACCACGGCGGCGCTCGATGTCGACCAGGTGATCCTTGAAGGCGATCTCGACTGTGGTCTCGTCGAGATCATCGTCGAACGTCTTGCCGGGGCGCTTGCAGCGGCCACGCCGGAAAGCGTCCCCGTCGCACAGGTGGTCGAGGGCTCGTTCCGGGCCCGGGCCGGCGCGATCGGTGCCGCCACGCTGCCGCTGTTCTTCAACTTCTCGCCGCGCTCGTCGATCCTGACCGGTACGGCGCCCATGTTCAGGGAGTTCAGAGACTATGCCGTCCGCGCCTGAGACGACACCCATCCTCGAGATGCGCGGCATCTCCAAGACCTTTCCCGGCGTGAAGGCGCTCGCCAATGTCGAGCTGACCGTCTACCCGGGCGAGGTGCATGCCCTGATGGGCGAGAACGGTGCCGGCAAATCGACACTGATGAAGATCCTGTCGGGCGCCTACCGCGCCGATCCCGGCGGCGAACTTCGCATCAATGGCGAGGTGATCCACATCGATGGTCCGCTGAGCGCCAAGACCAAGGGCATCGCCGTCATCTATCAGGAACTCAGCCTGTCGCCGAACCTGACGGTGGCCGAGAACATCTATCTCGGTCGCGAGCTGTCGTCTGCCGGTCAGGTCGACCGGGCCCGCATGCGTGCCGAATGCCAGGGCGTGCTCGACCGGCTCGGCGCCACCTTTGGTCCGGCGACCGTGGTGTCGACGCTGTCGATCGCCGAGCGGCAGATGGTGGAGATTGCCCGCGCCATTCACGCCAACGCCCGCATCCTGGTCATGGACGAACCGACGACGGCCCTGTCGTCGCGCGAGACCGACAAGCTGTTCGACCTGATCCGCGCGCTGCGCGCCGACGGCCTCGCCATCATCTACATCTCGCACCGCATGGCCGAGGTCTACGAGCTTGCCGACCGCTGCTCGGTGCTGCGCGACGGCAGCTACGTCGGCACGCTGTCCCGGGACGAACTGTCGGCCGAAAAGCTCGTCAAGATGATGGTCGGCCGCGACCTCAGCAAGTTCTACAAGAAGGACCACGACGCCCAGGGCAGCCGTGGCGAGGTGATCCTGTCGGTTCGCGACATGAGCGACGGCCACCGCGTCCGCGGTTGCTCTTTCGACCTGCACCGGGGCGAGGTTCTCTGCCTTGCCGGACTGGTCGGATCGGGCCGCACCGAACTCGCCCGCCTGATCTACGGCGCCGACGGCCGTAAAAGCGGAACGGTGGCGCTCGGCGGCAAGCCGCTCGACATCAACAGGCCGATCCAGGCGGTCGATGCCGGTATCGTCTACCTCACCGAGGACCGCAAGGGACAGGGTCTCTTCCTCGACATGACGGTGCAGGAGAACATCAACCTGCAGGTGATCGGTCGTGACGCCGGCAAGGGCGGGCTCCTCAACCTCAGGAAGGCGAGGGGGAGGGCGGTCGACGCCATCAAGGCGCTGTCGATCCGCGTGGCCGGCCCGATCGTCGAAGTCGGTTCGCTGTCCGGCGGCAACCAGCAGAAGGTGCTGCTGTCGCGCCTTCTGGAGACGCGACCGCGCGTGCTGATCCTCGACGAGCCGACGCGCGGCGTCGACATTGGCGCCAAATCCGAAATCTATCGCATCATCGACGACCTCGTGAAGGCCGGCGTCGGCGTGCTGGTCATCTCATCGGAGATGCCCGAGGTGGTCGGCATCGCCGACCGCGTCCTGGTGATGCGGGAAGGCCATATCGTCGGCGAGGTCGGCGGCACCACCGGCATCGCGATCACACAGGAAAACATCATTGCCCTGGCCGCCGGCCTCGCTCACCCGAGCGCGCCGGCTGCCTGACGCCACAAGAAACGTAAGCAAGGGAACCGCCATGTCCCAGGAAACCTCGTCGGCCGATCTCACCCGCGAGAAGGCTGCCGCCAATCGCCAGGTCCTCATCCAGCAGATCATCCGCACGGTCGGCATGCTGCCGATCCTGATCCTGCTCGGCATCGCCTTCCAACTGATGTCCGGCCGGTTCTTCTCACCACAGAACCTGTCGATCGTGACGCAACAGGCGTCGATCAATACCGTTCTGGCCTGCGGCATGACGGCGGTGATCCTGACCGGCGGCATCGACCTCTCCGTCGGCTCCATCCTGGCCGCCTCGGCCATGGTGGCGGTCATCGGTTCGCTGGTCCCCGACATGGGCATGATCGGCATTCCGCTGGCGCTGTTCGCCGGCCTGCTGTTCGGCCTCATCAACGGCTCGCTGGTCGCCTTCATCGGCCTGCCGCCGTTCATCTCGACGCTCGGCTCGCTCACCGCCGTGCGCGGCGTCGCCCGACTGCTCGGCAACGACACCACCGTCTTCAACTCGCACCTGCCCTTCGCCTTCATCGGCAACGGCTACATCTTCGGCATCCCCTGGCTGGTGATCATCGCCTTCCTGTCGGTCCTCGCCACCTGGATCATCCTGCGCCGGACGGTGCTCGGCGTGCACATCTACGCCACCGGCGGCAACGAGAGCGCCGCCCGCCTCTCCGGCATCAAGGTCTGGGCAGTCTTCCTGTTCGTCTACGGCTTCTCGGGCCTGATGGCCGGCCTCGGCGGCGTGATGAGCGCAGCGCGCCTGTTCGCCGCCAACGGCACCCAGCTCGGCCAGTCCTACGAGCTCGACGCCATCGCGGCGGTCATCCTCGGCGGCACCTCGTTCACCGGCGGCGTCGGCTCCATCTGGGGCACGCTGATCGGCGCGCTGATCATCGCCGTGCTGTCCAACGGCCTCGTGCTGATCGGCGTCAGCGACATCTGGCAGTACATCATCAAGGGCCTCGTCATCATCATCGCCGTGGCGCTCGACCGCGTCCGTTCGCAAGGTGGTGCGCGGACCTGAGCATCTGCCCGAAAAGTGGGAGACTTTTCGGACCAAGCGGATGCGCAAACGAAGGATTGGGACCGTAGTTGCCCCAGTCCAGGCAATTCGGCGGCGGGCTGACCCCGCCTCCGCATCTGGGGTGGCGTAACCGCCGGTCGCATCCGGCAGCCACGACACCCCTGCAATCCACCGGCGGGACCGCCTCGCGGCCGGCCGGACATAGCAGGCGCGTCGGGCGGGAGGAGATCCGCCCGGCTCAGCCGGCATCCCAAGGAGGAACAAAGTCATGAAGTCTCGCAGCATTCTGCTCGCCGCTGCCGCCGTTGTCGCCCTGACCGGCGCTGCCTCGGCCAAGGACCTCAACAAGATCGGCATCTCGCTCGGCTCGATGGGCAACCCGTTCTTCGTGGCCCTCGCGACCGGCGCGACGGATAAGGCCAAGGAGGTCAATCCCAACGTCGAAGTCACCGCGCTCGGCTACGACTACGACCTCAACAAGCAGTTCACTCAGATCGACAACTTCATCGCCGCCGGTGTCGACCTGATCTTGTTGAACCCGGCTGATCCGAAGGCCGTTGCGCCTGCCATCGCCCGCGCCCAGGCCGCCGGCATTCCGGTCGTGGCCGTCGATACCGCCGCCGAGGGCGCCGACGCCACCGTGACCACCGACAACGTCCAGGCCGGCGAGATCGCCTGCCAGTACATCGTCGACAAGCTGGGCGGAAAGGGCGATGTCGTCATCGTCAACGGCCCGCAGGTCTCGGCCGTCATCGACCGCGTCGTCGGTTGCAAGAAGGTGTTCGGCGCCAACTCCGGCATCAAGGTGCTCTCGGACGATCAGGACGCCAAGGGCTCGCGCGATGGCGGCCTGAACGTCATGCAGTCGATGCTGACCCGCTTCGAGAAGATCGACGCCGTGTTCGCCATCAACGACCCGACGGGCATCGGCGCCAGCCTCGCTGCCAAGCAGGCCAACCGCACGAACCTGTTCATCACCGCCGTCGACGGCGCGCCGGACATCGAAGCCGAACTGAAGGACACGTCGTCGCTCGTCATTGCCTCGTCGAGCCAGGATCCCTATGCCATGGCCCAGCTCGCCACGCAGATCGGCATCGATCTGATCAACGGCAAGAAGCCGGCGCAGCAGGTGACGCTGCTTCCCTCCAAGCTCGTGACGCGCGAAAACGTCGCCGACTACAAGGGCTGGACGGCGGCCCGCTGATCGAAAGCGACAATTCTCCTCCTGAAAGCGGTCCCCGGGGAATACTCCCCGGGGATTTTTGCTTGAGGAGCCAAGGCGTGGTGGTGCGTCATCCGGCTCGGGCCAGGAATATCTCGCGCCCCGATACAAGATGGGATTCCACGTCGCCGAAGCCCGCTTCATCCAGCATCGACAGCCATTGCGACCGAGCGTAGACGGCAAAGTCGTCGCCATCCTGCTCGACCCGCACGGGTGCATCGCCCTCTTTCAGGAAGTAGACGAGATCGACGCGGTAGCGGTTGCTGCCCGGCCTGATCGGCTGGTCCCACTCAAGAAACCGCATTCCGTGCCCTTGGCCGTCGCTTCCGCCCATCGACGTTCCGGGCTCGTAGCTGTCCAGGGTGCAGTCGGGGCAGAACAGGCCGACGCCGCCGGGTTTCAGATGAACATGCGCCGTGACGAGCGCCGCAGTAAGGTCGCCCGGCGACGCCATGTGCATCACGGCGTCATGGATCAGCACCACATCGAAATTCTCGTCGAGCCTGACGGTTCGCATGTCGCCCGTCAGGTGACGGCAGTCTGGGTTGAGGCGCCGGCTGACCTCAAGCATGGTGGGCGACAGATCGACCAGCGTCATGTCGAACCCGGCCTTGAGATTGAATGCCAGATGTCCTCCCCCGGAGCCGAACTCCAGCAACCGGCGTGCGCCGGGTGCCGCCGCGCCGATCAGGTGACCGATCTCATCCGCTTCTTCGGCATAGTCCGCTGGCGGAGACATCAGCGGCCACCAGTCAGAGAGATCGGAGTAAAGACGCTTGGTCATTTCTTCTCCCGGATTGGTGCGGCAGTTGGTTGCGTGTCCTCAAGTTCAGGCAAACCTATTCCGATCAGCCTGCCATGGGAAACGGCCGAGGTGTCCGCCAATTGGTTGAACCGGCTTGATCGCCGAAAGCTCCGGGGCGAAGATTTTCCCGAAATGGGCCTGCATCGGCCTCCACTGTGGGAGTGATCGGTTTTTAATGTTGCAATTCCAACATTAATGTTGTTGCATCCGCAAATATCATCCTGCACGGATCCGGCCAGCATGCTTTATCATGATGCCTTTCTCGCCCGTCTCGAAGGTGGCCTGCGCTCGGCGCTACCGACTTGGAATATCGACGAAACAGCGAAACTGTCGCTGCTGACCATTTCCGAGAATGCCACCTTCAAGGTGGACGACGCGGAAGGCGGTCGCCGGCTGGTCCTGCGTGTCCACCGTCCGGCCTACCACAGCGACCAGGAGATCGCCTCCGAACTCCAGTGGATCGAGGCGCTCAGGGCGACAGGCGCCATCGCCACGCCGGCACCGCTTCACGCACGGGATGGGCGGCTGCTTGCCACCTTCTTTGATGGCGAAACGCAGCGCAACGTCGTGGCGTTCGAGTTCATGAGCGGCAAGGCGCCTGATGAAGCCGACGACCTTGCCCACTGGTATCGCCATCTCGGAGAAATCTCCGCTCGCCTCCACGCGCACAGTCGGGCGTGGTCGCCACCGTCGGGCTTTGTCCGCAAGACCTGGACATTCGACACCATCATCGGCCCGAATGCCTACTGGGGCGACTGGCGCGCGGCGCTTGGCCTCGACGCTGCCGGGCGGGCGATCCTGGAACGGGTGGCGGCCCGGCTTCAGCACGAAACGGCGGCCTTCGGAACGTCGCCCGATCGGTTCGGCCTGATCCACGCCGACATGCGCGCCGCCAACCTGCTGGTCGACGGCGAGCGGCTCGGCGTCATCGACTTCGACGACTGCGGCTTCTCCTGGTTCGCCTACGATTTTGCCGCTTCGATCTCCTTCATGGAGACGGCGCCCTTCATACCAGAACTGATGGCGGCCTGGCTCGACGGCTATGCTCGCCTCGCCCCGCTCGACCCCGAGCAGGTGGCGGCGCTGCCCATGCTGGTAATGCTGAGGCGGATGCAGCTCACCGCCTGGATCGCCTCTCACTCGGAAACGCCGACGGCGCAGTCCATGGGTACGGCATACACCGCCGGTACCATCGAGCTCGCCGACCGCTACCTTGGCTCCGATTTCCTGAAGGGTGTAGCATGAGCCCGACCAAGCAGATTCTCGCCCTGAACCGCTTCGAGGCTTCCGAAGGCGCGGCGTTGGCGCCGGAACTGGCGGCGCGGGTCGCCAAGCGGCAGGCAACCTTCGGCGCCTCGTCGGTTCTCTTCTATCGGGAGCCGATCGAGATGGTGCGGGCGGAAGGCGTCTTCATGTACGACGCCCAGGGCAAGCGCTACCTCGACGTCTACAACAACGTTCCGTCGATCGGGCATTCGCATCCGGCCGTCGCCGAGGCGGTGGCCGCGCAGATCGCCGTCCTCAACATTCATACCCGCTATCTCACCCGGCCGGTCGAGGCCTATGCCGAGAAGCTGTTGTCGAAGTTTCCGGCACCGCTGACCAACCTCACCATGACCTGCACCGGCTCGGAGAGCAACGATCTCGCCATGCGCATCGCCGAGGTGGCGACGGGCAAGCGCGGGTTCGTCGTCACGCGCGCCGCCTATCACGGCAACACCCATCACGTGACGGCCATTTCGCCATCGTCGATGAAATCGAAGCCGGTACCGGACTTCGTCCGCGTCATTCCCGAGCCCGATCCGGCGTTGGCGCCGGGTGGCGATGTCGCCGCCTTCTTTGCCGGCAACCTTCAGGCGGCCATCGACGATCTGGAAGAAAGGGGCGTCGGCTTCGCGGCCGTCATCGTCGACACCATCTTCTCCTCGGACGGCATCTTTGCCGATCCGCCGGGCTTCCTGAAGGCGGCCGTCGAGGTGGCGCACAAGGCCGGTGGTCTCTTCATAGCCGACGAGGTGCAGCCTGGCTTCGGCCGCACCGGCGGCGGTCTGTGGGGCTTCTCGCGACACGGCATCGTTCCCGATGTCGTCACCATGGGCAAGCCGATGGGCAACGGCTTCCCGATGGCCGGCGTCGTCACCCGGCCCGACCTTCTGTCGCTGTTCTGCGAGGAGACCGGATATTTCAACACCTTCGGCGGCAACCCGGTGGCCGCTGCTGCCGGGGCGGCGGTGCTCGGCGTCATCGAGAGGGAAGGGCTGATCGACAACGCCCGGGATGTCGGGGCCTATTTCAAGTCCGGCCTTACCCAGGTGATGGGCAATCGCCGCGACATCGGCGCGGTACGCGGGGCCGGCCTCTTCATCGGCTTGGATTTCGTCGATGCCGACTGTCGTCCCGATCAGGGGCTGGCTACCTCTGTCATCAACGCCATGAAGGAGCGCGGCATCCTGATCGGCGCCGCCGGCCTATGGGGCAGCACGCTGAAGATCCGGCCGCCGCTCTGCTTCTCAAGGGAAAATGCCGACTTCTTTGTGGAAACGCTGAAGTCGATTCTTGCTGACCGTTGAACGGATGCAAGCCGGAGGAGCGGCGCCTTCTGGCGCCGCCACCCCGGAAACTCACCCCTCCATGGCTTCCAACGCGCCCAGGCTTTCCGGCAGGATCTGGCCGCCGTCGACGGTGATGGTCTGCCCTGTGATGTAGGCGGCCTCCTCGGAGGCAAAGAACAGGGCGGCGTTGGCGATGTCGGCCACCGTGCCCAGTCGCTTCAACGGGATCGACGCCTCCATCTTGGCGATGTAGTCCGGTCCCATTCCCTCAAGTCCTTCGGTAAAGATGTTGCCGGGCAGCACCGCGTTGACGGTGATGCCTTTCGGCGCCAGTTCGATCGCCGCCGTGCGCATGAAGCCGAGCTGACCGGCCTTGCTGGCGCCGTAGTGCGACCAGCCGGGATAGCCGGTCACGGGGCCGGTAATGGATGACGTCAGAACGATACGGCCGCTGCCCGCCGCCGTCATGGCCGGCAGCACCGCCGACACGCTGAGGAATGTGGAGCGAAGGTTGGTGGAGATCACATGGTCGAAGTCGGCCGGCGTCATGTCCGACAGCTTGGCCGCCGGAAAGATTCCGGCGTTGGCGCACAGCACGTTGATGGCGCCGTAGCGATCGAGCGCCGCCTTCGCCATCGCCGTGCACCCCTCCGGCGTCGACACGTCGGCACCGAAACCGCTGGCGTTCGGTCCGATCGTCCTGGCGACGGCTGACGCATCGGATTCGCTGCGCGATACCACCAGCACGTTGAGGCCGGCCTCGCCGAAACGTAGAGCGATGCCCTTGCCGATGCCCCGGCTGCCACCGGTGACGATCACCGTCCTTCCATGTAGTGACTGCAACATCTAGTTCCACCTTCTGTTGTTGTTTGACCAAAAATCCGGCACATCGATCATGTCTGCGGCAGCCGTCGATCAAAAAAGATGCGGCATGGCGGGTATGCGACGATTTCCCGGAAAACAGAGGATTTCAGCGGGTGATGATCTCGCTCTGCAACCCGGTAGGTCCTTCGTCGGTCGCGAGGCTGCGTCTTGGTGGGATCAACATGCCCAACGAAATTGATGTTGTAAACAACACATTTTTGCGACAGACTTCCAACATAACGAAAGGGAACAGACCAACCGTCAGCAGGAAAGGGTTTTCCGATGGGACCGATGTCCAGGCGCAACATGTTGCAAATGATGGGGGCTGCCGCCTTTGCCGGCCCGCTTCTCTCCGCGAGCCGAGCCTTCGCCGCCCGTGAAGGCGAGCTCAACATTCTGTGCTGGGAGGGCTACAACTCGGCGCAGGTGCTCGACCCCTTCCGGTCGGCCAAGAGCGCCACGGTGAAGGCCGAGAGCCTTACCAACGACCCGACGATGATCAACCGCCTCAGGGCCGGCGAGACCAACGTCTGGGACCTCATAAACGTCAACAATCCCTGGGCGCGCAAGGTGATGGCGCCGGCCGGCCTGATCAAGCCGCTGCCGCGCGAGACCTTCGAACCCTATTTCGACAAGATGCTGCCAGCCTTCAAGGCGCCCTATCGCTGGGCGATGAGCGACGACGGCAAGGATCTCCTTGGCATGGCCCAGCGCTTCGGGCCGTATTCCTTCGTCGTCAACACCGACAAGATCAGCCGGGCCACCGCCGAAGAGCAGGGCTGGAATCTCTTCAACGATCCGTCGCTTGCCGGCAAGTACGGCATTCTGGAATCCGACGACTGGAATGTCTTCGACATCTTCCTGACCGCCGGCATCAATCCCTTCGTCGAGCACACCGACGCCGACTTCAAGCTCTTCGAGGAAACGGCCGTCCGCATCTTCAAGGGCGCCAAGATGATCGGCGACATCGCCACCATGAACCAGGCGCTGATCTCCGGCGAGATCGATCTGCACTTCACCGGCGGCACCTATTCGGTATCTCCGGCCCGTGCCGACGGCTATCCGAACCTGCGCGCCGTCACGCCGCTGAAGGGGCCGATCGACGGCAAGGGCGGCGTGTCCTGGATCGAGATCACCTCGACGGTCAACAATCCGCAACTGTCGCCGCTGGCGACCGAGTTCCTTCAGTACGTTCAGGACCCGGAGGTGGCGCACACCGTGGCCTTCGCCGAGGGCACCTTCAATCCGGTTGCCCAGATGGGCAACAAGGCCTGCTTCGACCTGTTCAGCAAGGAAGAGCTCGACGCCATCCAGTGGGACAGCCTCGAGGAAGAGATGGCGCGTTCGGCTGAGTACGACATCGTGCCCGACTACGACAAGGCGCTGGAGATCATGCTTGGCGCCAAGCGTCAGCGGAGCTGATCTTCAGTTCGATACACGACCGTCCGCCGCACGCGGCGGGCGGCTTTCCTCAGGTCTGCTTTCAGGATCGCTCGCTCATGTCGTCTGTCGCCGCCTCTCCAGTGCCCGCTTCATCCCCTGTCCAGAAGTCTCCGCGACCGGTGCTGCAACTCGTCGATGTTCGCAAGGTGTTCGATGGCTTCGCGGCGGTCGACGGCATCAGTCTCGACATCGAGGAGGGGGAGTTCGTCACCATCGTCGGACCGTCGGGATCGGGCAAGACGACGCTGCTCAGGATGCTGGCCGGCCTCGAAAGCCCCAGCGACGGCTACATCACGCTGCGCGGCGAGCTGATCAACGACGTGCCGTCCAACCGGCGGCCGACCTGCCTGGTGTTCCAGTCCCTGGCGCTCTTCCCGCATATGACGGTAGGCGACAACATCGAGTTCCCGCTGCGCGTCCGCAAGATGGCGCCAGAGGACCGGCGCAAGCGGGCGCTGGAGCTGATGGCCAAGGTGCGCCTGCCCGAGGACTATTATTCCAAGAACGTCATGCTGTGTTCGGGCGGCGAGAAGCAGCGCGTGGCGCTGGCTCGCGCCTTCGCCTACGATCCCGACGTCCTGTTCTTCGACGAGCCGCTGTCCGCCCTCGACTACAAGCTGAAGAAGCTCCTGGAAAAGGAGCTGAAGGACCTGCACCGCGAGAGCGGAAAGACCTTCGTCTACATCACCCATTCGCTCGAAGAGGCGATGGTGATGTCCGACCGTATCGGCGTCATGCGCGCCGGCAAGGTGGTGCAGATCGGCACGCCCGAAGAGATCTATTCGGCGCCGGCCGACCGTTTCGTTGCCGAGTTTTTCGGCGAAGTGAACATCGTGCCGATCCGCCGTGCCGATGACGGATGGCTGCGCCGCGACGGCAAGCCGGTGGCGGTCACGCCCAACCTTGTCATCGACGGCGACGAGGCCAGCGTCGTCATCCGCCCCGAGTACATGCGCTTCGTCACCGACGAGGCCGGGGCCGACAACACGCTGACGGGGACCATCTTCAACGAGTATTCGCTGGGCTCGCGCCTGCAATACCAGGTGAGAAGTCGCACCGGCCGCACCTTCCTGGTCGAGGTGCCGCGCGCCGCCGCCTGGAAGGGCGATGGCGAGGTGACGATCGGCTGGGACGCCGGGAACGCCATCGTGGTGGGAGGCTGAGATGGCCGACAACTCCCTTTCCGCACCGGCGCCGAGACTGTCGCCGGGTCTCAGGGCTTCGCTGCCGGTGCTCTTCCTGCTGGTCGCAGGCTTTCTCGCCCCGCTCCTCACCGTCGCCGCCTACGCCTTCGCGACGCCCAAGAGCTTCGACGTGTTCCGCTCGTTCACGTTTCAGAATTTCGCGGCGATCTTCGACCCCAGCAACACCGTCTGGACCTCGTTCGCCTGGGCGCTGGCACTGGCCTTCGCCTGTGTCTCCATCCTGCTGGTCGTCTGCTACCCGATCGCCTTCGGGCTCAACAAGGTGTTCGGCAAGTGGTCCGGCCTGGTGTCGGTGCTGTTCGTCTTTCCGCTGTTCGTCTCCGAAAACGTCCGTCTCTACGGCTGGGTGCTGTTCTTCATCAAGAACGGCGTCCTCGACGGAGCGCTGAAATGGCTCGGCTTCTCCGGCGGTCCCGAGCTTCTCTACACGCCGGGCATCACGCTGTTCGGCATGGTCTACGTCTACCTGCCGTTCATGCTGTTCCCGATGACGCTCGGCATCGCCATGATCCCGCGCGATCTTGTCGATGCCGCAAGCGACCTCGGAGCGGGCAGGCTGATGATCTGGCGCGAGGTGGAGCTGCCGCTTGCCATGCCGGGCATCCTGATCGGCGCTCTGCTGACCTTCGTGCTGGCCGCCGGCGCGGTGGCCGAGGCCAAGATTCTCGGCGGCCAGTCGGTGATCACCATCACCCAGGATATCGAGGTGGCCTTCACCTACGCCCAGAACTGGCCGCTCGGATCGGCACTCGCCCTCATCCTCGTCCTTATCGTCTCCGGTCTGGCGCTCACCGCCATGGCCCGACTCGACCTCGACAAGATCCTCGGAAAGCGCTGAGCCATGCAGACCGTCGGCCGCACCCGCACCCATTTCCTCATCCGCGCCTGGACAACCTTCGTCGTGCTGGCGATCTACCTGCCGATCGCCTGTGGTGCGCTGGCGGGGCTTTCCAAGGGGCGCTATTTCGCCTTCCCGATCCGGATCTTTTCCACCGAATGGTGGGGCAAGACCTGGGACTCCTTCGAGATCCACGTCCTAGTGCAGAACTCGGTGCTGATCGCCCTGATCGTCACGGTGCTCAGCGTTCTCTTCGCCTTCTTCGGCGCGCTGGCTTTTGCCCGCTATCCCTGGAAGGGCCGTCGCGCCTTCCAACGCCTCTTGCTGCTGCCGATCTTCTTTCCGCAGCCGGTGCTCGGCCTCGCGCTGCTCCTGTGGTTCAATGCGCTCGGCATCAGTCCCACCTGGAAGACGGCCGTCGTTGCCCATCTCGTCTGGATCGTGCCGGTGGTGACGCTGGTGATTGCCATCCAGGTGTTCAGTTTCGATCCCGTCCTGGAGGAGGCGGCCAGCGATCTCGGCGCCTCGCGCCTGTTCACGCTCCGCACCGTCACGTTGCCCATCCTGTGGCCGGGCATCTGGTCGGGCGCGCTGTTCGCCTTCCTGCTGTCCTGGGGCAACTTCCCGCTGTCGCTCTACACGGCCGGTGCCGACTCGACGATTCCGAAGTGGCTCTATTCCAAGATGGTGGCCGGCTATACTCCGATGGTGCCGGCGCTCGGCACCATGAGCACGCTGACGGCGGCGGCGCTTCTTCTGGGCGGCGGCCTCATCCGCTTCCTGATCCGGCGTCGTGCCGAACTGCGGGCGCGGGAAGGGTGAAGCCAAGGGCTGGAAGCCCACCGACGATTGAGGCAGCCAATAAGACGCCTTGACCGTCGTCACCTCGACCTGAAAACCTCGGAGATCAAGAGGATGGCCGAATCGGACCTGATCGGCCAACGGGACCATGGCGCGTGAAATGAAGCGGACCAAATCATCGCGGCAGACGCAGATTCTGGCGGAGCTCGATTCAAGTCCGTCGCTGCGCGTCGCCGAACTCGCCCGTCGGCTCGATGTTTCCACGGAAACCATCCGGCGCGACCTCGACGAGTTGACGACGCAAGGTCTGCTCAACAGGACCTACGGTGGCGCCGTCCGCCCGCTCTCCAGCGAGCCGTCCGTCACAGAACGCCACCGCCTGTTCGTCGAAGAGCGCCAGCGCATCGCGCGTGCCGCCCTGAAGGTCATCGGTGACGGCCATGTGCTGATGATCGGCTCCGGCGCCACCACGGTCCACGTTGCCCGCCGTATTGCCGTGGAAATGAAGAACATCACCGTCATCACCCATTCGTTCGGCGTGGCGACGGTGCTGGCCTTCAACCCGACCATCAAGGTGCTGATGCTGCCCGGCGACTATCATTCCAGCGAAGGCGCCACGGTCGGCGTGCACACGGTGTCCTTCCTCGGCAACTTCTACGCCGACTACGCCATCACCGGAGCGTCCGGATTGGCTGCCGACGGCCCGTCGGAGGCCCTGCTCGAATGCGGCGCGGTCTATACGGCGATGGTGGCGCGCGCTGCCAAGTGCGTGGTGGTGGCCGACCATTCCAAGTTCGACGCCATCTTCCCCTCGCGTTACGCGCCGTGGCGGGATGTCGATGCGCTCGTCACCGATGCGCCGCCGCCCGAGAAACTGGCCGTGACGCTCCGGCAGTCGGGCGTGGAGCTTGTGGCGGCGAGCTGAGGCTCAGCGAGAAACGATCGCCAGCGTGGTGCGTGCCACGGTCAAGAAAGCGCGGGCGAGAACAAGCCCGATGATCGCCCCGAGCGTCGAGGCGGCCCAGTTGTCGAGCCCCGGGCCGCGACCGGGAATGAATATCTGAATGCCTTCGAACAGCAGCGACGCCGTGGACAAAAGCAACACGACCCGCCAGCCGCGCAAGGGCGGCAGCGTGGAGGCAAAGAAGGCCGCGCCGGCGTAGGCGAGCAGATGTTCGACATTGCCCGACCCGAAGACATGCGGCCGCTCGGCGCCCGGCAGGACGGATAGCACCACGATCGTCAGCAAGCAGACGACACCCGCTGCTTGGAAGAACAGTCGTCCGATACGTTCCAGATCCATGTGTTCACTCCAGCGACATCCTCGCAGATGCAATTTCACCGCCAACTCATTCGCCGGCAAAGGCGGCGACGTCATGGCGCGTTACTTCCAGAGTAGGCATGGATTGGAAATTACGAAGGCAGGAAGTCGTGAAACTGGCTGGCGAGCGATTTCAGACGGATGGTGCTCGGCGCGCAAAAACTCTGCAACTGGGCGCAAAACGCGTGAAACTGAAGGAAGCCAAACGCAAAAGTGCAGCCACACTTGCTGGCTAACCGCCCTTGAGGAATGATTTCAAATTGTGAGCAAGGAGTTTTCTCGTTTTGATCGATCAGAAGGGCCTTTGGACATGGGCGAACCTGATTTGCACTTGGACTTGCAGACTGAGCATTCACACCGCGATTTGCGCGTTGTTATCCGTCAAATGGTTGATGGTGATGCCGACGAAATTCATGAGATCCATTGCGCCTGCCTGACACGAACTCTTGCGTCGCATTATACGCAGGAGCAGGTCGTGGCATGGATGAAGGGCAGGACGCCAGCTGGCTACATCAATGCTGCGAACGGAGGCGAGCGCTTCTTCGTCGCGGCGGTCGACGAGCGCGTTATCGGATTCGCATCCTGGCGAGACAACGAACTGCTCTCGCTCTTCGTCCACCCCGACGCACAGGGCTTGGGCGTGGGATCGCGCCTTCTTGACGTCTGCCTCAAGGATGCGGCTGCAGAGGGTACCGGCATCACCTGCCTGAAGGCGGCAGCCGGAGCTGTTCAGTTCTATGTGAGTCGAGGCTTCGTTCCTGTTGGGCAGGGCGGCACCATGAAGAACGGTGTGGTCATTCAGGATACCCGTATGATCCTTCCCGAGGTGACCTCGAACTTGAAGGATGGTCGGTAGACATCGTTTAGCTCTCGGGAGAGTCGCGGTTCCTGATGTGGTAACCAGCCAGCATTGAGGATTATAGATGCATACTTCTCAGCGATGGGACACCGACCATTTTCACGAGATGCTTGTCGAACTTTGCGAGATCAAGAGCGGTAACTCTGTCCTTGATCTCGGCTGTGGCACCGGGAGATCAATGGCGGCGATGCTCGATGCTGTTGGTGATGGCGGCAAGGTCGTGGGGCTGGACCAGATGGCCCAGCCGCTTGCGGGAGTTGCGAGCAGATTCGCCCGTGACATCAACGCTAAACGGTTGGATCTCGTGCAGGCGGATGTTTTGGCTGCGCCATTCCGCGATGGGCAATTTGATGCCGTGCTATGTCAGAATGTCATTGAGTGCGTGAACGAGCGCGAAGCGTTGATCATTGAGGCCAAGCGTCTCCTGAAGCCGGGGGGAGATTGCTTCTCGGCCATCATGACTTCGACGGCATCATCTTGGCGAGCAAGGATCGTGACATGACCCGTCGTTTAGTTCATGGTTTTGCGGATCACAAGCAGGCTTGGCAGGATGTGGCTGAGGGGCGGATGGGACGTCTACTACCTGGTTTGGTTGCCAACGCAGGCTTTGCCTCAGTGAGTATTGAAGCCAGGTTGTTCGTGGACTTCGATCTCTCTTCGGGCACTTACGCCGGAGACTATATCCGTTGGCTGGTCGATCTTGCGCCCGCTCTCGGCATCAGCGATGAGGATGTTAGTCATTGGGCTAGCCATTTGACCGCTGACGTTGCTCAAGGCCGCTTCTTTTTCGCGTTGCCGTGGATCGGAGCCGTCTGTAGGAAGCCAAGATCCTGACTGCAGCTGGCGCGCTTCCGACTGGAATTTCTCGCAGGCCAGTTCCGCAATTATTGCGTTCAGTTTTGCGACTTATTGCGCGGATGAGGAAATGGCGACTCCAGCAGGGCTCGAACCTGCGACCTGCCGCTTAGAAGGCGGCTGCTCTATCCAGCTGAGCTATGGAGCCATTGGAAACGGGCGTGTCGGTTCGTCCGTGTCAGTGCGTCCAGGTCTCGGCCCGGCCGAACTTGAAATTGTCGGAGTAGGAAAGCTTCTTCGGCGTCCGCTCCTTGGGCTCCATCACCTGATAGGCGAGGCCCTCGCGCACGGCGTAGGCGATCGCCTCCTCGCGCGTGTCGAAGGAGAGGCGCACCTGTTGCTTCATGTCGCGCGATGAGGTGTAGCCCATCAACGGCTCGATGGTCTTGGGCTTCTCGGGCTCGAACTCCAGCAGCCAACGCTCCGTGCGACCGCGTCCGGACTGCATGGCGGTCTTGGCAGGCTTGTAGATTCGCGCCGTCATTTTGGCCCTTCTCCTCTTTCGCCGTCCCGGCCCGCCGGCCGCGGGTCCGCGAGCGAGGGCCGCCGTTTGGTCGGGGCAGCAAGATTCGAACTTGCGACCCCCTGCTCCCAAAGCAGGTGCGCTACCAGACTGCGCTATGCCCCGCGACCGAAACGTGAGGGATTACCTAGCGTTTCAGGAGCGGCTACGCAATAGGCTGGATGCGCGCAGGCTCGCCATAGGCGTTGGGGATGAGCGCCTCCGTCAACCGGTCCTCCAGAGCGTGGAAACCGGGCTCGCGCAGCAGCGTCGGCGCGCGCGGACGGCCAAAGGGCACCTCCACCGTTTCGACGACCCGGCCGGGGCGCGGGCTCATCACCAACACGCGGTCGGCGAGGAACAGGGCCTCGTCGACGGCATGTGTCACCAGGAGAGTCGTCGTCTGCGTGGCGCTCCAGATGCGCTGAAGCTCTAGGTTCATTTGCCGCCGTGTCACCGCATCGAGCGCGCCGAACGGCTCGTCGAGCAGAAGCACCTCCGGCTCAAGCACCAACGCCCTGGCGATGGCGACGCGCTGACGCATTCCGCCGGACAGCTCATCCGGCCGCGCCCGCTCGAAACCCGCGAGCCCCACGAGATCGGTGAGCATCGCCACGCGATTCATGTTGCTCTCGACACCGGCAAGACGGAAGGGCATGGCGATGTTGTCGCGAACGTCGAGCCAGGGCAGCAGGGCCGCGTCCTGGAAGGCAAAGCCCAGCTTGTGGGCGCGACTGAGAGCACCCGGTTCGCCGCCGTGGACGGTCACCGATCCACTGCTCGGCCGATCGAGACCGGCGACCAGCCGCAGGATGGTGCTCTTGCCGCAACCGGACGGGCCGATCAGCGCGACGAACTCTCCGGCCGCCACGTCGAGGTCGACGCCGGTGAGTGCCGTCACCGTGCCGCCGGCTTCGGTCGAAAACAACTTGTCGATGCCGGTCAGGCGGATCGCGGGTGCATTGGTCATAGGCAAGCTCCTACGCCTCACATGTCGGCGTGGAGCGGCTCGGTCGAAGCCGGCCCGATGGAAAAGTCGGAGAAGACGACTTCCAGCCCGGCGCGCGATGGCGAACAGGCCATGGGGCCGACCCGGTAGCGCGGCGCCTGTTCAAAGGAGGCGACCCGCAGCATCGACCAGATCTTGCCGTCGCGGGACGCGTGGACCAGCACCGAACCGTCCTTGACCGTCATGCGCAGGCGGAAGTCATCGAGCTCGCGGAAGGGTTGGCAAACAGACCAGTCTGAACGGCCATTGGTCACCACCACAGACAGGAAGCGGTCGCCATCCGTCAGCTCGACACCGCATTTCAGCCAATGCGTCTCGTCGAGGTACAGCATCAGGCCGGCTTGGTCGAAGTTGGCGGTGTAGTTGGCTCGGATGCGCAAGAGGGCAGTGAAGCCGTCTTCGGCCGGCAGCAGATAGGCATGGCCGTTGTCATGCACGAAGCCGTAATAGGTCTCGCGCCAGAAATCCGTCTCGTTTTCGGTGGCCAGGGTCAACTGGTCGCCTTCGATGTTCCAGCGGGAGGGCTCGTTCACCCACGCCCCGCCGCCAAACCCAGTCTTCAGCATGTCTCCTCCACTCATTCTCCGCGCGGATCGGTCGCGTCGTCATCGGTCAGCGGCGCGTTGAGATCCTGCTCAATGTCCCTGAGGAGGCGCATCAGCGTGTCGAGCCGCTCCTGGCCGATCCTATCCGTCATCGAGGCATAGACCGTTTCGGCCCAGGTGCCCACCGCGTCAATGACCTTCTTGCCCTCGGGCGTCAACGAGATCAGCCAGGCTCTGAGATCGGCAGGGTCGGGGCGGCGATTGATGAGTTGCCTTTTCTCAAGGTCGCGCAGGATGCGCGACAACGAAGGCGGAAGCAGGAACGTCGCCATGGCGAGGCCGGTTGCGTCGATTTCCGGGACCGAATCGAGCGCTCTCAGCACGCGCCATTGCTGCTCGGTGAGATCGGCCGACCTCAGTACCGGGCGAAACTGTCGCATCACCGCTTCCCTCGTTCTGAGAAGGGCGACCGGCAGCGAGCGGGAAACATTCCGGAGGCGACCACGACCGCGGGTGTCGGCTTCCCGGCCGGTCGCACCGCTGGACAAGGTCTCGTTGTCCTTTTCCCTCATTCGACAATCCTCGCTGGTTTGGTGCGACCCTATCCGCTTTTGTGCTGTCAGGAAACGCCACACAAACGCCGCCGACGAGCGAGGTAAACGTCGTCAACCCAGGCTTCTCCGGCTTTTATTACCCCACTATTCCAGTTTAACCGAGTTAGGATTGATCTCGCGCAATTCGTCCCCGGTCGATATCGGGCAGTGTCGCCTGCGAAAAGCTCCGGCGGACGGGCCGGTGAAAGGCTGCAATGATGACGAAGACCGAACGGATCACCTGGCTCGATGAGAACCGCATCGAGGCAGAGATCGCCGCTACTTCCGCCGGCGCCGACAAGCAGCGCGTGCGCGAGATTCTCGAAAAGGCGGCGAAGCTGGGCGGTCTCTCGGAGGACGACGTTGCGGTTCTTTGCGCCGTCACCGACCCCGACCTGACGGCCGAACTGTTTCATACGGCCGAGAAGGTGAAGACGGAGATTTACGGCCCGCGCATCGTGCTGTTCGCGCCGCTCTACTTCTCCAACATCTGCCTCAACGAATGCGTCTACTGCGCCTTCCGCCGCTCCAACAAGGATCTCGATCGCAAGATCCTGACCATGGAGGAGATCGAGGCGGAAACGGCGGCGCTGATCGACCAGGGCCACAAGCGCGTGCTGCTGATCGGCGGCGAAGCCTTCCCCAAGACCGGCTTCCAGTATCTCATCGACGCTATCGAGCGCATCTACTCGGTGAAGCGCGGCCGTGGCGAAATCCGCCGCATCAACGTCAACGTGGCGCCGCTGGAGACCGACGAGTTCCGTCGGCTCAAGGAAACCGGCATCGGCACCTACCAGCTGTTCCAGGAAACCTACAACCGCAAGGTCTACGAGCCGATGCACCCGTCGGGTGCCAAGGCCGACTTCGACTGGCGCGTGTCGGTGATGGACCGCGCCATGGCGGCCGGCATCGACGACGTCGGCATCGGTCCGCTGTTCGGCCTGCACGATTGGCGCTTCGAGGTGCTGGCAACCATGCAGCACATCGCCCATCTGGAGGATGCTTTCGGCGTCGGCCCACACACCATCTCGGTGCCGCGCATGGAGCCCGCCTTCGGCTCGGACGTGTCTATGGCGCCGCCGCATGCCGTCTCCGATACCGACTTCAAGAAGATCATCGCCATCCTGCGCCTCGCCGTGCCCTACACCGGCATCATCCTGTCGACGCGCGAGAGCCCGGAAATGCGCCGCGAGGCGTTCCGCCTCGGCGTGTCGCAGATCTCCGGCGGCAGCCGCACCAACCCCGGCGGCTATGCGACGCCGGTCGAGGAGCACGCCGCCCAGTTCACCCGCGGCGATCATCGCCCGCTCGATGAAGTGGTGCGCGACATCGCCGCCAGCGGCTGCGTGCCGTCCTTCTGCACCGCCTGCTATCGCATGGGGCGCACCGGCGCCGACTTCATGGACCTTGCCAAGCCTGGCCTCATCCGCGAAATGTGCGGACCGAACGCCCTGTCGTCCTTCATGGAATACATGCTCGACTACGGCTCCGAAGACACCTGCGCCGCCGGCGAAAAGGCCGTGGCGGCCGAGGTGGCGACCATGGAGCCGAAGATCGCCCGCTATTCGGAGACGATGATGCGCAAGGTGCGCGAGGGCAAGCGCGACGTCTACCGCTGAGGGGACGTGGCCTGGAGGCAGGCGATGGCGACGCGGCGCGAGGCCGACCTGATCGGCGAGCGTGACATTGCGGCGGATGCCCTCACGGGTATCCACACGGCGCGGGCGCGCGAGAACTTTCCGCTGGCCGGCCGGCCGTGTCATCCCGACCTCATCAAGGCCTATGCGGCCGTGAAGATCGCGGCGGCGAAAACCAACCATCGCCTCGGCTTCCTCGCCGACGATGTGGCGGAGGCGATCGTGCGCGCCGCCCGAGAAATCGAGGATGGCACGCTCCTTTCCGAGATCGTCGTCGACGCCCTGCAAGGTGGCGCCGGTACCTCGCTCAACATGAACGTCAACGAGGTGATCGCCAATCGAGCCGAGGAGTTGCTCGGCGGCCGGCGCGGCCAGCACCTCCGCGTCCATCCCAACGATCACGTCAACCTCAACCAGTCGACCAACGACACCTTCCCGACGGCGCTGAAGATCGCCGCCATTCGCCTGCTGCACGGGCTGGAAAAGGCCATCGCCGATCTTCAGGTCGCCTTCCAGGACAAGGAGCGGGCGTGGTCGGGCGTCGTCAAGATCGCCCGTACCGAGCTGCAGGATGCCTGCCCGATCGCCTATGGCGCCGTGTTCTCGGCCTGGGCCGAGGCGCTGTCACGCGATCGCTGGCGCGTCTTCAAGTGCGAGGAGCGGCTGCGCGTCGTCAACCTCGGCGGCACGGCCATCGGCACCGCCATCGCAGCGCCGCGCGACTACGTCTTCATGGTCACCGAGGTGCTGCGCGAGGTGACCGGCCTCGGCCTTGCCCGGGCGGAGAACCTCGTCGACGCCACGCAGAATGCCGATGCCTTCGTCGAGGTGTCGGGCATTCTGAAGGCCAATGCCGTCAACCTGTTCAAGATTTCCTCCGACCTCCGCCTGCTGTCGTCGGGGCCGCAGGCCGGCTTCGGCGAGATCCTGCTGCCTGCGGTGCAGGCGGGCTCGTCGATCATGCCCGGCAAGGTCAACCCGGTGATTCCCGAAGCGGTTGGCCAAGCGGCCATGCGGGTGATGGGCAACGACCAGATAGTGACGCTTGCCGCCCAGAACGGCCAGCTCGAGCTCAACGCCTTCCTGCCGCTCCTGGCCGATGCACTGCTCGACAGTTTGAGCCTTCTGGAAGCGGCCTCGATCATGTTCCGCACACGTTGCGTCGAGGGACTTTCCGTCGACGAGGTGGCCTGTCGGCGGCTGGTGGCCGAAAGCCGTGCCGTCGTCACCGCCCTGCTGCCGCGCCTTGGATATGAGACCGCCACCGAGGTGGCCGTTGCCGCTCGCGACAGCGGCCGGTCGGTGATCGAGATCGTCCTCGAACGCAAGCTGATCGAACCCGCCGATCTCGAGCGCCTGCTCTCCGCCAACGCCATGACCGCCCTCGGTACCAAGTAGACAAGGACCAGATCATGCTCGCCACGCCCAAGGGTCTTCGCCTGCACATCGGCGTCTATGGCCGGCGCAACGTCGGCAAGTCGTCCCTGGTCAACCTGTTGATCGGGCAGGAGGTGTCGATCGTCTCCGATGTCGCGGGCACCACCACCGATCCGGTTGAGAAGGCGATGGAGCTGTTGCCGATCGGCCCCGTCCTGTTCGTCGACACCGCCGGCATCGATGACATCGGCGATCTCGGAGAAATGCGCGTCGAGAAGACGCTCAAGGCGCTCGACCATACCGATCTCGGCATCATCGTTACCGATGGGACGATCGGCGACGACGAGATCAGGCTGATGGATGCGCTCGCGGACCGCGAGACGCCCTATTGCGTCGTCTTCACCAAGGCCGATCTCGGCGCACCGCCGGCAGAGGCGCTGGCGGCGGTCAAGGCGCGCGACGTGCCCTTCGCGGCCATCTCGACCGCATCGAAGGCCGATGCCGCGCGTGTCCGCGAGGTGATCCTCCAGGCCGCCCCGGAGAGCTCCTTCGAGGTGCCGCATCTCCTGGCCGATCTGGTGCCGGCCGGCGGGCATGTGGTGCTGGTGGTGCCTATCGATCTGTCGGCGCCGAAGGGGCGGCTGATTCTGCCGCAGGTGATGGCCATCCGCGACATTCTGGACGCCGACGCGAGCTGTACGGTAGTCAAGGAACGCGAACTGGCGTCGACATTGAAGACCCTCGGCAAGAAGCCCGATCTCGTGGTCTGCGACAGCCAGATCGTGCTGAAGGCGGCGGCCGATACGCCCGACGACGTGCCGCTCACCACCTTCTCGATCCTGATGGCCCGCTTCAAGGGCGATCTCGTCCGTCTAGCCGAAGGCGCCGCGCGCATCGACCAGTTGAAGCCGGGGGATCGGGTGCTGATCGCCGAAGCCTGCACCCACCATTCCATGGCCGACGATATCGGCCGGGTAAAAATACCTCGTTGGTTCCGACAATATGCCGGCGGCGACATCGAGTTCGAAACGATGGCTGGCCGTGCTTTCCCCGAGGATCTCAGCCCCTACGCGCTGGTCGTTCAGTGCGGCGCCTGTACCGTCAACCGCAAGCAGGTGCTGCTGCGTATCCGGCAGGCCGAGCGGCAGGGCGTGCCGATCACCAACTATGGCGTTGCTATCAGCCGCGTGCAGGGCGTTCTCCACCGCTCGCTCGGGCCTTTCCCTTCGGCGCGCATCGCTTTCGAACGGGCCAACGCCGCCCAATGAAAGGCGGGGACGAGCCCCGCCTTTCAAGTCGCGCTTTTGGCGTCAGTTGAGAACTTGCAACACCACGCGTGACTGAGGGTCGACGATGACTCGCTCGTTGTTGACCACGGTGTAGTAGTAGGTCTCGTAGCCAGGGACCGGATGAAGCACGACGGTCGTCGGCAAGGCCTGACCCACCACGATCGGCTGTTCGTAGACGATCGACGGCGTGGTCTGTTCGATGACGATGGTGCGCACCTCCGGCGGCGGCGGATCGAGAATGGTGCCGACAGCGGCACCGGCCACGCCGCCCACGACGGCACCCACCGGCCCACCGACGATGGCGCCGGTGGCCGCGCCACCAGCTGCGCCGGAGACGGTGCCTTCCTGGGCAAAGGCGGCCGGAGCAAGGACAAGGCCGCCGACCAGAAGGGAAGCTGAGAGGATCTTTTTCATCTCGGACTCCTGTTGGTTGATAGGCCATCAACGGCCGACCGACAGGAAAGGTTCCCGAGCTGCAAGACGCCAAAGATCAGGGGAAAGCGGTTCGGTCGACGCGCCGCGCCCTGGGGCGAGCGGCGCCCGAGGGCGAAGACACAGGGCAACCGGCGGGGTTCTGCCCCCGTTATTCCCTCGCCGACGAGGGCGCTGCGTCGCCGATTGATCGCTCGTCCCGCAACGGCTTGCCGGCGACGATCGGCAGCCTCACCTGGCCTTGATCGAGTGCCCCGGTCCCTGACCGATCACCCGGCCGATTGACCAGACGCGGGCGGCGGCGCAACCGGAGCACTGATGGTCGTCTTCGTCGACGCAAGGCTTGTCCGGATAGAGCATATAGTTCTTGCGGAAGCGACCGGGCGTCGCGTTGGGCATGAACACGTTGGCGCCGCGCTGCAGGACAAGGTCGCGGCCGGCGTGCGGGAAGATGGCATCGAAGGCCGTAGTCGCCGGGATGTGCGCCTTCGGATTGACGATGCGGAGCGCCGACACGGCGGCGAAAAACATGTCGTGGTCGTCGGCGTAGGCGTTCTGCTGGCCGGCGAGCGGCGTATCCGGATGGGCGATGAACGGTCCGATGCCGATCATGTCGAGGTCGAGCTCACGGCAGAGCAGGATGTTGTCGGCCAGGATGTCGAGCGTCTCGCCCGGAACGCCGATCATGAAGCCGGAGCCGACCTGGACACCCAGGCTGCGCAGATCCTTGAGGCAGCGGATGCGCTCGTCGAGGTTGCAGTCCGGATGCAGATAGGCGAAGAGCTCGGGGTTGGACGTCTCGAAGCGCAGAAGATAGCGGTCCATGCCTGCCGCCCGCCAGCGGGCATAGGTCTCGCGCGGCCGGTTGCCGGCGCTCATGGTCACGGCGAGCCGCGTCTCCGTCTTGATCCGGCGGATGATGCGCTCGATGCGCTCGTCTTCCTTCTCGGCGGCCACCTCGCCCGATTGCAGCACGATGGTCGTCTGCTGCCAGCCTTCCATCCGGCGGGCCACCTCGAGAATTTCCTCCTCATCGATGCGATAGCGCCGCACGTCGTGATTGGACTTGCGGATGCCGCAATAGAGGCAGTCGTTGGCGCAGATGTTGGAGAATTCGACGATGCCGCGCAGGAACACCTCGTCGCCCATGTTGTCCTTGCGCACGGCGTCGGCACGGGCGAACAGCG
>Ga0206117_100578_pt1 | contig 33537 bp, 27 predicted proteins | sample 3A5Ametagenome_FD_177997 | JGI IMG/M metagenome (GOLD analysis project Ga0206117, IMG submission 177997) | Enriched microbial communities from leaf-cutter ant dump, University of Wisconsin, Madison, United States - 3A5A | ecosystem: Environmental > Terrestrial > Nest > Insects nest > Nest dump... | reverse complement strand
ATCACCGGCACCCTGGGCAAGGCACTGGGCGGCGCATCGGGCGGCTACACCTCGGGCCGCAGGGAAATCGTCGAGCTGCTGCGCCAGCGCTCGCGCCCCTATCTGTTTTCCAACACCCTGGCACCGTCGATTGCCGCCGCATCGCTGCAAGTGCTGGAGCTGCTGGCCAGCGCCGAAGGCGCAGCGCTGCGCCAGCGCGTGCGCGACAACGGCGAGCACTTCCGCAGTGCGATGGGCGCCCTGGGCTTCACCCTGGCGGGCCAGGACCATCCCATCATCCCGGTCATGCTGGGCGACGCGCAGACGGCCTCGCGCATGGCCGATGCGCTGCTGGCCGACGGCATCTACGTCATCGGCTTCTCGTTCCCTGTCGTGCCCAAGGGGCAGGCACGCATCCGCACGCAGATGAGCGCGGCGCACACCCCGGAGCAGATCGACCGCGCCGTGGCCGCCTTTGCCAAGGCCGGCAAGGCCATCGGCGCGATTTGATTTTTCATTCCAAGGATTGCCCCATGAAAGCACTGGCAAAACTCCAGCCTGCCGTCGGCCTGACGCTGACCGACGTTGAAATGCCGGACGTCGGCCCCAACGACGTTCTCATCAAGATCCGCAAAACCGCCATCTGCGGCACCGACATCCACATCTGGAAGTGGGACGACTGGGCGCAGAAAACCATCCCCGTGCCCATGCACGTCGGCCACGAATACGTGGGCGAGATCGTTGCCATGGGCCAGGAAGTGCGCGGCTTCCAGATTGGCGACCGGGTTTCCGGCGAGGGGCACATCACCTGCGGCTTCTGCCGCAACTGCCGCGCCGGCCGCCGCCACCTGTGCCGCAACACCGTCGGCGTGGGCGTGAACCGGCCCGGCGCGTTTGCGCAGTACCTGGTGATACCGGCCTTCAACGCCTTCAAGATTCCGCACGGCATTTCCGACGATCTGGCCGCCGTCTTCGACCCCTTCGGCAACGCTACGCACACGGCGCTGTCCTTCGATCTGGTGGGCGAGGACGTGCTGATTACCGGCGCCGGCCCCATCGGCATCATGGCCGTGGCCATTGCCCGCCACGTCGGGGCGCGTAACGTCGTCATCACCGACGTGAACGACTACCGCCTGGAACTGGCCCGCAAGATGGGCGCGACCCGGGCCGTGAACGTCAGCCGCGAAAGCCTGCGCGGCGTGATGGAGGACCTGCACATGAGCGAGGGCTTCGACGTCGGGCTGGAAATGTCCGGCGTGCCCACCGCCTTCACCGCCATGCTGGAGCACATGAACCACGGCGGCAAGATCGCGCTGCTGGGCATTCCGCCCGCCAACACCGCCATCGACTGGAACCAGGTGATCTTCAAGGGGCTGGAAATCAAGGGCATCTATGGCCGCGAGATGTTCGAGACCTGGTACAAGATGGTCGCCATGCTGCAAAGCGGGCTGGACTTGAGCCCCATCGTCACGCACCGCTTTGCGGTGGAAGATTTCGAGGCCGGGTTCGACGCCATGCTCTCCGGCCAGAGCGGCAAGGTGATTCTGGACTGGGAGGGCCTGCCGGATTGAGGCGGGCTGATCCGCTCTTATAAAAAGAGCTTCTTGCGCTGGCCATTGCTGTATTTCAAAGCTAAAACGATCTGAAATCCAGCGATACCAAGCGGAAGAAGCTCTTTTTTTTAATGAAAAGTGATTGTCAGGGCTTGCCGATGCCCAGCAGCTCCACCTCGAAGTTCAGCGTCGCATTGGGCGGAATCACCCCGCCTGCGCCCCGGCTGCCGTAGGCGATGGCGGGCGGGCAGGTGAGCCTGGCCTTGCCGCCGACCTGCATTTTCTGCACCGCTTCCGTCCAGCAGGGGATGACCATGTCCAGCGCGAACACGGCGGGCTTGCCCCGGGCGATGGAGCTGTCGAAATCCTTGTCGCTGCCCGGCAGCCAGCCCCGGTAGTGCACCTGCACCATGTCGCTGGCCTTGGGGCTGGGGCCGCTGCCCTGGGCGATGGTTTCAAATACCAGGCCGCTGGCCGTGGTTTCGGGCGCGGCATGGGCAGCGCTGGCGGCCAGCAGCGCGGCGGCTGCGGCGAGATGCAAAAGTTTTTTCATGTGCAGTGCTTTCGTTGCAAAGGAGGGGGAAAAAGTCATGGCCGCCTGGAATAGTCGCGGGCGCCAAAAATGCCGCTGCCCACGCGCACCATGGTGCTGCCGGCGGCAATGGCGCTGCCCATGTCCGCCGTCATGCCCAGGCTGACGGTATCCAGGCCGTCCAGCCCCGGCAGGCGGCGCAGGGCATCGAATACGGCGACCACTTGGCGGTGGACGGCCAGCATGGCGGCGGCATCGGGCTGCGGGTCGGGGATGCTCATCACGCCGCGCAACTGCAGGCGCGGCAGGCGGGCGATGGCCTGGGCCAGCTCGGCGGCTTCGGCAGGGGTGCAACCGGCCTTGGTTGCGCCGCCGTCCACGTTCACCTGCAGGCAAACCTGCAGCGGCGGCAGGTGCGCCGGGCGCTGGTCGGACAGGCGCTGGGCCGTTTTCAGGCGGTCGATGGTGTGCGCCCAGTCGAAGTGCTCGGCCACCAGGCGGGTTTTGTTGCTCTGGATGGGGCCGATGCAGTGCCAGGCAAGCGGCGCGATGTCCGCCATGGCCCGCAGGGCGGCGATTTTTTCCACGCCTTCCTGGATGTAGTTCTCGCCAAAATCGCGCTGCCCGGCCAGGGCGGCTTCGCGCACGGCAGCGGCGGGAAAGGTCTTGGAGACGGCCAGCAGCCGCACCGCTGCGGGCGGGCGGCCTGCCTGGGCGGCAGCGGCGGCAATTTGCGCCTGAACGTGGTGAAGCTGGTCGGCAATCGTAGTCATAATCCCTGCGAGCGTACCAAACCTGATAAGGAGAAACGACGTGGACATCACGAGCTTGCTGGCCTTCGGTGTGAAAAACAAAGCTTCGGACTTGCATTTGTCCGCCGGGCTGCCGCCCATGATCCGCGTGCATGGCGACGTGCGGCGCATCAACGTCGATCCGCTGGACCACAAGATGGTGCACAGCATGGTGTACGACATCATGACCGACGGCCAGCGCAAGGCCTACGAGGAAGACCTGGAGGTGGACTTCTCCTTCGAGATCGCCGGGCTGGCCCGCTTCCGTGTGAACGCCTTCAACCAGTACCGGGGCGCCGCAGCGGTGTTCCGGACCATTCCCAGCAAGATCCTGACGTTGGAGGATTTGAATGCGCCCAAGATCTTTGCCGACCTGGCCCTCAAGCCGCGTGGACTGGTGCTGGTCACGGGCCCGACGGGTTCCGGCAAATCGACCACCCTGGCGGCCATGATCGACTACCTCAACAGCAACGAGCAGGGCCACATCCTGACGGTGGAAGACCCCATCGAATTTGTCCACCAGTCGAAAAAATGCCTGGTGAACCAGCGCGAGGTCGGGCCGATGACCAAGACCTTCTCCGCTGCGCTGCGCTCGGCCCTGCGCGAGGACCCGGACTGCATCCTGGTGGGGGAAATGCGCGACCTGGAAACCATCCGCCTGGCGATGACGGCGGCGGAAACCGGCCACCTGGTGTTCGGCACGCTGCACACCTCCAGCGCCGCCAAGACCATCGACCGTATCATTGACGTCTTCCCGGCCGAAGAGAAGGAAATGGTGCGGGCCATGCTCTCGGAATCGCTGCAGGCGGTGATCTCGCAAACCCTGTGCAAGACCAAGGATGGCAATGGCCGCGTGGCCGCGCACGAGATCATGATCGGCACCAGCGCCATCCGCAACCTGATCCGCGAGGCCAAGGTGGCGCAGATGTATTCGGCGATCCAGACCGGCTCGAACTTCGGCATGCAGACGCTTGACCAGAACCTCACCGACTTGGTGCGCCGCAACCAGATCAGCGCCGCCGAGGCCCGCTCCAAGGCCAAGACCCCGGAAAACTTCCCGGGCTGAAGCCGGCGGGCCGGCAGACACAATGCAAAAAATTTTTCTTTGAAGGGACGATCGGCATATGGAACGCGATCAGGCCAGTAAATTCATCAACGACCTGCTGCAGCTGATGGTCAATCGCAAAGGCAGCGATCTGTTCCTGACGGCGGAGTTTCCACCCGCCATCAAGGTCGATGGCGCAGTGGCGAAGGTGTCGCAGCAGCCGCTGTCGGCCAACCACACCATGGCGCTGGCGCGTTCGATCATGAGCGACCGGCAGATGGCCGAGTTCGAGCGCACCAAGGAATGCAACTTCGCCATCTCCCCCGCAGGGATCGGGCGCTTCCGGGTGAATGCCTTCATCCAGCAGGGGCGCGTGGGCATGGTGCTGCGGACGATTCCGGCCGACATCCCCACCATCGACCAGCTGGGCCTGCCCCAGGTGCTCAAGGACGTGGCCATGACCAAGCGCGGGCTGTGCATCTTCGTGGGGGCGACCGGCTCGGGCAAATCCACCTCGCTGGCGGCCATGGTCGATTGGCGCAACCAGAACTCGCACGGTCACATCATCACGGTGGAAGACCCGATCGAGTTCGTGCATCCGCACAAGAACTGCATCATCACCCAGCGCGAAGTGGGGCTGGACACCGATAGCTGGGAAGCGGCCCTGAAAAACACCCTGCGCCAGGCTCCCGACGTGATCCTGATGGGCGAAATCCGCGACCGCGAGACGATGGAACACGCCATCGTCTTCTCCGAAACCGGCCACCTGTGCATGGCCACCCTGCACGCCAACAGCGCCAACCAGGCGCTGGACCGCATCCTGAACTTCTTCCCCGAAGAGCGGCGCGAGCAGTTGCTGCTGGACTTGTCGCTGAACCTGCGCGGCATGATCTCGCAGCGCCTGATGCCCCGCCAGGGCACCAAGGGCCGCATTGCCGCGCTGGAGGTGCTGCTCAACACCCCCCTGGTGTCCGACATGATCGCCAAGGGCGACGTGGTGGAGATCAAGGAAATCATGCAGAAAAGTCGCGAACTGGGCATGCAGACCTTCGACCAGGCGCTGTTCGACCTGTTCGAGGCCAATGCCATCACCTACGAAGATGCGCTGCGCAACGCCGATTCGGTGAACAACCTGCGCCTGCAGATCAAGCTGCACAGCGAGCGGGCCAAGTCCGACCTGATGGCTGGCACCGAGCATTTCAAGGTGATGTAACCACACTGCAGACCGCAGCGCACGCCCCCGGATTTCTGTTTTTCTCCCAATCTTCGACAAGGCTTTCCATGACCGCCCAACAGCAAACCAACCCCCGCAGCTACGCCCCGACCACCGCCCGCAAAGTCGCCTTCATCGGCCTGGGCGTGATGGGCTGGCCCATGGCCGGCCACCTGGCCCTGGCCGGGCATACGGTGACGGTGTTCAACCGCACTGCGCAGAAGGCGCAGGACTGGGCCGCAGCTTTTGCCGCCACGGGCCGCGTGGCCCACGCCGCCACGCCGCGCGAAGCAGCCCAGGGCGCAGACATCGTCTTCACCTGCGTGGGTAACGACGATGACCTGCGCAGCGTGGTGCTGGGCGCCGATGGCGCCCTGGCCGGGATGCGGCCCGGTAGCGTCCTGGTCGACCACACCACCGCTTCGGCGGAAGTGGCCCGCGAACTGGCCGCCAGCGCCCAGGCGCAGGGGGCCGCGTTCATCGACGCGCCCGTCTCCGGCGGGCAGGCCGGGGCGCAGAACGGGCAGCTCACCGTGATGTGCGGGGGCGATCCGGCGGCATTCGAGGCCGTGGCCCCGGCGATCGACAGCTTTGCCCGGGCCGTGACGCTGATGGGCCCCAGCGGCAGCGGGCAACTGACCAAGATGGTCAATCAGATCTGCATTGCCGGGCTGGTGCAGGGACTGTCCGAGGCGATTGCCTTCGGCCAGAAGGCCGGGCTGGACATGCAGGCCGCGCTGCAGGTCATCGGCAAGGGCGCGGCGCAAAGCTGGCAACTGGACAACCGGGGCAGCACCATGGTGCGCGATGAGTTCAACTTCGGCTTTGCCGTCGATTGGATGCGCAAGGATCTGGGGCTGGTGCTGCAGGAGGCGCAGCGCAACGGCGCCCGCCTGCCCGTCACCGCCCTGGTCGATCAGTTCTACGCCGACGTGCAGGCCCAGGGCGGCGGGCGCTGGGATACCTCCAGCCTGATTGCCCGCCTGCGCTAGCCGCTAGGCCGGCGGCGCGGCAGCATCCGGGTCGCGCCCGGCTGCCGAACCGCCTGGCACGGTCAGGGCTGTCGGTGACGATGGGGCGGTGCTGGCGGGACTATGCATCTTCCCCGCCGGAACCGGGCTGCCCGCCCGCCAGCGGCGCAGCACGCGCTGGAAGACCAGGGCGTTGGGGATTTGCACCAGGGCGCCGGCGTTGGCCTCGGTCACGTCCTGCAAGGTGGTGTAGAGCAGGTTGATGTCCACCACCTTGCCCAGGGCGCCGGGTTTTTCGGCGTTGTCCAGCAGCTCGATGTGGTCGCCCACCGTGAACGGGCGGCCCGTGAAGATCAGGAAGGCGCAAAACAGGTTGGACAGCACGCTCCAGGCCGCGAAGAACGCCACCGCCCCCACCGTGGCAAAGCCGGTGAAGGCCGACCACAGCACCGTGGCCGAGACGCCCAGGCGCTCCAGCACCAGCAGCACCGCCCCGCTGACGATGAGCCAGCGGATGACTACGTTGATCGGCATCAGCAGCTCGTGCGGCAACTGGTAATGCGTGCTGGCGCGGCGCAGCAGGCGGCGTACCAGCCGGTGCAGCAGCCAGGCGCAAAAGACGATCAGCACGATCTGCAGCAGCGGAACCATCACGTCCAGCCACTCCTGCAGCCAATCGGGCAGGTGGGTCTGCCAGCGTTGTAAGCGTTGTAGAGGTTTCATGGCAAAAAATAAAAAGGGCACTGCGTGAGTGCCCTGAAATGGTAAGTGAAGTAGCGCTTCGTTTACGGCTGCTCGCGGCGCAGCGCGGGGAACAGGATCACGTCGCGGATGCTGGGGCTGTCGGTCAGCAGCATCATCAGCCGGTCGATGCCGATGCCGCAGCCGCCGGTGGGCGGCATCCCGTATTCCAGCGCTCGCACGAAGTCGTGGTCGAAATACATCGCCTCGTCGTCGCCGCTGTCCTTGGCCTCGACCTGGGCGTTGAAGCGTTCCACCTGGTCTTCGGCATCGTTCAGCTCCGAGAAACCGTTGCCGAACTCGCGCCCGGTGATGTACAGCTCGAAGCGCTCGGTCACTTCCGGGCGCTCATCGTTGGCGCGCGCCAGCGGGCTGATCTCGGTGGGGTGCTCCATGATGAAGGTGGGATTCCAGAGCTTTTCCTCGACCACTTCCTCGAAGTACAGCACCTGCAGGCCCGCCAGGGTGCGGCTGGAGAGCTTGTCTTTTTCCTCGTTCATGCCCAGCTTGCGCAGGGCGTTGATGAGCCAGTCGCGGCTGGTGACGTTCTCGCCCGCGTCGGTGTACTTGACGATGGCCTGCACGATCGTCAGCCGCTCGAACGGCGCGGCCAGATCGACGGGCTTGCCCGCATAGGTGCAGGCCAGCGTGCCCACGGCCTTCATGGCCGCATCGCGGATGAGCTGCTCGGTGTAGTCCATCAGGTCGCGGTAGTTCCACCACGCGGCGTAGAACTCCATCATCGTGAACTCGGGGTTGTGGCGCACCGACACCCCTTCGTTGCGGAAGTTGCGGTTGATCTCGAACACGCGCTCGAAGCCGCCCACCACCAGGCGCTTGAGGTACAGCTCCGGCGCAATGCGCAGGTACATCTCCTGGTCCAGCGCGTTGTGGTGCGTGACGAAGGGCTTGGCATTCGCCCCGCCGGGAATGGGGTGCAGCATGGGCGTTTCCACTTCCAGGAAGCCATGCTCCACCATGAAGTCGCGGATGCCCGCCACGGCCTTGCTGCGGGCGATGAAGCGGGCGCGGGTGTCCTCGTTCATCATCAGGTCGACGTAGCGCTGGCGCACCTTCTGCTCCAGGTCGGCCATGCCGTGGAACTTGTCGGGCATGGGGCGCAGGCTCTTGGTCAGCAGGCGAATCTTCGTGGCCTTGATGGACAGCTCGCCCGTCTTGGTCTTCATCAGCGTGCCTTCGGCGCCGACGATGTCGCCCAGGTCCCACTTCTTGAAGTCGGCATACACCTCCTCCCCCACGGCATCGCGCGTGATGTAGAGCTGGATGCGGCCCGTGGCGTCCTGCACGGTGGCAAAGCTGGCCTTGCCCATTACGCGCTTGAGCATCATGCGCCCGCCCACGCTGACCGTGAGGGCCTGCCCCTCCAGCGCCTCGGCGTCCAGCTCGGCGTATTGCTGCGTCAACGCGGCAGCGCGGTGCGCGGGCTTGAAGTCGTTGGGGAAGGCGGCCACACCCTGGGCCTTGGCCTGCGCACGCAGGGCCTTGAGCTTGTCACGCCGCTCGGCAATGAGTTTGTTTTCGTCTTGGGGCGCAGCCTGTTCGGCAGCAGAGGTGTTGGAATGTTCAGACATGGATGAGCGCAGCGCACAGCGCTGGTGGGGGCTTGGCAAAACTGGTCATTTTAGTTTTTTTACACGGGTCTGGCTGGGGCGCAGTTATTCAAAAAAAAGAGCTTTTACCGGTTGATAAATAAGGTTTTTAGATGGTTTCATACATAAAAACGTTTATTTATGTGCGGTAACAGCTCTTATTTTTATATGTTTTGAAGGATTGGGGCGCAAACCTTTCACACCACCGGGCTGGATACGCCGCGCCGGTCGATGTGGGTGATGGCCCCTTCGGCATCCAGCTCAAAGCGGCCTGCGCCATATGGCTGCTCCAGCCTGCGCACCCGTTTGCCGAAGGCGATGGTGACGCTGCCCTGGATTTCCTGGCCGACCTCAATCCTGGCTTGCAGGCACAGCGCCAGCTGCTGCTCCAGTTCGGTCTTGTCGCGCAGCAGGTCTGCCAGTTTGCGTTGCGCTTGCAGCAGGCTGGCCTGCGCCTGTTGCAGCGTGCTGCTTTTTTCGTCGTTGGTTTTCAGGGTGTGGATGATTTTTGTCAGGCTGCCCAGGTGGGTGTTGAGCTTGGCAATCTGCGCTTGCAGATCGGCCAGCTGGCCGTCCAGCCGGGGATTGACGCCCACCTGCACCGCCGTCACCCCGCTCATGTCTGAGCCGATTTGCGGCGCACGCACCAGGATGGCCGCCCGCGTCGTACCCCCCACCAGGCGACCGCGCTGGGTGGATTTGACGCCCACCAGCACCTGGTTGAGCGCGTACAGCTGGCTTTGCATCGCCATGTCGTCCACCGAAATCACCGTGCCGGCCGTGATGTGGGCGTTTTCCGTGAACTTGCACGCCACCTGGCCCTCAGCCTGGACGGTGGTTCCGGCAATGATGCCGCCGCGCACCTGGATGTCGCCGCCCGCCACCAAGTGGGCGCCTTCGACCGTGCCGCCGATCACGATGTTGCCGCTTACTTGCACGCGCATCCCCGCCAGCACGTCGCCCTTGATCTCGATGCTGCCGTCAAAGTCGATGTTGCCGCTGTCCAGGTCCACCGCCTCCAGGCTCAGGGCATCTTCCACCACCATGCCGCGTTCCACCGCCACGGGCTGGCCCTTGGTGTCGGCCTCCAGCACATTGGGGTCGTCGGCGCTGGGGCGCACGCCCTTCAAGGGGCTGGCAAACACGTAGTCGCGTCCGGATTGGGCCATGATCGGGTTGCCCCGCACGTCCATCCCCGGCGTGCCCGCGCTGGCCGCCACGCGGCGCATCAGCGGTGTACCGGGGGCGACGAAGGGGATGCTGCCCAGCTCGCGAAAGTCGATCATGCCGTGTTCATCCACCGTGGGCCTGCGGTCGTGTACGGTGTTGACCAGCACCTCGAACAGCGCATCGTGCCCATTGACGGCAGGCTGGCCCCGGGCCACCTCCAACTGGAGGGCGCTGGTGGCCTGGCAGGCTTGCTGCACCGCTGCCGCATCTATGCCATACACCACGCCCGCATCGTGCAAGCCCTGCACCACCTCGGCGGGCTGCAGCGCCTTGCCCCCCCGTGCCGGGTACACCTGCACCCAGGCTTGCAGGGCATCCAGCGCCACGCCCACGTCAAAATGGGCATCGTGCTGCACGGCCAGCTCTATCTCGCAGCCCTCGGGCTGATTGGCCCAATGCGCCAGCAGCAGCGCGATGGAGCTGTCCAGCACCTCCCAATCCGCATAGCCCGCCTGCGCCAGCAGGCCGCGCACCGCAGCGGCATTCAACGCGGGGCGTTCCTCATCCGCAGCCACCGGGGCGACCACGGCCCGCACCGTACCCTCGTGCGCCGTCAGTGCCAGCGCCAGGGTGGCGCAGGCCATCTGTTCACCGGTTTGCAACATGGGTGGGCTCCTTCAAGGCAGATCAAAAAAGCGCTGAAAAGCGCTAATGTTGCAACAGGATATACATTTTTTTTCATTTCAGACAGAGCAGTAGCCCCCTACAACCATCCCACCTCTCTACCTGAACGTCTGGGGGCACCCTGGCTATGATCGGGCAGACCTGCATTCATCCAGACAACCCCCCATGCTTTTTCAAATCCTTCAATTCCTGCTGGAAGTGACCTGCGGCCTGGTCGCCGGAGCCAGCCTGCTGCGCCTGTATATGCAATTGCTGCGCGTGCCGTTCGGCAACCCGGTCGGGCAACTGGTGTTCGCCCTGTCCGACTGGCTCATCCTGCCGCTGCGCCGCGTCCTGCGGCCCAAGGGCAAGATCGACGCCTCCTGCCTGCTCGGCGCCGTGCTGGTCGAGCTGGCGCACTACCTCGTCCTGTGGCTGCTCGGCGGTGCGGCGGGCAGCTTCGCGCTGGTGCCGCTGCTGGCCGCCTTCGGCCTGCTGCGCATGGTGCTGACGGGCTTCATCGGCATCTTGCTGATCCACGCCATCCTGTCCTGGGTGCAGCCCCACGCCCCGGTGGCCGCCATCCTGGCACGGCTGTCCGAACCCGTGCTGCGCCCCCTGCGTCGCATCATCCCCCTGGTCGGCAGCGTCGACTTGTCGCCCCTGGTCGCGCTGATCGCCCTGCAAGTGCTGATGATGGTGCTGGCCAACGTGCAGTTCAACCTGCTGGCACTGTGGGTGCGGTAGGAGGATGAAAAAAGCGCCTCCAGACGGTGTCTGGCAGGCGCTGCGGCGCAGAAGGTGTGCGGTGTCAGCCTTGGCGGGCCATGGCTTCGCCCAGGCGCACGGGGGTGGCGGCGTGCCAGTCGGGGGCAAATTGCAGTCCACCCTGCGGCATGAGCAGCACGACGGTGGAGCCGAGCAGGAAGCGCCCCATTTCCTCGCCGCGTTGCAGGTGGATGTGCTGGTCGGTGTAGCGCCATTCGCGCAGCGTGCCGGGGCGCGGTGGGTTGATGAGTCCGTGCCAGACGGTGGCCATGCTGCCGACGATGGTGGCACCGACCAGCACCAGCACGAAGGGGCCGAACTCGCCCTCGAAGACGCAGACCACGCGCTCGTTGCGGGCGAACAGGCCGGGTACGCCCCGGGCGGTGGTGGGGTTGACCGAGAACAGGTCGCCCGGCACGTGGATCATGCGCAGCAGCCGCCCGGCGCAGGGCATGTGGATGCGGTGGTAGTCGCGCGGACTTAAGTAGATGGTGGCGAAGTGGCCGTGGGCGAATTGCGCGGCCAGCTCCGCGTCGCCGCCGACCAGGGCCTGGGTGCTGTAGTGGTGGCCTTTGGCCTGAAAAATCTGGTCGCCTGCGTTGCCGGTCAGGGCGCCCAACTGGCTGATGGCGCCATCGACGGGGCAGATCCAGTCGGCATCGGCCAGGGGGCGTACGCCGGGGCGCAGGGGCCGGGTGAAGAATTGGTTGAAGGTTTTGTAGGCGGCGGGGTCTGCCTCCAGCGCCTCGTGCATGTTCACCTTGTAGCGCTGGATGAACCAGCGGATGACCGCTGTGGTGGCGCGGCCGCCTTCCAGGCTGGCCAGGGTGCCCATGAGGCGGGTCAGGGCTTGCTTGGGCAGCAGGTATTGGGGCAGGACGGCAAGGCGATCGGACATGATGATTTGATAAAAAACGCCCGCAAAGCAATGCCTGGCGGGCGCTGGTAGCTATCAGAAGTGATTTAGATGATGGCGTCGGCAGGCTGGCGCTGCAGCATGGCCAGGCTGCTGGCGATGCGCTCGCGCAGGTCGCGGCGATCGACGATCATGTCCACTGCGCCTTTGTCCTGCAGGAATTCGGCACGTTGGAAGCCTTCGGGCAGTTTCACGCGCACGGTGGTTTCGATCACGCGCGGGCCGGCAAAGCCGATGAGGGCGTTGGGTTCGGCCATGACGATGTCGCCGACGAAGGCGAACCCGGCAGAGACGCCGCCCATCGTCGGGTCGGTCAGCACGCTGATGTAGGGCAGCCCTTTTTGCGCCAGGCGGGTCAGGGCGGCGTTGGTCTTGGCCATTTGCATGAGCGAGAGCAGGCCCTCCTGCATCCGTGCGCCGCCGGTGGCGGTGAAGCAGACGAAGGGTACTTTCTGTTCGATGGCGGTTTCCACGCCACGGCAGAAGCGCTCGCCGACGACGGAGCCCATCGAGCCGCCCATGAAGTCGAACTCGAAGCACGCGGCGACCAGTTCGATGCCTTTGACGGTGCCGCCCATGACGACCAGGGCATCGGTTTCGCCGGTGTTTTCCAGGGCTTCCTTCAGGCGCTCGGGGTATTTGCGGCTGTCCTTGAATTTCAGCGCATCGACGGGGATGACTTCCTGGCCGATTTCATAGCGGCCCTCGCCGTCCATGAAGTGGTTCAGGCGGTCGCGGGCGTTGATGCGGTGGTGGTGGCTGCAGGTGGGGCAGACATTCTGATTTTTCTGCAGGTCGGTCTTATAGAGAACCGATTCGCAGCTGGGGCATTTCACCCACAGGCCCTCAGGAATCTGCTGGTGGCGCTCCTTGGGTTCGGTTGCTTGGGCCTTGGTAGGCAGCAGCTTTTCAAGCCAGGACATGGCTCCTCCTTCAATCTAGCGACAGCGGCCAGCTGGTATCGCTGGCCAAGGGCGGCATTATGCGTCCATTGCCTTGCGGATGCCGCGCAGGAAGTCCACCGCCAGGGGGGTGACTTTCTCGTGCGGCTGGTCTTCCAGCAGCTGGATGATACGGCTGCCGATGATGACGGCATCGGCCACCTGGGCCACGGTGTGCGCGGTCTGCCCGTCGCGGATGCCGAAACCCACGCCGACGGGGATGTGGACGTGCTGCTTGATACGGGCCACCATCCGGGCCACATCGTCTGTGTCCAGTGCTGCCGAGCCGGTCACGCCCTTGAGCGAGACGTAGTAGACATAGCCGGTAGCCACCTGGGCGATTTCCTGGATGCGCTGCTCGCTGCTGGTCGGGGCCAGCAGGAAGATCATGTCCATGCCGTGGGCCTTGAGCTGGGCAGCAAAGTCCGCGCACTCTTCGGGCGGGTAGTCCACCACGAGCATTCCGTCCAGCCCGGCAGCGGCGGCATCTCGCACGAAGGCGCCGGCGCCGTGCTGCTGGTCGTAGCGCTCCACCGGGTTGGCGTAGCCCATCAGCACCACGGGGGTGTGCTGGTTCTTCTGGCGGAATTCGCGCACGTAGCCCAGCACTCTGGCCAGGTTCACGCCGTTGGCAATGGCGCGTTCCCCGGCCTTCTGGATGACGGGGCCGTCGGCCATCGGGTCGGAGAAGGGCACGCCCAGTTCGATGATGTCCACGCCCGCTTCCACCATGCCGTGCATCAGGCCGGGGGTGATGGCGGGAAAGGGGTAGCCTGCGGTGATGAAGGGGATCAGCGCCTGGCGGCCTTCGCTGCGCAGTTTGTCGAATGTTGCGGTGATGCGGCTCATGCTTTGTCGCTTCCTTTGACCTTCAGCCCTCGCATGGAGGGGCGGTCGTAAAAATCTTCGCCGGATAGGTCGGCCACGGTGCCGATGTCCTTGTCGCCCCGGCCCGAGAGGTTGACCAGAATGCTCTGGTCGGGGCGCATCTCTTGGGCCAATTGCATGGCGTAGGCCACGGCGTGGCTCGATTCCAGCGCGGGGATGATGCCTTCCGTGCGGCACAGGCGGTGGAAGGCGGCCAGCGCTTCGCTGTCGGTGATGCCGACGTACTGGGCACGGCCCAGTTCCTGCAGCCAGGCGTGTTCGGGGCCGACGCCGGGGTAGTCCAGCCCGGCGCTGATGCTGTGCGTTTCGGTGATCTGGCCGTCCGCATCCTGCAGGATGAAGGTGCGGTTGCCGTGCAGCACGCCGCTGGAGCCTTTTTGCAGCGAGGCCGCGTGCTTGTCGGTGTCCAACCCCTCGCCAGCGGCTTCCACGCCGATCAGGCGCGTGCTCTCGAAGGGGATGTAGGGGTGGAAGATGCCCATGGCGTTGCTGCCGCCGCCCACGCAGGCGACCACCGCATCGGGTTGGCTGCCCGCCAGTTGCAGGCTGGCCAGCAGTTCGGGCATTTGGGCCAGGCATTCCTCGCCGATCACGCGCTGGAAGTCACGCACCATCGCCGGGTAGGGCGCCGGGCCGGCCACGGTGCCGATGATGTAGAAGGTGTCGTCCACATTCGCCACCCAGTCGCGCATGGCTTCGTTCAGGGCGTCCTTCAGGGTCCTGCTGCCCGACTCGACCGGCACCACGGTAGCGCCCAGCAGCTTCATGCGGAATACGTTGGGACTTTGGCGCTTCACGTCTTCCGCGCCCATGTAGACGATGCACTCCAGGCCGTAGCGGGCGCAGATGGTGGCCGTGGCCACTCCATGCTGGCCTGCGCCGGTTTCGGCAATGATGCGCGGCTTGCCCATGCGTTTGGCGAGCATGGCCTGGCCGATGACGTTGTTGATCTTGTGGGCGCCGGTGTGGTTGAGGTCTTCGCGCTTCAGGAAAATCTGGGCGCCGCCGATTTCCTGGCTCAGGCGCTGGGCGTGGTACACGGGCGAGGGGCGGCCCACGAAGTGCGCCAGTTCGCGCTGGTATTCCGCCTGGAATGCGGCATCGTCCTGGTAATGCGCCCAGGCTTGGCGCAATTCGTTCAGGGCGAAGGTCAGTGTTTCGCTGGCGAAACTGCCGCCGTAGGGGCCAAAGTGGCCGGCAGCGTCGGGGTAGTGGTAATCGAACATTGGATCAATGGCTCAAAAAAGGGGATGCGTCCGCTGCACGCACGGCAGCGACGAATTGCTGGATTTTTTCGGCATCCTTGATGCCTTTGCGGGTGCTGCCATCGGGCGCGGAAGCTTCCACGCCGGAACTGACGTCAACGGCCAGCGAGCGGCAGCGCGGGCGTAGCAGGCGCACACCATCGGTCACGTTTGCAGGTGTGAGTCCACCAGACAAAACGAGGTGAGCAGCGACGTTTGGTGGCAGGAGTGACCAATTGAATGTTTGGCCTGCGCCGCCGTAGCCGTCCACATGGGCGTCCAGCAGGATGGCCTGGGCCTGAGAGTATTGATCGGCGTATTTTACGAGGTCAAAGCCGCTGGCGGCTGCACCCAGGGGAATGCGGGCTGCGCGGATAAAGGGCAGGCGCCCACGGTCGCTGGCCTGCCAGCATTGCTCGGGTGTTTCGTCTCCATGAAATTGGATGCTGGCTCCTGCCACCAAGGCGCTGGCAGCTATCACTTCCATAGGGGTAGGGTTCACAAACAGCAGTACCGGGGTGACAAATGGGGGCAAGCGCCTGGCCAGTTGGGCGGCACGCAATGCAGTTACGGCGCGGGGGCTTTTGGCGTAGAGCACAAAGCCGATGGCATCCGCCCCGGCGACGACGGCAGCATCCACGTCCTGCTCGCGTGTCAGGCCGCAGATCTTGATGCGGGTACGAAGGAGGGGGGGGAGCATGTCAGGGCAGCCAGGCAAAGGCCGGGGTGCTGCTGGGCAGTTCCCAGCGGGAGGCGTATACGGGGCCGAGGAAGTACAGACCGTCGGGGCTGAAGGTGGGGGCAGCCGCATCACGCGAACGGGCATCCAGCACCTGCTGCATCCAACCCACAGGCTGGCTGCCCTGGCCGATGTAGATCAGGCAGCCCATGATGTTGCGGATCATGTGGTGCAGGAAGGCGTTGCCTTCGAACTCGAAGCGCCAGTAGCCGCAGGGCATTTGCTGGTTCTCCCGCATCGGTGCATTGTCTGCCGGGGTAAAGGAAATATTGATGCGGTGCAGCGTTTTGACGGGTGTCTTGGCCTGGCAGCTGGAAGCGCGAAACGAGGAAAAATCGTGCTCGCCCAGCAGTATTTGGGCGGCCTGGCGCATGGCTTCCAGTTGCAGGGGCATGAATACCCAGCCAACACGCCCGGCCTCGACGCTGGGGCGCACCGGTGACTGCAGCAGCACGTAGGCATAGCGGCGGGCCGTGGCGCTGGCGCGGCAGTGAAAGCCTTCCGGCCCGCTGGGCACTTCCCGCGCCCAGTGCACGGCAATGTCCGGCGGCAAAAAAGTGTTGGTGCCGCGTACCCAGGAGTTGGGGGCACGCTGCAGGTCGGTATCGAAGTGCACGACCTGCATCAGGCCGTGTACTCCGGCATCTGTGCGGCCAGCGCACAGGGTATGAATGTCCTGCGTAGCAAAGCGGCCCAGGGCCGCTTCGAGTTGGTCTTGGACGGTGTTGCCGCCGGGCTGGCTTTGCCAGCCCTGGTAGCGGCTGCCGCTGTAGCTCACCCCCAGGGCTATGCGCATGGCCGCTCCTGGATGCAAGAGGGGAACGGAGTGCAGGGGATGGCCATCAGTCGAGTTCGCTCAACATCTTCTGGGCACGTACTTTCAAGGTGCCGTCGGCTTCAGCCAAGACTTCCTCGATCAGGGCGCGGGCACCTTCGGCGTCGCCAATCGTGGCAAATTCCTGGGCCAGGTCCAGCTTCGTTGCAAGGGGATTGTTGGCAGTGCTGTCGGCTGTACTGTCCGAGGGGCTGTTGAATTGCAGGGAGTCCAGGCCCAGATCCGGCGTTGCTGCCGGGGCCGGAGCGTCTTTCTGGTTGAACTGGGCCAGACCGGAATCGTTCTGGGCCGGGGGCAGGTCAGCGTCGCTGAAGTCCAGGGTGCTCAAACCGAAGTCATCCTCCGCCGCCGAGGTGTCGGCAGGAGCTGGCGTTGCCGGGGCGGGCGATGCAGGCATGACGAAGTCGTTGTCCAGGGAGAAATCCAGTGTCTCCATGCTTGGCGTGGCGGCATCCGGCTGCGGCGTTTGCGCAGTCGCTGCGGTCGGCGCGGCTGCGGTGGGCAGGTTCAGATCCAGGGCGTTGAAGTCGAACGCTGGTACGGCATCCTGGGTACTGGGGGCACCTTCGGCGAACTGGGTGTCTTGAATCTGCGAAGGCAGGTCCTGGTGCGAGGGCGGTGCGGCAATGTCGAGCTGGCTGTCCAGGGCCGCAATGAATTGGTCGGTTGCTTCGCCACTGGAGGGGGCAGGTGCTGCGCTGGTGGCCGGGGCCGGCGGTGCTTCGGATTCGGCCAGTGCCTGTGCGAAACCCGAGGTGGTGGCTGGAACGGGGTTGTCGTCCGTGTACAGGGCGTTGTACGGATCCATGCTGAACCCCAGGGCGCGTACCCGCTCCCAATCGCTGCCTGTGCCATTGGCCAGGTTGTACACGGTGCGGGCGGTGATTTCCAGCTGGGTCAGGTCCTGCTGCTTGGCGTAGATCTCGGCCAGCTTGACGTGCAAGGGCACCCGGTCCGGGGCAGTGCGCAAGGCTTCGTGCAGGATTTTCAGGGCCTCATCTTCCTTGCCATAGGCGAGATAGACATCGGCCTCGGCAATCGGGTCTACATCACCGTTGGCATCCAGTTGGCTGGGTGAGTAGGCCATGGTGCTGGGGGCGCCTTCGCTCTTGGTGTCCACCTGCTGGCCGCCGCTGCTGTCAAACAACGAGTCGGGCGGCAATTGACCCACGTCCAGGCTGGAGTCGGCGAAGCTGGTGGGGCCGGATTGCCCTGCTTTGCGTTTGCGCCATACAAGCAGGCCCAGCAAGGCCACGATAGCGGCAGCGCCAGCGGGAACCAGGGGGTTGCCAAGCAGTTCGTCGAGGAGAGAGGGTTCGGGTGCCGGAGGTGGGGGGGCAACGGGTTTTTTGGGGGCGGGTTTCTTGGGTGCCTCTGCCTTGGGTGTGGCGGCTGCAGGTTCCGGTTCCGGGGTGTCCGTGGCTGTGCTGGTGCTCTCTTCCGTTGCAGGGGCGGGCGGATTGGCCGGCACGGCAAGCGTGGCTGCAGAATCCTGCGGCGCTGCTGTGCCGGGGGCTGCAGTGGTCTCCGGCGAAGCCGCTACGCTGCCAGCGGCTGCGGGGGCTTCAGGTGCTGCGTCGTTGCTGATTTTTTCCAGTTCGGCCAAGTTGCGCTGCAGTTCCTGCGCCCGGGCATCCTGTGCAGCAGCTTGCTTTTTCTGGGCCAGAGCTTCTTCTGCCTTGGCGGCGACCGCGCCTTTCGAGAGTGTCAGCTTGTCTGCCGGGGTGGCCGTGGGAGCGTTGTCCTGCACTTGTGCCTGCACCTTCCCGGCAGCGCTGCGTTCGGCTGCGGCGACCTGTGCCTTGGCAGTGCGTTCAGCCAGCTTGCGCCGGTAGGCGTTGAAGTCCTTGCTTTGGGCCGCAACGATCTGGCGGGCTTCCGTGGCCGAAGTGCTTTGTGCTTGTTCGGCATTGGGCATGCTCAGGACGGCGCCGGCCTTGATGCGGTTGACGTTGCCGCCAATGAAAGCCGAGGGGTTGTTGTGCAGCATGGCCACCAGCATCTGGTCGAGGGAGACCCCGGCGATGGCATGGGCAGTGGCAATGCGCCCGGCCGTATCGCCAGGTCGGACGGTGACGTTGTCGGCGGCTGGCGTGGCCGCAGGGGAGGCCGCTGCCGTTGCCGTTGCCGGGATGGTGGCTTGCACACGCGGCTGGGAGCGGTAGCTGCGGCCGGTTTGCGCCGGGGCGCTTGCCTGCGCTGCCACGGTGGGAGCCGGGGCGGCTGTGGCCGGAGGAGGGTCCAGCAGCAGGGTGTAGCTGCGCGTGAGGTTGCCGGCGTTCCAATTGGCCTGCAGGATCAGGTCGACGAACGGATCGTTCACCGGCGTGGTGGTTGATAGTTTGATTTTCGACATGCCCTGGGCGCGATGCACCAGCTCGATGCGCACACTGCGGGCGATGGCCCCGAACTCCATGCCGTGGGCTTGAAAAATGTCCGGCGTGGCCATGGTGGTCTGCAAGGAGCCGGCTTCGGCGGCGCTCAGTTCCGGGATATCTATTTCGGCACGCAGAGGCTCGCCCAGGTGCGATTGCACATGGATGGCGCCCAAGGACAGCGCTGCGGCATTGGGGGCAAAGAGCGCTGCGCATGCACAGGCAGCGGAAGCAAGGGCAGAAAATTTCCAACGGCGCATAGTTGTGTTCATATCCCGGTGATCAGCCGCTTCGGGGCGGCAAGTTTTTTCTAGCAGCAGCGCAAGAGGAGCTGCCCTGTGCCATATCGTTGGAGCGACTGGCCAAGCAAAGCGCAATTATGGCGACGCTCAATCTGTTTGCCGAAGAATAAGCATAGCCAGGATGGCTTAGTCTGGGGAAAAGCAACGATTGTTGCGGTTAAAACACAATTTGTTTTTTTATGAAACAAAAGGGAAGCCGCACGGGCCTCCCTTCGTTTGCGGCACGCCCCAAGGGCGCTGGTTTATGCCTTGAGAAGGATGCGCAGCATCCGGCGCAGCGGCTCGGCAGCGCCCCACAGCAGTTGGTCGCCAATCACGAAGGCCGACAGGTACTGGGGCCCCATGTTGAGTTTGCGCACGCGGCCCACGCCCACTTGCAGGCCGCCGGTGATGGCTGCCGGGGTCAGTTCCTTGACGGTGAGGGCTCGGTCGTTGGCGACGAACTTCACCCAGGGGTTGCCGGCTTGGATCAATGCTTCGATTTCGGCCAGCGGCAGGTCTTTTTTCAGCTTCAGCGTCAGCGCCAGGGAGTGGCAGCGCATGGCGCCGATGCGCACGCACAGGCCGTCAACGGGGATGGTCGTGGGGGTGCCCAGGATTTTGTTCACCTCGGCCTGGCCTTTCCATTCTTCCTTGGACTGACCGTTGTCCAGTTGGGCATCGATCCAGGGAATCAGGCCCCCGGCCAGCGGGGCGCCGAAGAACTCGGTGGGCACGTCGGTGCGGATGGTCTGCGCCACCTGGCGGTCGATGTCCAGAATGGCCGAGGAGGGGGTGGCCAGCTTGTCGGCTACCGCGCCGTGGATGGCTCCCATGCCCTTGAGCAGTTCGCGCATGTGGTTGGCGCCGCCGCCGGATGCCGCCTGGTAGGTCATGGAGCTGACCCATTCGACCAGACCGGCTTTGAACAGGCTGCCCACGCCCATCAGCAGGATGGAGTTGGTGCAGTTGCCGCCGATCCAGTTCTTGCCGCCAGCGGCCAGTTTCTGTTCGATCAGATCCTGGTTCACCGGGTCCAGGACGATGACGGCATCATCCTTCATGCGCAGCGCCGAGGCGGCGTCGATCCAGTGGCCGTTCCAGCCTGCGGCGCGGATTTTCGGGAACACTTCGTTGGTGTAGTCGCCGCCCTGGCAGGTGATGACGATGTCGCATTTGGCCAGCTCGGCAATGTCGTGGGCGTCCTTGAGCTGGGTATGCGTCTTGGCCATGGCCGGGGCTGCGCCACCGGCGTTGGAGGTGGAGAAGAACACCGGCTCGATCAGGTCGAAGTCGCCTTCGGCCTGCATCCGTTCCATCAGCACGGAGCCGACCATGCCGCGCCAGCCAACCAGGCCTACCAATTGCTTGCTCATAAAAAAACGCCCTTTCAAGGTAAGAAAACAGCAGGAATATCAGACTGTTTTTTCCGGCTCGCCTGGCCGGTTCAAGGGCGCACGACGAGACCGGCTGGTTCAGCCTGTAATCGTCGTCTTAATGCTCGCACGCACTGCCGGACCGGCCGGGGCGGCGGTCATTGCAAGGACAAGTGGGCGAAGGTTCAACATAGCGGGTGATTTTATGTGGAAACCCATGCCTGGGCGCTGTGCCAAATGTGAAATTGCTTCGCCGAAATGACGATAAACCTCGGTCAGGTTAGTCGTTTTGGGTGATGGGTGCCGTGATTGATATATTTTTTATAGCTTTTACCGCTGCTGAAATAATAATTTCATATATGAAACTATATTAAATCTTTATTTATAAAGCGGTAGAAGCTACTGTTTTTGATTTCTAGGCTCGCAGCGAGACACCTGTCCCGGCTGTGTCGGCGATGGGCTTGCCGTCCAGTGCGGCGTGCAGGAGGTTCATGTCCAGGCCTTTTTCCCAGCGCGAGACCACCACCGTGGCGACGGCGTTGCCGACGAAGTTGGTCAGCGAGCGGCATTCGCTCATGAAGCGGTCCACCCCCAGAATCAGCGCCATGCCGGCCACGGGCACTTCGGGCACCACGGCCAGGGTGGCTGCCAGAGTGATGAAGCCGGCGCCCGAGACGCCCGCTGCGCCTTTGGACGAGAGCATGGCCACCAGCAGCAGCATGATCTGGTGGCCCAGCGTCAGGTCAATGTTCGTGGCCTGGGCGATGAACAGCGCCGCCAGCGTCATGTAGATGTTGGTGCCGTCCAGGTTGAAGGAGTAGCCGGTGGGCACGACCAGGCCGACGATGGACTTTCTGCAGCCGGCCCTTTCCATTTTTTCCATCAGCGAGGGCAGGGCCGATTCGGACGATGACGTGCCCAGCACCAGCAGCAGTTCTTCCTTCAGGTAGCGCAGCAGCTTGAGGATCGAGAAGCCGCAGGCCCGCGCTACCGTACCGAGCACCACCAGCACGAACAGCAGGGAGGTCAGGTAGAAGGCCAGCACCAGTCCGATCAGGTTCAGCAGCGAGCCCAGGCCGAACTTGCCGATGGTGTAGGCCATGGCCCCGAAGGCGCCGATGGGGGCGGCCTTCATGATGATGCTCACCAGCTTGAACACGGGCTTGGTCAGGGCCTCGAGGAAGTTGAGTACCGGCTTGCCCGCCTCGCCCGTCATTGCCAGGGAGATGCCGAACAGTACGGCCACCAGCAGGACCTGCAGGATGTTGTCGCCCACGAACGGGCTGACCAGCGTCTTGGGGATGACGTCCATCAGAAAGCCGGTCAGCGTCATTTCGTGGGTCTTGGCCACATAGCCCTTGACGGCGGTCTGGTCCAGGTCGGCGGGGTTGATGTTCATGCCTGCGCCCGGCTGCACCACGTTGGCCACGATCAGGCCAACGACCAGCGCCAGCGTGGAAAAGGTCAGGAAATAGGCCATGGCCTTGCCGAAGACGCGGCCCACGGCGCTCAATTGCGTCATGCCGGCAATGCCGGTGACGATGGTCAGGAAAATCACCGGCGCGATGATCATCTTGATGAGCTTGATGAAGGCATCGCCAAACGGCTTCATGGCTTCGCCGTAAGCTGGCTCGAAATAACCCAGCAAGACACCGGCCACGATGGCGAATATCACCTGGAAGTACAACTGGCGGTAGAACGGGAGCTTGAGCTGGGCAATCGTCTGGACATGAATGGGATGCATACGGAATCTTCCATGGGCAACGGCAGGCACCATGCAGGTGCGAATGCCTGGTTGTACCTGTGGCACGCGCGGATGCCGATAACCCATTGGTATTAGATGGTGCGTCCATGCGACGGCCCGCCCTTGGCACCTGCCGATCGGGAGCACACTCGGGGGCCATGCCTGCCCGCTTGTTCCGCCGTCCGTTCTGGCCCGCCGCTCTTCTTGTCGGCGGCATGCTGTCGAGCATGTTCTTCGTCGGCTGGCTGACATGGCAGCACGCCCTGCGCAGCGAAAGCACGCTGTTTCAGGGTCAGCTGGCAGCACGCACCCAGGCGTTGATGCAGCGCGTGGACCGCTACCGCACCCTGCCCGAAGTCCTTTCTCTGGATGGGGAGCTGCGCCAGGCGCTGCAACGCCCCCCGGGCCCGCAGGAGGTCGATGCGCTCAACCGCAAGCTCGAGCGTGTGAATGGGGCCAGCCGCTCGTCCACCCTCACACTCATCGACCGGCAGGGCATGGCCATTGCCGCCAGCAACTGGCAGCAGCCGCGCAGCAACGTGGGGCAGGATTACGGCTACCGCCCCTACGTGCAGCAGGCACTGGCTGCGGGCAGCGGGCGCTTTTACGGCATCGGCACCACCACCGGCCTGCCGGGGTACTTTCTCTCGCAAGCCATTTACGACGATGCCGGGGCGGCCATCGGCCTGATCGCGATCAAGATTGCGCTGCACGAGCTGGAGCGCGAATGGCCCGATGCCGGCGCCAGCGACGTGGTGGCTGTATCCGACGAGCAGGGCATCATCTTTCTGTCCAGCCGCGCGGCATGGCGCTACCGTTTGCTGCGTCCGCTCACGCCGCAGGCCCAGGCCGAACTGGAGGCCACGCGCCAGTACCAGGGGCAGATCTTGGCACCCCTGGTCTGGCGCGAGCGCCAGCGTCTGGCCGACGGTGGCCGCCTCGTCACCGTCGAAGATGCGGAATTGCCCCGACGTATGCTGCTGCACAGCCTGGCCGTGCCCGGCACCGGCTGGCAGATGCACTTGCTGCACGACACCCGGGCCAGCGCCGCCACCAGCCGCTGGGCAGCCGCGGCGGCGGCAGGCCTGTGGCTGGCGGGCATCCTGCTGGTGCTGTTCGCTCGCCAGCGCCGGCGCACCAGCCGCGTGCTGGAAGCCGCCCGCCAGCAGGCCGAGCGGGCCAACCGCTACAAGACCCGCTTTGTGAATGCCGCTGTGCATGATCTGCTGCAACCCTTGAATGCCGCCCGCATGTTCACCAGCCTGCTGCCCAATCATGTGCAGACCGAAGCGGGCCGCCGTGTGGCCGAGAGCATTGAATCTGCCCTGGCCTCGCAGGATGCCATCCTGGCCAGCCTGTTGGACATTGCACGCATGGAGTCGGGCCAGCTGGAGGTGCATGTGCGCGACTTCGCCCTCGATGCCTTGCTGCATGTGGTGCACAACAACTTCCGCCTCCTGGCCGACAGCGAAGGGCTGGAATTGCGCACCCATGCCTGTGCCCTGGTGGTGCGCAGCGACGAGGCGCTGCTGCGCCGCATCGTGCAGAACTTTGTCTCCAATGCCATCCGCTACACCCGCACGGGCCGGATCGTGGTGGGCTGCCGCCGCGCGGGCCAGCAGGTGCGCATCGAGGTGCATGACCAGGGGCCGGGCATTCCGGCCAGCCAGCAGCGGGAAATTTTCGAGGAATTCCGCCGCCTGGACGAGGGCCACGCCGACGACCGGGGCACGGGCCTGGGGCTGGCGATTGTCGAGCGCCTGGGCAAGCTGCTGGGCCATCCGATCGGCCTGCGCTCCACGCTGGGGCGGGGCAGCGTCTTCTGGATCCAGGTGCCGCTGGGCGATGCCCAGGCCTTGCCGCCTGCGCTCCCCTGCGGCGCCCCGGCAGGGCAGGAGGATGCCCCCTTGCAAGGCCGCGTGGTCTGGTACATCGACGACGATCCCCAAACCTGCGCGGCCACCCGCGCCCTGCTGGAGCGCTGGGGCTGCACCGTGCCTTGCGCCGGTGGCCCGCAGGAAGCGTTGGCCCTCGCCCTGGCCCACCCCCAGGCGGTGCCGCATCTGATGCTGCTGGATGTTCACCTGGGCAATGGCCTGTACGGCCCTGATTTCTATGCCCAGCTCTCTGCCCAATGGGGGCAAACACCCCCCGTCATCCTGGTCACCGCCGAGCACGATGCCGCCTTGCGCCGCCAGGCTGCCGAACGCGGCTGGGGGTTTCTGGCCAAACCCGTGCGTCCGCCGGCCTTGCGTGCCTTGATGAGCCAGACCTTGCTGCGCCTGGGTGAAAACAGCGGGTACTGAGTGCCGGACTGCGGGGCCGGCTGCCCCAATAATCGCCATCTCGCCACTGTTGAATGGAGTTATCGAATGACCGCCACGGAACGCAAAATCGCCCTCATCACCGGTGCCAGCCGGGGCATTGGTGCCGCCACTGCCTTGTGGGCAGCACGCAAGGGCTGGAACGTGGTGCTGAGTTACCAGCACGATGCCCGGGCGGCCCAGGCGGTGGTGCAGGAGGTGGAGCGCCTGGGCGGGCAGGCGCTGGCCGTGCAGGCGGACATGGCGCACGAGCCGGACTTGCTGGCCCTGTTTGCCGTCGTGGATCAGCGATTTGGCCGCCTGGATGCGCTGGTCAACAACGCCGGTGTGGTGGATACGGCCCAGAAAGTGGCGGACTACAGCGCGGCTCGCCTGGAGCGTATGTTCCGCATCAATACTATTGGCGCCTTTCTCTGCGCACGCGAGGCGGTGCGCCGCATGAGCACGGCCCACGGCGGGCGTGGCGGTGCCATCGTGAATGTCTCCAGCATCGCTGCCAGGCTGGGCGCCCCGTCGCAATATGTGGACTATGCCGCTTCCAAAGGTGCGCTGGATGTGATGACGTTGGGGCTGGCCAAGGAGGTGGCGGGCGAGGGTATTCGCGTCAATGCCGTGCGCCCCGGCCTGATCGCTACGGATATCCATGCCAGCGGCGGGCAGCCCGACCGTGTGCAGCGTCTGGCTCCCGGTATTCCCATGCAGCGCGGCGGCACCGCGCAGGAGGTGGCGGCCGCCATTGTCTGGCTGATGTCGGACGAGTCCCCCTACACCACGGGCAGCCTGCTGGAGATTTCAGGCGGCAATCTCTGATTGCGCGGGCACCACGAAAAATGCCTGCGAAGGCGCCTGCTACGCCTTCTCGGAATCGTTTTCCAGGCTCTTGACCAGCACGGCAGCCTGCGTGCGGGTGTAGCAGCCGAGTTTTTTCAGGATGGCCGTCACATGCACCTTGACGGTGTTCTCGGCCAGCCCCAGCGCATGGGCGATCTGTTTGTTGAGCAGGCCATCGGCCAGGCACAGCAGCACGCGGAACTGCTGGGGCGTGAGCTGGGCCAGCCGGGCGGCCAGATCGGCGTCCGCCTGCGAGCGCTCCGCCGTCATCGGTGGAAACCAGCTGCCACCGTCCAGCACCGCCGCAACGGCCTGGGCAATCTCCTCCCCGGAAGCGGATTTGGGAATAAAGCCCGCTGCCCCGAACTGCTGGGCCCTGCGGATGACGCGCGGATGGTCGTTGGAGGAGATGATCACCACGGGAATTTCCGGGTATTCCCCGCGCACATGCAGCAAGGTGGAAAAACCGCGCACCCCGGGCATGGTCAGATCGAGCAGCACCAGCTCCACCTGCGGGTGCGCTTGGAGCGTGCTGCTGACGGTGGCGGCGCTGGCCGCCTCCAGCGTGGCATATTGCGCGAAGCGCTCGCGCAGCACATGCAGCACCGCTGCGCGGAACAGCGGGTGGTCGTCGGCAACGAGCAGGGTGGGTTGTAGCATCAGCGGCGGGACGCCACCCAGATGCCGCCCACGATCAGCACGAAGGCGCCGGCGTGGTACAGCTGGGGCGCCTGCCCCAGCACCAGCACCGACAAAATGGCGGTGAACAGCGGAATCAGGTTGGCAAAAAAGCCCGCCACCGTGGGGCTGGAGCGCCGCACCCCGGCACCCCAGCAGCGGTAGGCCAGGATGGCCGGGCCGATGGCGATGAACAGCAGGGCGGCGGCCAGCGGCCAGCCCAGGGCCAGGTGAAAGCCGCCCAGGCCGATTTCTGCCCCGGTGAACAGCCCCGACCACAGCACGCCGAACACCAGTTGGGCCAGCAGGAAGGCGGCCCAGTCGCTTTTGAATTCCTGCGGGCCGGGGGCCTTGGTGAGCAGCCAGGTGTAGAGCGACCACAGCAGCGTCGCCAGCAGCATGAACAGGTCGCCGGGCACCAGCTGCAGGTGGCGCAGCACGTCGATATCGCCGCGTGTAAGCACCAGCACCACCCCGGCAATCGACAGCAGCGCCCCGACGATCTGGCGGCCATTGATGCCGGTGCCCCAGAACAGGCGTCCCAGGCCCAGCATCCAGATCGGCATGCTGGCGCTGACCAGGGTGACGTTGAGCGGGCTGGAGGTTTTCAGCGACAGGTAGAGCAGGCTGTTGTAGCAGGCGATGCCCAGGAAGCCCAACACGGCATACGAGCGCCAGTGCGGCCACAGCGGGCTGCCCTTGGCCAGCACGCGCCAGGCGATGGGCAACAGCAGCAGCAGGGCCAGGGCCCAGCGCACGAAGTTCAGGGCAAAGGGCGAGATCAGGTCGTGTACCAGGCGGCCCACGATGGCGTTGCCGGCCCACAGCAGCGGGGCGGCGGTCAAAAGGGCGGCGGTGCCCAGGTTCAAGGGTGCGGTCATTGGTTCAGATCCCGCAGGCGCGGCTCGATCAGGCCGGCCGCTTCCAGCACCGGATAGGCCAGCGAGCACAGCAGGGAATTGACGCGTTTGAGGTCGCTGATCATGTCGATGTGCAGCGAGCTGGTTTCGATGCTCTTGACCTTGCCGTCGGACAGCCGGTTCAGGTGGCTGGCCGCGTAGGCCAGTTCCAGATCGCGAAAACGCGCCTTTTCCTCCAGCAGGCGCTGCGCATCGCGCACGTTGCCGCTGAGGAACACGCTCATTGCCAGGCGAAGGTTGGCGACCAGGTGGGCATGCATCTCGTTGATTTCCTCCAGGCCGGCGCTGGAGAAATCGCGGCCTTTCTTGATTTTCTTGTCCTCCACCTCCTGCAGGATGCGCTCGACCAGGTCGCCGACCTGCTCCATGTTGATGGTGAAGTTGATGACTTCGGTCCAGCGCTGGCCTTCACGCTCGTCCAGCTCGGCACGGGAGATTTTCGTCAGGTAATACTTGATGGCGGCGTACAGGTCATCGACCTGGTCGTCCAGTGCCCGCAGCTCTTCGGCCAGGACGGCATCGTTGTGTTCCCAGACGGTTTTCAGGCCCGTAAGCATGGTCTCGACGATGTCGGCCAGGTGCAGGCCCTCACGGGCGGCGCAGGAAATGGCCAGCGAAGGCGTGGACAAGGCAGTGTTGTCCAGATGGTGCGGGCGCGAGACACTGGGCGCGGCCACTTCCACGGGCATGATTTTCTCCACGATCCGGGCCACGTATTCCGTCGTGCCCACGCCCACGGCGGCCACCAGGAGGTTGAAGCCCAGGTGAAACAGCACCACCTGCGCCCCGGTGCCGGGAATGTGCGGGGCGATGAACTGCAGCCACGGCCCGATCAGCGGCACGCACAACGCCACACCCAGGCAGCGAAACAGCAGATTGCCCAGCGGCACCTGGCGCACCTGCACATTGGACTTGAGCGTAGTCAGCACCGCCAGCAGCCCGCTGCCCAGGTTGGCGCCGATCACCAGCCCCAGGGCCACGTCGCCCGGGATGCCGCCGGAGCCGGCCAGGGCCGAAACCAGCAGCACCGTGGCCAGGCTGGAGTAGGAAATGATGGCCAGGACGGTGCCGGTGATGATCTCCAGCGTGATGTCGCTGGTCAGCGCCACCAGCAGGGCCCGCACCACCTCGGACTGGGTGAGCACCAGGGTGGCCTCGGAAATCAGCCGCAGTGCCAGCAGCATCAGCCCCAGGCCGATCAGCACCCGGCCGATGCGCCCGACCTTGGTGTCCTGGCGGGTGACGAACATCACCACGCCCAGGAAAATGCACAGCGGCGAGAGCCAGGACAGGTCCATGGAGAACACCACCGTCATGATGGCCGAGCCCAGTTCGGCCCCGCGCATCACGGTCAGCGCCGCCGGCAGGGTGATCATGCCCTGGCCGACGAAGGAGGAGACGATCAGCGAGGTCGCCGTGCTGGACTGCACCACCGCCGTCACCCCGACCCCCGAGAGCATGGCCGTGATGCGGGTGCGCACCCCCCGGGCAATCAGCTGGCGCAAATTGGCGCCGAAGACCCGCAGGATGCCGGTGCGTACCATCTGGATGCCCCACACCAGCAGGGCAATGGCCGCCAGAAGATTCAGAAGATGCTGCATAAGCCCCGGGGAAATAAAGGCGGCAAATATACGCCTAAGAACGTGTTGACGATCCCGGCGCTCACGCGGCTGCGCTGCGGCGGCGGCTGCGCAGCAGCTCATCGACGATGAGCAGCGCCGCGCCCAGGGTGATGCCCATGTCGGCCACGTTGAAGGCCGGAAAGTGGCTGCTGCCCCAGTAGAAGTCCAGAAAATCGACCACGTAGCCATGCATCAGCCGGTCAAGCACGTTGCCGATGGCCCCGCCCAGGATACTGGCCAGCGCCAGGCAGAACAGCTTTTGCCCCGGATGCTTGCGCAGCTGCCAGGTGATGAGCACCGTGGCCCCCGCGCCGATGCCGACGAACAGCCAGCGCTGCCAGCCGTCGTGGCTGGCCAGAAACGAGAACGCCGCCCCGGTGTTGTGCGCCCGCACGATGTTGAAGAAGCTGGTGACGGGCGTGCTGTCCCACAGCGCGTAGTGGCGCAGGATCCACTGCTTGGTGAGCTGGTCGAGCACCAGCACCAGCAGCGCCCAGGCCAGCCAGGGCCAGATGCGGGGGGGGGTGGAGGGGGTATTCATTATTTTGATAGCTGCTTCCACTCGATTTATAAGGATTTCATTATGTTTAATATATGAAATCCTTGTATACCAAGCGGAAGAAGCTCCTTTTTATCAAGCAAAGTGGCGCACTTCACCGCTGCCGTGCAGGTTGCTGTCGCAGCGGCCGCACAGCGTCGGGTGGGCCGGGTTGGCGCCCACGTCGGCGCGGTAGTGCCAGCAGCGTTCGCACTTGGCATGTCCGCTGGTGCGGACATCGACGGCCAGGGCCGCCCCGGCCTGGACTTGCGCCGCGCTGGTGATGAGGACGAACTTCAGATCCTCGCCCAGCGATTGCAGCAGCGCCAGGTCTTCCGCTTCGGCGCTCAGGGTCACTTCGGCTTGCAGCGATGCGCCGATCTTGCCCGCTTCGCGCTGGTTCTCGATCTCCTTGTTCGCCACGTCGCGAATGGCGCGGATGCGTTCCCACTTGGCCAGCAGCGCGGCATCGCCCGCAGGCAGGGTCTGGTAGGTTTCCAGGAAGATGGATGGGCTCTGGCCGACGATCTTCCACGCCTCCTCGGCGGTGAACGAGAGGAAAGGCGCCATCCAGCGCAGCATGGCGTGCAGGATGTGGTGCAGCGCGGTCTGGGCGCTGCGCCGCGCCGGGCTGCCCGCAGCGCTGGTGTAGAGGCGGTCCTTGAGCACGTCCAGGTAGAAGCCGCCCAAATCCTCGGAGCAAAACAGTTGCAGCTTGGCCACCACGGGGTGGAACTCGTACACCTTGAAGTGGCCCAGCAGCTCGGCCTGGAACTGGGCGGCGCGGGCCAGCGCCCAGCGGTCGATCTCCAGCATCTGCTCGTAAGGCACGGCATCCTTGCTGGCATCGAAGTCGCTGGTGTTGGCCAGCAAAAAGCGCAGGGTGTTGCGGATGCGGCGGTAGGCGTCCACCACGCGGGCCAGGATTTTGTCGTCGATGGCCAGGTCGCCCGAGTAGTCGGTCGAGGCGCACCACAGGCGGATGATTTCCGCGCCCATCTTGCTGCTGACTTCCTGCGGCGAGACGGTGTTGCCCAGCGACTTGCTCATCTTCTTGCCCTGGCCGTCCACGGTGAAACCGTGCGTCAAAAGGCCACGGTATGGGGCGCGGCCGAAGATGGCGCTGGCCAGCAGCAGCGAGGAATGGAACCAGCCGCGGTGCTGGTCGTGGCCTTCCAGGTACAGGTCGGCTTCCGGCCCTTCGTCGTGGTGCATCCCGGCGTGGGTGCCGCGCAGTACGTGCCAGAAGGTGGAGCCGGAGTCGAACCACACTTCCAGAATGTCCAGGCTCTTGGTGTAGTGCGGGGCGTCGGCGGCGCCCAGGATGTCCTCGGCGGTGACGCGGCTCCAGGCCTCGATGCCGCCTTGCTCCACGATATCCGCAGCCTGGTCGATGATTTCCATGGTGCGCGGATGCAGCTCGCCCGAATCGACGTGCAGGAAGAACGGCAGCGGCACGCCCCAGCTGCGCTGGCGCGAGATGCACCAGTCGGGCCGGTTGGCGATCATGTCGCGCAGTCGGGCCTTGCCGTTTTCGGGGTAGAAGCTGGTTTTTTCAATCGCTGCCAGGGCAATCTGGCGCAGCGTTTGCGCTGGTTTCTGGGCCGGATCGGTGAACACGCCCTCGCCTTCGTCCATGCGCACGAACCACTGGGCGGCGGCGCGGTAGATCACCGGCGACTTGTGCCGCCAGCAGTGCGGGTAGCTGTGCGTGATGCCGGCGGTGCCCATCAGGCGGCCCGCCACTTTCAAAGCGTCGATGATGACCGGCACGGCCTTCCAGATCGGCTGGCCGCCGAACAGCGGGAAGTCCGCCGCATACTGGCCATTGCCCTGCACGGGGTTGAGGATGTCCTCGTACGCCAGACCGTTGGCCACGCAACTGTTGAAGTCGTCCACGCCATAGGCCGGGGAGCTGTGGACGATGCCGGTGCCGTCCTCGGCCGTGGCGTACTCGGCCACATAGACGGGGGAAAGGCGGTCATAGCCCGCATCCACATGCGCCAGCGGGTGCCGGAAGGGCAACAGGTTCAGGTTCTGGCCCACGGTGGTGGCGATCGCTTGGCCAGCGATGCCCCAACGCTCCAGGCATTTTTCCACCAGGGCGCTGGCAACGATGACGAGGCCGCGCTCGGTATCGACCAGGCTGTATTCCAGCGCCGGGTTCACGTTCAGCGCCTGGTTGGCGGGAATCGTCCACGCGGTGGTCGTCCAGATCACGGCAAAGGCGGGCTTGTCCAGCTTCTCCAGGCCGAAGGCGGCGGCCAGCCGGGCCGGGTCGGCGGCGGGGAACATCACGTCCAGCGTCTGGCTTTGCTTGTCCTGGTATTCGATTTCAAATTCGGCCAGCGACGAGGCGCAGTCGAAGCACCAGTAAACCGGCTTCAGCCCACGGTAGACAAAGCCGCGCTCCATGACCTTCTTCAAGGCCCGCAACTGGTGCGCTTCGCTGGCGAAGTTCATGGTCTTGTAGGGGCGATCCCACTCGCCCAGCACGCCCAGGCGCTGGAAGTCGGCCATCTGCTGGGCAATCTGCTCGGCGGCAAAGGCGCGGCCCTTGGCCTGCATCTCGTCGCGCGGCAGGTTGCGGCCATGCAGCTTCTCGATGGCGTTCTCGATCGGCAGGCCGTGGCAGTCCCAGCCGGGGGTGTAGAGCGCGTCGAAGCCTTCCAACTGGCGGCTCTTGATGATCATGTCCTTCAGGATCTTGTTCATCGCGTGGCCGATGTGGATCTGGCCGTTGGCATACGGCGGGCCGTCGTGCAGGATGAACTTGGGCGCCCCCTGGCGGGCCGCACGCAGCTGCTTGTAGATGCCTTGCTCGTCCCAATCCCTGGCCCATTGCGGCTCGCGCTTGGGCAGGTCGCCGCGCATGGGGAAGGGCGTGTCGGGCATGTTCAGCGTGGCGCGGTAGGCGCTTTCGGGTGCGTTCTTGGCTTTTTTCGAGGTCGGCTGTTCGGACATGGGAAATCTTTCTTGCTTCAAGGCAAAGCCCAGGGCGTGGCCCGGGCTGGGAATTCAGAAGGAGGGAACCGGAGGATGGCGGAAATCCGTGGACGCGATGCCCGGCGTCAAATTCGGTCGCGCGTGGTCTGGCGCTGGGTTTGCGCGGGGGTTACGCTGGCGGCGGACAGCTGTCCGGCAAAAAAGGCACGGGCGTTGGCGCAGTCCTGCGCAATGCCCCGGGTGAGCGCATCCAGGCTGTCGTATTTCAGCTCGTCGTGCAGTTTGTGCAGCAGTTCCACGCGGATGATTTTACCGTAGCCCCCATCGCCGCCCAGGTGCCGGGGCCAGTCCAGGCAATGCGTCTCCAGCAGTACGCGCCCGCCGTTCACGTCATTGGGGTCCAGCGATGGACGCACGCCCAGGTTGGCCACGCCCGGCAGGGGTGCATCGGTCAGGCCATGCACCAGCACGGCGAAGATGCCGCTGGCGGCGGGCTTCCAGTGGTCGAAGCGCAGGTTCAGCGTGCGAAAGCCGTCGCCCAGGCCGGGGGCGCTCTCGGCCAGGCTGCGGCCCAGCTTGCGGCCATGCACGACGTGGCCGCTGATGGCGTAGGGGCGGCCCAGCAGGCGCTCGGCGGCCGCCATGTCGCCGGCGGCCAGTGCAGAGCGCACCTCGGTGCTGGAAACGCGCAGGCCGTGCACCTCGTAGCTGTTCATGCGGGCTACTTCAAAGCCCTGGGCCTGCCCGGCGGCATCCAGCAGGGCGTAGTCGCCCGCCCGCTTGGCGCCGAAGCGGAAATCGTCGCCCACCAGCACGTAGCGGGCGCCCAGGCCGTCCAGCAGCACCTCGTCGATGAAGTCCTGGGGGCTGAGGCTGGCCAGTGCGTGGTTGAACGGCAGGATGACCACCTGATCGACCCCGCAGACGCGCAGCTGCGCCAGCTTGTCGCGCAGCGTGCCGACGCGGGCCGGGGCCAGTTCCGGCTTGCCCAGCACCCCGGCGAAGTAGTCGCGCGGATGCGGTTCGAACGTTACCGCGCAGCTGGGCAGGCTGCGCTGCGCGGCCTCGGCCCGCAGCAGCCCCAGCATGGCCTGATGTCCACGGTGCACGCCGTCGAAATTGCCGATGGTCAGGGCGCAGGCCGGGGCCAGGCCCGCCTGCCGGTAGCCGAGAAAGATTTTCATGCCAGGGCGAGGGTGGAAAAACAAAACCCCGCAGTATAGAGGCGTGCCCCTGGCGGGGGCATGTTCGGAACCTGTTCACGCGCAGAGCGTGAACGGGTTCTCATGTGTTCAGCGCGGCC
>Ga0206117_100576_pt1 | contig 33583 bp, 32 predicted proteins | sample 3A5Ametagenome_FD_177997 | JGI IMG/M metagenome (GOLD analysis project Ga0206117, IMG submission 177997) | Enriched microbial communities from leaf-cutter ant dump, University of Wisconsin, Madison, United States - 3A5A | ecosystem: Environmental > Terrestrial > Nest > Insects nest > Nest dump... | reverse complement strand
GCCGGCATCGGGGGCCAGCACGCCGTAGATCATCTTGACCAGGGTCGACTTGCCGGCGCCGTTCTGGCCCAGCAGGGCGTGGATCTCGCCGGGCGCGACGCTCAGGTCGACGCGATCGTTGGCCAGGGTTCCGGGAAATTCCTTGGTGATGCCTTCCAGCCGCAGGCGGTCCATGCGTCAGGACCCGCGATAGGTCGAGAAGGCGTAGGGGCTGACCAGCAGCGGCACATGGTAATGCCCCGCCCCGTCGCTGATGCCGAAGCGGATCGGCACGACGTCGAGGAAGCGGGGTTCGGGCATCTCGACGCCGGTGCGGGCGAAATAGTCGCCGACATGGAAACGCAGTTCGAACACGCCGGTCGGGATGGTATCGCCCGACAGCAGCGGCTGGTCGGTGCGCCCGTCGGCGTTGGTCGTGGCCGACGCGACCAGCCGGTCGCCCTGATACAGCTCGATCGCCAGCCCGGCGGCGGGCCGGCCATGGGCGGTATCGAGCACATGGGTCGAAAGACGCGCCATGAACCCCTCCTGAAAAGCCGGCGACTCGGCTCAGCCCCCGAAAATCCCATCGAGACGGAAACGGGCGATCTTGGCAACCTCGGCCAGCGCCGTCGCGAACTCGGCCGCCCGATCGTGGGCCAGCCGCCGATGAAACGTATCCAGGATCGAGGCCTTGGTGTGTTCACGCACCGCGATGATGAAGGGGAAACCGAAGCGCGCCTTGTAGGCATCGTTCAGCGCGGTGAAACGCTCGTATTCCTCATCCGACAGCCGGTCCAGCCCGGCCGAGGCCTGCTCGGCGGTGGACGACGCGGTCAGGCCGCCGCCGCGGGCCAGCTTGCCGGCAAGGTCCGGATGGGCACGCAACAGGTCCAGATGCGCCCCTTCCGGTGCGGCGGCCACCACCGCGACCATCGCGCGGTGCAGCGCCGCCACGTCGGCAAACGGGCGTTGATCGGTCACCCCTTCGGCGACCCAGGGGGAATGTTCGAACACCCCGCCCAGCAGGTCGACGAAACCGGCACGGTCCAGCGTGTTCGCATCGGCGATCGTCGCCATCACTGCACCTTGGCCCCGGCGGCGATCCAGGCGCCCAGCAGGTCGCGCTCGCCGTCGGTCATCTCGGTCAGGTTGCCGGCGGGCATGATCTGGTTGATCACGGCGACGTCGAGGATGCGTTGCGACCAGCGCCTGATCTGATCGGGCGTCTGCAACATCACGCCGGCCGGCGGGGCGGCGAAACCGTCGATCGTCGGCTTGGCCGCATGGCAGCCCGCGCAGCGTTCGGCGATGATCGGCTGGATATGCTGGAAGGCCAGCTGTTCGGCCGTATAGGGCTTCAGCGGCACATAGGTCTGGCTGCGCGGCGCGATGACGGCGGCCAGGCCGGCGATGATCACGGCGGCGGCGGCCGGCAGGGCCCAGACCACCCTGCCCTTGTGGCGCAGGTTGAAGAAATGGCGGATCAGGACCCCGGCCACGATCATCGCCGCCAGCACCGCCCAGGAATAGGCGTTGCCGTAGGTCATCGGATAGTGGTTGGAGATCATGATGAACAGGACGGGCAGCGTCATGTAGTTGTTGTGGACGCTGCGCTGCTTGCCCCATTTGCCGAAGCGCGGATCGGGCGCCTGGCCGGCCTTGATCGCCTCGACCATCTTGCGCTGGCCGGGGATGATCACGAAGAACACGTTGGCGACCATGATCGTGCCCAGCATGGCGCCGACATGGATATAGGCGCCGCGGCCGGAATAAAGCTTGGTCAGCAGGAACGCGGTGATGACCACCAGGACGAAACCGAGCAGCGCGAAGCTGAGGCCGTCCTCGACCAGATAGGTCTTGCACAGCCGGTCATAGACCAGCCAGGCACCGGCCAGCAGCGCGATCGACGACAGGATCGCCACGCCCGGCGTGATGTCCAGCACCTGCTTGTCGATCAGATAGGCTTCGGCGCCCCACCAATAGACGATCGCCAGCATCGAGATGCCGGACATCCAGGTGAAATAGGCTTCCCACTTGAACCAGTGCAGTTCCTCGGGCAGTTGCGCCGGGCCCTGCAGGTATTTCTGATTGTGGTAGAAGCCGCCGCCATGGACCGACCACACCTCGCCGAAGATGCGGGGGTTCGACTTGTCGGCCGGGGGCTTCAGGTGATTGTCGAGCCAGACGAAATAGAAGGACGAGCCGATCCAGGCGATGCCGGTGATCAGGTGCAGCCAGCGCACCAGCAGATTTAACCACTCGGCGATATAATCCATCACGTATCAGCCCCCCGACGCAACGATACTGTACACAATCATAAGGATGCGGCAATATGAATTGACGACAAGATTGCGTCCAGATTGTACGCAATCCTGATCAAAGTTTGATCGCAATGCCCAGCCGCCAGCCAGTCGTTGCACGAATTGCCGGCGCCGGGGCTCCGCTTGAAGGGAGAGCATCGGCTGATGACGCAGGCTTCGGACTTCTCCCGCCCCCGCTTTCTGCTCGGCCTGGAACCGCGCGACCTCGATCTGGCCGATCCTACACGCACCGTGCTGGAATATCTGCGGCTCGACGAACGCCGCCGCGGCACCAAGGAAGGCTGTGCCGAAGGCGATTGCGGCGCCTGTACCGTGACGCTGGGCGAATGCGGCCCCGACGGCTCGGTGCGCTATCGCGCGGTCAACGCCTGCATCCAGTTCGCCGCCACCCTCGACGGCAAGCAACTAGTCACCGTCGAAGACCTGGCCGACGGCGACCATCTGCATCCGGTGCAGCAGGCGCTGGTCGACGCGCACGGATCGCAATGCGGGTTCTGCACGCCGGGTTTCGTCATGTCGCTTTATGCCGGACACGAATCCGACCTGGCCGCCGGCACCGTGCCCGACCGCCAGGATATCAACGACCGCCTGGCCGGCAATCTTTGCCGCTGCACCGGCTATCGCCCGATCGTCGAGGCGGCGCTGAACGCGGCGGGCCAGGCCGCACCGGCCCAGGCCGACCGCCTGCGCCAGGCCGCGGCCGACGCCCTGCCCGGCCTGGCCCGTACCGAAACCCTGGCGGTGGCGGCCGACGGCCGGCGTTACTTTGCGCCCGCGACCCTGGATCAGGCGACAGGCCTGCTGGCGGAATGGCCTGATGCCACCTTGCTGGCCGGCGGCACCGATGTGGGCCTGTGGGTGACCAAGCTGCACAAGCGGCTCGATACCGTCATCTATCTCGGCGATATCGCCGAACTGAAACAGGTCGAGGAGCGCGGCGATCATTGGTGGATCGGTGCCGGCGCCACCTATAACCAGGCCCTGGCGGCCTTTGCCGGGCTGCATCCCGATTTCGCCGAACTGGTGCGCCGTATCGGGTCGGTCCAGATCCGCAATGCCGGCACGCTGGGCGGCAATATCGGCAATGCCTCGCCGATCGGCGATTCGATGCCGGCCTTGATCGCGCTGGGCGCGCGGCTGCATCTGCGCCGCGGGGCGGCGGCCCGGTCGCTGCCGATCGAGGATTATTTCCTGGGCTATCGCCGCACGGCGCTGCAACCGGGCGAACTGATCGTCGGGGTGGAAATCCCCAAGCTGACCGCCGCGCAGCGTTTTGCCACCTACAAGGTGTCCAAGCGCTTCGACCAGGATATTTCGGCGGTGTGCCCGGCCTATCGCCTGACGCTCGACGATCGGGGTATGATCACCGAGGCGCGTATCGCCCATGGCGGCATGGCCGCGATCCCGGCCCGCGCGCCCCAGGCCGAGGCGGCGCTGACCGGCCAGCCCTGGACGGCCGAAACCGTGGCCCTGGCGGCCGCGGCGCTGGCCGCGGATTATGCGCCGATCGACGACATGCGCGCGTCGGGCGGCTATCGCCTGAAGGTGGCGCAGAACCTGTTGCGGCGGTTCCACCTGGCGACGACGGCGCCCGCAACGCGTGTCCAGGTCCTGGACAAGGAGGTGGCGGCATGAACATCGGTCTGCCGATCCGGCCGGGCCCGGCCCGCGGCCAGGTGCGCGAGGCGCGTGCCCATGACAGCGCGATCAAGCAGGTCACCGGCCGCGCCCTCTATACCGACGACATCGTCGAACCGCGCGGCACGCTGGAAGCCTATGTCGCGCAATCGGCCGAGGCGCATGCGCGCATCCTCAAGCTCGATGTTGCGGCGGTGCGATCGGCACCGGGCGTGCGGCTGGTGCTGACCGCGGCCGACGTGCCGGGCCACAACAATGTCGGGCCGGTCAAGGCCGACGACCCGATCTTTGCCGTCGACCTGGTCGAATATATCGGCCAGTCGCTGTTCGCCGTCATCGCCGACGATGTCGCCCAGGCCCGCGCCGCCGCCAAACTGGCCGTGGTCGAATACGAGGCGCTGCCGGCCCTGATCACAGTCGATCAGGCGCTGGCCGCGGACTCATACGTCCTGCCCAGCGAGACGATGCGGCGCGGCGATGCCGACGCGGCGCTGGCCCAGGCGGCGCACCGCCTGAGCGGGCGGCTGGAGATCGGCGGCCAGGACCATTTCTATCTGGAAGGCCAGATCAGCCTGGCCCTGCCCGGCGAGGACGGCGACGTCACCATCGTCTGTTCGACCCAGCACCCGTCCGAGGTGCAGCATCTGGTGGCCCATGCCCTCGGTGTTTCGGTCGCCAGCGTCATCGTCGAGGTGCGCCGGATGGGCGGCGGCTTCGGCGGCAAGGAAACGCAAGCCTCGCTGTTTGCCGCCGTCGCCGCGATCGCGGCCAAGCGGCTGGGCCGGCCGGTCAAGCTGCGGCTGGACCGCGACGACGACATGGTGATGACCGGCAAGCGCCACGACTTCGTCGCCACCTGGGATGTCGGCTTCGATGGCCAGGGACGCCTGGCCGGCCTCAAGACCATGCTGGCCGCGCGTTGCGGCTATTCGGCCGATCTGTCGGGCGCGATCTGCGACCGCGCGCTGTTCCATATCGACAATGCCTATTACATCCCGGCGATCGAGGCCGTGTCACATCGCTGCAAGACGCATACGGTGTCCAACACCGCCTTCCGCGGTTTCGGCGGGCCGCAAGGGATGATCGTGATCGAGCGCATCCTGGACGATATCGCCCGCCATCTGCGCCTGGACCCGCTCGAGGTGCGGCGGCGCAACCTGTACGGCGACACCGGCCGCGACGTCACGCCCTACGGCATGACGGTCGAGGACAACATCATGCCCCAGATCCTGGCCGAGTTGGAGGCGAGTTCGGATTATCAGGCCCGGCGTGCCGCGGTCGATGCCTTCAACGCGGCCAACCCGATCGTGAAGAAGGGCCTGGCCCTGACGCCGGTCAAGTTCGGCATCTCGTTCACCACGACCCATCTGAACCAGGCCGGGGCGCTGATCCATCTGTACCAGGATGGCTCGGTCCAGCTGAACCACGGCGGCACCGAGATGGGCCAGGGCCTGTTCATCAAGGTCGCCCAGGTAGTGGCCAGCGAATTCGGCATCGACGTCGATCGCATCAAGATCACGGCGACCACGACGACCAAGGTGCCCAACACCTCGGCCACCGCCGCGTCGTCGGGGTCGGACCTGAACGGCAAGGCCGCCCAGGCGGCCGCCCGCACGCTCAAGGCACGGCTGGCCGAGGTGGCGGCCGCCCAGTTCGGCTGCCCGGTCGACCAGGTCGCGTTCGCCGACAACCAGGTCACCGGCGGCGGCCATACGGTCAGTTTCGCCGAGATGGTGACCAAGGCCTATTTCGCCCGGGTCTCGCTGTCCTCGACCGGCTATTACCGCACGCCCAAGATCCATTTCGACCGCGCGACCTTCTCGGGCCGGCCGTTCTATTACTTCGCCTATGGCGCGGCGGTGGCCGAGGTGACGGTCGACACCCTGACCGGGGAATACAAGCTGGACCGCGCCGACATCCTGCATGATTGCGGCAGTTCGCTGAACCCGGCGATCGACCGCGGCCAGGTCGAGGGCGGTTTCATCCAGGGCATGGGCTGGCTGACGTCGGAAGAACTGGTGTTCGATGGCCGCGGGCGGCTGCGCACCCATGCGCCATCGACCTACAAGATCCCGGCCTGCGGCGACGTGCCGGCCGAATTCCACGTCACGCTCTTGCGCGACAACCCCAATGTCGAGGCGACGATCCACCGGTCCAAGGCGGTGGGCGAACCGCCGTTCATGCTGGGCATCAGCGTCTTTGCCGCCCTGCGCGACGCGGTCGCGGCGACCTATGACGACCCGGCCGCCTTGCCGCCGCTGGATGCGCCGGCGACACCCGAACGGGTGCTGGCGGCGATCGCGCCATGATCGCGGTCTTCGCCCGGCTGGCCGACCTGGCGCGGGCGGGCGAAGCCTGCATCCTGGTCACCGTCGCCGCCATCGCCGGTTCCACCCCGCGCGAGGCGGGTGCCAAGATGGTGGTGACGCGCGAGGGCATCACCGGCACGATCGGCGGCGGCCAGTTGGAGTTCCAGGCGATCGAAACCGCGCGCGGCCTGCTGGATGCCGGCCAGGACAGCCCCGTCCTGTCCCAGGTGCCATTGGGGCCGGCAGCCCAGCAATGCTGCGGCGGCCATGTCGCCCTGCTGTTCGAACCGATCCTGCCGCCGCGGCTGCGCCTGGCGCTGTTCGGCGCCGGCCATGTCGCCCGCGCCCTGGTGGCCAAGCTGGCCGACACCCCGGTGCGCGTCACCTGGATCGATCCGCGGCCCGATGAATTCCCCGCCGACTTGCCGGCCAACACCACCAAGATCGTCACCGAAAAACCGCTGGACGAAATGTCTCGCCTGGCCCCGGGCGCGCATGTCCTGGTCATGACCCACAGCCATCAGTTGGACGAGGCCCTGGTCGCCGCCGCCCTGCGCCGCGATGATGCCGCCTGGATCGGCCTGATCGGCTCGGCCTCGAAACGTGCGCGTTTCTTCCACCGGCTGCGCGACCAGGGTTTCACCGCCGACGACCTGGCCCGCGTCACCTGCCCGATCGGCATGCCCGGCATCACCGGCAAGGAACCCGGCGTCATCGCCATCGCCGTCGCCGCCCAGTTGCTGTCGACCCTGCCCGACACGACCGCGGCTACCACGCCCAAGGCGCAATGGCAGATGTGGAAGACGGTGCCGACGCTGGGTTAGCCCGGACCACGTCGCCCCCGACTTGATCGGCGGCCCAGGGAAACCGCGGGTCCATTGGCCACGCCCCTGCCCTGGATGTCGGATCTACGCAGCGCTCCGTCCGGCATGACGGCGGTGATCGTAAGCGTAAACTCAGGCTTGCTCGTCCAGCAGGCTTTTCATGGCGGCCACGAAGGTTTCGGCCTGATCTATCATTTCGTGGGCGATTTCCAAGCCGACGGTTTCGCCGGAATAGTCCGCAGCGTAGCGCACAGTTTCGGCCCGCTTCAGGAATCGGCCGATCATCTCCGGCACCTGCCCGGTCCGGACCAGACGATCGTGAAAAAGGACGTGTATGCCCTTATGCGTCTTGGTGGCCGGCGTATCCGGGGCCGTTGCTGCCAGGACGGCGCGGACGGAATCGAACATCGCATAATAGGCACGATTGCAGGCCCCATCGGCATCGCCCACGTCATGCAGCACACGGGCGGACGCAATGGCTTGCATCGCCTTGGCCATCAGGTCGTTGGCTATCACAGCCGCACCCCCTCGGCCGCGATGTTCCGCAGCAGAGGGGGATTGCTGAAAGTCTCGGGCCGCTCCCACTCGTCCACCCAGACCGGCAGCGGCGAGATGTCGATACCAGTTTCGACCAGCACGTCATAGGCCAGGTCGGCCATGGCCAGCGCAACGGCGGCGCGCGGCTGGTGGGCCCCGTTCAGCAGGACGGCGACGTCGGCGTCGCTGTCGGGGCGATGGGTCCCGCGGGCGCGGCTGCCGAACAGGATCGCGCCGGCCACGTCGTATTGCCCCGCGATCCGCCCAAAAAACAGGCGGGCGGCAGCCTCGGTTCGCGGGTCGATCTGGGGCAACGCTCGGGCCTCTCCATCGCGGGAACTGCGATAAATTTATAGCATGGGCAGCGTGACCGCCGTTACGGCATAAAGGCCAACTGTCCCCTAATAGGCAACCCCGTCATATTGGTGATAAGTACAGGCACCTGTTTTCTGGCGTTCCGTTGGGGGAATGACATCCATGGCCGACCTTGCCGACTGCGTCCTGCGCGGGCCTGTCGATCCGTCGCTGCTGCGCGACGAATTGCTGGCCGAAATCTTCACCGCCTCGGCCATGCGCCGGCCCGATCATCCCGCCATCGTTTTCGAGGGCGAAACGGTCACCTATGCCGAGCTGAACGACCGGGCCGACCGGGTCGCGCGCGCCCTGCATGCCCGCGGCATCGGCCGGGGGCAGTTCGTCGGGCTGTGGATGACCCGGTCGCTGGACCTGCATGTCGGGTTACTCGGCATCCTGAAATCAGGTGCGGCCTACATCCCGTTCGATGCCGACGCCCCGGCCGACCGCATCGCCGAATGCCTTGACGATTGCGCGGCCCCGGCGATCATCACGGATACGACAACCGGCCCCAAGGCCGGCACCCGCCTGCCTGCCACCGTGCTGGCCCTGCCCGACCTGGTCGCGGCCGGCGGCGAGGGCGCGCCCGTCGACCCGCGGGCCGCCGGCGCCACGCCGCAGGACCCGGCCTATGCGATCTACACCTCGGGCTCGACCGGCAAGCCCAAGGGCATCGTCATCGAACACCGCAACATCTGCCATTACTTGCGGTCGGCCAATCAGGTCTATGGCTTTGCCGAGACCGACATCTGCTTCCAGGGCGCGTCCGTCGCCTTCGACCTGTCGCTGGAAGAGATCTTTGTGCCTTATCTGGTCGGCGCCACCCTGTGGGTCGCCTCGGCCCGCGTGCTGGGCGAGACCGAGAACCTGCCGGCCGTGCTGGAACAGGCGGGTATAACGGTCCTCGACACCGTCCCCACCCTGCTCGCAATGATCCCGCAGGACATCCCGTCCCTGCGCATCATCATCCTGGGCGGCGAGGCCTGCCCGCCCGCCATCGCCGATCGCTGGTGCCGCGACGGGCGGCGCATCTTCAACAGCTATGGCCCGACCGAGGCGACGGTGGTCGCGACCGCCGACGAGGTTCGGCGCGGCGAACCCGTCACCATCGGCGGCCCGATCCCCAACTACACCTGCTATGTCCTGGACGAGGAACTGCGGCCCGTCGCCCGCGGCAGCGAAGGGGAGTTGCTGATCGGCGGCCCGGGCGTCGCCCGCGGTTACCTGAAGCGGCCCGAGCTGACGGCCGAAAAATTCGTCGCCAACCCGTTCGGCACCGACGGCCTGGACCCCGTGCTGTACCGGTCGGGCGACGCGGTCAGCCTGGACGAGGCCGGGCGCATCCGCTTTCACGGCCGCATCGACGACCAGGTCAAGATCCGCGGCTTCCGCGTCGAGCTGGGCGAGATCGAGGCGCGGCTGTCCACCCTGCCCGGCATCACCCAGGCCGCCGTCATCATGCGCCGCGACGACGATATCGACCGGCTGGTCGCCTTTGTCGTGCCCGAACCCGGCGTCGAGATCGACCGCCCGGCCTTGCGTGCCGCCTTGCGCGAACAATTGCCGCCCTACATGGTGCCGGCCCATTTCGAGGAAATGGCCGTACTGCCCCGGCTGACCTCGGGCAAGACCGACCGCAAGGCGCTGAAGGCCGCGCCGCTGGTCGCCGTGGTCCAGGCCGAGGCCCAGGAAGAACCGGAAACCGCGACCGAGGCTGCGCTGCTGGCCGCGGCCAAGCCCCTGTTCCCCGGCCAGGCCATTCCGTTCGGGGCCGACTTCTTCACCGACCTGGGCGGGCATTCGCTGCTGGCCGCAACCTTCCTGGCCGCGGTGCGCAAGACGCCCGAATTCGCCCATCTGACACTGCAGGACGTCTATGGCGCCCGCACCCTGCGGGCGATGGCCGCCAAGCTCGACGAAACCCGGCCGGCGACCGGCCGCGATCTGTCGTTCGCCCCGCCCCCCACCCTGCGCCGTGTGCTGTGCGGGCTGGGTCAGCTGGCAGTCATGCCGCTGTTGCTGACCATGCTGACCGGGCCGTGGCTGACCGTGTTCGTGACCTACGAACTGATCTCCGACGACGGCGTGATCGAATGGACCGAAGTCGGGTTGCTGTTGCTGGTCTATGCCGCCGTCATGGTCGCCATCAACATCGTGGGCATCGCAGGCAAGCGGCTGGTGCTGTGGCGGACCAGGCCGGGCCGCTATCCCCTGTGGGGCATGTACTACTTCCGCTGGTGGCTGGCCCGCCAGCTGTCGGGCCATGCCCATCTGGGATACCTCCAAGGCACGCCGCTGGCGGCCGCGGCCATGCGGGCGCTGGGTGCGCGCGTCGGCCGCAATGTCTCGGTCGGTGACGTCGATGCCGGGGCCTTCGATCTGGTCGAGATCGGCGACGACGTGACGCTGGGCGGCCGCCTGCGTCTGGCCAATGCCGAGGTGATCGGCAACGAGCTGGTGATCGGCGAGGTGAAGATCGGGGCGGATGCCTATATCGGCACGTCCTGCGTGATCGGCCATGACGTCGAGATCGGCCAGGGCACCGAACTGGCCGACCTGACCGCCGTCGCCCCGGGCATGCGCCTCGGCGCCTGGGAACATTGGGACGGCGCCCCCGCCAAGAAGATCGGCCAGGTCGACGGCACCGTCCTGCCGGCTCCGGCACCGGAATCGGCGGCGCCCATTCGCATCGCCCGCAACGTCTATTACTGGCTGCTCGCGGCATTCATGCCGTCGATGGCGCTGCTGCCGGTCTTCCCGGCCTATTACATGCTGGACCAGTACGACGACGTGCTGGCCGCCATCATCGGGCCGAACTACTACTGGTTCCTGCCGATCCTGACCTGGCCCACGGCGATGATGCTGATCCTGGGCACCGTGCTGCTGGTCATCGCCGTGCGCTGGATCATCCTGCCGCGCGCGCCGGCCGGGACCTATTCGATCCATTCGGGATTCTACGTCCGGAAATGGACGGTGGCGCTGGCATCCGAAGTGATGCTGGAAACGCTGTCGTCGCTGTTCTCGACCACCTACATGCGCATCTGGTATCGCGCGATGGGTGCCCGCATCGGCCGCGACACCGAGATCGCGACGAACTTCTCGGGCCGCTACGACACCATCGAGATCGGCGACAAGTGCTTCGTCGCCGACGAGGTGGTGGTCGGCGACGAGGATGTCCGCCGCGGCTGGATGACGCTGAAGCCGGTGCGCACCGGATCGCGCGTCTTCATCGGCAACGATGCCGTGCTGCCGCCCGGCACCGACATTCCCGACGGCGCGCTGATCGGCATCAAGTCCAAGCCGCCGTCGGGCGAGCCGATGCAGCCGGGCGAGACCCGCTTCGGCAGCCCGCCGGTGCGCCAGCGTTTCGACGGGTCGGATGCCGACAAGACGTTCGAACCGCCGGCCTGGCGGCGCGCGATGCGCATGGTGTTCGAACTGTTCAGCGCCTCGATGCCGACGATGATGTTCATCACGCTGGGCACCATCGCCGCCGAACTGGTGCTGTTCCCGGCGCTGGAGGACAGCGACAGCTTCGTGCGCGACTTCCTGCCGGTGTTCGTGGCCACCGCCGTCGGCTGCTCGCTGATCCTGGCGGGTGTCGTGCTGGCGCTGAAATGGCTGGTCATGGGCACCTATCGGGCCGGCGCCCATCCCTTGTGGTCGTGGTGGGCGCTGCGCACCGAGGCGATGACGACGCTGTACTGGGGCACGGCGGGCCGGGTGCTGCTTGATGCCTTGCGCGGCACGCCGATGCTGCCCTGGGTGCTGCGGCTGTTCGGGGCCAAAATCGGCCGCGGGGTGTTCCTGAACACCACCGACCTGACCGAATTCGACTGCGTCGAGATCGGCGACTACGCCGCGGTCAATGCGACCGCCAACCTGCAGACCCATCTGTTCGAGGATCGGGTGATGAAGATCGGCCGGATCGAGATCGGCCGGGGTGTCTCGATCGGGGCGGCGTCGACCGTGCTGTACGACACCTCGGTCGGCGATCATGCCCGGCTGGGCCTGCTGACCATCGTGATGAAGGGCGAGAGCATCCCGCCCCACACCACCTGGGCCGGCGCGCCGGCCCAGCCTTCGGGCAACTAGACGTCGGGTTGCCGGTCGTAGAATTCGACCTGCATCCGCATCTGCCCCAGCGGCTCGACGAAATGAGTCTGCCGGGGGTTGATCAGGCCGGGGGTCGCGGGGTCCAGGACGACCGCATCCCCCGGTTCGTCGACATAGGTCAGCCGCAGGCGGCCTTCGATCACCCGGATCACGCCCCAGACGCCGTCCCTGGTGCGATGCTCGGCCCGCAGGGCGGCCGGCAGGGTCACCTGGTCGAAGACCAGGGTCGTGCGATAGGGCGCGGTCATCACCGGGCCGCCACGCGGATGTCGTCCGCGTGCTCCGGGTACGGCGCCACACGGTTTTCGTCGACCGCGACGCCGGCCAGTTGGCTGGCAAAGCCGTGGTTGACGTCGCGATGGTGGGCTTCGTCGGCCCGCACCACCTCGACCACGTCACGCAGCGTCGCGTCGTCGGGCAGCTTCCAGTAATGCCGGGCGATCGCCGGCGCGGCAACGATCGGCGACCGGCCCTCGTCCAGTTCGCGCAGGTACAGGGTGTAGCTGATCACCGCCTCCTCCTCGAAGTAGCCCACCACCCGATGCGCGGTCTTGGCGCTGATCAGGTACAGCAGGAAGAAGGCGACGTAGAACACCCATTGGACGCCCAGAATGACCAGGCGTTCGAACACCGTCGGCTTGGCCACCTCGATGAAGGTCATCAGGTGCATGCGCTCGTTCTCGGCTTCTTCCATCAGCGTGCGGATCCAGCCGTGGTCGTCACACATCCGGCGCAGGCAGCGCAGGTGGTTGACGGTCGCGCCGACCATGCCCGGCACCGCCGCCACCGTCTCCAGCACGATCGCGCGATGGCCGTATCGCTTGGCGAAGAACGTGTCGGCGCAGAAACGCAGCACCTTGGTGAAACCGAGCGCGATACGATCCGAGAAATCGACCGGCCGATGATGAACGCCGAGATCGACGAACGGGGCGGCAGGCATGGCGGGAACTCCTTGAGCAGTTCGTGGCAAATCAGATCGTTTGCCTGCAACAGATCTATGCTTCCCCTTGGGCCATATCCATGGTGCAGAATGACGCACGGGTTTTCCCTTATAGGCCTCAGTACGCAACCCAAGGGGGGAGTTCCATGGACCTGATAACGCCACCACCCGAAATCGTGCCCTACGGCTTGCGGGCGATGCACACGATCGGCAGCATTGACGGCGGGCTGAAACCCGCCGCCCGTGCCGTGATTGCCGCCGCCCAGCGGCTGATCCTGCGATCCGACATCGACGTCGACGGGCTGGCCCCGATCACGCCGGAAGAACTGGCAAGCCACATCACCATTCCCGCCATCGCGCGGCAGCTGGTCGCGGGCATGACCGTGGTCAGCCTGGCCGACGGCCTGCCGCGGGCCGCGACCGTCGCCCAGGTCGAGCGTTTTGCCCGCGCGCTTGACGTCGACGAACCCTGGCTGAAGGCGATCCACCGGCTGGCCGAGCAGCAGATGCTGATCTTCCGGCTGGACTTCATGCGGCGCAGCCACATCGCCGCCCTGCTGCGCGACACTTACCAGGACAAGGGTACGATCGGCCTGGTCAAGGAAGTGCTGGGCCTGCGCGGGGTCTACGAGGATCCCGATCTCGCCCGCCGCTACCAGGCGCTGGGCGAGCTGGCGCCGGGCACGCTGGGTCGCGCCTTCTTCGACCACTACCGCGAACACGGCTTCGCCTTTCCCGGCGAGGCGCATGGTTTCCCCGAGGCCGGCGTCTATCACGACTTCGCCCATGTCCTGGGCGGTTATTCGACCGAACCCCGCGGCGAAATGGGCGTCGGCGGGTTCCAGGCGGGTTTCCGCAAGGAGAACCCGGTGTTCATGGCACTGTTCGTGGTGCTGACCTTCTCGACCGGGGTCAACATGACGCCCCTGCCCCAGCCGCATGTCGAAGCGCTGCTGGCCGAGCCCGGGGTGGCCGACGATTTCCTGGACGGCATCCGCCGCGGCGCGGCAATGAACACCGACCTGTCCGACCGCTGGGATTTCTGGCCGCTGGTGGCCCTGCCGCTGGACGAGGCGCGGGCGCAGCTGGGGGTGCCGCCGCGCCCCTGACTGGATCAAAAGCCTGGAGCATCTTATCTGCGTTCGAGAGAACGCAGGATGCTTCAAGGCGCCAGGCCCGGCTGTTCGGCGATCCAGCCGGCGATCTCGCCCGGCGTGGCCAGCCAGATATCGTCGCGCCGCGCCGCGATATGGGCCAGGGCGCGGGTCAGCGCGCGCAGGCGGAACGGCTGGCCCGAGATGAACGAGTGGACGACGATGCTCATGACCAGCGGCTGGCGTTCGGATTCGGCCAGCATCTCGTCGAATTCGTCGATGATCATGTCGGCGAAGTCGCGGGCCGAGGTCTGCCGGCCGATCATCGTCGATGAATCGTTCAGTTCCAGCGCATAGGGCACCGCCAGCAGCGGGGCCGGCACCGTCTTCAGCCAGACCGGCTGGTCGTCCAGGCGGAAATCGACGACATAGCGGAACCCGGCCTGGACCAGCAGGTCCAGCGTGCGCGGGGTATGCGCCAGCCACGGGCTTGACCACCCGGCCGGGGCCCGCCCCTCCTCGGCCGTGATCCGGGCCGCGACCCCGGCGATATAGGCTGCCTCGGTCGCCGCATCCATCGTCGCCAGGCTGTCGGAATTGCTGTGGCCGTGGGCGATGAATTCGGCGCCGGCGGCCCGCGCCGCGCCGATGACGGCGGGGGCATGGTCGTAGACCGCGGTGTTCAGCAGCATGGCCGGACGAATGCCGAAACCCGCCAGCCGCTCGAACAGCCGGAAGCAGCCGACCCGGTTGCCGTAATCGCGCCAGGCGGTGTTGACCAGATCGGGCTGGGGCGCGCCGGGCAGCAGGTCTTCGGTCATGCCGCGGCCGAAATCATATTCCTCGACCCCCACCGCGACATAGACGGCCAGGCGCCGGCCGTTGGGCCAGCGGTACTGCGGCCGCGCGGTGATCGGGGAAAAATCGTAGCGTCCGTGCGTGGCAAGCATCGCATCAATTCCTGACAGGGGGTTGGGCATCGCCGATCCAGCGGTTCATGCCGACATCGCGGCCGGCGGCCCGCGCGTACATGGCGTGGTAGTGGGACAGCCATCGTTCGGCGGCAGCGGCCGCCCCGGCCAGTGCCGGGGCCCGCCCGGCGAACAGCTCGCGCGCCTCGGCGCGCAAGGCCGCCTCGTCCATCGTTGCCAGGCGGCCATCGGCGAACACCAGGCGGCCGTCGACCATGGTCGCGACGACCGAACTGCCGTTCTCGCAATAGACCAGTTGCCGGTGGATGTCGTTCAGCGGGGTGAAGGCCAGCGTATCCAGATCGACCAAGGTCAGGTCGGCCAGCCGCCCGGGTGCGATCACCCCCAGGTCGCCCTGCCGGCCCATCGCCCGCGCCCCGCCGCGCGACAGGCAATCGAGAATTTCGCCGGCACGCGGCCAGGTGCGGTAATCGGCGTCGCCGATGTTGTGGATCAGCCCGGCCATCTTGGCCACGGCCCACATGTTGACGCTGTCGTCGGCGATCGCCTCGTCGGTTCCCAGGCAGATCGGTATGCCGCGGTCGCGGATGCGGCGGAACGGCATCACCCCGCTGCCCAGGCGCAGGTTGCTGATCGGGTTGTGGGCGATGACGGCGCCCGAGGCGGCGACGATATCGAGATCGTCGTCGTCGACCCAAACCGCGTGGATGATGTTCATGCGCGGCGACAACAGGCCGAGGTCGGCCACCAGCCGGATCAGCGACCGTCCGCCGAACCGTTCATGGCCCAGCACGCGCTGGACCTTGGTTTCCAGCATATGGGCAAAGAACGGCAGGCCGTGGCGCCGGCTCAGATCCTCCAGCGCGGCGAAATAGGGCAAGGACACCCGCTGGGGCGCCGAGCACGAGACCGCGGCAGCCAGCCGCCCGTCGGCCGCGCCGTGCCAGCGCCCGATCAGATGGGCATAGGCGTCGAGCAGGTCGGCGGCGCCGAAGGCACGCGGCGCGGCCAGTTCCGACTTGAGATCCGCGGGCAGCAGTTCGGCCAGGAACGGCAGCTTGTCCAGTTCCGGCAGGTCGGGCTCGTCGAGCGCGACGGTCGCGCGGATGCCGCTGTCGGCATAGGCCTGCATGACCGCATCGATGACATCGGGCGTCGGGCGGGGAACGAAGAAGGCATCGTCCTGCACCGCCGTCACGCCGCCCTTCAGCATCTCGGCGCAGGCAAGCTGGGTGCGGACATAGGCTTCGCGCGGCGACGGCATCAGCGTGTCCAGCGCCGGCGATTCGTACAGCATGAAGATTTCGAGCGGCAGGCTGTCCAGCCGGCCCTTCATGTGATTGACCGGGGAATGGAAATGGCCGTTGATCAGGCCCGGCATCAACAGCCGCCCCCGCCCCTCGACGATCGTGGTGCCGGCCGGCGGCGCGATCGTGCCGGCCGGGCCGACCGCGGCGATGCGCTGACCCGCGACCAGCACATCCGACGGCGCCGACATGCCGGCATCGGGATCCAGCAGATGGGACCCCCGGAACAGCGTCGTCATGAAAACAACCGCCCCCAGCGGCGGCCGCGGGCATCGGCCGCCCCGATCTGCGCCAGCCCGCCCCAGACGGCCAGCGTGACGGAATCGAGGATCGGGATATCGACCTCGCGTTCCAGCGCATCGACGGTATAGGCGGCCGGAAAATTGGTGCACCAGGCCAGGATCGCGTCGGGCCGGGCGACGGCGACATCGCGGACCATCGCGGCGATCGTCGCATCGGGCACGGCGGCAAAATCGAGGTTGTCGGCGACATCGGCATGGGCCTCGGCCACCACGTCGAGGCCTTCGCCAGCGAAACCGGCGATCAGCTTCTTCTGGTAATCGCCGCGATAGGGTGTCACCAGGGCGATGCGCCGGCCGCCCATGGCCTGCAGGGCGGCCTCCAGCGCCAGGGTCGAGGTGGTGGCGGGAATGCCGGTCTCGGCGGTCACCCGCCGGCAGAATTCGCGATCGACGGCAAAGCCCAGCGTCGCGCCCTTCGACCCGTTCCAGGCGATGACGTCGGGCCGGGCATGGGCCAGCAGGCGGGCGGCCCCCATCATGCCGTCCCAGTCGTAGTCGTCGGGATACAGGTCGGCGCTGCCGAATACCGGCGTGCGCGAGAAATGCGCGGACACGTCGGGGAAATCCGCCAGGATCGCGGTCGTCACCCGTTCGACCACCAGATTGGCCGACGGGGTGACCATGCCCAGGGCGCGAACCGGCCGGTTCATGCCGCGCGATCCTGGACCAGGCGGTTGCGTGCCGCTTCCCAACTGGCGACGACCGCGGTGCCCGGGGCGATGGTGTCGTGGCCGTCGTCGTTCTGGCGCACGGCGATCAGCGGCAGGGCCCCGGCCCCGCGCAGGTAGTAGTGGGTGTTGACGCCGTGATAGACCACCTGTTCGACCACCATGGCAGCCTGGTTCGGGCCGGCGACGCCGCCGGCCGACGGCGCGATCCGCACGGCTTCCGGCCGCAGCGCCACGGTCGCGCGGCCATCGGCCGGGGGGGCGCCTTCCAGTGCCAGGGTGACGCCGTCGGCGGCATCGACCAGGTAACCGCCCGCCTCGCGCCGGGTCACCGTGCCCTCGAAGAAATTGGACGTGCCGATGAAGCCGGCGACGAACCGGGTGGCTGGGTTCTCGTAGATGTCGCGCGGGCTGCCGATCTGTTCGATGACGCCGTTGTTCATGATGGCGATGCGGTCGGACAGGGTCATCGCCTCGTCCTGGTCATGGGTGACCATCAGGGTCGTGATGCCCAGGCGCTGCTGCAGCTGGCGCATCTCGACCTGCATGCTTTCGCGCAGCTTCTTGTCCAGCGCCCCGAACGGCTCGTCCAGCAGCAGCACCGAGGGTTCGATGACCAGCGCGCGGGCCAGGCCGACGCGCTGCTGCTGGCCGCCCGACAGCTGATGCGGCAGCCGGTCGCCGAACTGCGACAGCCGCACCATGGCCAGCGCCGCGTCGACCTTGGCGGCGATCTCGGCCTTGGGCAGTTTCCGCATCTCCAGCCCGAATGCCAGGTTGCCGGCGACGGTCAGATGCGGGAACAGCGCGTAGTTCTGGAACAGCATGCCGATATTGCGGCGATGCACCGGCACGCCGGTGATCTCGCGCCCGGCGACGACGATGTCGCCCGAGGTCGGTTCGATCAGCCCGGCGATCATCCGCATGATCGTCGTCTTGCCACAACCCGACGGCCCCAGCAGGGACAGGACATGCCCCTGCTGGACCCCGAACGAGACGCCGCGCACCGCCTGGGTGGTGCCATAGCGCTTGTGGACGTCGATGACCTCGATATCGGCGGCAGCGCGGCTCATGGCGGTCACGCGACGAAGATCTGGTTCATCTTCTCGATCCAGTCCGAGCGGACCGCATTGATATGCGCCCAATCCGGCGAGAACAGGCCCAGTTCGTCCATCCTGCTTTCCGGATAGGCGAGCAGCCCGGCGATTTCGGGCTTGAACGACAGGCCGCCGATGGCAGGCGCGGCCAGCGCCGTTTCGGCCAGGCCCTGCTGGATCGCCGGATCGAGCATCCGGTTCATGAATTCGGCGCCGAGATCGGCGTTCGGCGCATTCTTGACCAGCACCTGGCAGTTGACGCCGGCGAATGCGCCTTCCTTGGGGAAGCACATGTCGATCGAGGCGCCCTTCAGCTTGTAGGGGTAGACGTATTTGGAATATTCCGGGCCGCCGATCGCACCCTGCCCCTGCGCCACCAGCAGCGCGGCATCGTCGGTGCCGTAGAGGTTCAGGACGTTGGGCTTCAGCTCGGCCAGCTTGGGCCAGGCCTGGTCGGCCAGATACTGCGCCTCCTTGAACGGCTTGCCGGTCGCGACCGCGGCGGCGGCGATCACCGTGAACACGCTGGGCGTCGTCTTGGTGCCGACCAGCGATATCTTGCGGGCGAAACGCGGTTCCCACAGCTGGGCATAGCTGTCGAGCGGCTTGGTCGCGGCGGGATTGTAGAACAGCCCGGCCGAGGATATGGCGAGGGCCACGCCATAGCCGTCCTGGTAGATGAAGCGCGGATAGACCTTGGCCAGGTTGGGCATCCTGTCCTTGGGCAGCGGGTCGATCAGGCCCTCGCGCTTGGCGATCTCGACGCCGAGGTCGTCGACGAACATGACGGTGAACTTCGGTGCCTCCTTGGCGGCGCGCAGCAGGCCGATCTGGCCCAGTGTCGAACCCTGCTGGGCATCGACCTTGCAGTCGAAGTCGCGCTGGAAGGCCGGCAGCACGGACTTGCGGATGAATTCGCCCTGGGCGCCGCCCCAGATGCCGATCTGCATCGTCTTGCCGGCAGCCCAGGCATTGCGCACGAAGAAGGTCGGCGCGGCGATGGCGGCGCCCCCGGCCTTGAGCAGGCCGCGACGGCTGAGGATGGGCGAAACGCGCTTGGTCATCGGGCAGGCTCCGGGGTTTGCGCGCCGGCCGGGCCGGGCGCCGTTGAGGGGAAGACGGGTCAGGGACGGAACGCGGGCGTTCAGAAACTCATGGCGCGTCTCAAGCCGGCGAGGCGTTCGAGCAGCAGCACCATGAACAGCGAGAAGAAGATCATCAGTGACGCGATCGCGGCGATCCCCGGATCGAACATCCGGCTGATCAGCGAGATCATCATCATCGGCAGGGGCACGTGGCTGGCATCGAACAGCCACATCGAGATCGCGTAATTGTCGAACGAGGTGACGAAGGCGAACAGCGCCCCGGCGACCAGGCCCGGCATGATCTGCGGCCGGGTGACACGCCAGAAGGCGGTGACGCGGCCGGCACCCAGCGTGCGCGCCGCTTCCTCCAGCCCCGGATCGACCGTGACCAGGCTGGCCGACACCGTGCGCACCACATAGGGCGTGGTGACCAGGACATGGCCGACCAGCAGGTTGACGAAGGCGTCGGTCGACCCGACCGAGGAGGCCAGCCGCAGCAACGCGATCCCGGTGACCAGCGTCGGGAAGATCAGCGGCGACAGCACCAGCGCCTGGATGAACGCCTTGCCACGGAACTGCAGCCGCGTCAGGCCGATGGCGGTCGGCGTGCCCAGCAGCACCGCGCCCACCGCCGCCAGCGTCGACAGGGCGACACTGAACCCGAACGAGCCGGTGAAGTCGGGATCGTCCAGCACCCGGCCGTACCAGTCCAGCGTGAAGCCCCTGGGCGGAAAGGTCACGAACGGCGTATCCGATACCGACAGCACGATCGGAAAGATCAGCGGCAGCAGCAGGAAGGCGACGATGACCGCGGTCAGGGCATAGATCAGCGGGGCACCACGCCCCAGGCCGGTTTCGGACATCACGCCCCCTCCGTCGCACGGCTGCGGAAGCGGCGTTCGACCAGCGCCATGTAGGCCAGGTTGATCGCCATGACGATCACCACCATGACGCTGGCGATCGCCGCGCCGAACGGCCAGTCGAACACCGACAGGATCTGTTCCTCGACCAGCGTGCCGAGCATCTTGGTGAAGCTGCCCCCCAGCAGCGCCGGCAGGATGAAGGACGCCGCGGTCAGCGAGAACACCAGCGTGCAGCCGACGCCCAGGCCGGGCAGGCTGAGCGGCAGGGTGACGCGCCGGAACACGGCAAGGCCGGTCGCACCCAGCGTCCGCGCCGCATCCTCGACCGCCGGGTCAATGCGCCCGATGGCGGCCGCCAGCGGCAGGGTCATCATCGGCAGGAACACCTGGACCGAGCCGATCACGACAGCCCATTCGGTATAAAGCAGTTCGACCGGCCCAAGCCCGAGCTGGGCCAGCGACCAGTTCAGCACCCCGCCATTGCCGTTGCCCAGGATGATGCGCCAGCCATAGGCGCGGACGACGACATTGACCAGCAGCGGCGCGATCACCAGCACGGTCAGCATCCGGCCGACCATCGCCGGGCCGCGGGCGATCACCAGCGCCAGCGGATAGGCCAGGAAGGCCGCCGCGATCGTGGTCAAGAGGCTGATGCGCAGCGTGGTTACAAGGACGGTGCGATAAAGGTCGACCGCGCCCAGGCGGACGTAGTTGGCCAGGGTGAAGTCGCTGCCCAGCGTGCCGTTGGGCAATTGCTGCAGGAACGAATACCGGACCATCAGCCCGACCGGCAGCACGAACACTGCAACGAAGAACAGGACGGCCGGCCCCAGCAGCATCAGCGCAGCCAGCCGGTCGCCCCGGATCCGTGCCAGCCACGAGGGCGGCACGGATATTGCCAGATCCGCAGCCGGATCGCGGCCTGGATGTCGGGTGGCTGGACTGGACGACACGCTGCACCCCCTGCCCCTTGCCGGCGGATCCGTTGCCCGCCAGTTCATATCGATAATGTGAACCACGATTGTCGACAATGCAAAGAAATTTTATGCATAAAATACTGCCTCCATGTGCTACGAAATTAGGCAATCGGTATCGACAAGAGGCAATTCTGTTGTCTACATTGCCGACGACCGGAAGGCAGGTGCGAGGGTGACGGACGAGATGGCGCGGGCGGACGAAGGCAGGACCGACGACCTGATCTACGAAAAGATCCACGGCGCGATCGCCGCCCAGGACCTGCCGCCGGGCATGCGCCTGCGCGAGGACGAGATGCGGCAGATCTTCGGCGTCAGCCGCGCCCGCATCCGCAAGGTGTTCGCGCGGCTGGCATATGCCGGGCTGGTGACGATCGAACCAAACAAGGGCGCGTCGGTCTTCCAGCCGACCCCGCGCGAGGCGCGCGAGATCTTCGCCGCCCGGCGCGGCATCGAGGGCACGATCGTGCGGCTGGTCGCCGGCAGGCTGGACCAGGAGCAGCGCGCGCTGCTGGCCGGCCACATCGCCGACGAAGCCGCCGCCGAGGACCGGCGCGACTGGACCGAGATGGTCAGGCTGTCAGGCGAATTCCATATCCGCCTGGCCGAGATCGCCGGGAATTCAATCCTGCTGCGTTTCCTGCGCGAATTGATCACGCGCGAGGCGCTGGTGATCCTGGTCTACGAGAAACCGGGCAAGCCCAGTTGCTCGCACCAGGAACACCACCGGGTGCTGGACGCGCTGATCGCCGGTGACGGCGACCAGGCGGCCGCCCTGATGGACGAGCATCTGGCCAATATCGAGGACCGGCTGGACCTCGACCGTGAAAGCCGGCGCGAGGTCGATCTGGGCAAGTTGTTCGGGGCGCGGGCCTGAAGCGCCCTTACGCCTCGTCGAAATCGAGGATGATGTCGTCGCTGAGCGGCCGGGTCTGGCAGGCTAGGACATAGCCCGCCTCGGTTTCCCAGGGTTCCAGCGAATAGTTCAGCATCATCTCGACCTCGCCGGCCCGCGTCATGCAGCGGCAGGTCGAACAGACCCCGCCCTTGCACGAATACGGCAGGTCGACGCCCTGTTTCTCGGCCGCCTCGATCACGCTGATGCCGCCTTCGAACGGCACGGCGATGTCGGTGCGGATGCCGTCCAGGATCACGGTGACGCGCGCATTGCCGCTGCGGGCCGGCGCGGCGGCCGAGGCGACGGGACGGCTACCGGGTGCGGGCGCATCGGGCGCCAGGAACAGTTCGTGGCGGATGCGGCCTTTTTCGACACCCGCTTGGGTCAGCACGGCTTCGACATCGGCGACCATCGCGGCGGGGCCGCAGACCAGCACGTCGTCGACGATCGCGGGATCGAACAGCCGGCCGGTGAAGGCGCGGATCTTTTCGGCATCCAGCCGGCCGTTCAGCAGGGCCACGTCCTGCTTTTCGCGGCTGAGGACATGGGTGATGCTGAGCCGCGACAGATAGCGGTTCTTCAGATCCTCCAGCGCCTCGCGGAACAGGATCGAGCCGATGGTGCGATTGCCGTAGAACAGCATCACCCGCGTCTCGGGCTCGCGCGCCAGCAGGTCGCGGATGATCGAGATGATCGGGGTGATGCCGCTGCCCGCGGCAAAGCACAACACCAGCCGCGGCCCGGCGGCCGGCGCCAGGGTGAAGCGGCCGACCGGCGGCATCACCTCCAACACCTCACCCGCGCGCAGGCCGCTATTGGCGTGGCCCGAGAACCGCCCGCCTTCGACATGCTTGACCGCGACGCGCAACTCGCCGTCCTCGGGCCCGGCGCAGATCGAATAGGACCGCCTGACATCCTCGCCGTCCAGCATGGCGCGCAGGGTCAGGTACTGGCCGGGCTGCCAGGCGAAGTCGGCGGCCAGTTCGGGCGGCACGTTGAAGGCCAGCGACACCGCATCCGGCGTCTCGCGCCGCACATCCGAAAGCGTCAGGGCGTGAAAACGGCTCACCGGTCGTGCCTCCTCAGACACATTTGAAATAGTGGAACGGTTCGGCGCAGACGCGGCAGCGATAAAGCGCCTTGCAGGCGGTCGACCCGAATTCGGCCAGGCGCTCGGTATCCCGGGCACCGCATTGCGGGCAGGCGACCACCGGCCCCTCGCCGAACAGGGCCCGGCGGCCGCCGGGCGTGCCGACCGGCGGGGCGATGCCCTGGGCGGCCAGCTTGGCGCGGGCGCCGGGGGTCAGCCAGTCCGTGGTCCAGGCCGGGCTGTGGGTCAGGGCGACGTGGGCATCGGTGAAGCCCGCCTCGGCCAGCGCCCGTTCGACGTCGATGGCAATCACGCTCATCGCCGGGCAGCCGGAATAGGTCGGGGTGATCACCACCTCGACCCGTCCGTCGTCCCCGACCGACACGGTACGGGCCACGCCCATCTCGACGATATCCAGGCCGGGAATTTCCGGATCGTGCACCCGGGTCAGCACCTCCCAGATGCGCTGTTCGAGGGTGCCCGGCGCGGCGGTCATGGCCATCCTACCAGCGGGCGTCCGGATAGGCGCGCGGCAGGAACTGCATCTCCGACAGGATATGCCCCAGCGCCTCGCCATGCCGGCCGTTCAGCCCGCCCGACTGCATCCAGCCGTCGGCCGGTCGGCGCAGGGTCGCCTCGGCCAGCACCTCGGCCACGCGGGTGTCCCAGGCGGCCTTCAGCACCGCCGGGTCGGGGGCGATGCCGCGACCGGCCATCTCGTCGACGGCGGCGTCGCGTTCGAACATCTCGCCGGTATAGGTCCACAGGGCGTCGATCGCGGCCTGGGCACGGGCGTGGCTTTCATCCGTGCCGTCGCCCAGCCGCACCAGCCATTCGCCCGAGAAGCGCTCGTGATAGATCGCCTCGCGCAGGCCCTTGGCCGCCAGGGCCGCCACGCGCTCGTCGGCCGAGCGGGCCAGGCCGCCGTAGAATTCGACCTGCCAGGCATCGAACAGATACTGGCGGGCGATGGTCACGGCAAAATCGTCGTTCGGCTGTTCGACCAGCAACAGATTGCGGAAATCGAGCACGTCGCGGTGATAGGCCAGCGCATCGGCATCGCGCCCCGCCCCTTCGACCTCGGCCGCCAACGCCAGGAAGGCGTCGGCCTGGCCGGTCAGGTCCAGCGCGACATTGGTCAGCGCGATGTCCAGCTCGATCTGCGGGGCATGGCCGCACCATTCGGCCAGGCGGTGGCCCAGGATCAGGCAGGAATCGCCCTGGCGCAGCAGATAGGAAAACAAACCCTGGTCCATGGCGGGCCTCAGATATTCTTCACGTCGGCCGGGATCTGGTAGAACGTCGGATGACGGTAGATCTTGTCCGTCATCGGTTCGAACAGCACATCCTTGTCGCGCGGGTCCGACGCGATGATCGCCGACGACGGCACCACCCACAGCGACACGCCCTCGGCCCGGCGGGTATAGACGTCGCGGGCCATTTCGACCGCCATCGCCGGATCGGCGGCATGGACGCTGCCGACATGGCGGTGGCTCATGCCGTTGCGGGCACGGATGAAGACTTCGTACAGCGGCCAGTCGCGCTGGGACATCGCCAATTCTCCTGATTTTTCCGCGCTGGTTATTCTGCGCTGGTTATTCTGCGGCCGCGGCCGTCACGGCCTGGCGCGCCTGGCGCTTTTCGGCATGGGCCATCGCGGCCTCGCGCACCCAGGCGCCGTCGTCATGGGCCTTGCGGCGCTTCTTCATGCGGTCGCGGTTGCACGGGCCGTTGCCGGCAAGAACCTGGTTGAACTCGGTCCAGTCGATCTCGCCGAAATCGTAGTGGCCGGTTTCTTCGTTCCAGCGCAACTCGGGGTCGGGCACGGTCAGGCCGAGATATTCGGCCTGGGGCACGGTCACGTCGACGAACTTCTGGCGCAGCTCGTCATTGGAGACGCGCTTGATCTTCCAGGCCATGTTCTGCGACGAATGCAGCGAGGCGGCGTCCGACGGACCGAACATCATCAGGGCCGGCCACCACCAGCGGTTCAGCGATTCCTGGGCCATCCGCTTCTGTTCGGGCGTGCCCTGGGCCAGCGTCATGATGATCTCGTAGCCCTGGCGCTGGTGGAAGCTTTCCTCCTTGCAGACGCGGATCATCGCGCGGGCATAGGGGCCATAGGAACAGCGGCACAGCGGCACCTGGTTCATGATCGCCGCGCCGTCGACCAGCCAGCCGATCGAACCGACATCGGCCCAGGTCGGGGTGGGATAGTTGAAGATCGACGAATACTTGGCCTTGCCCGACAACAGCTGGTCGATCAGTTCGGCCCGCGAAACGCCCAGCGTCTCGGCCGCCGAATAGAGGTACAGGCCATGCCCGCCCTCGTCCTGGATCTTGGCCAGCAGGATCATCTTGCGGCGCAGCGACGGCGCGCGGGTGACCCAGTTGCCTTCGGGCAGCATGCCGACGATCTCGGAATGGGCATGCTGGGAAATCTGGCGGATCAGGGTCTTGCGGTACCCCTCGGGCATCCAGTCGTTGGGCTCGACCTTCTCTTCGGCATCGACACGCGCCTGGAAGCGCCGCATCAAGGCGGAATCACGATCCTCCAGCGGAATCGACTTGTCGCCGGCCTCGATATTGAGCCCCTGGGTATACATCGCCTGAGTCCTCCCTCGGGATCTGCTTGAGCGCCATCATATCACAGAAAAAACCTTATCGTAAAATTTTCTGTGACATGTCAGAGCAAAAAAAGGGCGGCCCACCTGGCCGCCCCCGAACGGATGATCAGACCAGGGCGACCCGGCCGGTCGAGATATCGTAGATGCCGCCGACGACACGAACCTTGCCTTCGCGCACCTTGTCGGCAATGACGGGCTTGGCCGTCTGCAACCGGCGAACGTTCAGGCGCACGTTCTCGACGATCGATTCGTCCAGCAGGTTGGTCGGCTTACGCCGCTTGGCCGATTCCACCGCGGGCTTGATCGACTTGATCAGGTCCGGCAGGTGGCCGGGCAGCTTGATGCCCTGCTGCAGCACCTTGATCGCGGCATCGACGGCGCCGCAGGACGTATGGCCCAGCACCATGATCAGCGGCGTGCCGAGGAAGCGGGTCGCGTATTCGAGCGAGGCGAGGCCGTCGTCATTGACGAAATTGCCGGCCAGGCGCACCGAGAAGATGTCGCCCTGCGTCTGGTCGAAGGCCAGTTCGGCCGACACGCGGGAATCGGCGCAGGACAGGATCGCGGCGATCGGATATTGCGACCCGGCGCGCGCGGCCCGGTCGATCGAAAAATCGCGGTTGCTGGGCGTATTGGCGACGTAACGGCCGTTGCCGTCCATCAGCCGCTTCAGCGCCTCGTCAGGCGCGATGGCATTCTGGGCCTGGGCCAGGACGGGCCCCGGCAGGCTGAACAGGCCGGCAGCCGCCACGGCGGCAGCCCCCAGGCGGAACATGTCGCGCCGCGACGGCGCCGTGGGCGGGCAAAGTTCGCACATTTCGGTAACCCCCAAGGTTCAGTAGAACAACACCATTCTACCTCATCCGTAAGGATCACCCAAGAGCCGGTAGTAATTCCGGCGAATGTTTCCCGTAATTGGACTATTGCTTCATCAGCCAGTCATAGGCCGGCAAGGTCAGGAATTCGACGAAACGGTCGGCCTCGATCAGGTCGCGCAACACCCGGGCGGCGTCCTGGTACTTGCCGCTGGCAAAACGGTCGGGTCCGACCAGCCGTTCGATCCGCGCCAATTCCTCCTTCATCAGCTGGCGCACCAGCCCCTTGGATACCTTGTTGCCGTCGTCGAGCCGGGCACCGTGCCGGATCTGCTGCCAGACCTGGGCCCGGCTGATCTCGGCGGTCGCGACATCCTCCATCAGGTGGAACAGCGGCACGCAGCCGATGCCGCGCATCCAGGCTTCCAGATAACCGATGCCGATGGTCAGGTTCAGGCGCAGGCCGGCCTCGGTCGTGGCACCCGGCGGCGGGGTCAGCAGGTCGGCCGCCGTGACATGGACGTCCTGGCGCTTGCGCGCGATCTGGTTCGGTCCCTTGGTCACCTTCTCGAATTCGACGCGCGCGATCGGAACCAGGCCCGGGTGGGCGATCCAGGTGCCGTCATACCCTTCATTCGCCTCGCGCTCCTTGTCGGCGCGGACCTTGACCATGGCCATGCCGTTGGCGACGGCATCGTCCTTGATCGGGATCTGCGCGGCCATGCCGCCGATTGCATGCACCTCGCGCCGGTGGCAGGTCTTGATCAGCAACTGGCTGTAGGCCCGCATCATCGGCGTGGTCATCGTCACCACGGCGCGGTCGGGCAGCAGGCAGTCGGGATCCTGCGCGAATTTCTTGATGTAGCTGAAGATGTAGTCCCAGCGGCCGCTGTTGAGGCCCGCGGCATGCTCGCGCAGTTCCCACAGGATCTCGTCCATCTCGAAGGCGGCCAGGATGGTCTCGATCAGCACGGTCGCCTTGATCCGGCCGCGCTCGATACCCAACACGTCCTGGGCGTGGACGAACACGTCGTTCCACAGCCGCGCCTCCAGATGGCTTTCCAGCTTGGGCAGATAGAAATATGGCCCCGACCCGCGCGAAATCAGGCGGCGGTGGTTGTGGAACAGGTACAGGCCGAAATCGAAGAAGGCGGCGGTGATCGGCCTGCCGTCGACCAGAAGATGCGCCTCGTCCAGATGCCAGCCGCGCGGCCGCACCATCAGCACGGCGTGTTCGGGGTTCAGCCGGTACAGCCTTGATGTCGCCGGATCCTCGAACTTGATCTGGCCGCGCACGGCATCGCGCAGATTGATCTGGCCGTCGACCAGGTTGGTCCAGAACGGCGCGGTGCAATCCTCGAAATCCGCCATGAACACCTTGGCGCCGGAATTCAGCGCGTTGATGATCATCTTGCGGTCGACCGGCCCGGTTATCTCGACCCGGCGGTCGATCAGGTCGCGCGGCAGCGGCGCCACCGTCCAGTCGCCGTCCCGGATCGCGGCCGTCTCGGGCAGGAAGTCGGGTTTCTCGCCGCGGTCCAGGCGCTGCTGGCGCTGGTCGCGCAGCTTGAGCAATTCGGCCCGGCGCGGACCGAAGCGGCGTTCCAGATCGGCGACGAAGGCCAGCGCCTCGGGCGTCAGGATCTGTTCGTAGCCGGGTTTCAACGCGCCCTTCAGCACAACGCCCGGCGGCAGGCGGTCCAGCAACGCCTCGGCCACCGCGGCGCGGGCGGCAGCGGCCTTGACCACGCCATGGGCCTGGACCAGCGGCACGGTCTTGGGCGCCGGGCGCGGCGGCGATGGCGGCTTGAGCACGGCGGCCGCCATGATCGCCAGCGTCGTCGGCTGGGGCGCCGGCCTCGTCGCCGGCTTGGCCGGGACCTTTGGTTTGGGTGCGGCCTTGGGCTTGGACGCAGCCTGTGGTTTGGCTCCGGTGGCTACCTTGGCCGCCGCCTTTGGTTTGGGCGCGGCCTTTGGTTTCGGCGTGGCTTTTGGTCTGGCGGCGGCCTTTGCCGGTGCCTTCGCGGTCGCCTTTGGTTTTGCCGCGGGCTTGGCCGTGGGCTTGGGCGCGGTTTTCTTCGGCGGGGCGGCCTTGGCGGTCACCGGCTTGCCGGCCGGCTTTGACGATCCTTCGGCCTTGGGCGGGACACGGGTACCGGCCGCCTTGCGGGCGGCGGTCTGGCTGGTCTTGCTCTTGTTCTTCTTGGCGGCCATCGCACTCCCCACGCTTCGGACAAAAGCTTCGAGGCTGCCGGCCGACCGGGCCGGCGCGACTCGCGACGGTTGGGGTCGACCGCCCGGCTATTGTCGGAAAAGGTCGGGCAAGGTCAATGGCGGGACAAGAAAATCATCCCAATTCGACGACTAACTTGAGGATTTTGCTGCAAGAAGCTCGTACACACGCTCCTGTTTGGCACGCCCGTACAGCGACATCAGGTCGACTTCGCGCAACTCGAAATCGCCGGCCACGGCGCGTGCCGTCGCCTCGTTGACCAGGATGCGGGTGCCGTGCTGCTTGTTGGCGGCCTCCAGCCGGGCGGCGACGTTCACGGTATCGCCCAGGACGGTGTAATTGGTCGCGATCTCGGTGCCGACATTGCCGGCGACGACATCGCCGGTGGCGATGCCGACACGGATGTCGATGCGCGCCAGCCGCTCGTCGTCCAAGCCCAGCGTCGCCTTCAGCGCGGCGCGCAGTTCGTCCAGCCGGGCGCGCTGGTTCAGGGCCGCGGCGCAGGCCCGGCGGGCATGGTCGCCATCGGTATGGAACGGTGCGCCCCAGAACGCCATGATCGCATCGCCGATGTATTTGTCGATGATGCCCAGCTGATCCAGGACCGGCGTCGACATCTGGCCGAGATACAGGTTGACCAGGTCGATCACCTGTTCGGGCGCCAGATGCTCGGACATGCTGGTGAAACCCTGCAGGTCGCAGAACAAGACCGACATCGCGCCACGCTGGGCCCGCTGGTCGGTCCCGCCCGACAGGATCAACTCGACGATGCGCGGATCGACATAGCGGTTGAACAGCTTCTTCAGCTTCTTGCGCTTGTAGCGCTCGCTGATGTCGGAAAAGACGACGATCACGCCGATCTTGCGGGCGCCGGCTTCCTCGCCGTCGCGCAGCAGGGTGGTCGATACCAGCAGGTTGCGGTGCTCGCCCCCGACATTGACGTGGATCTCGGCCGAATCGACTTCCTCGTCATCGTCGTTGTCGTAGATGGCGCGCAGCACCAGGTCGTTGAATTCATCCGACAGGTTCTCGGCGAAGAACACTTCGGCAAAGGTCAGGCCCTTGGCCCCTTCGGGGTCGATGCCCAGCAACTGGCCGGCGGCGCGGTTGAAGGTCGTGATATGGCCTTCCAGGTCGAGGGTGATGACCCCCTCCTGCATGTCGGCGATGATGCGCCGATGGATTTCGATCTCGTCGGCCATGAGGGGACCTTACGTCCCTGCCAGCGCCTCGGCGCGGGTGCCGCGGATCTGCAGGATCTTGGAAAAGCCCGAGATGTCGAACACTTCGCGGATCGACGGCTTCATGCCGCACAGCACCAGGCTGCCGCTGCTGGTCTTCAACTGCTTGACCAGCATCAGTACGACCCGCAGGCCCGCCGAACTGATGTATTCGATCTGGGACAGGTCGATCACCACGCGGCGTTCGCCATTGCGGACGAATTCGGTGACGGTCTTTTCGAAACCGCCGGCGGTATTGCTGTCCAGGCGCCCCGAAGGGATGACCACAAGGGTGGTGTCGACCTTTTCCGTGGTGATCTGCATCGCCTGACCGCTATCGCCCCGACCGCATTGACGCAGGCGCGCCGGCCGCGCCCGCTGCCAAGATTGGATAGACCTTAAGCGCTGCCCTTGTCCAGCCCGCCGCTTGGGCCGGGGGCCGCGGGCTGGGCCGCCGGCGACGGGGCCGCGGCCTGCACCGGGGCCGGTGATTGCACGGCCGGGGCCGGTGCGGGGGCACGGCCGGCGATCGGCCCGTCGGCCGTCGCGGCCGGGTCGGCCGCGCGTGCGCCGGACGCCGGGGCCGCGCCCCGCTCGCCGCTGGCCGACACGACGGCCGGCTGCAGGTTGCGATATTCGCGGACGGCCTTCTCGCTCGGATATTGCTTCTGCAACTGCCCGGTCTCGCTGTTGCGATACTGGGTGATCACAAGCCCCGAGGTCGGGTCGATGGTGATGAAAGGCGAGATATACTGGTCGCGCGGCGCCTCGCCGCCGGCTGCGCCACTGCCGCCGCCGCTGGCATTGCCCTGGCTGCTGGCCGCCGCCGCCGGCGTCGCCGCCGCGGTGATGCCTGCTGCGCGCGAAGGGTCGACCACTGGCCGCTGCACCGCCAGTGTCTCCGGCGGCAGCGGCTGAATACGAAGATCGGACACGGCCGTCACTCCTTCTGGATAGCCGTCTTGCTGTCGCATGCTAGCACGATGGCGGGGGACATGCAATTTTGCCTTGACATGTCAAACCGGCATGACCTGCTGCACCGTTCGTTCGAATCACTGCACGTTCATACAGGACTTATCACCACTCGTCGCCGGGCCTGGGCACGGGTTAAGGTGGCGGCGACGGCGATTAAAACATCAGGGGTGGGTTGGCAGATGACGTCCTTCGCGCTGGATTGGCGGCCGATGGCCGAGGGCGACATCGACGCGGTCGAACGCATCGCCGGCCTGGTCCATCCCAGCTTTCACGAACGTCCGGAAGTCTTCGTCGAGCGCCTGGCCTTGTTCCCCACCGGCAGCCTGGTTGCCGACGGGCCCGACGGCGCGGTCGGCTATGCCGTCGCCCACCCCTGGCTGCTGGGCCGCCCGCCGGCGCTGGACAGCCTGCTGGGCGCGATCCCCGACGGCGCAGACTGCCTGTACCTGCACGACGTGGCCATCCTGCCGGCCGCCCGCGGCCAGCGCCTGACCGAACGGCTGGTCGACCGGCTGCGCGTACTGGCGGCCGAACTGGGTTTGACCCGGCTGGCACTGACCTCGGTCAACGCCACGGCGGTCATGTGGGGCCGCTATGGTTTCGCCCCGGTCGCACCCGACGCCGCGCTGGCGGCCAAGCTGGCGACCTATGGCGAGGACGCGACATATATGGAAACGCCCTGACGGCGCGGCGTTGCCGCATCGATGGCCCGGGGAATGCGAGATGATCGCGCGGGCTGCGCGCTATACCTTGCCCCCATGACCGATGCCACGCCCCAACCCCAGGCGATCGCCGCCGCCGCGGCCGCGATCCTTCCCGAATTCCGCGCCACCCCGCTGATCCGTCACGATGCGCTGGACGAAGATACCGGCGCCCGCGTCTGGGCCAAGGTCGAGACCTTGACCCCGATCCGGTCGTTCAAGGGGCGCGGTGCCGACTGGTTTCTGCGTCAGGCCTCGGCCGATGGCGACGACCGGCCGCTCATCGCCGCCTCAGCCGGGAATTTCGGCCAGGGCCTGGCCTATGCCGCCACCCGCCGCGGCCGCCGCCTGACCGTGTTCGCGGCCGAGACGGCAAATGCGTTGAAGGTCGCGGCGATGCGGCGGCTGGGGGCTGAAATCCGCCAGCAGGGCCGAGACTTCGATGCCGCCAAGGATGCCGCCCGCGCCCATGCCGCGGCAATCGGCGGGCGCTTCGTCGAGGACGGCGCCGAGGCCGCGATCGCCGAGGGGGCCGGCACCATCGCCTGGGAAATCGACCAGGCCGGGCTGCGCCCGGATGTCATGCTGATCCCGCTGGGCAACGGCGCGCTGGCCACCGGCATGGGGGCCTGGATCAAATCGACCGGGGCGGCCACCCGCGTCGTCGCGGTCGCCGCGGCCGGCGCGCCGGCCATGGCCCGGTCCTTTGCCGCCGGGCACTGCATCGAAACCGCCGAGGTCGCCACCATCGCCGACGGCATCGCCGTGCGCGTGCCGGTGCCCGAGGCGGTCGCCGCCATGGCGGCGACCATCGACGAGGTAATGACGGTCGACGAGGACACGATCCGCGCGGCCATGCGGCTGGTCCATCGCCGGCTGGGGCTGGTGGTCGAACCGGCCGGGGTGGCGGGGCTGGCCGCCCTGCTGGCCCGGCCCGACCGGTTCGCCGGGCAGATGGTTGCCACGCCGCTATGCGGCGGCAACCTCACCGACGAACAGATCGCGGCCTGGCTGGCCTGATCGGTTCAGACCCGCGCCGCGCCCGGGTGGACCGGCGCGTGGTGCGGGGTGACCAGGTGGCGGCGGGCGACGTCGAGATAACCGTCATAGACCAGCCCGCCATTGCCCGCGATCAGCGCGTCGCGATGGGCGCGATACAGCCTGGGAATTTCGTACCAGGGCAGGTTCGGACGCTGGTGATGCACGACATGCAGATTGTTGTGCAGGAACAGCAGGCCGAATACGGGCGTGTTCTCGACGATCGCGGTGCGATGGGCCGGCAGGCTGGCGGCGCGATGTTCGGCAAACGACCGGATCAGCGCCAGCATGTAGCCGGGATAGACGAACAGCACGACATAACCCGGCAGCGGCACGTCGCAGACCGCAACCAGCCACCAGACGACAGCGGCGCAGGCGACCAGGTGACGGGCCCAGATGCCGCGTGCCCGGCCCTCGCCCCGCCAGACCCGCCCGGCCTCGCGCATCAGGAAACCGATCATCGACCGGGCCGGCCCGACCAGGATGCGGCCCGCCATGGTGTTGCACAGGATGGTCAGCGCCCGGTGCAGGGGGGTGCGCCGCGCCCAGTCTTCGGGCGTCACGTAATAACTCTCGGTGTCTTCCAACGGGTCGGTCAGATAGGGCTCGCGGTGATGGCGCAGATGCTCGACCCGATAGATCT